>Ga0265296_1000556_pt1 | contig 53901 bp, 64 predicted proteins | sample MunlanPumphouse1_FD_189073 | JGI IMG/M metagenome (GOLD analysis project Ga0265296, IMG submission 189073) | Groundwater microbial communities from a municipal landfill in Southern Ontario, Canada - Pumphouse #1 | ecosystem: Environmental > Aquatic > Deep subsurface > Groundwater | place...
GGTGAAGGCACGCGACTGAAAATCGCGCCATCTCAGTTCGACTCTGAGCTGCGGCACCAACAAAAAAGTTATTCATAGTATCTTTTTACTAGTACTTTGCAATTCGCACCGTTGTGTTATAATCATTTAATAAGAGTAAGCCGTTCGAATATTTAAATTATGCGCAACGATAAACATTTAGCTATAAAATTAAGAAAACAAGGGGCAAGCTATAATAAGATTAGCGAAGAGTTGGGTATTCCCAAAAGCACAATGGTTTATTGGTTTCGTGATGAAAAATGGTCAAAAGAAATCAAGGAAACATTAAATAGAAGAAATAACTTTATAGCCAAACAACGGCTCGGGGCTTATATAAAAATTAGAAGGGAAAGATTGGATGCTTTTTACGAGCAATGCCGAAAAGATGCTTTGGAAGAATTTCCAAATTTAAAAAATAATCCTTTATTTATTGCAGGGTTGATGCTTTACTGGGGCGAAGGTGACAGCAATATTCAAAACTGCTCCATTCGATTAGCTAATAGTGATTCAAAAATGACAGCTTTGTTTTTCAAATTTTTAAAAGAAATTGCAAGAATACCTGAAGAAAAAATTAAAATAAATCTTATTCTTTATCCAGATTTAGACGATGATAAATGTAAAGAATTTTGGAGTCAAAAAACAGGTGTAAAAATAAGCCAATTTATAAGATCAACTTATATTAAAGGAAAACATCCCACAAAAAGATTAACGAACGGAATAGCTATTATTTACTTCACAAACAGGGGTTTTAAAGAAAAATTGTTCGCTTGGATAAAATTATTTCAACAAGAATTTAATATTTAACGCGGGAGTAGTTCAGCAGTAGAATAATTCGTTGCCAACGAATAGGTCGCGGGTGCGAATCCCGTCTCCCGCTCCATTTTTAGCCAACTTTTGGCAAAAAAATGACTCCTCCCTCCTTGGGGGTAGGGGGTTATTTTTTTACCCTAAAATCATTGATTTTCTACCCTAAATATGCTACAATTGGGGTATAACCCCAAGGTCAGAAAGGGGGTAAAATTTGAGAGACCAATCAATATGCTAGTGAAAGATAAGTTGCGTTTGGTGGCCATTTTGGCCTTATCAGGCGTATTCGGGGTGTATTTTTTAGGCCTCAAGGTTCAAGCAGAAAACGGGGTGATGATGGAAGAATTGGCTCATAACCTATTGGTTATTGAAAACACAACCTTGCTTCCAAGTGCCCAGCCTCCCGTGCCAAATGTTTCACAAACAATGAACGTGGTATTAACTGCTTATTCTTCATCAGTTGATGAAACTGATGACACTCCTTTTATAACCGCATCGGGCAAAACTGTTCAAGATGGAATTGTCGCTAACAACCTTTTAAAGTTTGGCGACAGGATAAGAATTCCCGAAATATACGGAGATAAAATATTTGAGGTTCAAGACAGAATGAACCAAAGAAAAAGTTCGTATCAATTTGATATTTGGATGCCTTCGAAAGAACAAGCGCTTCACTTTGGAGTGCAAATGGCTAAGATTGAGGTTGTTAACTAAATTTAATGTTCCATAATTAGCGTTTACTCAAATTTCCGCTAACCAAAAACCCCATTGTTTTTACTCTGGGGTTTTTGGTTGTTATAGAGTTACCTTTTAGCCCTTGTAGCCACTTAGCATTTTTTTGAGAGTTTTATACTCAAGTTCAGCTATTTTACGGGACTTGGGCAAAAGGCCTAAATCGCGCCAATCCCTCTTTATTTTTTCCAAGTCAGTTTTAACCATTTCCTCCAAAGAATGCTCGGGATGAAATTTAAAATAAGTTAAATAAAAAATACTTCTAAAGTGCGACAAAGCATCAGCCGTAGCAACTACTTTTTCCTCAAGCGTTTTTGGCGCATAATTTTGGTGATTGCGATGGTTTAAAACGCAATTTTTGATTTTTTCTATTTCCTCCTGGCTTAATTTGTAATTTAATAAAATCTCTTGGGCTATTTTTGCCCCGTCAATATGATGATTTTTTTTAACTGCTAAAATTTCTTTTTCATTCTTTGCATAATAATGAGCGATGTCATGAAGCCAACAAGAAATTAAAACAATTTTTCGGTCAACTTTTGGGTAAAACTTCAACAAATCGTTTGCGGATTCAATTACTTCTTTTTGGTGTAAATTATAAAACCACATCCAGCCATTTTGCTTTGCTAAGCTAATAACCCTTTCTCTGACTTCCTGAATAATTTTTTGGAAAGTAATATTTGTCATCTTGAATTTCACACAATTACATACTCCCATCCAGGCTGCCAGCTTCTTGTTTTTCTCCAGTCTTCTTCAATCGCCTGTTGCCACGTTTTGCCTTTTAACAAAACATCTAAGGCCAGTTGGGGCCCTTGATGAGCCACAATGGCAATATGTTTGCCATCATAATTTTTCCTTAGAAAATCTACAAAATCAGCCATTCTTTTTCCCACGTCTTTATAGCTTTCTCCATTTTGAAATGGCTCATCAATAAACTGGGCCATATCACTTTTAAATTCCTCGGGTTTTTGGTTGGAATCACCGTAATTGCATTCACGCAACCTGATGTCTGGAATGATTTTATATTTATCCCCAAAACCAAACTGGGCTGAATCAACAGCTCTCTTTAAATCCGAGCAAAAAATAACATCAAAATGCTTGTCTTGCACTAAAGGGCCAAGTTCTTTGGCTTGCTTAATGCCAAGCTCTGATAATTCCCCGCCCAGCCAGCCAGTGGCCAGCCCCTGCTCGTTATCAGTTGTTGTGCCGTGCACAAAATAAGTTATTTTTACTGCCATAATTTTAATTTTTCATTTTTAACTTTCTTGGTGCCCGGAGTGGGACTCGAACCCACATGGCCTTACGGCCACAACATTTTAAGTGTTGCATGAATGCCAATTCCATCACCCGGGCAAAAACAATTATAATTTTTCTGAGGCCGAGGCGAGAATCGCACTCGCGTGTAACTCTTTTGCAGAGAGTCGCCTTGCTACTTGGCTACTCGGCCGAGCTTTCTTTTGCTGAAATTTCATTTAAAATTTGCTCAATTTTCTCCTGGTTATTTGGCCCAGTATAGGGCAAAAACTTAATTCTGGGAATCCGCCTTAATTTTATTTTCTCATTTAAGGCCTGGTGTAAAAAATGGGCCTTTCTTTTTAAAACATTTATTACAAACTCGCTTTCTTTTTCTGGAACAACCGAAACAAAAATTTCAGCCCAGCTCAAATCACTGTAAATTTTAACACCCATTACTGTGGCTATAACCCCCTTGGGAAAATCAATTTCCTGTGAAATAACCCCTGCCAATTCTTGTTTTAAAACCTCTGTAAGTTTTCCTAATCTTTTTTCGTCCATATAAACATAACGCAAATCCGCAAATCTAATGCGAATACCGCGAATATGCTAATCTACAAATTATTCGCATATTAGCGTATTTGTAGATTAGCATTAAATTCGCATATCTGCGTTTTATAAGGTTCCTTTTTGTTTTTCCTCTCTATAAATTTTCAAGATATCATCAATTTCAATTTTAACGTCGCCAGCAAACATCATTCCAACTTCTTGGCCTTTCACGGCCTTGCCCACCTCATTTTTTTCTCTTTCCAAGCTTTTTATCCTGCCCTTGCCAACCATCTCATCATTTCTAAATACTTCAACCATTGTATTTTTTGTAAACTCCCCCTCTAAAACCTTTCCCCCGATAATTTGAGTATCTTTGGCTTTCTTAAAATAAGCAATAATTTTTAACTGGGATAAGTCAATCCTTTTAATTTCAGGAGCTAACACAAAAAGCATCTCTTGCCTGGCTTCTTGCACCATTTCGTAAATCACTTCAAATGTTTTTATTTTAACTCTTTTTTGCCGGGCAAATTGCTTTATTGATTCATCTACTTTTACCCTAAAGCCAAATATAGCCCCGTTAGCTGATTCTGCTTCTTTCACATCAGCTGAAGTCACATCGCCAACGCTATACCTTAATACATTTAATCCAACTTTATCACAGGGAATGCTTGACAAAACATGCTCTACTGCTTCCAATGAGCCGTGGACATCAGCTTTTACAATAACATTAAAAATCTTTTTTTCTTCGCCATTTTCCTGCCCGCTTTGTGGCTGTGCTGGCTTGTCTTGAATTTTAGCAATTTTAGCTTTTAAACCGCTTTTTGCTTTGTCTAAGCTTTCATAAACAACTGCCACCTCCCCAACAACTGGGGGAACTTCAAACCCCAAAATACGGCACGGCTGCCCCGGAAAAACTTGGGTAATTTCTTTGCCCTGAAAACTTAACAATCTTTTTATTTTTCCAAAAGCTGAATTAGTCCCTAAAATATCTCCGTTTTTTAAAATACCCTTTTCTAAAACCAAAGTAGCTATAGCTCCTTTTTTTGCATCCAAAGAACTTTCAATAACAGTGCCCTCTGGATTAGCTTTTAAATCTGCTTTTAATTCTTCCATTTCAGCCATTAATAAAACAGTTTCTAAAAGCTCTTTTATGCCTTGCTTCATTTTAGCTGAAACTTTAACCGAAGGAACTTTTCCTCCCCATGACTCAACTAAAACATCAACTTGCGATAATTGCTGTTTTACTTTTTCAGCATCACTTCCTGGTTTATCAATTTTATTAAAAGCCACCAGCATTGGAATGCCAGCTGTTTTAATAAATTTTATGGCTTCTTTTGTCTGGTCTTTTACGCCTTCCGATGCATCCACCACTAAAATAGCAATGTCAGCCACTTTTGCGCCCCTTTGCCTCATAGCTGAAAACGCCTCGTGCCCAGGGGTGTCAATAAACGTGATTTTACGCTCGCCATCGACTGATGGCACAATCACTTCATAAGCGCCAATATGCTGAGTAATCCCGCCTGATTCTTTGGCGCAAATAACAAAATCCTCTCTTATAGCTTCCAAAAGAGATGACTTGCCATGGTCAACATGCCCCATCACAACAACAACTGGCTGTTTTGTTTCTTTGTTTCCTATTTCATTTATCATAATGGCATAATAACCCATTTTATCTAACATTTCAACAAAAAACAGGGGGTTACCCGCCTGAAGACATAAACTTTCTACTAAATTATTTCAACTTTTTTTGAATTGCTTCGCTATTTAATTCTCGCAAAGCATCATTGCTAATCCATTTAGCGGTTTTACTATCTATTACTTGAATTTTTTTGGCAATTTTAATGGCCTGCTTATTAAGCTTTAAATTCCGCTTGCCAATTTGCCGCAAAGCCCAATTAACTGATTTTCTCACAAAATTTCGCTCATCGCTTGAGGCCTTAATAATAAACGGAAAAAATTCTACAAACTGATTGTCTTTAGCTTTTTTATCGTGAACTGCCAAAGATGCCATTAAGGCAAACCCCGTTCTTTTAACAAACTCCTTTTCTTTTTGAGCGTATTCTTTGGCTTTATCAAAAACAAACAAAGTTTTATCAAACAAATTCATGCAAGCTTGGTCGCAAACATCCCAAGAATCAAAACCACCAGCCCAAATATCCATTTGCTTTTTTGTTACCAATTCTGGCGCATCAATTAGTCCTGCTAAAATTCTGGCCTCATGTATTTTTGTTTGCCATAATTCCAAAGCTAATTTGTGCAAAATTTTTGGCTTTTCTTTAAGTCCTTTTTTAATTTCTTTGGCCATTTCCCGCAAAGCTGGCATTGAAACCCCCAAAGTATTTTTTGAACTAATGCCAAATCGCGCCATTCCTTCAATATTCTTATCATTCCTTTGCGCTTTTAATTTTTTAACAATTTCTTCAAAGTTCATATCAAGAATAAAGATTGCTGTGGTTGTCCACAGCAATGAAAATACACTCATTTTCATTTAAAAATTTATAAATCGCCCGCAAATCTCCTGTGATATTTATACTGCGATAATCTGTATATTTTCCTTTTAATGGGTGGTTTTCTAAAATAGGGTTAAAAGGATTTTCTAAAAATATTTGCAACCGTTCTTCTACTTTTTTCTTCTCGTTTGCCCTTAATTTTCCAAACTGCTTATCAAAGTTTTTATGAAAACAAATTTTCATAAAGAAGAAAGATAATTTTTCATTTCTTTCGGAGAAGAAACTGGCTTGGAGATATTTTTACCTCGAACAATATCGTATTCTATATTGCCCAATAAGCTTTCTAATTCTGATGTCATTTGCGAAGCAACGCTGAAATAAATGGCTTTATTTCTCACAAACTGCCTTAAATATGCATTTAAAACCGCACTTAAAGACAGTCCCAGCTCTTGGGCAGTTTTCTGCGCGTTTTCTTTTAAATCCTTTTTAGTTTTTATATTAATAACAGTGTTCATATACCTAAAGTATATACAATGGTTAGGAGATGTCAAGACCCGTTGTTAGTTAATTTTATTAAACCCGTCAAAATGGACTTTATCGTCGTTGAAAACTTCAATAACTTTATACATTCCTCTTGTACAAACTTCCCCATTTTTTAAAAAATGAATTGCTTCTAAAATAACAATGCTGGCTTTTGGCTTGGATAAAACTTAGTTGCCTTGTGTTTCAACTAATGGTATTTCACCAAAAAACCAGTAAACTCGCTGTTCTTTTTTAAAAAACGGATACGCTTTACCCGCTTCAAGGTTTTCTGGAATACATTCCTCGACTTCTCTGTTGCCATTTTTGAATTCCGCAATATTCCTTAAAGCAAGGTCTGGGTTAAATTCAATTTTTATTCCCATATGTTTTTAATATTTTTATCTCACAACGCCAAGGGGCATATACCAGCCCTGGGGTTTGGCGCAAACCGGACATTTTATGGGGGCTGACTTGCCTTTGTGGATATAGCCACAATTTAAGCATTTCCATTCTATTTCTGTTTCGCCTTCGAACATTTTTCCGCTTTCTAAAAGTTCAGCTAAAATATTATATCTTTCTTCGTGTTTTTCCTCCACCTCAGCTATTTCCTTAAAAAAATCAGCTATTTCTGTTTCGCCTTCATCGCGGGCTTCTTTCTCAAAACTGGGATACATTGTGCCCCATTCATATTTTTCTCCGGTGGCTGCGTTTTTTAAATTTTCCAAAGTTTTAGCTAAGGGGTGGATACCATAAGTATTTGTCATTTCCACTGTGCTGATAATTTTCTCTAGTTCCTCTTTGGCGTGAATTTTTTCATTATCAGCTGTTTCTTCAAAAACTTTAGCCACCCAAACCAACCCCTCTTTCATAGCGATTTCAGCATAATAAGTATACTTATTGCGAGCCATTGATTCCCCTGCAATAGCTTTTAGTAAATTTTCTTGTGTTTTGTTTGCCATAAAGTTATTTTATTTATTTTTTTACTTCTAATTCTTTTATTTTACTTTTTAATTCCACCATTTTTAATTCCCTGCCAACCGTGAGTTTAGTGAATTTTTCTAACGTCGTTAATTTTTCCTGCAGCTCTTTGGTTTTTTCAGCCACTTGCTCCTCTAAATTTATTTGCAATTTTTTAAGCTCGACAATGTCAGTTAACGCCAAAAAGTAACCGATAAATTCTCCATCTCTGGTTTTTCGCGCCGCAATAGACAAACTCACTGGGATATTCTTGCCGTTTTTACAAAGCACGCTTGTTTCTGTTTGAAAAATATTGTCTTTTTTAGCTTTCGCTTTTGCTGTTGCTAATTCTTTACCATCTAAAAAAACTTTTTCTATTTTTTCTCTTATAATTTCTATAGCGCCATAGCCAGTTAATGCTTCAAAGGCCTTGTTAATGTTGGTAATAATTCCAAAAGAGTTGACCGTGCAAACCGCCAAAGGCAAAAAAGTGGAAAAATCCTCAATAAACCATTCGAGGTCGTCTATTTCTTCCTGCAAACTTTTAAAATCTTTATCCATAAAATTACCAGGTAACCCTAAATTCGTGGTATGGGTCGCCTTTATACATGCATTTGGTTTCTTTAATATTGGTGCTTGGCTGGACATATCTAAACATGCCAACAAAATAGCCAGCCAAAGACAAGCAAACAATTGGGTGTAGTTTATAATTTCTTAAACGAAGAATAGCGAATTTCTCTTTTTTATTAAATTCGCAACATTCCAACTCGCCAATTGAAACATGCTTCCTCCAATACTGGGGAGCATTTTTTAGCACTCTTTCAAAAGAGGTAAATGTTCTCATTAAAAGCTGGCTGAAAAAAGAAAGTTTGGACGCCTCTAAGGCTTGCATGAATATATCTTCATCGGTATAGCCCAACAATTGCTGGCAAAGCAAAGATATAAGCGCGGTTTGGGCTTCGGGGTATTCCTTTGTTGCCCGCACCTCTTGTAATTTTACTGGATAGCCAAGGTCAGCCAAGCCCTTTTCAATTTTTGCTAACCCTTCCTCTCCAAAGCGCTCTTTAATAGCGACTAAATGAGATTTTAAAACCGCTCCTTTTTGAGTGCCAGGAATTTTCATCAATTTGTCCACCTCCTTCTGTAAAGAAGAGCTGTCAAACATGTTTCTTAATTATTTGGTTATTATAACAAAAAAATAACATTTAATACTAATGCTGTTTTTTGTTCCTATTGAAACATCTTTTTAATAAATTCAACCTCTTGTTTTAAAAACTTTTCGTTTTTAATTTTGATATCCTCCTCAATAACGATAGGGGCTTTTAATTTAAACAAAAGTTCTACTGACGACAAAAAATCCTTACTCACTATTCTTAATGACTGATGGTCTTTTCCTCTATATGCCCCGCTAAAATGAAACTGCGTTATTCTATCGCTAAAAGATTTAATCAGGTTTTCTGTTTCCTGCTTTGACCAAGAGTAGGCGTGGCTAACATCAACGCAAAGCCCAACTTTGGGATATTCCTTAAAGATTTTTTTAAAATCCGAAATTGTTATATTTGCTTTTTTGCGTAAATTTTCAGTGGAAACTTTAAAACTAAACCTGTTTAATATGTTTTTGTCTGGCAAATAATTTGGGTGGATAATAACATTTTTAGCATTAACTTCTTTGTATATATCTGAAACAATATAAAGCTGTTTTATTATCTCTTCTTCGTTATTTTCCTCATCCATATCAAAAGGAGCATGTATTGTTACATAATCAAGGCTCTTTAAAAACTTCTCATTGCTTTGAGAAAGTTTAAATGCATATAGTTCTTCTTTTGAAGCAAAAGTCAATTCTACCCCATCAATATCTAGGTTCTTTGCATACTTGATAAAATCATCTCTGTTTTTTGACTTTTCCCATCTCCAAATATTCCCCAAAGCAAAACTAATAATTCTTGGCATAGCTATTGTTAGAAAATTTTTAATTTTAATTTTATCAAACTTACTTTAGCCCTATAAAACTTCCAAAACAAGGAAAATTTTCTTTTGCTTTGGCGTAAAAATTTGGCTCGGCTTCTCTCTTTCTTGCTGAAAAAAATCTTTCTGCTTCACAAAAAGTGCAAACACCCATATCTTCAATATTCTCTCTTTTAACTTCTAAGTTTTGCAACTGGTCAAGAGCAATCTGTGTTAAGTCAAAATAGTATTTGCCATCTCTTTTTTCAGCATACTTTCGCCACTTAGGATTTTTAGTATATTCTTCGTCTTTTTCTCTTAAATAATAGCAGCATTTTTTTATATGAGGCCCAATGCCAACTACTAAAGATTTGTTGTTCGAATTTAATGCTGTGATTGCACTTTCAATAATTCCTTTTATCAAGCCCTCTCTTCCAGCATGTATAGAAGCTACTTGGTTTTTTTCTGGGTCATAAATTAAAATGGGCAAACAATCAGCAGTTTTAATTACCAATATCTGCCCGAAAGCTGCAGAGACCAGCCCATCAGCATTTAATTTAATGTAGCCGCTAATATCCGGCGGGCAATAATGGACATTATTGCTATGCACTTGCTCAGCAAAAATTATGTTATCAATAGTTGCCTGTTCATAGCCCAAACTACCCACAGCCCTCAAAACATTTTCCCCTGACTTCACGTTTGAAAACGGGTTTACTGAACCATCTTTTCTCTCTAAAACTCCATGCGCTATATTTTTATACTGCTTTAAATTATTGAGGAATATCATAAAAGTATATTCTGCGAAAGAAAAGTGAATAAAGTTTGAACCTAACTTGAAATTGCGTTATAAAACAATTTCATCTCCTTGCCCTACAAGAACTACCTTGTCGTTTTTTATAGATATAGCCTGCTGATCGGTTAATGTCTTGATTGGATATTTGCAGGTTAAAGCAGCTTCTTTAATTACATCAGCATATTCTGACTTAAAATGGGCGGCAATTAAAAATGGCACTAAATTCAAGGCACTAAAATCAGTTATGCCAAAATGATTGCTGTCACCGTGCTTCCAAGCGGCAGCTTCTATGGTTGGGCAAACAAGGTAAGCTCCAGCACTTGAACCAACATAAACAACACCTTGTTCAATCAATTCTTTTGCAACTTTATCAAAACCGCTCTTTTTTGTTTCTTTTAACAAATAAAAAGTATTGCCACCAGCAACAAAAATTATGTCTACTCCCTTGAACTCTTCCTTTAGTTTAGCTTCGGTTTTATCCTTTAAATCTATTTCTTTAACCTTAAATCCAACATCTGCCAAAGCTTTTTTATCTTTTTCGACAAACCACTTATCTTTATAAGGGTCAGCCGCTGTTGGCACAAAGCCAACAGTTAATCCTTTCGATTTTGCTCTCAAAAATTCAATGAATTCGTTGACTACGTTCCAAAACGATGAAGTTAGAAATAGTTTTTTCATAGGTCGGCAAATTATTTTAAATAAAGCGATAAGATTCTCTCCTAACTCTTTAGCTTGCGCATCCGAAATTTCCTCATTGTATTCTTCAAGATATGCTTGCTTAAACTCTTTAATTCCTTCTTCGCTTAACCCCATACTATTTTATTTTACCCCTCCGCACAAGTAGGGGCAAATTGCCTTCTCTGACAAATCCAATAAGTTCAAACATCGTCAAAAGTGCAATTTCTTTCAAAGCAACTTCGCTATTTGTTAAAACCCTAAATTATAGAAAGAAAATACTAATAAACAGACGATCGCTAAGATCAATAAAATTGGGCTTACTATATTAAAAACAGAAACAAGCTTTGCCCAGACAGATTTTTTCTTATCGAAAAAAATCTTAAAACTTTCCTCATCTGGAACATTATTCCAAATAATATCCCTCTTAAAGACAAGATCCTTATCTGCAAAAAAATAAGTTAAAAGATGGCTGATAAGCGCCAAAACATTAAATATCCATGTTAAGAGTAAAAATAACAGCTGATTTGGTTCCTTTATAAATTGAGCTAAAGCTATAGAAAATCCAAAAAGTGCTGTGATTACATAGAATATTCTTTGTTCGAATTTTCCGCTCTCTCTTATGCGGGCTTCATTTATTAAATTAAGTTGCTCAATAAAACCTTCAAACTTATTTTTCTCCCCTTCATTCTCTTGGTTAGTTACCATAAATTTATTTCCTATAAAGTGGGTCATCCTTTATATCTGATTTTAATTTCTCTATTTGCTCATCCGTTATTCCTTTTCTTTTTAGCTCAGTAATCCCCTCTGAAGTTTCGAGCATCCAATTTAACTGTTTATCTACTCTCTGAGTTTTTATAAGTATTTTATCTACTATGAAAGCCAAGATAAACCATGTGAGAATACCGAGAAAAATGGAAAGCACAACATTTAAATTAAAAATTATTGCGTATAAGAAAATGCTACCAACGCCAATAAGAAAATAGATGACCGCATAGAGGCGTCCCCATCGACTATTTTTAAGCACTTCAAGGCTCTGCCTTTCTAGCGCTGATACTCTTAGGCTTTCCATTTTTTTCTCAAATTCTTTAACCTTGTCCATAAATCCGTTTCAATAGAGTAGTTTAATTTCACTTTTAGTTTAGTTCTTTTCGCGACGAAATCAAGGCATTATCAACAAATATCGGGTTTTAGGTTCGAACCGTCCCAGGTGGGTTCAAAAGCTCGAACCTAAACTCAAATTAACTAAAAACTGCATTTTATAGTTTTTGTAATTTCAAGAGGGGAATATTGCTCTAATTGTCATAAAATCAAGCAAAAAGGCAACAAAAAAGCCCGGTTTTTAGTCCGAGCTTCTTTGTTTTCTGTGTTATGGTGGGGATATTTGCCGAAATCGGCAAGTGCGGAGAGGGCGGGAATCGAACCCACAGGCCCCGTTGCCAGGGCAAAGTTTAGCAAACTTTTGCAATGCCGTTATGCGACCTCTCCTAACAATATTTACCTCAACTCTAACCTATGAAAGGTATTTATTCAAGTATCTTGGATTATGAAAACCAACTACCTCAAAATAACCTTTTACATCACTAATACTATCAAGCCGAACATCTTTTTTATCACTTGTAATCCTTGGAGAAAATCCAGAATCTTTGAAAAATTGGTACACTGCTGTAATAAGTGGTTTTGACTGATTAGAAAAAGCTATTTTTTTATAATGGTAAATCTTATTATTTACCTTATACGAATGTATAAAAACAGTTCCATCCGTATCGATTAACCCCCTTACGCATGCTTTAAGAAATTTTCGATTTTCTTTAATCCAATTCGGGATATCAACTTGTTGCCTAACCTTATTTCCTCTTTTCATTCCAATGTCCTTTACTAAAAAATCAATTAAACCTGTTCTTGAGATCGCAAGAACAACAGCACTAAAATGTTTATCCTTATAAATTCCAAAAGGGACATCAAATAACTTTTTTACTAAATCAGCCACAAACAAAAGATACCCATTTTCATCTTTCGCGCTAAAGGTAACGGTAATCTGATTTTGGGAAATGCACCCATCACCCAAAAGAATACCAACAAATTCTGCCAGTTCTTCTGAAAATTTTGGCTTTTTAAAAGGTTTTTTAGCTAAAATTCCTTTGTTAAGGTTTTGGCTTTTTCCCTCTTTTTCCCACCATTCTCGCCATTTCTGCTTGCGATTCTCGGGGTCGCCACCAACTCTCCCATATTTTTTGAGGCAAGCCATAGCCCCCTTATGAGCTCCCAAGGCAACATACCAATAGTCATTTTTTATTTCAGCTTCTTTGGGTAACGGAACGCCAGTTTTTTTGCATAATATTTTTGCCGCAGCTAAATCAATCGTAAATTTTCCACGTCGCCAATCTCTCACTGTTCTTTCAGATAAACCGCATAACCTACCTGCTTCTTTAATAGAAATTTTATCTAGTAGCGCCTCAGCAAATTCTTTTTGCTTAATTTTTGATAAAATAATTCTCATAGATATACAACCTACTTGCCATATTTCCATAATAACATAAATAAATTGTAAAAACGAGCTTTTAATGGTATTTTGAATGTAATAACAAAACAAAAATTATGAATATCCGCTACTATTTTCAAAATGTGAACGAAGATTGCAAAAAAGGGGTTGAAAACTTTTTTTCGCAAAAGAAAATTGAACAAATTGAAAGATTGCTCAATTTAAGTGAACAACAGTTTAGCCAGTTAACCGTAAGAGTGGAACATTTTGAAAAGCACAACGCCTTTTCTGTAAAAGTGGAGATGGCTTTTGGCAAGAAAGTTTTATTTGGCGAAGAGCAAAGCCATGATGTAAAAAAAGCGATGAACCTTGCCACTAAACGGCTTATTAGCCAATTAAAAAAATAGCGTTCGTCTCCGTAGTTCAACGGATAGAATTTTAGCTTGCGGAGCTAAAAATGCAGGTTCGATTCCTGCCGGGGACACAAATTCCCCCACCTTACATAAAGCAAAAAGGTGTGGTGTGATATAGAAAACAAAGGAGTTCAGGTTAAAATCTGGGCTTTTTTGTTGCCATTTTGCCTTATTTCTTGCCCTTAGAAACAACTTTACCCCTCTTGAAAGTGTTAGAATGATAAATATAGCCTCTGTCTACCCCCAAGCTAAAGCCAGCTATTTTGAACCTCTATCGGACTCGAACATAATATTATAATACTAACGACTACCTCTTGTCTTTTTATTTTTCTGACCAGGTTGTTGAATTCTGCCAAAGAATCTTAAACATAGATTTAAACATTGCATTAATTTTTTCGGATTCGATAATAAATCCAAACCCGCCGTCTTCATCTGTAATGACGGCTATTTTTCTACCATATAGACATAAGTATGAAGGGAACTCCAACCCTTCTGGCGCTAACCTTATTTCCCTGAATTTCCTACGACCTGATTTAAAAGTAGTTGCCAAAATTTCATTTTGTTGAGCCCTGATGCCGTGAGAAAAGATACCAGCTTTAATTCTTCTTTTAACCCAATCCTTAATAAACCTTTCCCCAACTAAATTGACGCAGCTATCTAAAGAGCCAATATAGAAATCCTTTACTTCATCCGAAGAAAGCAGGTCTTCAAAAATTGTCCTTGCGCCTTTTCTGCCTATAAAATATTGAATCTTAGGGCCTTTGGGGGATTTCTGGATGATTTGCAGTAATTTTGGAATTAATCCTTCGGCTACTTTTCTCTGAATTGTAGCCCTCTGTTCATTGGTGATAGCTATTTCATTTATTTTCTCTGGGCTGGCAGCTGAAAAATAAGTATGGGCGCCATTGGTTACTTGGCTTGCCAATCCCTTTTTTACCATTCTATCGAGAACAACATAACAGGTTGTGCGAGGCAGTCCTGATTTTTTAGCGAGGGGGATAACTGTAGTTTCGCCTAACTCAACAAGAGCTAAGTATATCTTGGCTTCATTTTCCTGTAGTCCAACTTTTTGTAAATCACTAAAACTAATCATGATTGTGACGGCTTAAACGTCATTTATTGGTATTTTTAGCATTTTTTCTGGAATAGTCAATCCTTTAAACTCTGGATTATTGATACGTCGTAAAAATAGTTCAAGATAGTTTTAGTATTTCTACAAATTAATATTTTACAAAAAGGAGGTAAAGAACATGCAACATAGAGTAGTTCTCGTTCAGCCACCAGTTGATAAGCGTTTTAGTAGCTTGAATATGACTTTCAAGCGTTTGGCGCCACCTTTGGGATTGAGTATCTTGGCGTGTGAAACCGAAAGACGTCTTGAAAAGGATCTCAACATTAAAGTTTATTGTCCTGATAGCATTTCTGAAGAATTTATCCATACTTGTACTGAATGCGATATTCTTGGCATTTCAACATGGTTTTCCAATTACGAAAATGGTCTTGCGCTTGCCCGTATAGCGAAAAAGGCTAATCCTGAAATACTCGTGATTTTTGGCGGGACAAATGCAACAAATCTTGGAAAACGGGTTCTATTAAATAGGCCTGAGGTGGACTTAGTGGTGTGTGGTGATGGTGAAGATGTTCTTTGGCGCATTATCGAAGGACAGAATTATTCCTCTATACCTAACTTATGGTATCGTGACGAGAGCAATGCCTATAATTTTACTAAGACGGAACACGTTGATATTAATTCTCTAGGGATATGGGATTTTAGGCATAGCATTGAAATGAAGCTTGAAGACTATGACTCTCAGCTCTCTAATTATAAGTTTAATCCTGAACTACCACCAATAGGATTATCTATGACTCGTGGATGCATGAAGGCGACTAAACAGTGCAAACGATGTGACTATTGTAGTATCCCAGTTGGAAATTTTAGAGGAACCAAGCAAGAAAAAGTATGGATGCAAGTTCAACATCTATATGAGCTTTACGGTATTGAGTCTTATTTCGAAACGGGAGACGACTTCACTCATGTCGAATATGCGCGCAAATTGAGCAAAATTAAACCATCAAACTTACCGTTTCGTTTGCGTATTTATGCGAGCCCTTGGTCCCTTATAGATGAATGTGTTGGAGTTCTTTCGGAATTAGGTGTCTACGAAGTTTTTGTAGGACTCGAGACAATAGATAAAGACATATCATACCGCACTGGACATATATCTACGAAAAATAATGTAATAGATGCACTTGAGCGTTTAAAGAATGCTGATCTATCTGTTTGCCTCCCGTTTCTTTTTGGCTTACCAGGTGAAACACCCAGCAGTTTATGGAACAATGTAGATTTTGCAAACGAGCTCGTGGAAAGATACTCAAACATAAGGATGGTATTGATATCTCTCGCTATTCCATTGATTGGCTCGCAATGGTTTAATCGTCTGAGTTCAAATAGGACAGTTTGCGAAACTTATAATAAACTAGGTGGTAATTTAGAAACAGATGATGTTCTAAATTATTACCATCTCCTCGAGTTTTCTTTAAAGCAAGAAGGAGCAGTTTCTATTGGAAAATTGGTTGAGGCATTAGAAGCGATGCGCAAGCATCTTGAGCATCGAGTTGTCGTGGGATGCTTTGGCGGCATCGAAATTATGGAGTAATTTATAGCGTCAGTAGCCATAATGGTTATTGACGCTATATCTTTATAATTATATGGCGTTAAGCAAAGAGGCAATTGAAGAATTAAAGGAAATATATTATAAAAGGTTTAACGAAAAAATTTCGGACACAGATGTCCAAGAGATGGGAGAAAGCTTGATTTCTTTATTTAAAGTAATTTACCGCCCCCTACCTGAAAAAATAAAGATTCCTCATAAATAGAAAATTCACTCTTTAGGCAAGTTCTAACTTTATCCATCATGCGACACATTAGTACATTCTACACATTCTAATAGCTCACAATCTCCTCCTCATCCTCATTGTTCTCCTCATTTTAAATTAAAATAAAATTACAATTTCGGAGCGGTCGCTCCCATATTGTAATTGTCATTTGTCAATCATTTTTAAAATTTCGTATTGCTTGTCAATTTCTCCCGCCGTAATAACAAAAATATATCTATCAATGCCTTGCTGATTTATTTCTTCATAAAAACTTTGTGGCAAAGGGTATTTGCCAGCATAAACACTTTCTTGAATTTTAACAAAACGAAAAGATGCAAGCTCTGCTCGCAACCATTTTCGCCACGCCTTCATTGTTTCTGGTATGTCAAAAAATACTAACCGCAATTTTTTATCCCAGGGTTTTTGAAAAATAAGCAATCTATTATTAACTTCCAATAATAACTTTTTACCATCTTGTGTTAAAGCAAAAATTTTCTGCTTGGGATCTTTTACTATTAACCCCTGCTGCTGCAAGCGATATAAATTAACATTTAATGTTTGCTTCTTAATATTTCTTCTTTTGTACTTACCCACGCCAAAAAACTTTTTATACGGGCCAAAGCCATAATAATCAGGCATACCTTCCAGAAAACTTACTCCTCCTTCTTTTAAGGATAGAAGAACGGCTCCGGCAATACTTAACCCTTTGGTAAAATATTTGTCATAGTTTCGTTTTTCAACAGAACTTAAAATAATTTTTTTAGACATAAATTTAATTTGTTTTACCTGATTATTTTAATAATATGCCCAGTAATTTAAAATTACAACATGGGAGCGACCGTTCCGAAATTGTAATAAAATAAACCCCAGACTTACAGCGGGATATTAAAAGTCTTTCTAATGTGTATTTTCTCGCTCGTTTGAAAATAAAATGCAAGAACAGCCATACTTAGCTGTTCTTATGATTTAGATTTATTAGTCCCCCTTATTGAAAGGATTGAAAGGAGGAACTGAAAAATTATATTTTTGAGCGAGTTTTCTGGCTTGTTCTAATTTATGCCGAATACCAAAAAAACTAAAAAGTAAAAAATTGCTATTACATTAGACATTTGAATCCTCCAATCTGAAAAATATTTTGTTTTATTAAAAAACTGCTTAATTAAATCTTCTTGCTGGTTTATTTATGCAATGTTTTATTATATTTATCAATAATAAATAAAAGCAAGGCACGATAGAAAACCAGAAAACCCGCTTAAACGGGCTTTCCTTGGAATTACTTTTTCTTTTTTGATTTTGTTTTCTTTTTTGCTGAACAACATCCGCATTTCATAATTTTTATTTTAAATTTTAATTATAAGACCTTTTATTTTGATTATACCATAACATTGTGAATTTTTTGCTATACTCAACTTATGGACTTAAATACACCGGTTTTAAATTTAATGGGAGTGGGGCCGTTTGTGGCTAAAAAGCTTAATAAGCTTGGCATTAAAACCTTTGGTGATTTGCTTTATCATTTGCCTTTCAGATACGAGGACTTTTCAAATATCACGCCTATTGCCAAATTAAAGCCAGCCTGCACTGAGCGTAGTCGAAGTGTCAGTAAATCTCAAACCGTTCTTGGCTTTAGTAAAAAGCCAATTTTAAACGAAATTTCTTGCATTAAAGGAATAATAAAAAACATTGAAAACACCAGGGCTTGGAAAAAGCGAATGGAAATAACCACAGCCATTGTGGAAGATGAAACGGGAAGCATTGGGGCAGTTTGGTTTAACCAAGGGTTTATTTTACAAAATTTAAAACAAGGGGATGAAGTTTATTTAGCTGGCAAAGTTAAGCTGGGCAAAACTGGGCTTTTTTTATCAAGCCCTGTTTATGAAATCGTTGGACCCGCCTCCTCCGCCTTGGGCGGATACGGCGTGGCGAGGCACACTGGCCGCATTGTGCCAATTTATCAAGAAACAATCGGGCTAACTTCAAGATGGTTCCGCAATTTTTTTGCTAAAAATTTAGCTCCCTTCGGCTACACTCAGGGCAAGCTTTATGAAGAATTTTTGCCCCAAGAGATTATAAAAGAACATGGCTTAATGCCTTTCCCCCAAGCGCTCGAGCAAGCCCATTTTCCTGATTCAATAAAAATGGGTGAAAAAGCAAAAAATAGATTTGCCTTTGAAGAGCTTTTTTTAATAGAGCTTTTTGTTTTGCGGGAACGGCTTAAAATAAATCAGCAAAAATCCCCAGCTATTCCAATTAAAGCCGATGAAATTAAAAAATTTGTTGATTCTCTGCCTTTTAAATTAACCGACAGCCAAAAAAAATGCGCTTGGAAAATTGTAAAAGATATGGAAAAGCCACAGCCAATGAGCCGGCTTTTGGAGGGTGATGTTGGCTCTGGCAAAACATTAGTGGCTTTAATTGGCGCTTTAAATTGTTTTAAAAATGGTTATCAGTCAGCTATTATGGCCCCAACCGAAATTTTAGCCACCCAGCATTTCAGAACTGCGGCAATTTTATTGCGAAAATCAAAGATAAGAATTGCTTTATTAACTGGCAAAAAAGACCAGATTATCTCCCAAAAGCTCGGCTATGAAAAAGACGGCCAGTTTATGCCAGAAACCATTGAAATATCCCGGGCAAAAATTTTAGAAAGAGCTAAAAAGGGCGAGATTGATTTATTGATTGGCACCCATGCTTTAATTCAAGATAAAGTAAAATTTGGAAAATTGGGCTTGGTGGTGGTGGACGAACAGCATAGGTTTGGCGTAGCCCAGCGGGCAAAACTTTGCTCTAAAACAAAAAGCGGCCAAGGGCTTATCCCCCATTTGCTTTCAATGACAGCCACGCCTATACCCCGCACTTTGGCTTTAACAATTTATGGTGATTTGGATTTATCTTTGCTTGACCAAATGCCCCAAGGCCGAAAGCCAATTATTACTGAAATTGTCGCCCCAGGCGAAAGAGAAAAAGCATATGAATTTATAAGAAAACGGCTAAAAAATAACGAGCAATGTTTTGTTATCTGCCCAAGAATAGAACCTTCCTCCGCCCCTCCTGGTACGGCGGGCGAAGAAAGCCTTAAAAAAAATAACTGGACCAACGCCAAAACCGTTAAAGAAGAGTACGAGAAATTATCAAAAGAAATTTTCTCTGAGTTTAAAGTGGCCTTTATTCATGGTAAATTAAAAGTAGGGGAAAAAGAAAAGATAATGCGGGATTTTAAAAACAACCGCACCCAGGTTTTGGTTTCCACATCAGTGGTTGAAGTGGGCGTTGATATCCCGCAAGCCACAGTAATTTTGATTGAAGGGGCTGAGCATTTTGGCTTAGCCCAAATTCATCAATTTAGGGGGAGAGTAGGCAGAAATGACATACAATCTTATTGCTTCTTGTTTGCTGACTCGCCAGGCAAAAACACAAAAGCCCGGCTTTCGGCCATAATAAAAGCTAAAAATGGTTTCGAATTAGCAGAAAAGGATTTGGAAATAAGAGGGCCTGGCAGCTTAATAGGCGCTAAGCAATGGGGCATAAGCGACATTGCTATGGCCAGCATGAATAACCTCCAGCTTATTGAAACCACTAGGGCAGAAGCCAAGTCTCTATTGACAAAAGACCCTTTTTTAAGGCAATATACTATTTTAAGCCAAAAGATAGCTAATTTTGGCCAAAGAATACATTTAGAATAATGATTGCTTTACTTGGAGAAATATTAGTTTATACCGCAATATTTATTGGACTATACTTTGCTACTTTTGTTTTTAGCACGGTTTTTGAGTATAAAGATAATATTTATTACAAGCCAAAAAGAAAATTTTATCCAAAAATCTCCTTGATAGTCCCCTGCTACAACGAAGAAAAAAACATATCCAAAACGCTCCAATCAATTTCAAGTTTGGACTATCCTAAAGAAAACTTAGAAATAATTGTTGTTGATGACGGCAGCACCGACAACACATTGCAAGAGGCCTTGGAATTTATTAAAAAAGATAAACGAATAAAAGTTTTTCACAAAGAAAACGGCGGCAAATATAATGCCCTAAATTTTGGCATTCAGAAATCACAAAATCCTTTTATTGGCACCGTGGACGCTGACTCTTTTTTGCAAAAAGAATCCGTAAAAAAAATAATGGAACAGTTTGAAAATCCCCAAATTATGGCAGTTATCTCAACCGTGAGGATTGCCAACCCAAAAACAATTTTTGAGGGCGTGCAATATGTTGAATATTTAATGGGCTCTTTATATAGAAAGGCCTTTTCTTTTTTAAACAGCGTTAGCGTTGTGCCCGGGCCATTGTCTGTTTTTAATAAAAAAGTTTTTTCTAAAATTGGGCCATATAAAAAAGCGCATCAAACAGAGGACTTTGAATTTGCTTTAAGAATGCAAAAAGCTAATTTAAAAATCGCCTACGCCATTGACGCTATTGTTTATACTCAGGGCTGTAAAACGTTTAAAGAGCTGTTGCGCCAAAGATTGCGATGGAATAGGGGGTTTTTGCTTAATATTAAGGACTATCCAGAACTTTTAAATTTGAAAAAGCACGGCAACTTAGCTTTTTTGCTCATAACCAGCGTTTTGGGATGCTTTTTGGCTGTTGCTTTATTTGTTTATAGCGCTTACCGCTTTGTTGACTTTGTATATTCAAAGTTCAACCAGCTGCTTTTGGCAAAAGCAGATTTCTTCAAATTTTCATTTAACTTTCCTGATTGGACAAAATTTGATATAACGCCTATACTTTTGCTCGGGGTTTGTTCGTTGATTGTCTTTTTTGCTTATGTTTTATTTAGTAAAAAATACACAAGAGACCCTGGGCCTTCAAAAAAGAACATTGCTTTTTATTTAGCGGTCTTTCCTTTTATAAATGCTATTTTTTGGATAATCACTTTTTGGTCGGTTATGTTTAGAAAAAAAGAAATTATATGGGAATAAACCCCACACCATAAGACAGCTCAACTATGGCTCTGGGGCAATATTCTTAGGTCGCTAATAAATAATTATCGCGGACTAAAACCGCGTCAATGGTGTGAGGGTAAAAGAAAAACAATTAAAAAAAATAAACTGGGTAAGGCATTTAACGGTTTTTACGGCCACGTTAATTATATTTGGTGGAGGGTTTTTTTTGAGCAATACTGTTATTGAAAAAAAGATTTCAGCTATCTCAAAGCTTCAGCAGGGGCTAAGTATTGATATTTTATCTTTGGAAACCCAATTTTCAATTTTAAACCAAGCGCCTTGCAAAAACCTTAATGAGTCCACTTTAACAAAAGAGCTCTTTGATATTTCTCAAAAATTAGAATCAGTTGGAAACAGTTTAGGCCAAGACAACCAAGACTTTTTAATGCTAAAAAAGTATTATTCTATTTTAGAGATAAAACACTGGCTCTTACTTAAAAAAACAGCTAAAGAGTGCAAGATGAATCTTGTTTCTATTGTCTATTTATACGGCGACAAAAAAAATTGCCCTTCTTGCGAAGACCAAGGATATGTTTTAACCACCCTAAGAGAAAAATACCCATTTTTGCGGGTTTATTCGTTTGACTATAATCTTCCATTGCCCCCGCTTGAAACCATAAAGTCAATTTATCGATTAAAACCAGAACTGCCAATTTTAATTATAAACGACGATGAAATGTATGGAATGAAAACAAAAGAAGAGCTAGAGGAAATTTTAAGCCAGTATATAAGCTTGGCGAAACTGGAAGAAAAAGCCACCACAACCCAAGCAACAACCACAAAAGCTAAATAGTACAAACAGACCCCCGAGGTCTGAGGGCTGTCCGACCTCGGGGGTCTGTTTTTTTGCGGCCCCAACCGGATTCGAACCGGTGTTGCTTGATTGAAAATCAAGAGTCCTAGGCCTCTAGACGATGGGGCCAAAGCCATCATATGGCTTTGGCGGGCAATTTAGCAAAATACTTTTTGCGTAAAATTGCCCAGGGTCAGGCGGAATATAATATTTATTCCCCTTCCGCCTGATACTCTATATTATGAACTACCTTGGGTTATTCTAACCAAAAATTTGAAAAAAAACAAGAAAAAAGCTATATTTACAACAATAATTATGAAAATTTTAGCAATTGATACTTCCTGCGACGACACATCTGTTGCGGTCGTAGAAAAGAAAAACAATCAAATTAAAGCGATGAGCAATATTGTTTCATCTCAAATCAAAATCCATGCCCCATATGGAGGAGTTTATCCTATGCTGGCAAAAAGGGCTCATCAAGAAAATCTTGCTCCAACGCTAATACAATCCCTAAAAAAAGCTGGCTTGCTTAAAGCGCAAAGTGCAAAGCTTTCGACCCGAGGACATTCGACCGAGCTCAGTCGAGGGCCTCAGGCCGAGGGTTGCAAAGCGCAAAGTTGCAATTCAAAGTTTAAAATTTTAAACAAAATTTTAAACAGAGACCCAGCTCTTCTAGAAAAAACAATGAACTTTTTAGCTAAATACGAAAAACCCGCAATAGATGCCATTGCTATAACAAACGGCCCAGGACTTGAGCCCTGCTTGTGGCAAGGGGTTAATTTTGCTAAAGCATTAAGTTTTTGGTGGGGCTTGCCACTTATTCCTGTTAACCACATCAAAGCACATTTAACCGCCAACTTCATTAGCGAAAATTCCAAAAAACAAGAAACAAGAAACAAACAAATCCAATTCCCGGCGATTGGGCTAGTAGCAAGCGGGGGGCACACTGAACTTATTTTAATGAAAAAACAAGGAGATTATAAGTTAATTGGCTCCACCAGAGATGACGCTAGTGGTGAATGCTTTGACAAAACCGCCCGCATTCTTGGGCTTCCATATCCAGGCGGCCCAGCAATAGCCGCATTAGCGGCAAGATTCAAGATTCAAGATTCAAGATTCAAGATTGAACTGCCCAGGCCAATGATAAAGTCAAACAATTTTGACTTTTCTTTTTCTGGGTTAAAAACCGCTGTTCTTTATGATTTTCAAAAACGCGAAAAAAAAATGAGAGAATCGCAAGATTATAAAATCTTAATGGCCAAAGAAATCCAACAAGCCATTATTGATGTTTTAATCGCTAAAACCTTGAAAGCCGCTAAAAAATTTAATGCAAAATCTATAATAACTGGCGGGGGCGTTATGGCAAATAAAGAGCTAAGAAACCAGCTCAAAGTGCAAAGTTCAAAATGCAAAATTAATTTTTTGGTTCCGCCAAAAAATTTATGCATGGACAACGCGGCAATGGCGGGAGCAGAAGCTTTAATCTCAAAACCAAAAGTTATCAACCCTCAAAGAGAGCGAGCTACCTTCGGAGCAGGCTGGCAAAAAATAAAAGTAAATGGTAATTTAAATATATGATACTTCAAGAGCTTATTATTTTGTCTGCCGGGCTTTTGCCAAGTTTTATTTGGCTTTTATTTTATTTGCGAAAAGACAGCCACCCAGAATCAAACCCTTTAGTTTTAAAAATTTTTATTTTTGGGATTTTATCAGGAGTGTTTGCCATATTTTTAGAAAATAGTTTTCAAAAAGGAATGGGTTTTTTAAAAGCAGGCAATTTGTTGCTTATAATCTTTTTAGCTGGCGGGATTATTGAAGAAGCAATAAAATTCTTAGCTGTTAAAATTGGGCTTTACAAAACTTCAGAGCCAGACGAGCCAATTGACTGGGTTTTATTTATGATAATATCGGCCTTGGGGTTTGCAGCTTTAGAAAATGTGCTGGTTTTGTCTACGCAGGGAGCCATAACCTCGCTTAAGGCCTTAGAAGTTATGTCATTTAGGTTTATATCAGCCACATTTTTGCACGCCTTGTGCTCTGGAGCTATTGGCTATTTTTGGATTTTATCCCATAGTAAAAACAAAAGAGCTTATTTATGGCTTGGTTTTTTAGGAATTGCCAGTTTGCATGCTTTTTATAATTGGTCTATAATGAAGGTGGAAGGGATAAATAAATTCTTATTGCCCCTTATTATTATAGTGGCATTAAGCTTGTTTCTTTCTTTTGGAATTAAACATTTAAAAAGATTAAGGGGTACCTGCACAATAAACCAAAAGCTTTAAATTTATGGCATTATTTAAAAAATTCAAAAATAACATCGGTTTAGACGAAGATGAAAAGGACGAGGACGAGAAAGATGACGAAGATGACGACGAAGAGGGGGAGGGTGATGACGAAGACGAAAAATCCAGCAAGAAAGACAAAAAAAATAAGGGGAAAAAGACACAAAATCATCCAGAAGAAAAACACGCCAAGAAAAAAGAGGACTGGCCAGAAAGCAAGGGCCGTTTGGCTGCTGATATTTACGAAACAGAAACCGATTTTTGCATCCAATCGCCTATCGCTGGAGTAAGCCAAGAAGATATAGAAATTTTTGTGGAAAGCAATGTTTTAATTATACGTGGAGAAAGAACAGAATCTGACTCAACTCCAGACAAAAAATACTTTCATAAAGAGTGTTATTGGGGGCCATTTTCAAGGCAAACTATGCTGCCAGATGATGTTAATACCCAAAAAATAATGGCTTCGTTTAAAAAAGGTATTTTAGTGATTAAAATTCCAAAGAAAAAAGAGGAAAAAAGAAAAATCTCAATTGAGATGAGCTAACGAGAACTAACAGACCCCCGAGGTCTGACAGCTGTCAGACCTCGGGGGTCTGTTTTTTTATGCCGAGGGCGGGAGTCGGCCTCGCCTCTCGCCTCGTCAGCCACTCGGCTCGGGCTGGCCACCGCCTCGCGGTTTTGCCTGCTGGCAAAACATCGCTCCGGCGTTCTCCTCCCGGCGCAAGGCAAGCAGTTGCCTTGCTCCCTGTCATAATTCGCTTTGCTCATTGTGCCGAGGGCGGGAGTCGAACCCGCACGCCATTTCTAGCACTAGGTCCTAAACCTAGCATGACTGCCAATTCCATCACCTCGGCTCAAGAAAAGGAAGGACGGGCCTTCCATGCTTATTTGTAGATTAGCATGAAATTTGCAGATTTGCATTATATTCTTTGCAAAAAACCTATCAAATCAACAAAAAACCCTTCCGCCTAAGGCGGAAGGGTTTTCAAGAATTTAACTTTTATAAAAAATTAAACCCTTAGAATAAACCTTACTAAGCTTGGAATAAGCTTGGCTACTAAAGCAATGGCTAAGCCGATAATAGCATAGGTTAAAATTGATTTTCCTTTGCCTGCCTTAGCTGGGTCCCCAGCCGCTGTGATGTATGTGAAGCCCCCAAACACTATCATTACAATAGCCACAAGGGTCATTATGTAGAATACCCAGCTAGTAACATTATAGATAGTGTTAAACATTCCAACCAACCCGTATTCCTTGCTGGAAAATAAATAACAAGCAGTATTTTTAGCGACTGTTGCTTTACATAGAGTTCCAACAGCTATCTCTTTTCCATCATTATCCTTACAAGAAGGGCCAGCTGTCTCAATTTTTTTACCTGCAACTATAGCTCCAGAAGCGAAGGTCGCATCATTTTTATTAGTAGCGCTTAACGATATTTTCAACGTAAAATCCTGCCTAATCCTAATACAATCCTTTAAAACCTCTGGCTGGGCATTGGCTTGGCCAAACACTCCAAACAAAAGCACAAACATTATGCTTGCCAAACTTATAAGGCTAAATATTTTTTTATTGTTTTTCATAAAATTCAAGAATGCTTTTTTACATTCCCAAGATAAACCTTACTAAGCTTGGAATAAGCTTGGCTACTAAAGCAATGGCTAAGCCAATTATAGCATAGGTTAAAATTGACTTTCCTTTGCCAGCTTTAGCTGGATCCCCAGCCGCTGTGATATATGTGAAGCCCCCAAACACTATCATTAAAACAGCCACAAGGGTCATTATGTAGAAAATCCAGTTAGTGACAGTGTAGATGGTGTTTAACAAGCACACCATTCCCCATTCTTCGGTTACGCCTGCGTCTTTAATAGCGTCACTAGTATCAATTAAACCATCTCCATTCGTATCACAAACGCCTGTTTTTGCTGGCCCAACCCATATACCGCTTGCATAGGATTTAGTGTCAGTAGTAACTTTTTGGTTTAGTTGGCAACATTCTTGCAGCGACTCTGTCTGGGCTGTAGCCACACTCATTAAGCCACCAGCTAAAATCACGGCCATTGTAATCACTGCGATTAGTTTTTTCATTTTTTAATTAATTTATTTTAGTTCTTAGACCTTTAAACTCCCAAGATAAACCTTACTAAGCTTGGAATAAGCTTGGCTACTAAAGCAATTGCCAAGCCAATTATAGCATAGGTTAAAATTGACTTTCCTTTGCCAGCTTTAGCTGGATCCCCAGCCGCTGTGATATATGTGAAGCCCCCAAACACTATCATTAAAACAGCCACAAGGGTCATTATGTAGAAAATCCAGTTAGTGACAGTGTAGATGGTGTTAAGCATGCAAACCATACCCCAATCTTTAGTTACAACATCAGGGCCTCCAAAGCTACATATACCACTTGTCCCTCCAACTACAATGCCTTTAGTAAAAACTCCATCTGTTGGATTCCCATCAACATCAATTGTAAGATTAAAACTATTCTGTATAACACAACACTCGTTAAGTTTTTCTGTCTGCGCCATAGCCACGCTTGCCAAGCCACCAGCTAAAATCACGGCCGTTGTAATCACTGCGATTAGTTTTTTCATTTTTTAATTAATTTATTTTAGTTCTTAGACCTTTAAACTCCCAAGACAAACCTTACTAAGCTTGGAATAAGCTTGGCTATTAAAGCGATTGCTAGGCCAATAATAGCATAGGTTAAAATTGATTTTCCTTTGCCAGCCTTAGCTGGGTCCCCAGCTGCTGTGATGTATGTGAAGCCCCCAACCACTATCATTAATACAGCTACAAGGGTCATTATGTAGAACACCCAATTAGTAACGGTATAGATAGTGTTGAGCATACAGCAAACCCCCCATCTGCCTTGCGGGCCACAAGAAGCACCCGCTGGCACTCCTGGCACTCCTGGTGTATAGTCTGCGTCACCTGGCGTCCCATGTGCTGGCACCGCTGTTGTTCCTGCTGTTGCCTCACTACTACAAAATTCATTGGAAGGACATTCCTCCACACCCACATTATTTTGCATCATACAACCTTCAGGCAATATTTCTGGAGGTTGAGCCATTGCGGTAAAAGGAACAATAATAGCTGTCAACAACGAAACAGCGGCAAAAATTGATAATATTTTTTTCATAATAAAAAATTAGCTCTGTATTTTCTGCACTCGCTCGGAAATATCTAAAAATTAGCTACTTCCTCGCTCGTTTGAAAATAAAAAATAAAACGACCTTTTCTAAATAATTTTATATTTTTTCTATATTTTATTGTAATTAAAAAACCTGCCATTAGCAAGGTTATTTTTGCAAGCCTGTGGAAAAGTGCAAAACAAAACTATTTTTCTTTTTTGCAAATTTCTTTAAGCTCGGCTTTGGAAATTTCTTTTATAAAATCTAAAAGTATCGGGTCATCAACAACTTCATTAACATGCTCCCACCAAGGCATTGTTGGAAATTTCTTGTTGGCGAGCCAGCCCTCAAAAGCTTCTAATAAATTTTCAACCACATTAATTTGCTGGACAAACCTAGCTTCTTTGCTTTTGGCTTGGCTATAATCCAGCCACAGCTGGCTCATTTCTGTTTTAATATTCAGGGGCAAATCTTTTGTTAGTTTTTTAAAAGCTTCTTTTTCTTTTGCTGTTTTTTCTCTTTGCATTTTGCTTTTTTCCTCCAAGGGCAGCCTTCTCCACCTGCTCACAAGCTCGGCTTTTTCTTTTTTATTTTTAGCCGCAATACCATCATAAGGAGTTATGTCGCCCGTTATAACTTTGCAAATATCGTGGATTAAAGACATTTTCATTGCCTTGGCCATATTAATATTTTTTTCTTTGCCAAAGAGCAAAACCATTAAAGCCATTCTAAAAGAATGGTCCAAGGCGCTATCTGCTTTTTTTACCCCATAAAAAGTAATGCCTCTTCTTTGAACATCTTTTAATTTGTTTGCCTCCATTAAGAATTGAAGGATATGCTGTGCAGCCATATTATTTTTTCTTTTGTTGGTAATTGGCAAAAAATTGCCCCAAGTCTTCCGCTTTATCAATATAAACAAGAGTTTTTTTAAACTCAATTTCAAATTCAATTGGCAATTTTTGGTTTCTTATTAATTCTTTTATAACGAGAACTTTTTTCAATTTTCCTTTTCCAAACTGGATATTCCACTTTATGTAAGCCAGCTCACAAAATGTTCCAGCGCTAAGCCCAGAACACACGCAAACCTCTGGCAAAGATACCACATTGTAGTTTGTCCAAAACCAGTTGCCTTCTTTGACCAAAGAGTCAGCGTGCTTAGTAAAAATTTTTGCGTGATTGTTTGGCCAGGGCTCTCCTTTTTCTGGGAAAAGAATGATTAAATTTTTTCCTCCATTTTTTTTGTAGGCTAAAGCTGTATTCATAATCATCCCCTTATCGCTATTAATAAGCAGGCCAGCGCCTGCTTTAGCTATTTCCATTCCTATAACAGCCGACCTATTTTTTAAAAAACCGACTGGCTTGCCTATATGCTTGCTTAAATTCAGCAAGTTCGTGGGACCAATAAGACCTACCTTCATAAATATAAAACCTAATAACTTATTCTTTTTATTTTGAAAGCCACAGTTGCTGGAGAGCTAATTAAAACCTCATCACCGACTTTTCGGCCTAAAAAAGCTTTGCCAACTGGTGATTCATTAGAGATTTTTCCTTCAGCTGGATTTGCCTCTAAAGTGCCCACTATTACAAATTCATCGTCTTTTCCATTAACTTCAACTAAAACATTAGCCCCCAAGCCAATTTCGTTTCTATTTTTTTCTGAAGGCTTCTGGATTAAAACTGCATTTTTTAATATGTATTCCAAATCCGCTCCTCTGGACTCAATAAGCTCCAAATCCTCTTTAAAAGCCACGAATTCTGTTTCTAATTCTTCGGAATGAAAAGCCACAGGGGTTTCATTGTGAATTTTCTCCTGCTTTAAAAGTAAAAGATTTTTATATTCTTGTTTTATCTTTTCTAACCCCTTTTCGGTTAAATAAAATTTATCTTCCATTTTTTTATTGCTTGGGCAATTCCTCTTTGCTTTTTAAAAAAAGAGGCATTGCCCGAAGTATAATATTTTTTCCTTGACGATTGATAGGATATCATTTTATTACTTATATTACATTTTTAAAAATCGTTGTCAAATAGTTTTGGCTGTACTGGTTTGCCGTCTTTTCCTAACTCGCCCAAAACTTTTATTTTTCCATAAACACCGTCGTATCCCGGAGTAGCTTGCACCTTTCCTTGCCTCATTAAATCAATAGCTAGGACAATATCAGTTAATGTTTTTTCCTTTAATTTTTCTATTGGTATCTCCAGTAAAATTTCAAGCTCACAACCGCAATTTTTTATTAATTTTTGATATTCAATGTCTACTTTTTTACTGCTTGGGCCAACTCCTAAAGCTTCGCTGATTAACTCTCTCAATGGCACTAAGCTCTTATAGGGAATAGCATTTTTTGGCTTAAAGCCAAGGGGCTTGTCAGCTAACACAGCCACCCTGTTTGAAACGCCAACCACTAATGGTTTTTTGCAAACAGGGCAAATTCCATTATGTTTTTTTGTCTGCTCTGGGCTAAAACTTATGTTGCAAATCCTGTGGCCGTCATAATGATATTTTCCTTCTTCTGGAAAAAATTCAATGGTAAATAAAAACTTATCTTTGTCTTTTTTTTGCAATGCCTCTTTAATGGAAAAATAGCTTAAGTCAGTGTCAAAAACATTAGCTTCTCTGCCAATTTTTTCTGGGCTGTGGCAATCGCTATTCGACACCAAAGAAAATCTATCTAAAGCTGACAATTGCCAATTCATTAACGGGTCGCTTGATAGCCCGGTTTCTAAGGCAAAAATCTGCGGTGTTATTTCTTCAAAACAATCTTCAATTTTATCAAACCCGGACTTAGAGCCAAACAAAGAAAACCACGGCGTCCAAATATGGGCTGGGATAACCATACAGTCAAAGGAAGCGCCAAAAATAATCTTGGCTAAGTTTTTGGCGTCCAGGCCCAAAATTGGCCGTCCATCGGATTTTAAATTGCCAATGGCGTTTAGTTTGGCATTAATTTTTTCTACTGCCTCAAAGCTGGGGGCTAAAGTTAAAATATGAATTTTTCTAACTTTATCATTTTTTTTATAAATGCAGCTTATTTCTGAAGATAAAATAAACCTTGTGCCATTATCGCCTATTTTTAATTTAAAAAGCCCTGGTTCGCTTTCAACAAGTTTTGCTTGTATTTCTTTTAGCCAAACAGGGTGGGTAAAGTCCCCTGTGCCCAAAACCTTAACGCCTTTTATTTTGGCACTTTCTGCTAAATGTTCCAAGTCGGTTTTAGGAGAGGTGGCTCTGGAATATTTTGAATGGATATGGAAATCAGCGACAAATTTCATAAATATAATCAATGGCTTTTAATTGTTCTTTAAGCGAATTTTCTACCTCTATGGCGCAAAATTCAGAAAAAAATTCTTTTGGATAATTTTTTAAGTAGTCAAATTCGCTTAAATCTTGAAATGAATGTTTGTCAAAATGCAAAGAATTAGTTTTCCCATTTTCTGTTTCAGCTAAAGGGTTCCTACTAACAGCTGCAATATGATTGCAGCCAATTTTATATTTTTTAATAACAGCTAAACGTTGGCCGTATTTTTTCTGGTCTAATAATCTGTCGCTTTCTAGATGGGAAAAATCTAAGCACAAGCCAGCATTGTTTTTTACTTCCTGCTCATCCCAAAGGAAGGTATTTTCGATAAACAATTGCTGGCGATATTTTTCTAAATTACAAACAAGAGGATACTGTTTTTCAGAATGGGTATTAAAAACTTGCGTGTTAAACTTTTTGATTAAATACTCCAATTCTTCGGGAGGCATATCGCTTCGCAAATGGACAAATGGTATTTCTTTTAATTGTGTTTTCTCTAGCAAATTATACATTTCTTGTCTTTGTTCTTTATTTAAGCAAGTTGGAAAAATTGCCACTTTTTCTAAGCCCAATTCGTCAATTTCTTTTATTTTATCTTGCCAAGAATTTCCATCTGTTTTGAATTTAGCGCTCAAGGTAGTTATAGCTGGCAAAAATTGTTCTTTTCTTAATTTCATATTTTAGTTGCGCCTTGGCGCCTTATTTCAAGCCCTTTTTCATTAAATTTTATAATAGTTGATGGCTGGCCTTTTAACTCTCCCCCATCAATATAAAAATCAGCTGCCTCGCTAAAATATGCTCGAGCTTGCTCTATATTTTCCGCCGGAGGCAAGCCCTCTGGGTTAGCGCTTGGAGCAATCAAAGGTCCTGTTTTCTTCAATAATTTTCTCAGCCATTTTGGCTTGGGAACCCTAAAAGCCAAAGTATCCGAGTTTCTATGAAGATAAGTAAGACCTTTATTAAACACCTCGTCTTGGGACAACGATAGGACAACGCTGATAGGGTTGGGCCAAAATTTCTTTAAAGCTTTTTTTGTCCTACCGTCAAGCCTAATTTTAAACAACTTTAAGTCTTTTCTTCTGGCAACGAGAATAATCATTTTCTTTGACTTATCTCTTTTTTTAATATCGTAGATTCGTTCCACCGTCTTTTCGTTTAAAGCCGAGCCAACCAAACCATAGAGGGTATCTGTTGGCAAAACCCCAACCCCCCCGTTTTTTAAAACTTCAATAATATTCTTTTCTATTTTAAACATTTAATTAATTTAAAAATAATCCGCTCAACCCCGTTTCTTCTTCAATCTTTCTTTTTATTATTATGCCTGTTTTTAAAATCGCTATTTCCAAAGTTACACTGACCATGCCGTTTATAAAATGCCCGCCAAAGGCATTTTTCTTTTCATCTGATAAACTAACATGCAAATGAAAATCATACTCGTTTTTTTCGTTTATAGAAACAATGCCAGAAATATTCAAAACTTCCAGAGGATTTTTAAATTTCTGATTCGTGTAATTGCCCTTTTCTTTAAAAAATCCAAGCTCAACATTGCCAAGCTGGCCAACTCCAGACAAAACAATTCCTGTTTTAAGGCTACATTTAAAGCAAATAATTTTTAATTGCTCAAAAACATTTTCACCTGGAAAAAGCCTAGCAATTATTAAATTATTTTGTTCTTTGCTAATCATAATACTTAGTATTGTATCAAAAAAGCAGGGCTTTTAATAGCCCTGTTTTAACTTACGCTGGCCTTATTGGTGTAAAAAACTATTCTTTAAAAAGCATTTTAGATTCCTCCAGCATTTTATTCAAAACGTTTTGGCCTATATTTTCTTCTTGGCTTAACCTCTGTAAGTTAATTTTTAAAATATCTCCAGCTAAAATAATGTTGCGGCTATTAAAAGCTCTTGTCCATTGTTTTTGGAAAGAAGGCAAAATATTTACGGGATAAAGCTTATTTTTGTCAATAAAAACTTCCAAGCCATTATTGGCTGGATGTTTCCAGCCCCAAAGCTCAACTCCGGAACACTCTGAATATTTAATTGCTCTTGTTGAAAAACGGGTGTTAGTAACCAATAAGCTGGAAACTTTCTTGCCTTGCTGACTTTTAAGTAAGGCAAGCTTTCCTTGTAAAATATCGAAAAATCGAGCGTAGTTTGCTAAAGCCACTTCTTGGTCCACAGCCACTCCAGCTTGGCTGTGATATTTGCATTCGCCGATTTTTAAAACCCCATCCTTTTCCGCTGTGAAATCAATTTCATATTGAGAAAGGCACCCGCCAGAAATAAACTGGTTTAATTTGACCGTATAACCAGCCTCTTTTAAGAGAGCGGCCACATATTTTTCAAAGCCAAATCCGTCTGGGCCCAATTCTTTCATTGCCTGTTTTAAATTGAATTTTAAACTAAAAATTGGCTGGGCTTGGTTGAGTAAATTTTTAACCTCCTTGAATACCTCAAGGGTGGGAATGCCATTATATATTTTTCGCTCCACTTCTTTAGCGATTTCTCTGGCCAATTTTAAAGAAGCGCCCACTCTTCTGGCGCTTCTTTCTATTTTTTGAGCAGAAAATAATTCTTGCTCGCCCCGAGAATTGATTACATACATATTATTGGCCTATTTTTAATAATTCAATTTCAAAAACTAAAGTGGCATTGGGTGGAATAACATAATTCCCAGCACCATCCTTTGCCCCTTCCGGGCCATAGGCCAAATCCGAAGGAATGGTTAATTTTCTTTTTTCACCAACCTTCATTCCCAATACTCCTTGGTCCCAGCCTTTAACAACCCCGCCTGCTCCCAAAGTAAAAGGAAATGGCTCGCCCCGGCCAATACTTGAATCAAAAACTTGGCCATTGGTTAAATATCCCGTGTAATGGACAGAAACTAAATCGCCATTTTTTGCTTCCTGGCCTGTTCCTGGCTGTAAAACTTCAATTTTTAATTCTTTGCTTTCTGTTGATTGGTTTTCCATATTATTGTTTAAGTTTATGTTTATATTCTCATTAGCCGTTCCCAATTCTTCACTATTGGCTGAATTTTTTTTCACAATACTTTGCTGCCACATAAGAAATAAAGCCACCACAGCCACTAAAATTCCGCCTAATAAAGGGTAGTATTTTGATTGCATAAATTTAAATTATTGTTTTTTTAGTAAAACGAAAAAGCCAACCAATATAACAACAATCGGCCAAACAAAATTAAACTTCAAAAACCTTATTGGAAATAGCTGGTTTAAAAGAAAAATAAGGCCTGCTAACATTATCACCACCCCCAAAACATGCCTTCGGCTTGTCCACCAGGATTGTTGCTGAATATCTTGAGCTTCTTGTTTTATTTGGCCTGCCACTTCTTGGGCTTTATTTTTTAACTCGCCCGCCGCCCCTTTTATTGTTTCTTTTGCAGATTGGCCGCCCTCTCCTGGGATAATAAACATTAAAATTAAATAAAATAAAATGCCAGCCCCTCCCCACAAAATTAAAAACACAAATAATATCCTAAACAAAACCGGGTCTATGCCAAAGTACTCGCCCAAACCCCCGGCCACCCCGGCAATAACTTTTTCAGTTTTAGAGCGATGCAATTTTTTTGTTTCTTGATTCATATATTTATTTTTACTTTATATTACCACAAAAAATTATTTATAAAAGAATTGAACCAGGCTTCCAACCGTTAATAAAGCAATTAATAAATAAACGCATATTTTTGGCAAGTTAACTATATATTCTGGCTGTCTATCGCCCATTTTTTTGGCTTTTAGCCAAATTAAAACTATGCAACACCCCTCAATAAGCCCAATAAAAGCTCCTAAAACCGAAACCAAGCTTATAAAACTTCTCAGACCCGCTAAAAATAAAATCAAAGGCGCCCCCACTGCCAACAAAAAAGAAATATGTTTTGGAATTTTTAAATCAAAAACAAGTGTATTTTTTAGATAATTAGCTATGGTTATAAAAGAAGTGGCTACGGCTAGCAAGCCAAAAATACCAGCTAAAATCATTATGTTTTTGCCCAGATATGGCACAAGCCCCAAAAAACCTTCTTGCGTGGTTGCTTTCCCGGTAACGCCAGAAATAGCAAACCCAAATAAAATATAAAAAGCCAAACAAATTAACAAAGATATTATTATCGCTTTTTTTAAATTTTTTTTGTTGGTTAAAATATCCTCTGATTCAGGGACCGCCGACCAGCCCACCATGCTGAAAAGAAAAACTCCAAAAGGCAAGAATAATGCTTTGGAATTAAATAAAATAAAATTATTAGTTTGAATTTTCGGCAAGCAAAAAACAATAACCAAGCCGCCGATTAAAAATAAAAAAGCGCTCATTAAAACCTCGGCCTTAGCGATTGAATGAGTGCCTAAAAAAACTAAAAAAGATAGAAACAGCCAAGCCAACAAACTAAAAAAAGCCGGCGAAAAAAAGTTAGGAAAAATTAAAGCTAAAAACTGGCCAGTCAAAATTATATAAATCAATAAAGAACCCGCTGTGCCAATAATTAAAGCAACGCCCAGAATAATTTTTCCTTTCTCCCCTAGATACTTTTTTGACAAGCCAATTAAGCGGGTTTCATCTTTGGTTCGCAAAATAATTTCGCCAAAAAACAAATGCAATAAAATAGCCAAAACGCCAACTATTAAAAAATAAACTAAGCAGGTAATTACCCCGCTTTGAGAAAAAACATAAGGAATAGCAAAGGTGCCAGCTCCAATGGTTGTGCCAATTAAAGTGGCTACTGCCAGCAAGGTTTTATTCATACTTTAAAAACTTTGTAGCCCTCGTGAACTTTTTCTTTTACTTTTAGGCCAACTTCCTGGCCTTTTTTGGCTTTAACAATTTCTTGGTGGTCCTCCTGCATTGAAGTAATTTTTTGCTCAAAATTGGTATTTTTACCTCCTTCAATTCTAACTACATCCCCAATCTTAACTGGATCTTTAAAATTAATAACTGCCACCTTTATGTTGCTAAAGTAGTGCGTGACTATTCCAGCCAACTTTTCTTTTGTCTTAATTAGTTTTTTTATGGGCATAGAATTTTTAATTTTTAATTTTTAATTTTTAAAAATTTAGATTTAAGATTTATTTATAAAATTAAAAATTCAAAAATTACTTTTTAATAAAATTTCTAAGACCTTTATTTTCTTTATTTAAAAGCTGAATCATTCTTTGTATTAATTTAACCGGGTCAGTATCATAAATAATTTTGGTTTTTGGCCGATAGCCTTTAGCCAGCACCGGCTGGATAATATCGGCTGTTCCCCCAGAGCCCTGCAAAACGCCAATTGGAGTTCTTGTTTCAAAGGCAATAGCAAACTCGTGCAAAGTGCCAGTTCGCCCGCAAATTATAATAACCGCGTCCGCTGATTTGGTTAAAATTAAATCTCTTCCCACATAATCAAAACCAGTGTAAACAATTAAATCAAAAGCATCAGTTGGCAAATTATATCTTTTTATATGCTCTTTTTTGCTCCCAGCTGGGGAAAAGCCAATGCTAATTCCATTGGCTTCTTTCACTGCCTTGGCCGCTTCGTAGGGCACGCCAGTAGTGGCACCAGTTAACAATATACAGCTTTGAGCCACAATTTCTTTACCAACCTCATGAGCCAAGTCCTTTATATTAGGGCAACAAATATCCATATCAGCCGCCCCCGAAACAGCAATTTTATATCTTGGCTCTCTAAATAATTCTTCCATTGTTTGTTTTTCTTTTGTCATAAAATAATTGTTTTAAATAATTATTTATTATATCACAACAAAAATTTTCCAACAAAAGCGCTCTCGGGAAGATTCGAACTTCCGTTTCAGCCTCCGCCCCAGTAGTAAAATTTTATTGTCCCTACCCTGACTCGAACAGGGACTTCAGCCTCCGGAGGGCTGCGCTCTATCCAGTTGAGCTATAGGGACAAATTTACTACGGGGTAAAGACGGCCGCGCTCTGTCCGCTGAACTACGAGAGCTTTTTTAATACAGCAAATAAATTTTGCCTGTTGCCTTTTTCGTTTTGGATTATTCCGCTTTTCAAGACCTCAAAGCCAGCTTCTTTTAATAAACTTGCCAGCTCTTTTTGGGAAAAGCAATGAAAATACCGCTCGCCCTTATTACTGCCAAACCACTTTTCAATAACATCCCTAAAATCCAAACCGCCAGCCAAGCCAAAAATTTTTTTTAGCAAAAACTTTACTTTTAAAAATCTTTCTTGCTTGTCTTTTGGCTTCCAAACTGTTAAAACAAATATCCCGCCTGTTTTCAATGCCCGCTTGGCTTCTTGTAAAAATTCCAAGCGAAAATCATTTGATGGGATATGGTGCAAAACCGCAATAGAATAAATAACATCAAAATAATTATCAATAAAAGGCAGCTTCAATGGCCCTGTTGTTTGAAAATTTTCATTGGGATATGTTTTTTTAGCAATATCTATTAAGTTTTTAGAAACATCAGTTCCAAAATATTCTCCGCCTTTTTCTTTAATAATATTAACAAACCGGCCATTGCCGCAGCCCAAATCCAAAATCTTATCGCCTTTTTTGATATAATCAAATAATACTGCAATTTCTGGCCAAATATTAACCCGAGTATTTGAAAAATCAAAAGCAATATGATTATAATCATCTCTAACTTTATCTAATATATGCATAGCAAAATCTTTTTTCATAAAATTTTTGATGACTTATTATTGGCTAACCCCAAAAGCCGGAAGGATTTGGATTGCTTTAAACATCAAATTGCCAAAAAATATAACTTACCGCTTTTAAAAAATTCAGAATTGCTTTTAATATACCATGAATTTTCAGCTAAAAAAGGGAAGGGCTGCCCTTCCTCTTTTTCATTAGAGAAAATCTTAATTAAAAGGCCTGTTCGGTCTTTATCTGGCATTGTTAATGTTTCGGTTTTAACTAAGCCATATCCCTGCCCAGGCAAATGCATTTTTTGCCCAAGCCAAAAAAATATTCCCAAAAGCTATATGGCTGGGGAGCCGGCTGTGCAAAGAGCAATGAGAAATAAATTCAGTCCATACAAACAAGTAGAAATGCGCCTGAAATCACTAAAAGCTACTGGCCACCCAATAGATAAGGTGGATTTGCGGATTATTGGAGGAACATGGTCATATTATCCCAGAATTTACCAAGAAAAATTCGTCACTGAATGTTTCCGCGCTTGCAACGAGTTTGGGCTAATCCCTTCCCGACCCCCGAGGTCGGGAAGCTTCCCGACCTCGGGGGTCGGGAAAAACCTCAAAACAGAGCAGAGAAAAAACGAAAAAGCTAAAAGCCGAGTTATAGGTATTGCCATCGAAACCAGGCCGGACTATATCAATATAAAAGAAATAAAATTTATGCGTACTCTGGGCGTAACTAAAGTGGAGCTTGGGGTGCAAGCAGTTGACGATAAAATTTTAAAATTAAATCAGCGAGGCCACTCTGTTGAAGATATAATTACCGCAACCCGATTGCTGAAAAACGCTGGATTTAAAGTGTCATATCAAATGATGCCTGGGCTTTACGGCTCAACTCCCAAAAAAGACTTGGCCATTTTTAAAGAAATCTTTACTAACCCAGATTTCAAACCCGATTATTTAAAAATTTATCCCCTGGCTTTAGTGAAAAATACTAAGCTTTACAACTTATACAAACAAGGAAAGTTTAAGCCCTACACAAAAAAACAGTTAATAAAACTTATTATTGAAATCAAAAAGGTACTTCCTTGCTATGTAAGAGTAGAAAGAATTATCAGAGACATCCCCCCAACAGATATTGTGGAAGGCGGAAGCAATCTTTTAAATATGAGAGAAGTTGTAGCTAAGGAAATGACAAAACAAGGATTAACTTGCCAATGCGTTCGATGCCGTGAAGTTGGCGCTAATTATGATGCCAAAGAAAAACTTTATTTGTTTCAACAAGAATATGAGGCGTCAAGCGGAAAGCCCGCCTTCGCCAAGGCTTCCACCGACGCTAAAACTTTGGCGGACAAGTCGGCGGGTAGGGAAATGTTTTTAAGCTTTGAGAACAAGGCCAGAACTAAACTCTATGCTCTTTTGCGTTTGCGTATAACAAGTACAATGGCGATAGTTCGCGAGCTTCATGTCTACGGCCAAATGGCTCAAATTAGGGGAGCCCAGGGCTCCGCCAATGCCCAGCACACAGGGATAGGTAAAAAGCTAATGGCTCAAGCAGAAAAAATAGTTTATGCTGAGCGTAGTCGAAGTACCTGTGCTGAGCGTAGTCGAAGCATCGCCGTTATCTCTGGAGTTGGCGTTCGCGGTTATTACCGCAAGCTTGGCTACAAACTGCAAAATACCTATATGGTAAAAAAACTAAACTCGTGATACTCGGATTAGGCCAGAACAAGGCACTATTTCAATGCCTCGCCTCTCTATCTCATCTAAAAATAAATTTATCCCAAGAGAGTCGCTGGAAATATGGCCAGCAATAACCACATTTATGTTAGCTAATTCAGCTTCTTTTCTATGTTCCTCAGATTGGTGCATGCCAACCACAGTGCCAATGCCTGCCACTGCCATTTTTTCGTATAATTTTGGCGAGCCCTCTGTACCTCCAGTAATTTCTGTAACCACCACCTTGCCCAAATAATTTTCTTTATTGCCAGCAAAAATTTTTGGCCCAACGCCAATTTCACCTGCTTTTTGGTATTCGGGAATTTCTTTTAATAATTTCATTAAGTCCTCTACTTTTTCCAAGTCCTCGGCTTTTTCAATTTTATTTTTCAAAAATCTAGCTGCCAAATTGTCACAGGGCGTATGCAAACAAATAAAATTAACGTTTAAAAGTTTGGCAATGTCCACAGCTCTATTATGGTTGGCGCCATTAACGCTTCTATCTACTTCAGAAATCCGCAATTTCATTAATCCATCCGCCACGTTGATTGGCACGCCGTATTGGCTTAACACCTCTGCTTGTAAATGCATAACTTCAGCCAAGCTGGCCAAGCCATGACCTTCTGGGTGGTGGCTAATCACCAAATCAATATCTCCAAGCTGTTTGGCAAGCATAATTTCTGGGCCTTCCATATCAACTCCCACCATTATTTTTTTAATTTCTTTATCCTCGGCTATATTTAAAACTCGAGAATCCAAAAACGGATTCGTCATTTTATCTTTGTCAAACTCGGCTTTTTCGCTTTCTGGCAATTTGTCAAAAACCTTTTTTTGTTTTTCCAAATTGGCCATTACCTTTTCTTTGCCCCGCAAATCCGCTAAAATACCCATTTGAATTGCTAAGTTAAATATGTCTTGTATTGTCATAGATTTATTTTATAGGAATAACTTACCAAATTTAAAGGATTTACGCAAGGAAAAACGAAAAGGCCAACGACTATATTGGCCTTTTTCTGAAAATAAAATAAACTAAAAATTTCATTTTAAAGGTTTGAAAATACCTGAGCTGCAGCCTTTGTAATCACCAAGTGGTTACGGAACTGCTCCATGGCTTTTTCCTTAGTACGCTTGCGCTCTACTATAGCTGGCACAAGAATAATTTTAACACTAGACCCAATGGCAACTGCAGTAAGTGCCATTGCACCGTCCAGCCCCCACTTCACTTTCGCTCCAAGGTCCTGTTCCGCCCTACTAATGATATCCATAGCCCCGCGAAGTATGACCTCGCAAGAACTGCCGTTACAAAACGCCTGAAATCCGTGGGCGCAGGACAAAGGCAACTTTCCGTGGCTGAATGCCCTATAAAGCTCTGGAAACAATTGCAAGTGTATAAACTCGTCCACTGGGTCAGTTATCATCCCAGATTGAAAAGAAAGGTCGCCGATTATCATGCTGTTCTCAGCGTTAATAACATGTTCCAAGATTTTTAACGCCCAGTTTAACGGATGTTCATCAACATCCATACGGATAATGGGCAAATCTGGATACTTTCCCAAAATATACTTATAACCTCCAATTAATGCGTCAACTACCCCACGCTTGCTTGAATCAACAATAATAGGATCGAATATAGGAAGAGCAGCTTGAGCTATTTTTTCAAGCTCATTTTTGTCTAGGCCATTTAAAATTGGAACTATAAAAAAATCATTTGAAAGTTCGATGAGTTGTTTGCTGGCTTGAACCACGCCATTGCCCCGATAACTCGGAAACATTAAAACCGCTCTTTTATCCATTTGAAGTTCCTCCTCTAATAAATTGAGTACTTTAGTAGCTTGCAGCTTTCTAACCTGAAAATTTTACTGGTTATACGCTACAATAAAAAACTACTAATGTCAAACAATTTAGAAAGAACATAAGACCTTAGATGCAACTTGGCAGATTTTACGATTATCAAAATATTGGCGAAGTATCTTTATTTCCTAATTACCCACCGCACGAAGCGCTTGTTTAATCCGCTCTTGAATATTTTTTATCTCTTTGGGCAGTCCTAAAATAGCTTGTTTAGCTTTTTCTTTACTAAAACCGAGTTTTATTAAGGCTAAATAGGCCTCGTCGCTTTCCAACGCCTCTTTATCTTTTTTAGAAAGATTAGTTAGGCTTTTTATCTTGCCAGTTAGTTCTAAGATTATTTTCTGGGCTCTTTTTTCACCAATCCCAGAAATACCGTCTAAAAAATTTAAATTGCCCTCATCCATCAAGCCTTTAATCTTTTCCAAAGACCCTATTGAAGAAATTTCCAAAGATGCTTTTGGCCCAGCCCCTTGAATATTGCGAATAACTTTAAAAAGCTCAAGCTCTTCAAAGGCTAAAAACCCAAAAAGCTTCATCACCCGCTCATTAGCCTCCAAGTAGCAAAAACACTTAAAATCTCTTCCCTGTTCTGGTAATTTGTTCATTGATGCTTCAGATAAAAAAACCTCGTAGCCAATGCCATTAACATCTAAAATCACAAAATTATCAGCTTTTTTAATAATTTTCCCTGAAAGATATGCTATCATAGTAAAGAATTATATTTTAATTTTAGCACAATTTATGGAATTTAAGTTAATTTCAAAATTTAAGCCAGCAGGCGACCAGCCGCAAGCGATTGCTCAATTGGTAAAGAACTTAAACGCTGGTTCACGCGACCAGGTGCTTTTGGGTGTAACGGGTAGTGGCAAAACGTTCAGCTTAGCAAACGTGATTGCCCAAACTCAAAAACCAGCTTTGATAATTTCACATAATAAAACATTAGCTGCCCAGCTGTATCAAGAATTTAAAGAATTTTTTCCTAATAATGCAGTGCATTATTTTGTGTCTTACTATGACTATTTCCAGCCCGAGGCCTATTTGCCAGCAACCGATACTTATATTGAAAAAGACGCTAAAATAAATGAAGAAATTGACCGCCTAAGGCACAGCGCCACCCAAGATTTATCTCAAAGAAATGACGTTATTGTGGTGGCTTCGGTTTCTTGCATTTATAATGTCGGCTCGCCAGAGGAATACCAAAAAACCGCTTTAGAAATAAAGCAAGGCCAAAAAATAAAACGCCAGGATTTTTTGCGCGATTTAATTGCCCTGCAATACCAGAGGAATGACATCGAGTTTAAGCCCGGAGTTTTTAGGGTTAGGGGTGAAACAATTGAAATTTATCTGGTTACGGGCGATAAAATTATTAAAATAGAATTTTCTGGCGATAAAATCGAAAGAATGACAGGGGACGATCCCCTGTTAGCTAACAGGGGATCGTCCCCTGTCAACTTAGAATATTATAAGATTTTCCCAGGGAAGTTTTGGGTTTCAGAAGAATCAAGGCAAAAAACAGCCATTGCCAACATTCAAAAAGATTTAGAAATTAGATTAGCTGAACTAAAAAAACAAAACAAACTTGTGGAAGCGCAAAGACTAGAACAGAGGACAAATTATGATTTGGAAATGATTCAGGAAGCGGGATATTGCTCGGGCATTGAAAATTATTCGCGTTATTTTGAATTTAGAGAGCCAGGGCTCCCGCCTTTTACTTTGATTGATTATTTCCTTCACCCTGTTAAATCCGCCAAAAGCGGTGCGAAGCAATTTAACAGGGCAAGAGATTTTTTAATGCTAATTGATGAATCACATATAACAGTGTCCCAATTACATGCAATGTATAATACCGACAGAGCCCGCAAAAATGTTTTAATTGATTTTGGCTTTCGCTTGCCTTCTTGCTTGGATAATCGGCCCTTAAAGTTTGAAGAGTTTGAAGAAAAGGCAAAGCAAGCTATTTATGTTTCGGCCACCCCAGGGCCCTACGAGCTGCAAAGAATTAAGATTCATGATTCAAGATTCAAGAATAAACCCAAATCACTGTTAGTGGAGCAGCTAGTTAGGCCAACAGGGTTGTTAGAACCATCAATTGAAGTTAGAAAAGCGCAAGGCCAAGTCCAGGATTTAATTAAAGAAATCCAAAAAGCTATTAAAAACCAAGAACGAGTTTTAGCTATTACTTTAACTAAAAGAATGGCTGAGGAATTGGCTGAATATTTGAAAAACCAAAATATCAAAGCCCAGTATTTGCACTCTGAAATTAAAACATTAGAGCGCCCAGAAATTTTAAATAAATTAAGAAGGGGGGAGTATGATGTTGTTATTGGCATTAATCTTTTGCGGGAAGGGCTTGATTTGCCAGAAGTGGCATTAGTGGCAATCTTGGACGCAGATAAAGAGGGGTTTTTAAGAAATGAAACCACTTTAATCCAAACAATGGGCAGAGCTTCAAGGAATATAAACGGCAGAGTTATTTTATATGCTGACAAAATTACCACCTCAATGAAAGCAGCTTTAAATGAAATTGAGAGGCGGCGAAAAATACAAATATCTTATAATAAAAAATATAATATTAAACCCCAAGCCATAATAAAAGCGGTAAACGACTGGAGGCTAGGTAATAAGGAAAAACAGGTGGAAGCCGAATTTGAGGCTATTCATGATATAAGAATTTTAGAGCAAGAAATGAAACGAGCAGCGGATGGCTTAGATTTTGAGCGGGCAGTTCAATTGCGGGACTTGATAAAAAAACTAAAAGATGGTAAAAGTTAAAGTATATGGCAATTAAAGAATCAGCAAAAAAAGCGCTCCGACAAAGCATTAGGCGCAACATAATGAACTCTCAACGAAAAAAAGAAGTAAAAAACCTTATTAAAGAAGCTAAACTTTTAGTTGGCCAGAAAAAAAACGAAGAAGCTAAAAAGCTTCTCCCTCAAATTTACAAAGCCTTAGATAAAACCGCTAAAAAAAATACAATTAAAAAAAATACTGCCTCAAGGAAAAAATCGCGGATTACTAAAATGATAAATAAGATGGCAGCTAAATAGACAAGATTAAAGACTTTATAATTCCTTCCGGGCTTTCCTGCCCGGTTTTTCTTTTTAGGTCAGCTGTAAAAATGTTTTGCAATGATAATTTTAATTGTTCAACAGAAATGTTTCTGGCTATACCGGTTAATTTTTTAAGAACAAAAGGGTGCATTCCAAGCTCTTTTGGCAAAAAGTTTCCGCTGCTTTGCGCTATTTTTACCATTAATAAATTTCTCATTTGAAAAGCCAGCATTGATGAAAGATAAAACAAGCTTTCGCCAGAATCAACAAATCTTTGTATAGCAATTAGGGCCTCTTTTTTATTTCTTGAAACAAGAGCGTCGATGGTTTTAAAAATTTCAACTTCTGGGCTTCCTTTAACTAAAAGGGCTACTTCTTTTTTTGTGATTTCTTTTTTAAAAGCAGATAGTTTTTGGATTTCGTTTGATAAAAGCCACAAATTATTTCCAGTATATTCTAAAAGATTCCGCAATGCTTCTTCTGTGATGTTAGAGCCAAATTGGACAAAAGCATTTTTTACCCAATTCTCAAGTTTTTTCCCAGTTAAAATGGAAAACCCTTGCGCCTTTCCGCTTTCTTTCAAAGCCAAAAAAAATGAATCCGTTAGCTTTATTTCTTTTTTTTCAATAAAAATTAAAATGTGTTCTGAATGAGAAAGTTCTTTAATTTTTTTTAAAAAAGATTTTTTAAAAGTTAGGTTTGAAAAAGCATTTTCAATGACTAAAAGTTTTTTTGAAACAAACAAAGAGCTTTGATTTAAGTAGCTCCAAAAAAGTTTTTCATCGCTTTCAATTAAGTCTATGCTTTCAAAGCATAGGGAACTGCCATACTTTTTAGCATACTCTTGCTTAATACTAAGCAGCTTTTGATTCAATCTATATTCATCTTTGCCATATAATAAATAGAGCATATTATTTCTGGCATTTCAAGCAAAAATAAGTGCTTCTGCCAGACAGTTTTATTTTTTCTATTTTAGAGCCGCAAACAAAACATTTTTCTTTCCTATAAACCTTATGATATTTTTCATAATCTCCTTTATTGCCGCTTATGTCAACATAATCTTTAATGGAAGAGCCGCCTAATTTTATAGCCTTTTTAAAAATACTTCTCATTGCTATAAAAATTTTTTCCTGCTCATCTTCTTTTAACTCTTTAGTCAATTTATCTGGCCTTATTTTGGAGGCAAACAAAATTTCAGATGCATAAATATTGCCAATACCAGCGATAATTGATTGGTCCATTAATAAAGATTTTATTTTTGAGTTTGGCTTTGCTTGTATAAGGCTTTTAAATGCTTTCTGTTTTATTTCAAGCGGTTCTGGCCCTAATTTTTTTTCAATATTAAAAAGCTCCTGGATGCTCATCACTTTAAACCAGCCGAACTTTCTGGCGTCATTAAAAATTAATTTCGTCTTATCATCAAAAATAAAAACCTTCCTAGTGTGTTTTGAAGGTTCAATGTTTATTAGCAGCTGGCCTGTGAGTTTTAAATGAAACACCAAGCTTGTCTTATCTTTAAACTCAATTATCAATATTTTCCCCCTGCGGCGAACGTGAACAACGGTTTTTCCATTTAGCTTTTTCCCTTTGAGCTTATTTTCAAGCTGATTTTTTATTGTTTCAACCTCTGGAAGCTCCGGCATATGTTAAAAATCCTTCTTAATGGCTTGCCTTCGCCAATATCTGGTTGGTTTTTTCAATAATTTCGCTTGGCGTAAAATGCGCTTTTACTAAATAATCAGCCGCCCCAAGGCCCATTCCTTTATCTATGTCATCTTTTTGCCCCAAATTTGAAAGAATAATAACAGGAATTTCCTTAATTTTTTCATTTTCCTTAATTTTTGCTAAAACTTCAAAGCCGTCTATGCCAGGTAAAATTAGGTCCAGCAATACAACGTCTGGCCTTTCTTTTTCAGCCAAATCCAAGCCAGTTTCTCCGTCAATCGCTAAAACAGTTTCAAAGCCTTCCGATTGCAATTTTCTATTAATAAGCTCCCTTAAAAATTTATCGTCTTCAACTACTAAAACTTTTGGCATAATATATTATTTACTTTGCTTATAATTTCGTTTGGGTCGAACTCTGTTTTAATCACCCAATCCGAAACCCCCAATTCTTTTGCTTTATCAATTTCAACTGGCTGGCCAGAGTTAGAAATAATAATAACAGGCACATTTTTTAGCGTTTCGCTTTGCTTCATTTCAGAAATAACATCAAAACCATTCTTCTCTGGCATAATAACGTCAGTTAAAACTAAATCGGGAATTTCTTTTTCCATCATAAGCATGCCTTCCTTGCCATTTCGAGCCGTTTTTACTTCATAGCCCTGGCCTGAAAGTTTTTTTGACAATAAATCCAAAATAATTTCCTCATCTTCAAGAATTAAAATTTTTTTCGCAATATTCATAACTTTATTCTATCATTTAAATTTTTTTCCAGCAATGCCATCCGCCGGCAATGTAAAATAAAAAGTAGTTCCATAGCCTTCTTGGGAGTCAAACCAAATTTTGCCGTTATGGGCTTCTATAATATTTTTAGCTATAAAAAGCCCCAGTCCTGTGCCTTCAGTTTCAGTTTTAACGGCAATACCTCCTCTAAAAAATCGGGAAAAAATTCGCACTTTTTGATTTTCTGGTATGCCAATTCCAGTGTCTTGGACTCGAACCATAAATTCATTTTGAAGGGGAGTATAATCAACCGAAATATCTATTCCGCCAGATTTCGTATAAGATACAGCATTTTCTATTATGTTTTGAATGGCTATAATAATTTTTTCTTTATCAATGCTAACTTTCGGCATCTTCTTGCTTGGCAAAATATAGTTGAAAGACAGCCCCCTTTTTTCTGCCGTCTCTTTTAATGCCCCAACTGCCTCTAAAATTATATCTGCCATCTCATATTTTTCCATTTTTTGCAAAAATCTTCCTTCTTCTATTCTTGCCACGCTTAATAAATCATTTACTAAGTTGATCATCCGCTCATTGCTATCATAAGTTTTCTGCAAAAACTGAGATTGAGTTTCAGATATCTGCCCCATATCGCCATCTAAAAACATTTTTAAAATCCATTTAACGGCCGATAAGGGAGTTCTTAGCTGGTGTGCAGCAATTGAAACAAATTCGGTTTTCATTCTTTCTATAAACTTTTCTCTGGTAATATCATGCAAAATGACTATATTACCCAATTCTTTGCCTTTTCGTAAAACAGCGGTAGTTGAAACCTCAACTATCAAACCCTCTCCCAAAGAAAGCTCTTTTCTGAAAATCCGATTCTTTTCCGTTTTAAGTAATACTGTTAAGGGGGCGATTCTTTTATTTTCTTTAAGGCTCCAAATAGTTTTTTCTTTCACTTCCTCTTCTTTCAAACCAAAAATCTCTTCAGCTTTGGGGTTAAAAATAGTGATCTTTTCTTCTTCTAAAAGCAAGAGCCCGTCAGCAAAGCTTTTAATAATTGTTTCTGTTTTATTTTTTTCATCTTCAGCCCTCTTTTTTTCTTCCTCAACATCTTCAAGAATATTCAAAAGGGCTTTTTTTGATTCTTCTAGCTCTTTAGTCCTTTCTTCTAATTTTTGAAATTCATTTTCCCTTTTTTCTCTTATTTGGGTTAATTCAAGATCTCTTCTAATGAAGAGCTTAGCAATATGGTCTAATTCCTTTAGTTCTACTTCTCTTTTTTCCTTAATTCCAGACAACTCAAAATCTCTCCTTACCAACATTTTAATAGTACGGTCTAATTCGGTAATTATTGCTTGTAATTCCTCTTTCTCTTGCATTTTTAATTTTGTTCTCCCAACACCAACAAAGCCATTGTTTCATTATGGAAAACAGACCGGCAACCAGCCCCCAACATTCCGCCCAATGGGGCCAATTCCCCATAAGTATAAAAGCCAATCAGAGGAACATCCTTTCCCAAAACATCTTGAATGGCTGTAATCTCCTCGCCAATTTTTGGACCCAAAAGTTTGTGGCGAGCTATACAGTTAAAAACAAAAATGGCTTTTGGTTTTGTGCCGTTAAGTTGCGATAAAGCGTTTTCTGCCGCTTCTTTGGCAGCTTCTATGGCTTTATCAGAGTCGCCCATCATTAAGCGAATTTCTGAACCCTCGGGAATTTCTGCAGCGCAAGTTATTTCTCCTTTTTCGTTAGCAATAACTACATCGCGAAGCAAAAGTTCGGGGCTTCCCTCAACGCTCATTCCAAGAGGATAAGTGTAAGCCATTCTGGCAATCGGCTCCTTGGTTAAATCCTCAGCTTTTTTGCCAAAATAATCCTCATAAATAGAAAGGGCTGGCCGATTGTCAATTTCAATTAACTTTCCGCCTTGCGATTTTGTTGCTTTCATTGGAAGACCAATCGGCTCCCAACCATGCCGCACCCCAACCCCAAACGAAAACTTGCCAGAAAGCCCAACCCCTATCACGGCGCTTGTTAAAACCTGGTCATTGCAATACTGGTATGTTTTTTTGAAAAGAAAATCATCTCCAGACGAACCACCCATAATTGGGAAATTTTCTCCCAATATTGACTGAGCTCCCCGAACAGCGCCAGCTCCATTTTCCGCCAATCCATCTAAAAACATGAGGAACAATGAAAATGGCTCTTTAGCTTTTCTTTTTGCTTCTCCTGCCGCTTCTTTTCCAGCTTCAAATGAATCCTTATCAGCCCCATTGCCAACTCCGACAGTAAACTCCATATCGGGAGCCTGTAAAGCCATTACTGCTACACCTTTTGAAGTCGGTCCCTGGGTTGTAATTTCTCCTGCGTCTGAACATCCAACCAAAGGGATTTCTTTTGAAACAGCCCTCACCCCTTCAATTACCTCTTTTTGTTCATAGGCGACAGTAGAAAAAACGATAATTAAATCCGCTTTTCCTCCTGCCTCTTCAATAGCTCTTTGACAAGCCTCTTCTCCTGCCTTAATAGCGTTAAGATTGTTGCTTCTGCCAACACCTGCTTTAATCATGAATTTTATTTTTTATTTATTTTTAAATTTTATTTTCTCGACCTTTTAATTCTTTCTTTAATTCTATCATTTTTAATTCTCTACCAACTGTCAAGCGATGGAACCTTTCCAATTCATTTAATCGCTCCATTAGTTCTTTAGTTTTTTGTTTAAATTTATCTTCAAAATTTTGGGCTTCCTCTTGAAATTGCCGAGTTTTTGCTCTTACTCTAATATCTAAAATTATTTTTACTTCTTCTATCTCATTTTGATAATTTTTTATTTTTCTATTTGCTTCAACTAAAGCTATTTCCATTTCTGTTAATTTTTTTGTTTTAATAATTTTAAACATATTTTATTATACTAAACCTCTCCCCAATTTTTACCAATTTTTGTTTCAACCTTTAAAGGAACTCCAATTGAAGCTGCTTGTTCCATCACTTCTTTTAATTTTTTCTCAACTTCTCTTATTTTATCCTTTTTCACCTCAAGCAAAAGCTCATCGTGCAGCTGCAATGCCAATTTGCTTTCTTTATTGAAAACTTTTTTTTTGGCTAAGTTGGCCATTGCCATTTTCATAATATCGGCTGATGTTCCCTGGATCGGAAAATTACGGGCAATTCTCTCAGCTTGCGCCCGAATTCGCATATCTCTTGAATGAAGTTCTGGTAAAAATCTTTTCCTGCCAAAAAAGGTTTCTGAGAATCCTTGCCTTTTCGCTTCATCAATTATTTTTTTAACAAAAACAGCGATGCCTTTAAATGTTTCAAAATACTGGGCGATAAACTCTTTTGCTTCTTTAAATTCAACACCAGTCCTGCCAGCAAACCCATAAGGCCCAAGACCATACAAAACTCCGTAATTTAATGTTTTAGCTAAATATCTTTGTTTTTCTTTTACTTCTGTTTCTTTTACTTTAAAAATTAAACTGGCCGTCATTAAATGGATATCTTTTCCTTGCTTTAAAAATCCCAGCATTATTTCATCTTTTGATAAGCTGGCGGCCACCCTAAAATCCATTTGCGAATAGTCAGCTGATAAAAATTCAAAACCGCTTTCGGGAATAAAACATTCTCTAATTTTTTTACCCATAGCAGTTTTTGTAGGAATGTTTTGCAGGTTTGGGCCAGAACAGCTCATTCTTCCAGTTTCTGTGCCAAGCTGGTGAAAATGCGGATGGATTCGGCCGTCTTTTGGGCTTATCGTCCTTGGCAAGCTGTCAACAAAACCTGTTTTTAACTTAAAAACTTCCCGGTATTCTATTATTAAATTGATTATTGGGTGATCGGTTGCTAATTTTTTTAGTTCTTGGGCATTTGTTGAAATGGCCCCGCCCGGAGTTTTTTTAACTCCAGCAGTTGAAATGCCCATTTTGTCAAAAAGAACTTCTGCAAGCTGGCTTGGAGAATTTAAATTAAATTCTTGCTTTGATGTTTTAAAAATTTGTTTCTGCAACTTTTCTATTTCTTTTTCAAAATCCAAGGAAAGCTGCTTTAATTTTTTTAAATCAACCAAAATTCCATTGTCTTTCATTGTTTCAACAACTGGAATAAGCGCTTGTTCAAGTTTTGCTAATTCGGGCGATAGAACTCCGCTTTGTTTTAAATTTCCTATTTCTTGTTCTATATTGTCACCAGATTTTAATGAATCGCCAAACAAGCCGTCTTGCTTTTTTGATGCGCCAAGAAACTTTTCTATCAAACTGAAAAATTCCAAGCGTTGAAAAATTAACTGGACTTTTTGTTTGTCATATCCCTTAAACTCAATTTCTTTTAAATTAAAATCAATTGGGGCTTTGTTGTCCATTTGAGCAAGCTTTTGGGATATTATGGCCTGGTCTTTATAGCTAATAATTTTTTGCAACAATCCTGGTTTTAATTTCTGGGATTTCTTGCTTGCGCTTTCCACCTCTTTGTATAAATTTTCTAATGAACTAAAATCTTTCAAGATTTGGATTGCTGTTTTATCTCCAATTCCAGTTATGCCAGGAATATTGTCTGATGGGTCCCCCCGCAACGCCTTATAATCAACAACTTGGCTTGGGACAAGCCCGTCATATCTCTCTTTTACTTCTTTAATTCCATATAAAATTACATCTTTTAAGCCCTTTCGCATTGTGTAGACCTTCACGGTTTCAGAAACTAACTGTAAGTTATCCATATCACCGCTTAAAATAACCACTTCTGGTTTTGGCGATATTTGCTTTTTTTTCATTAAAAAGCAAACCGTGGCAATTAAGTCATCTGCCTCATATCCTTGTTGCTCAAAAATTGGCACAGAAAAGGCCTTTAAAACATCCTTAACAACGCTCATTTGGCTGTAAAGCTCATCAGGCGCTTTTACTCTTTTAGCTTTGTATTCTTTAAATTGTTCGTGCCTAAAAGTTGGGCCCTTAACATCAAAACAAGCTACCACAAAATCTGGCTTGATTTCGTTTAAAGCCTTCAAAAACATCAAGCAAAAACCGTAAACAGCGTTTGTGATTTCCCCTGTTTTAGTTTGCATGGGCGGCAAAGCATGATACGCCCTGTGAATAATAGCGTTAGCGTCGATTATTAATAACTTTTTCCCTTGTGGCATTTTTTAATTTTAACACTTCAAGCCAAAAACACAAAAGCCATTACATTTTTACTTCTCTTTGGGCTTCATTGATGAATTTGAATTTTAAGTAAATAGCTTCTTTGGGCAGAAATTTTTTGATTTTTTCTGGCCATTCAATAACCACAATATTTTTGGGATTACTCATTATTTCCTGAAAACCAAGCTCTAAAACGTCTTCTGCTGTCTCTAATCGGTAACAATCTAAATGATAAAAATTCTTAAATCTTTTCATAACCACAAAAGTTGGGCTGTTTACTCTGCCTTTTATTTTTAGAAATTTTGCCAAACCTTGAGTAAATGTGGTTTTTCCAGAACCTAAATTACCTTGTAAAGCCAATATCAGCGCCTTGTTTTTAGGCGATTTTTTAATTAAATCAGCCAAAATTGAGCCAGCTAACTTCTGCGTTTCTTTTTGGGAGAAAGTATTAAAAATTTTGTTAGTTTTTTTAATTGACATAAGCGCTAATTTGCTTTAATGTAAAAAAAGATATGGTTAATGATATTGAAAAAATTAAAGACTGTATAGAAAAATACTTTGATATTGTTATTTTAACATTAAAATCCAGCTCACAGAGCGTTATTGCTGGGAAAGCGTTTTTATTTAGTTTAGAAAAGCTTAACAAAAATGTAACCTTTTTGGAAGTAGAAAATAATTTTTTAGAAACAACAGCAAAGAAAATAACAGCTAAAGAGCCGCGGGCCGATTTTTTAATTTCTATTAAAGAGGGAGGCACTAAGCTTTCCCAGCTTTTTTATGAAAAAACAAAAACCGGAGGATTGGATTTATTTTTAAAAACAGACGGCAAAGAGCTAAAAAAAGATGATATTGTTTTAAGGCCGTTAAAACAAAGGCAATTCTTAATTACTATCGGAATTGATTCTTATGAAGAGATCCCCTTGAGCTTTAGAGAAAAACCAAGCTTTATTTTAAATATAGACAACCAATCAATAAACCAAAGTTTTGGGGATATAAATATTATTGAAGGCGAAAAATCATTACCTGAAGTTGTTTTTGAAATTATAAAAACATTAAGCAACAGTGTTTTTGAAAAAGAGCTTCAAGAAAATCGAAAAAGCGAGGCCTTGCTCTTTAAAAAGGCTTTGGAAAATTTACAATTTACAATAAAGCCGAATTTGCTTTTTTCTACCTTGTCTCATAGGGATATTGTTGAAGCTGGAGCCGAGCCAAAAGACCTAAAACTTACATTAAAGAAACTATGCTCTGGCATTTTCCCTTTCCAGAATTTTCTTTTATTGTGGGAACAAAATTCCTCGCCTCTTTCAGTTAGAGGGGTTTTTTATTCCCCAAACAATCAAGAAAATGTTTGCAAGATTGCTGATAAATTCGTTTCAAGCCAAAAATGCAATAGCGTAATATTAAATACAGCCGAAAAAGAAATGGGAAAGGTAAAATCGCAAATTTTTGATATTTTAAGCTAAATTACTTTATGGAAAAACCATTCGAAATAACTAAAGAAACAACAATTTCGCAAGAAAGACTGCTGAGCATCCAGTCAGCGGTTAAAAACATTGAAGAATTAAAAGAACTTTTAAATCAAAGCATCTCAAAAAATACCACAATCTTGTTAGAAGACCTTTTGGCCAGCAGCAATTTATTAGAGGCCTCTGACCTTCATTTTGAGCCAGAAGAAACCGCAGTAAAGCTTAGGCTAAGGATAGACGGAACCCTCCACGATATTTTTCTTTTTGATAAACAAAAATACAAAGCAATTTTATCCAGAATAAAGCTGCTTTCTGGAATAAAGCTAAACGTAACCGACAAATCCCAAGACGGCAGGTTTACTATTTCGTTAGGTGAAAACAAAATTGAAACTAGGGTTTCTTCGCTTCCTTCAGAATATGGCGAAACAATAGTAATGAGGCTTTTAGACCCAAAGACATTAGTGGAAACAAATATGCTGGGCATTAGAAAAGATATGATGGCCATTTTTGAAAAAGAAATCCAGCAACCCAACGGGATGATAGTTGTAACTGGCCCCACGGGCTCTGGAAAAACAACGACCCTGTATGCTATTTTAAAAAAAATTCAATCGCCAGAAGTTAAAATTATCACCATTGAAGACCCTATCGAGTACCATCTAAACGGCGTTTCCCAAAGCCAAGTCAACCCCAAAAAAGGCTACAGTTTTTCAACGGGCTTGGAGGCAATTGTTAGGCAAGACCCAGATGTGATTTTAGTTGGAGAAATTAGAGATTCTGAAACCGCTAAAATTGCCTTG
>Ga0265296_1000557_pt1 | contig 53851 bp, 56 predicted proteins | sample MunlanPumphouse1_FD_189073 | JGI IMG/M metagenome (GOLD analysis project Ga0265296, IMG submission 189073) | Groundwater microbial communities from a municipal landfill in Southern Ontario, Canada - Pumphouse #1 | ecosystem: Environmental > Aquatic > Deep subsurface > Groundwater | place...
CGCCAAGAGAAACCAGCCAGCCCACAGTGCCCCAATCGTCATCACAAGCAATACGCACATGATCACTACCGTGATGCGAATGTCGCGACGCGCCGCATCTTCATAACGCAACTTCCAAGAATCCATGGCTTCCTCCTTTGCCGCTTTTAGATTAATATAAAATATATAAAATGTCAACACTGCCAAAACTCATTGTAATTTTAGGTCCGACGGCTTCAGGAAAGACGGACTTGTCTTTGAGGTTAGCAAAAAAGTTTGGCGGGGAAGTGGTGAGCGCGGATTCGCGGCAGATTTATAAAGGAATGGATATCGGGACGGGAAAAATAGAAGCAGATAGACGCGGATCTAAACGCGGATTAACGCAGATAATTTCTGGCGGTGTGCCACATTATTTAATAGACGTCGTTAATCCCGATGAAGAATTTACTTTGGCGGATTATAAAAAGAAAACCGTGGTGGCGATTCAAGATATTCTGAAACATAAAAAAATTCCATTTTTGGTCGGCGGGACGGGTTTGTATATCCAGGCTGTGGTGGACAATTTGGAAATCCCGGCGGTGCCGCCGAACAAAAAATTGCGAGCGCAATTTGAAAAAGAACTTGCGCTCGCCCCTCACCCCAACCCTCTCCCCCAGGGGGAGAGGGGGATTGACTTCCGAGCTCGTGAAAAAGTAATTAAAAAATGGTATAAAAAATTATTAAAACTTGATCCTGGCGCGGTCGAGGTGGTGGACGCCAAAAATCCGCGGCGGATAATTCGCGCGCTTGAAGTATGTCTCGCAACCGGCAAACCGTTTTCCAAATTGCGAGAAAAAGGTAAACCACTCTTTGATGTTTTACAGATTGGCATTACTATGCCACGCGAGAAGTTATATGAACGGATTGATAAGAGAGTTAATTGGATGATAGAGCAAGGTTTAATAAAGGAAACTCGTCATTTAATTAAAAAGTTCCAAGTTCCAAGTTCCAAGTTCCAAGATTTACCGTCAATGAGCGGGATTGGATACAAAGAAATCGGCGAATGTCTGCGCGGTGATTATGGTTTGTCTGAAGCAGTTCAAAAAATAAAATTTCGGACGCACGCCTACGCCCGGCGGCAGATGACCTGGTTTCGCCGCGACAGAAGAATAAAGTGGATAAAAAATTATAAAGAAGCGGAGAGAAAAATTGGGAAGTGGTTACATGGTTAAATTGTTACCCCCCCCTCACCTTAATCCTCTCCCGCAAAGGGAGAGGAGACAAAAAACACCCCGGTTTAAAAATCCGGGATGTTTTTATTTTTTATCTATGATAGTTTTTTCTTGATAATTTCTTCGGCTATTTTAGGATTGGCCTTACCTTGGGTTTTTTTCATCACCTGGCCGATGAAGAACTGAAGCAGGGCGACTTTTCCTTTTTTGTATTCCGCTGCCTCGTCGGGATGTTCAGCGAGAAGCATGTCAATTATTTTTTCAAGCTCATCGGCGTCGCTGATTTGCCCAAGATTTTTTGTCTCCATTATTTGCGAAGGATCGCCGCCGGCTGCCATCATTTCTTCAAGAATTTTTAAGGCCGTTGGTCCTGAAATTTTATTTTGGTAAATTAGAGTGATAAATTCGGCAAAATTTTCCGGAGTAATTTTCAGTCGCCTGATGTCAATTTTGTTATCGGCCATTAAACCGCCAAGTTTATTAATTAACCAGCCGGCCACGAGCCGCACTAATTGTTTTTTTTGTTTTTTCCAAATTTCTTCTTCCGTCCCTTCAACTTCTTCGAGAGCCAGGAGCCAGGCCCTGAGTTCAGAAATAACTTTTTCGGCGTAACTAGCTAGAATCTTATCTTCAACTAAAATTTTTGCTTCTTCCGGCGTAAAGTCATATTGAGTCACAAAACGGATTCTTTTGGCTCGAGGAAGTTCTGGCAGGGAGCCAATAACTTTGTCGCGTAAATTTGTTAAATCAAGCGGCGGGAGATCCGGTTCGGGGAAATAGCGATAATCATTTTCCGCTTCTTTAGTGCGTTGTTCCTCGGTAATTTGTTTTGTATCATTCCAACCGCGGGTCGTGGTGATTGCCGGCGGCTTTCCATCTTCCCAAAGTTCGGTTTGCCTTTTTATTTCATACTCCAGAGCCCGTTCAACCGCCCGGAAAGAATTTAAATTTTTTATTTCTGTCTTGGGATTTAATTTTGATAAAAGTTTTTTATCTTTTTTGGGATCGTCGATCGTTTGCATCAGGGAAATGTTGGCGTCGCAGCGGAGATGCCCTTTTTCCATGTCGGCGTCGGAAATTCCAAGGTAGCGGGCGATAAGTTGCAGTTCTTGCATGAAAATTTTTGCTTCAAGCGGTGAATGCAAGTCGGGTTCGGTGACAATTTCCAAAAGCGGCGTGCCGGCGCGGTTGTAGTCAACCAAACTGTGTTTGCCGTCCTCGCCGTGGAGTAATTTAGCCGCATCTTCTTCAAGATGAACGCGCGTGATTTTTATCTTTGCCCAAGGGCGCTGTTTTTTTTCATCCTGCCTACCGGCAGGCATGCTTTGGGTCGGAATATCAATTTCCAAAAATCCGTTCTGGCAAACCGGTTTGTCGTATTGAGAAATTTGATAACCTTTTGGCAGATCAGGATAAAAATATTGTTTGCGATCAAATTTTGACGCGTTTTTAATTTCACAATTTAAGGCCAAGGCCATGAGTCCCGCCCATTCGAGCGCCTGCCCGTTAATGACCGGCAGGGTACCGGGATGTCCCATACAAATCGGGCAAACCGTAGTGTTCGGCGATTGATCTTCACCCGTATTGTCGCAACTACAAAACATCTTTGATTTTGTTTTCAATTGGATATGAATTTCTAAACCGATAACTGGGACTAGATGCATAACTTATTTGGTAGTTGCTTCTTTTTCTTTTTTTAAACTGTTATAAATAAGAACTCCAATAATCGTAAACAGGGGAACGGTTAAAATGGAGAGAATGCTCGAAATCAGGTCTGCCCACCAGGGAGTTTCCACGGCAAATCCGGCCATGGGATTGCCGATCGCCAAACCAATCAAATAAACAGGGATGACAAAAATTATAGTTAAAAGCAAACCAAAAACAAAGTAAGGGGCAACCCATCGCCAAAGCGCTGGCCAAAAATATCCTTTCACTAATTCTCTGCTTTCAGATAGCGTTTGCGTTCCCTTCGATCCACTCAAAATTAAAATGTACAGAGAGAAGGAAAACCAGATGGAAAAAATAATGCCAGGGATGATTAGAAGAATGGTGCCGCCTAAAATCGCCACCGTCACGAGAACAGAGATCCAAATGTAGGAAATAATTTTTGAGTAACTCGCGCTGTAAATCGCCTTCATGTCAACTTTTTCTTTTTTCAATAAGCCGTTAATAGCCAGAACAAGGGCGATCGAGATAAGCGAGGCGAGGAAAAAAATGGTAAAGAGATAGACGAGAGAAGAGAAGATATTAATTAGGCCAAAAAATTTCCCCCCCGTATCAATAGCCGGCAGGACAGTTAAAATGGCAGCCGGAATTAATAGCCAGGCGGCAATTTTTGTGAAAAATAGAAAATTATTTTTATAGAGTGTCCAACTTTCGCGTATTAAATCACGGGCCTTGATAAGCATAGTTTTTTGGCGAATTTTTAGAGAAATTCGCGGTTATGAATGTTTTTTATAAAGGTTTTACCTGTGTTGCCTGCGCCGTTCGGAAAAAAGCGAAAGCGCTTTTTTCGCTCGCTATCCTCGGCAATAAAAATTTTCCCAGAGAGTAACGGTTTCCTCTATTGTATCATAAACGGTTTTATCTGTCTTTAAATAAACAAGTTCGCTGCCGCGCTTCTCCATAAGCTCCTGAAACCACGGGGCGGCGTATCTTTCGGCTATTTTTTCCAAGAAGGGGAGTTTTTCGAAAATAGAATTGTCTTTTTTGTCCCGTTCGGCAAGGCGCACCATAGCTTCCTTGGGATCAACTTTCGCGATAATTAATAAATCCGGACGATGTTCCAGCGCTAATTTATTACCGGGTAATTCCATAATTTTTTCAAGTTCCATGGCCTCTTCCTGAATTGGTTGGTAGATTATGGAAGTTGTGACGCCGCGTTCTTGAAAAATTATTTTTCCTTGGGCGAGGGCGGGAATAATAATTCGGCGGTATAAAATTTCTCGGTCAAGAGAAAAGGCCTGGGCGGTGCTCCAGGCGGAATAGTGACGATTATTTTCCCGGACAATTTCTTCGCGGATGGCCTGGCCGACCATGGCAAAAGTCGGTTCGTTGGAGACAATTACGTCGTAGTCCGCGATTTCTTCCGGTTCCGGGAAGGTGTGTTTTTCTTTCCAATAATTTTTTAAATCAAAAATTTTCATCTGGCGGGTTTTTGCCCAATCGGCGAGAGCTTTTACAATCACGCCTTTGCCTGATCCGTCAATCCCATCAACCATGACGAGGATGCCTTTTTTCATATTTTATTTACTTCTTTCAAAATATTTTCTATTTGAGTATAAGCATCAGAAAGTGTGCCGGTATTTAAAATCGTGTAATCGGCCATGGCGATCGGTCCGCCTTTTTCTATGTTTTCAATTTCCGCGAAGTCACGGATCTTGGCCGCTTCGGGAGTAGAGGAGCGATATTTCATTTTTGGATCATCGCCGTGACGGGTAGCTCTTTCCGACAAACGTTCGTATCTTAATTTCGGCGGAGAGTAAACCGCAATGACGATTAAATTTTCTCCGTATTTATCTTTTAGAATTTTATATTCCGACCAACTGTAAAGTCCGTCGCCGATTACGTTGCCGTTTTTTAGCGCTTTATCAAATTTTGGAATATTTAAAGTGGCAAACGCGCCCGGGCCGTATTTTTTTCTCAATTCCTCACGAATTGGTTTTTCATTTTCCTCCGTTGGTTCCAAGTCGCGTTTTTTGACTTCGTCCAGAGTAATTTGGCCAAACCTAATATAGTGATAACCTTTTTTGATAAACCAATCGGATAATTCACTTTTTCCTGAACCGCACATTCCGACTAGGGCCACGATTTTGTTCATAAAAAATTATCTTGCTAATTCAATAAATTTATATTTTAATCCGTTGTGTTCGTAAGTTTCCGATTCGGTAATTATTTTTTTGAATTCAGAATAATCAGGGAAATAAGTGTCAACCTCCGCCGGCTCGTCGTCCACAATCGTCAGATAAAGTTTTTCCACGTAGGGGAGCATTTGGGTATAAATTGAAGCGCCGCCGATGATAAAAATTTCTTTTTGCTCGGTGGGAAGCTTTTCTTCTTCCGCCTTCGCGCGCTCTAACGCTTCTTCCAGGGCAAAAACAATAATGCATCCTGGCGCCTTAAAATCTTTGATATTAGTGATAACAATATTTACGCGATTAGGAAGGGGGCGACCGAGGGAAATAAAAGTATTGCCGCCCATAATTACCGTATGGCCGGCAGTGATTTTTTTAAAGTGTTCCAAATCGGGCGGGAGCTTCCAGAGTAATTTATTTTTAAAACCGATCGCCCGATTTTTGTTGGTGACAGCAATAGCCGATGTTGTCATATTTTTTTATTTCCCCTCTTAAGATAAGAGGGGATTAAGGGGAGTTATGAGCGGTGGAAATATTTCATAACCCCTCCTAACCCCCCCTTATCTTAAGGGGAGGGAAACTGAAGTTAATTAGAACCCCCCAATGTTCGCAATTTCCGCTTTTATAGCTGGATGAGATTCGTATCCTTCTAAAGTGAAATCCTCAAATTTAAAATCATCAATATTTTTTATTTCAGGATTCAGTTTCATTGTCGGCCAGGGTTTTGGCTCGCGGCTTATTTGTTCTTTGACTTGGTCAAAGTGATTAGAATAAATATGCACGTCGCCAAAAGTGTGAACAAATTCCCCGGGTTTTAGTCCGGTAATTTGCGCCACCATCAAAAGAAGAAGGGCGTAGCTTGTAATATTAAACGGCACGCCGAGAAAAACATCAGCGCTTCGTTGGTATAAACCTAAATTCAAAACGCCGTCGCCAGTCACTTGAAATTGATACATCGTGTGGCAGAAAGGCGGAACTTCGTTGGCGTTGCCTTTACTCGCCATGGCGTAAATAAAATCTGGATTCCATGCGGAAACGACATAAGATTTTCTAAATGGTTTTTCTTTCAAACCTTGAATGCACCAGCCGAGCTGATCAATTTCGCGACCATCCGAGGCCGGCCAGCGCCGCCACATTTTTCCGTAGACCGCGATCAAGTCGCCCCATTTTTTTACGAATTCATCGTCCGCCGGAAGTTCTTTAATTTTTTTTATAAAATTTTCCTGGGTCAAATCTTCCTCGGGTTTGTTTTGCAAACAATATTTATGATATCTTTTCCAGGCCCATTCATCCCAAATATGTACGTCTTTGTCCACGAGCGGTTTGACGTTCGTGCTGCCGGACAAAAACCAGATCAATTCTTCAGTGATCCCGCGGTAAAAAACTTTTTTTGTTGTCAGAATTGGAAAACCTTGTCTTAAATCAAACCGGATTTGTCTCCCAAAAACCGAACGGATATAAGGCGGTTCTTCGCCCTTGTCTTTGTATTGTTGCAAAACTTCCGGAGTAAAAAATAATTTTTTATCCGATCCGTGATCCAAAATATCTTGGAGCAGGTCTAGATATTGGTATTCGGGATGTTTATCCATAGAGTTAGATTATTTTTTGTTAAAAATTGCCATGGATAAAAAATCATGATATTTGCCTTTATAAAAAACTTCGTCTTTCATTTTTCCTTCAATAATAAAACCCAGTTCTCGATATATTTTAATCGTATGGCTGTTGTCTTTGATGACACCGAGGTTGATTTTGTGAAGTTTTAATTTTTTAAATCCGTAATCGATGAGCCATTTTATGGCGATTTTTCCAATTCCCTTGCCGCGATAGTCATCTTCGCCAATAGCAATAAATAAATCAGCATTTTTATTGGACTTGCTAATATGTGATAATCCCATAAAACCTATTGGTTTAGAGTCGTCACAAATAGTAAAAAAATTTTTATTTTTAGATTTTTTATAATTAGAAAACCATTCATTCTCTTTTTTTAGAGTTGTTTTTTGTCCCATCTCGTCACCAATAAACTTGTTTACGTTGGGATTATTTAACCATTTTACACGGTAGGGGATGTCTTTTTGTAAATGTTTTCTAATTTTTATCATGTTTATTTATTACTCCTTCCGAATTAGCTGCGGACAATATTTTAGAAGATTTCTTAAGTTAATTATGCCTTTTGATAAAGTATCGGGATTAACTGTTCGGATTTTTCCATTCCAAGGATCATAGATTTTATAGCCTTCTTTGGATTTTTCAATTACGATTATAAAATGTGGTGCGTGAGTTATTTTCCATAAAGCGAATGAGTCCACATAAACAATAACTGGCGAGATTTTTGTTTGGTTATTGATTAAGTTCAAGTCAATTTTTTTGTGGATAACATTAATTTTATTAGAAAATTTAAATTTATTTATAAAATTGAAGAACCAACCATTATCAACATAGAAATCAAACCCTAAATTATAATTTCTAGCTGTAAAATCTAAATGGCCTATTGTAAAATTATCCTTAGAAAAATTCATGGCATAATTAATCATTTTCAGCTCTTCGCTTTTAGAAATTTCTTTTTCAGTTAATTGTAACAAGTTAACAGCTAAACATGTTTCAAAGGTAGTTTGTGCGTAATTTTGTATCTTCATATTTTTAATATTTAGTTTATCGGATTTAACGCGGGGTAAAAGATCCCTTACACTTGTGTTTCTTTACCGCCGGTCGCGACCCGGCCGCCTTGCCACTGGCCGCGATATTGGTTGCCTTCGCCCAGCACTTCGTGAAAAGTGATGTGGACAACGCGTGCGCCGAAAGAAATTTTAATATTTGATTTTCCAAGATTGCAAAGTCCAAAAGTCAGTTCTCCTTGATAGCCCGGCTGGACAATGCCGTTAAAAAGTCCGAGTCCGGAGCGGAAGAGGGTAGTGCGCGGGAAAATAATTCCGGAAACTGTCACCGGCAAATTTACTTTTTCCATGGTTTTTACTAAATAATATTTTCCGGGTTCAAAAACAAAAGCATTTTCGCGTTCGGTTTTTCCTTCTTCATTTTTCGCGACTAAATTAATTTTCGGTGTGTTGCGTTCCTCAACGCCCAAAAATCCGTCACCCTCCAATTCGTAAATTTCCCCAAGCCGCAAATCAAATCCGGCGCCTTCGGGATTATTTTGTTCCCGGTCGCAGAGATTTTCTACCAAATTAATTTCTTTAACCAATTCGTGTAATTTTTTTATTCCAAGAATCATATGATAATGGTGTCATTGCGAGCGGAACGCAGTGGAGCGAAGCAATCTCATGGGGTTTGGAATAGGGGGGATTGCCGCGTCGCTCCCTTCGGTCGCTCCTCGCAATGACATAGTCGAGTGTTATTTAGTAAAATCGATATTGCAATAAACTTTGCCGTCGTATTTTCTGATTTTTATTCCCCGTTTGTCGGCTAATTCTTGCGCTTCATTTTCTTCTTCTTTTCCTTCGCCGCCGGTTTTTATCCGTTCGTATTTTTCAAAATAAACTATTTCTTTAATGCCGACATTATTAAATGCTTTCATGCAGTCGTAGCAGGGATAAAGCGCGGTATAAACCGTCGCGCCGACGAGCCGCCGCGTGTCCTGCGCGTTGATGATGCTGTTTATTTCAGCGTGCGCCCCGCGGCAGCGTTTTAATTTTCCGGTGACCGGATCGCCGTCAACTTTGGCGCAGCCGACTTCCAAACAATGGTCGTCGCCGGCGGTTGGGCCGTTATAACCAACCGAGACGATCCTGTTGTTCGTATCAACGAGGACCACTCCGGCGGTATGAAATTTGCAGGCAGTGCGTTGCGCCAAGATCAGCGCTAAATTCATAAATGTCTCGTCCCAAGACAGACGATTTTTTCTAGGATTTTGTAAATTTCCCATATTGATATTTAGATAATTATTTGTTAGTCAGTCCCTTTATTTTAGCAAAATGAAAAAGAATAGGCAATTAAAGATCAAGGGGGTTAAGCGGCGTTAAAGTGAGCAAAAAAACATCCCGCAGTACTGCGGGATGTTTTTATATAGATTTCGATTACACGCTAAGTTTTATTCCCGGGCCCATGGTCGTGCAAAGTACCGCGGTTTGAATATAGACGCCTTTAGCCGCGGCCGGTTTGGCTTTTTTCACCGCCTCAACAAACATCGTCAAATTTTCCAAAAGATTTTCTTTATCGTAGGAAACCTTGCCGAGCAATTGATGGATATTTCCGCCGTCATCATTTTTGAAATTGATTTTGCCTTTTTTTAATTCGCCAATAATTTTCTTGATGTTTGGATTAACCGTTTCTGTTTTTGGGTTTGGCATCAAGCCCTTTGGACCCAAGATTTTTGCGATCTGGGCCAATTTAGGCATCATGGTCGGAGTAGCCACGGCGATTTCAAAGTTTGCTCTTTCTGTGGATTTAATTTCTTTAATCAAATCCTCGCCGCCGACAATTTCCGCTCCGGCTTCTTTCGCTTCTTTTTCCAAGGCAGGTTCAACGAAAGCAGCGATTTTTTTGGTCTTACCGATTCCGTGCGGCAAAACCAAAGTGCCGCGCACTAGTTGATCGCCCTTGCTTGGATCAATGCCGAGTTTGATGTGGACTTCTACTCCAGCGTCAAATTTTTCTTTTGGTCCGTTTTTAATTAGATCCAAGGCCTCGGAAAGAGAATAGCCCTTTTTCGGGTCAATGGATTTTTTTGTTTCTTCGTAGCGTTTTCCGCGCATAAGTTTTTGTGGTGATGACGACCTTATTTAATTTGGTCTCCCACGAAATTATTTTTTTATTAAACTTCTTTGTTAATATTTTCTTTTGATTCCTTAGTTTCCTTACTAATCATTTTCCAGTGCCAGAGGAATAAGGGGAGGGCAACGACGAGCATGGAAATATCGCGAACGGCGTTTTTCTGTTTTCTCGCAACTTTCATAATTCCTTGCTGATCCTGCCAATTTTTATAATCAACGAGCCAGTTTTGAATTTGCTGTTTTTCGTCGGCTGTTAAATCACATTTTTCCGCGCAGCGTTCCGCCGTTTGGCCAAGTTTTATTTCAGATGTCATGAGGTATGGAACTGGCGGCGCCCAATCATCGGCTTTATCTGCGGTTTTAAAAACCCAGGTTTTGAGCGCGAGATTTGCCAAGTCGACTGTTCCCCAAACAATCATCATTAGGGCGATCAGGGCAATTAGGTAGAAATAAACCGTTCGGATTGAGCTTAATTTAAAAGCCATGATAGTTTTGATTAAATTTTTAGATACTTTGAAATCAATTAACCAATTACTTCCAATCCCATTTGTCTTGCCGTGCCTTCAATGGTTCTCATTGCCGCGTCAATATCGTGGGCGTTTAAGTCGGGCATTTTTTTCTCGGCGATTTCTCGGATTTGGGCTTTGGTAACTTTTCCAACTTTTTCCTGGAGCGGTTTTCCTGATCCCTTTTCAATCCCAGCCGCTTTTTTTAAAAGTTCAGCCGCCGGAGGGGTCTTTAAAATAAAAGTGTAAGTGCGATCTTCAAAAACCGTAATTTCCGCCGGGACAATATCGCCAGCCATCTTGGTTGTAGCCGCGTTGAATTTTGAGCAGAACTCGGCGATATTCAAACCATGCTGACCCAAGGCCGGCCCGATTGGCGGCGCTGGGTTGGCTTTACCCGCCGGAATTTGTAATTTTATTACTGTCTTAATTTTTTTCGCCATACTTTTTTATGCTACACGGTTAAGAGCTAAACTAGAAGCATTTAGCAATTTAACGATGTAATTTTTATTTTATATTTTTTTAACTTGTAAGAAGTCCAATTCTACTGGCGTTTCGCGGCCGAACATACTGACAAGAACTTTCACCTTACCGCGCGCTTCGTCAATAGCTGAAATTTTTCCTTCAAAGCCCTTAAACGGGCCGTCGTTGATTTTAACCGGCGCGCCGACCGTAACGTCAATTTTATATTGCGGTTCTTCCTCGCCCATTCTTTTTTGAAGAATTTTTATTTCGGCGTCGGAAATGGGAGTGGGGATGGTGCCCGTGCCGATGAAACCCGTGACATTCGGAGTGTTTCGAACCACATACCACGAATCGTCGGTGACGAGCATTTCCACCAAAACGTAGCCCGGAAAAATTTTTTCAATGACTGTCCGGCGTTTACCATTTTTTATTTTAATCTTTTTTTCAGTCGGAATTAAAACATTAAAAATTTTATCCTGCATCGCCATCGATTCAATTCTCTGTTTTAAATTATGGGAGACGTTTTCTTCGTAACCGGAGTAAGTGTGGATCGCGTACCAACGTCGGCCTCTTTGGGCTATTTGTTTAGGCATAATAGGTAGATGGAGATTATAAAATTCAATTCTGCGTCTATTTGCGTTTTGATCTGCGTGTTTCTGCGGAGCGTTTGTAGAAGCAGATGAACGCGGATTTACACGCAGATTTAAGCAGAGTGGTAAATGTTTATTTTATGTATTTTTCCAGAATCCAGGTAAAAAGGAAATCAAGCGCTCCCAAAAAGATGGCCGCACCCAAACTGATACCGATAACAAGAAGAGTGTGATTGATAGTTTCTTGTTTTGTCGGCCAGACGACTTTTCGGAGTTCTTGGTATGACTCCCGGAGATAATTTGTTAATTTGTTTTCAGTGAGTGTCATTTATTTTTTCTGCGTTTTTCTGCGTTATTATCGGCGTTTTTCTGCGGGAATGATAATTTATAGAAGCAGATTTACGCGGATCAAAACGCAGATTTACGCGGAAGATTTTAGGTTTGAATGGTATTTAAAACAGCCCTGGGGGCTATTTATTGATAGTATAGCACAGGATAAAAATAGCGCAAGTTATGGGACTTATTGGTTAAATGTCTAAATTTTTTACCGCCTTGGCATGTGTTTGGATAAAGCGCTTGCGCGGTTCTACTTCGTCGCCCATCAAAATACTAAAAACCTCGTCGGCTTCTTTGGCGTCGTGGACGTTAACTTGTTTCATGAAGCGTCTGGCCGGATCCATGGTTGTTTCCCAAAGTTGTTCCGGATTCATTTCGCCCAAACCTTTGTAGCGCTGGATGCCGATGCCGGGAACGGTGGCGACGACTTCTTCGCCCTCCACAACTTCAGTCGCTGGTTTTTCTTCGGTTTCTTTTTTTGCTTTTTTTGCTTTTTGAAATTCCGCGACAGTTTTATCTTTTTCTTCATCGCTAAAAACATATCTTGCATCTTTGCCAGATTGGATTTTGTAAAGCGGCGGTTGGGCAATGTAAATGTGTCCGGTAGCGATGAGCTCCGGGAAGTAGCGGTAGAAAAGAGTTAAGAGCAGGGTGCGGATGTGCGCGCCGTCAACGTCGGCATCAGTCATGATAATAATTTTCCCGTATCTCAAACCCGTGATATCAAATTGCTCGCCAATGTTTGTGCCCATGGCGATGATTAATGATTTTATTTCGTTGTTGGCGAGCATTTTATCAAGTCGCGCCCGTTCCACGTTTAAAATTTTTCCGCGGAGCGGCAGAATAGCTTGAAAATCTCGGTCGCGTCCTTGCTTGGCTGAACCGCCGGCGGAATCGCCCTCAACGATGTAGAGTTCGGTTTTTTCCGATTCGCGGCTTGAACAGTCGGAAAGTTTTCCGGGCAGAGTCAGCCCTTCAAGGACTCCTTTTCGGAGAATTGTTTCGCGGGCGACGCGGGCCGCATTTCTCGCGCGGGAAGCCAAAATACTTTTTTCAATAATTCCTTCGGCATCGCGCGGATGTTCTTCCAGAAAAGTGGTAAACGCTTCGGAAAAAATTGTATCAACTGCCGGCCGGACTTCGGGATTTCCGAGTTTTGCTTTGGTTTGGCCTTCAAATTGTGGGTCTTTAACTTTGACGGAAACGACTGTTGTTAAACCTTCGCGCACGTCTTCACCAGTAAGATTTTCGTCTTTTTCTTTTAGATAACCCTTACTTCGGGCGTAACTATTCAAGACGCGTGTTAGAGCCGTGCGAAAACCAATGAGATGCGTTCCGCCTTCTGGATTAAAAATATTATTACAAAATGCGTAAACTGTTTCTTTAAAATCAGCAGTGTATTGTACAGCCACTTCCACGCCAATGCCGTCAGATTCTTTTTGCACATAAAAAACATTTTCTTGTTTAATCTCTTTGCCGTGATTTAGGAAACTCGCGTAAGAAGCAACGCCACCCTCAAAGTAAAAAACATAAGTCGGTTCGGAGGATTTTTTGCCCTTTTCCGTTTTCCGTTCATCATAAACCAAAATTTTTATGGCTTTGGTGAGATAGGCCTGCTGGCGAAGATGGGTGAGGATGGTTTGCAGGTCAAATTCAATGATGGAAAAAATTTCCGGGTCAGGTTCAAAAATAATTGTCGTGCCGGTGCCGCGGGCCGTGCCGATAGGTTTTACCTTGCCTTGCGGTTTACCTTTGGCATATTCTTGCATCCAAAGTTTTCCGTCACGCTTAACTTCGGCTCGCATGTATTTTGAAAGAGCATTAACAACCGACACGCCGACGCCGTGCAAGCCGCCCGAGACCTTGTAGCCGCCGGCGCCGAATTTTCCGCCGGCATGAAGTATTGTCAAAACAGTTTCGAGAGCCGATTTTTTTGTTTGTTTATGAATTTCGACCGGAATGCCGCGGCCGTTATCAGCGACCGAAACGCGATTGCCCGGCATGAGTCGCACTTCAATTGTTGTGCAACAACCAGCCATGGCTTCGTCAATTGAGTTATCAACAACTTCCCAAACCAAATGATGTAAACCTTCCGGTCCGGTTGAACCAATGTACATGCCAGGCCGGCGGCGGACTGCTTCCAACCCTTCAAGGACGGTAATTTGTTTCGCGCCGTATTCTTCTTTGGATTTAACTTTTGGTGACATAACAAAAAAATTGAACCTCTCCGCCTGGGGCGGAAAAAGAAGTAAAATTTGCTAATATTTATTAAGTTATTATAGCATAGAATATTTTATAAAACAAGGGGTAGAAATTCGCCCTAATTCGTAATTTTTGCTATACTATATAAAAGAATCAAGCGTTATTTTTAAAATTCAAAAATATGTCTTACGAAGATCCGTCAGCAGATTTTTCCGAGGGTCAATTAAAATTCGCCTCCTGGTACGTTTCGCATAAACTTTTATTAAAGAAAATTTTTATTGGTTTTTTAATTGGCTTGAATGTTATTTTTTGGGGGTATGGTCTTTACGGTTTAGTTATTCATTATTTTATAGAAGGGCCTCGGCTGGATCAGGCGCTTCGCGAACTTGGTCGTTCTCCTGATCTCGCGGCAATCAGGGCGCTGATAGAACCGCAGAGTTTAGAAATCGGGACGGTTAGTATCTTGTCCGGCGGAAAGGGTAAATATGATTTGTCCGCAAAAGTTTCAAACCAAAATCCGGCTTGGCGTACGGAGTTTGATTATAATTTTGTTGCTGACGGTAAGGCACTCCCGGTAAGACACGGCTTCATTTTGCCGAATGAGGAAAAACTTTTAATTAATCTGGGAGCAGAATCAACAGCGAGAATACGGAGCGCAAGTATTGAAATTAGTAATTTGCGTTGGTCTAGGGTTGACGCGCACGAAATTTCGGACTACGAGGCATGGAGTAGTGAACGTCTAAACTTTGTTTTTGAAAATGTAAAATTTTCGCCGGCGGTGATTACCGACGGAATTACGGTAAGTCGCGTCACTTTTAACGCCAGGAATTTGACTGCCTACAGTTTTTGGGATGTAGGTTTTTATATTTTTCTCTATCGCGGTAGTTCACTGGTTACAATAAATTACATAACTTTGGAGGAGTTCATTTCTGGACAAACTCGCCAAGTTGAGGTAAGTTGGTTCGAGTCGTTGCCGACTGTGACACAGGTTAAAGTTGTACCCGAGGTCAATATTTTTGACCCCAAAGTTTACATGCCGGTGGATTAGATCCCCATAGATGCGAATCATGAGCGAATTTAAAACGAATTCGCTTATTATTTACTTTAATTAGATTAGCAACATGTTTTCCCGATATTTTTCATTTTTAAAACGTTTTGACTGGATCCTTGCCGCTGCAGTATTTTTACTTTTGGTTTTGAGTTTGGTGGCACTCTACAGCATTTCTCTTTCTAAAAGTCCGCCGGATTTTTTAAGTTTTGAAAAGCAATTGATTTTTATCGCTATCGGTCTTTTGGCGTTTTTATTTTTTGGAGCGATCGATTATAAATGGCTTAGATTTTACAGTTGGGCTATTTACGGTTTGGCGGCGTTACTTTTGGTGGCTGTTCTTATTTTTGGTCGGGTTATTCGCGGGACTCAAGGTTGGTTTGGTTTTGGATGGTTTAATTTTCAGCCAGTGGAATTTGCTAAACTGGCCCTGATAATTTTTTTGGCAAAATATTTTTCCCGTGGGGCGCACGAAATTTTTAATTTTAAACATATTGTGGCGAGCGGTTTTTTCTCGGCCATTTTTGTTGGTTTAGTTTTACTTCAGCCGGATTTTGGATCGGCCATAATCCTTTTCCTTTTGTGGATTGGTTCGCTTTTTTTAATCGGCATTAAACGTTCCCATCTCATCGCGCTTTTACTTTTGGTCGCCGTCCTTCTGGCCGGTTCATGGTTTTTTGTTTTCGAGGATTATCAAAAAGAAAGAATTTTAAGTTTTTTTGACGCTTCACGCGATCCGCTCGGCCGCGGCTACAATATTACTCAAGCGCAAATTGCCGTCGGTTCGGGTCAGATGCTCGGCCGCGGCATTGGTTTTGGACCGCAAAGTCAGCTTCGTTTTGTTCCGGAAAGCCAGACGGATTTTATTTTTGCCGTGATTGCCGAGGAACTTGGATTTTTGGGGACAATGCTCGTTTTGGGTCTTTGGGGAATTATTTTTTGGCGGATTGTGAGATTGGCGCGGCGGGCGCGCGATGATTTCAGTTTATTTTTGGTGGCCGGCACGGCGATTGTTTTTTTGATTCAGATTTTTGTTAATATCGGTATGACGGTTGGGGTGGCGCCGGTCACGGGTATTTCTTTGCCATTTTTAAGTTATGGTGGTAGCGCACTTCTTATAAATTTGGCAATGATCGGAATTTTGGAAAGCGTGGCGGGGAGGTCGTAATTGAGAAATTTAAAATCCAAAGCTTAAATGTCAAATCAAACCCAAAGTCCCCATGTTAAAGTTTAGGTTTTGAGCTTTAGTCATTGATTTGAAATTTGGATTTTGACATTTGGATTTTTTACTCACGCTCTTGACTAAATTAGCCAATTGTTGCTAAAATCCAAATATAACTTTAATTTAGTTTAATTATTATTAAAACAGAGAATTCTTATGACCTTAGGTCTAAATGTCAAAAAACGGGAAGTGACTGGGAAGGGAGTAAAGAATCTCCGTAAACAAAATTTGATTCCGGCCGTTATCTATGGAAAAGACGTGCCGTCCCAAAATTTGGTTGTGGAGTATCTTCCTTTCAATAAACTTTACAAAGAAGCAGGAGAAAGCACGCTCATTGATTTAAAAATTGATGAAGCCGCGCCGGTTAAAGTTTTGGTTCAGGAAGTGCAAGCGGATCCCCTGACCGGGAAACTCGCGCACGTTGATTTTCGCCAAATCAAGATGACGGAAAAGATTAAAGTGGACGCGCTCTTGAAATTTATTAATGAGTCGCCAGCGGTTAAAGAACTCGGCGGCACTTTTGTCCATAGCATGGAAAAAATAGAGATTGAATGTTTGCCACAAGATTTGGTGCACGAAATTGAAGTTGATATTTCCGTACTTAAGACATTTGAAGACAGAATTCATATCAAAGATTTGAAAGTGTCTTCCGGTGTGAAAATTTTGTCTGATATGAGCGCGACTATCGCCGCGGTTGAAGCGCCGCTTACTGAAGAAGAATTGAAGGCCGAGCTCGAAACGCCAATCACGGAAAAAGTTGAAGAGGTTGGAGTTGTGGAAAAAGAGAAGAAAGAGGGCGAGGAGGGAGCCGCTCCGGCTGCCGAGACCGCAAGCGAGAAAAAAGAAGAGAAGAGGTAATCAAAATTATCAAAATTATTTTGATGAAGAAATTATTCAAAAAAATAATTGCTTTCATAAAGAAACAACCGCGTATCTGGCTGGTTGTTTCTTTGCTTTTAATTTCAGTTTTTGTGGTGGCGGGCGGCGGGTATTTATTGTTGTCCCGAACTTCCTTTTTGGATTTTTTTTCTCGGGCAAAAGCCGAACAGAATAATGAAAAAAACGAAGAGGTATCAGTTGTGGAATTTCGTCGGTTGCTTGACGGGGTGGCCGTAGATGACGAAACAAAAATCAATCCGCCGCTTTTTGCCGTGCAGATTGAAAATATGGTTGATGCCCGGCCGCTTTCCGGAGTTTCGGGCGCTAGTTTGGTGTACGAGACATTGGCCGAGGCGGGGATTACGCGGTTACTCGCGATTTATACGGCAGACAATGATGTTTCGGAAATCGGACCAGTCCGAAGTGCCAGGCCGTATTTTTTGGACTGGGCAGAAGAATTCGGCGCGCTCTATGCCCACTCGGGCGGCAGTCCGGAGGCGCTGCGGACGGTTTTGCAATACGACATTTTGGATTTGAACGAATTTGCAAACGGCAGATTTTTTTGGCGTTCAAAGTCAAGATACATGCCGCATAATCTTTATACATCAGTCGAACTTTTGAATGACGCTTTTACGGCGAAAGAAGGCGAGGTCAAAAATTTTACGCCATGGCAATTTAAGGATGAAATTGGTTTTGACGCGCGGCCGACTGAAGAGGGGCGGGCAAAAATTTATTTTTCTACAAAGACATACGAAGTTGGCTGGCAATACGACCGCGAGACAAATGATTATTTGAGATACCAGGCCGGAGTGATTCAACAAGATAGGGGTGGCGCGGAAGTTCGGGCAAAAAATATTATTGTTCAGTTTACCGGCGTGATTGTTTTAGACGATGTCGGCCGAAAAAAAATAGATACGATTGGTGAGGGCGAGGCGATTATTTTTCAAGATGGAATAAGAATTGATGGAACATGGCAAAAAGAGGCGCGCGGCGAGCGGACGAAATTTTTTGACGCGGCGAGCGCGGAAATAAAATTCAACCCGGGAGTGACTTGGGTTGAAGTGGTGCCGATTGGAACGGAGATTGAAGTAACGGGTAACGCGTAACGGGTAAATTGTTTTAATATCTAAATATCAAATATTACCAAACGATCTCGGCCGGCGAGGTCTTTTTTTATGTCGCAAAAACGCAAAAGGCCGCGAAGGCGCGAAGGCGGAGATTTCCCAAAGTGTTGATAGATTAATTTAGTGATCGGTTTTGTTTGTCTGGGGTCGATTTCGAATATCGAAGTAACGGGTAACGAGTAACGGGTAACGAGTAATTTGATTTGTTTTAATAATTTTTCATAAAGCTCTAAACCATTTTTTCCGGCAAAGAGGGCAATGCTGGGCTCGAATTTTAGTCCGCGTGTTTCGACGGAACTTTTATTTTTCCAGGCCTTCCAGCCGTAAGGCAAATTAGCAACGATCATTAAAGATTTTAGACCTGCCTCGCCGGCAGGTGGGTTTGGGGTTTTAAATTTTAGATTTAAAAATGGAGTGAGCAAATTGCCGCGGAGTAAAGTGACGGCGACTTTATGTCGGCGGGCATTTTTTCGCGCTACTTTTATTGCACCGGGTGAAATTTCCGTGGCAAAGATTTTTGCGTTGGGCAGATGGTGCGCAAGTGTTATAGCAATGGCGCCGCTTCCCGTCCCCACGTCGACGACTGCGGTCGGATTTTTATCGATTGCAGTTTCAACTAGTGTTTCAGTTTCCGGGCGGGGGATTAAGACATCTTTATTTACAAAAAAATCCAAGCCGTAGAAATATCTTTGGTCAGTGATGTAGGCGATTGGTTCGTGCCGTCTGCGGCGGGTGATCTGTTTTTTAAATTTGGTCAATTGTCCTGCGGTCAATTTTTTTTCCGAATGCGCGTACAAAAATTCTTTTGGTCTTTTTATAGTAAAAGATAAAAGAATCTCGGCATCGAGGGCTGGAGAGAAATTTTTTGATTTCTTCAAAATTTTTGTCGCCCAAATTAGAGATTGTTTTATTGTCATGTATTTATCTTCTCATAATTTGTCATTCCCGCGCAAGCAGGAATCCAGAAATAGAAAATGGATCCGTCCTCGTGAAAACGGGGATCAGGTCGGGGATGACAAATAAAAAAGCCCGAGTGTTTTCGTACTCGGGCAACCTCCTTGGATTTGTACTGCGGTGAGACGGCTACCTACGGCGAGACGATGTCCTTCTTGCCGTCGTAGGGATCGTCAATCGGCGGGCTTGTCGGTGGCGGGTGGCGCGGCGGGAGTGACTTCGACTTCCTCTTCGATGTCCTCGGCCTCCACGACCATGGCTTCCGGCGCGTCGGCCATGACCTCGTCGGCGCGTTGCCGAGCCAGATTGACGCAGGCGCGAAGCTCGCGGTAGGGGAAGGCGGTCACGAGGTTACCCCACATGACGTGATGCCCGTCGTCGTCCCTCGTGTGGAGCAATTCCCGGAAAGCTCGTACGATTCCTTCGCGGCGGAGCATCTTGGACATCTCCGCGACGAAGGGATAGAAGCCCTTAAGCGCGGCTTCGTAGAGGGTCAGGTCGTCCCCTTCCTCGTGGGACCAGTTGAGATAGAAAGGCCAGAAGATCTTCTTGAAGTCGTGCAGGGCGACGAGACGCTCGAGACCGGTGGCGAAGCTGGGCTTTGCCTCGCCCTTCGTGGGACCGTCGGGAATGGGGAAAATCGCGTTCACGATGTCCTCGACGGTGAGAAACCCCGTCAAGTACGCGCGCTCCATGTCCTCGGCCAGAAGCACCTTTGCTCTTTCCCTGCCATCATCTGCCATCGTTCTCCTCCCGCTTGCCTTTGTCCCGATTTAGTCGGGGGATTATTTGGCAAGACCTTTCTATTCGCACCTTAGTTTATAAAATTGGAATTGTCAACCCCGGTTAGAAGTCCTTGGGGAAAATTTTGAATAAAATTTTCCCAGCAAAAGTGGCGTGGAATTCAGCTAATTTAATCCCACTCCGGAATAATTAAGTTTTGAAAAAACAGACTTCTAACGGGGTCAAGAGTAAAAAGAAGAAACCCCGGTACTGTGCGGGGTGCTTTATTTTATAATAAAAAAATCCTGTGCCAGTCGGCTTGGATTTTTTGATAAAATCAGAAAAAAAGGAGCCCGTAGACTGCTTGGAGTGGGGGACGACACGGGACGTCTCCAAAACAGTCTACGGGCCTGGGGGATGTCCAGCACGGGGCTGAGGCGCCGGCTGGACGTTCGCGTGGCCTACCGGGAGGTAGGAGGAAGACCGGAGGGCCTACGCGAAGGGGGAACGGAGAGGCAACAAGTTGCCTTATTGACTCTCACGTTGTTTGTGGTGGGATCGTGTTGGTGGGTGCTAGAAGCAGTAGCGCCTGATGGGCTGCTTCGCCCGACGGCGCGCGAGCTCGGCGAGGCGATCTTCCTCGTCCTCGTCGATGACCGGCTCGGCATCATCAATGCCGCCTCCGGTTGACGTCCGCTTCGACACGGTCGCGACGGGCCTATCGTCCGTCAGAAACGGTGCACCGTCGCGAGAAAGGCGTTCGCCATCAACCCATACTCCGTGCGACATCTCCCTGTCCTCCTCACCTTCCCTACGATCTCTATTCATAACTCGTCCCGTCCATCGGGCCGAGATGTAGGGCCACCTTCCTTACGTTTTGACGCGTGTCAATAACGCAAGGCCACCCTGTTTGTTGATTTTATAATATTATAAAAAGATTAATTTGTCAAGCGTTTTTACCTCCGCATCAATACATTTGTGTGGGGGTAAATCAAAAAACCGGCCTTGCGGCCGGTCAATTTTCCCCTCTTAAGTTAAGAGGGGATTAAGGGGAGTTATGGGCGACGGTTTTAAAACCCGCGGTTCATAACTCCACCCAACCTCCTCTTATCTCAAGAGGAGGGGTTCATTGATTCTTTTTTCAACACTTCAATAATGGGATCGAGTTCGCCGTCCATCACATTATTAATATTGTGCCAACTTTCTTTAACTCGATGATCGGAAACGCGGTCTTGAGGAAAATTATATGTTCTGATTTTTTCCGCGCGCATGGCCGAACCAATCTGCGAACGCCGCGCCGCGACTTCCACCGCTTGCCGTTTTTCTTGTTCCATCACAAAAAGGCGGGAACGCAAAACCTGCATGGCTTTTTCCCGGTTTTGTTGTTGCGATCGTTCGTCCTGGCAGGCGACAACGAGGCCCGACGGGATATGAGTAATGCGTACGGCGGAATAAGTTGTCTGCACGCTCTGGCCGCCATGGCCGCCGGATAAAAATGTATCAATACGCAAATCCTTTGGTTCAATTTTAATATCAATTTCTTCGGCTTCGGGAAGAACGGCAACAGAAGCGGTTGAAGTATGGACCCGGCCGCTTTTTTCCGTGTCCGGAACGCGCTGAACGCGATGCACGCCACTTTCAAATTTTAAATGTCCCCAAGCGTTTTTTCCGATAACTGAAAAAATAATTTCTTTAAAACCGCCGAGGTCAGTCCGACTCGATGAAATTAATTTTGTCTGCCAACCATGGCGTTCGGAAAACCTAGAGTACATTCGGAAAAGTTGGGCGGCAAAAAGCGCGGCTTCGTCGCCTCCGGCTCCGGCCCGGATTTCCACAATAATATTTCTTTTATCCAATGGATCTTTCGGAGTCAATTCTTCTTTTATTTCCGTCTCAAGTGCCGACTTTTCTTGCCTAATTTTTTCCAATTCTTCTTTGGCGATGGCGACCATCTCGTCCACGTCCTGTTTGGCGATTATTTCTGTTTCCGATTCAGCTTTTTCCAATTTATGAAATTTATTTATTTTTTCCATGACGTCTTTTAAGTCGCTATATTCCCGTGAAACGATTTTTAATTTTTCCGGATTAGAAACCACCTCGGGGCGGGCGAGTTCGGCCTCGAGTTCGGCAAAACGTTTTTCAGTTTTTTGAATTTCCGGAATCATATTAAACTTGGCATTAAGTTATTCTAACATAAAAACATGATAACAAAAACGTTACCATGTTTTATGTAAACTGAATAGCTACTTTGATTTTTTGGCGCGCGGCTTCTTTTCTTTTTTGGTCGCGGAAATTGCTGCCTTCTTTTCCATTTTTTCTTTGAATTTTTCCACGCGTCTCGCCGAGTCAACAAGTTTTTGTTTGCCAGTGTAGAACGGATGGCAGGCAGAACATAACTCAACCTTGATTTCTTTCAGGGTTGAACCGACAGTGAAGGTGTTTCCGCAAGCACACGTAACTTTGGCTTTTGGATAATATTCTGGGTGAATATCCTTTTTCATATTGTGAATTTAGATATTAGTTTTATTATCTTCATCTTTCCTATTATGCAGGAATTTAGATCTTTGTGTCAAGGCGAAGATGGAAAGCAGGGCAATATAGGTCGCGGTGAATTCTGACGGCATTCGATATTTTCCGCCGGAAATTATCGCGGTGACGATAAAGAAAATGATGATCGCCGTCCAGACAATAATGAACCATTCGCCGCGTCTTTTTGAGTGATGAGAATTTTGCCAGCGTTCAAATTCTTTTGTCCCAACGTAAATTCCGAGAATGGCGATGTAAATAATAGAGATGGCCGCAGCATATCCGCTGTATTGATCACCGGTGAAAAAGTCAAAGAGAAAAAATCCCATGGCCGCGAAAGTCCAGAGATTGGAAAGTTGTCTCCAAATCCGGTCGTTTGATTTTTCAGTTTGTAATGGGTCCATATCTTCCGAACAATTATTGTGTCTTTAATTTAGCAAAAAGTTGTTAAAAAAGCAAGGGCCCCCCTTGCATTATTTTTAAATTCGTGTAAAATAACGGTAAAGTCATTAATTAATAGTAATCCCACATGTTTTGCTCTTAAAAACTTGTTCCTGATCCAGCAGTATTGCGGGACCCGCAAGTTTTGGCAAAACAGAGGCAAATCCCGATTAAAAATTTTACAATAATCGTTAGCCGAATTTGAAACTTCCGCGTAAACATGAGTGTTCAACTGAAGCAATAGATTACTGAAAAATTTCTAACGGGACTAAAAGGAAAATCTATGCCGGAAATCCCGACAATGTTGGAAATGCTCCAGGCCGGTGTTCACTTTGGACACAAGGCCTCAAAATGGCATCCGAAAATGAAGCCGTACATTTTTGGAGAGCGGAGCGATGTCCACATCATCAACTTAGAAGAAACGGCGAAAAAATTAAAAGAAGCGTTAGATTTTATTAAAAAGACAACAGCCGCGGGCGGAGTTGTTCTTTTTGTTGGTTCAAAAGAGCAGGCCAAAGAAATTGTGAAGCGCCACGCGATTGACGCCGGCATGCCTTATGTCACTACGCGCTGGCTTGGCGGAACTTTCACAAATTTTAAAACCATCAAGAGTGTGACTGACCGGTTCACTGATTTGAAAAATAAAACAGCGACTGGCGGGCTTGCGAAGTACACCAAAAAAGAGCAGTTGAATTTTCAGAAGGAAATCGTGAAATTGGAAGAACTGGTTGGCGGTATAGAAATTTTGAAAAAATTACCGGAGGCGATTTTCGTGGTTGACGTCAGGGCGGAAAAAACCGCCGTGGCCGAAGCGAGAAAGAGAAAAGTTCCGGTTGTCGCCCTCTGCGACACGAACATTAATCCGGACGACGTTGATTGGGCGATTCCCTCAAACGACGATGCAGTGAAAGCCATTGAAATGATGGTTGGACTCGTGGCCGCGGCCGTAAAAGAGGGGAAAGCGGAATTTGAAACGAAGAAAAACGTCGCTCCAGTTGTGGAAAAGCCGGCGACTCCGACCCCGGACGTGAAAGTGGAAGAAGTGAAGGTGGAAGAGAAAAAATAGAATTAAAATTTTTGTTACCAATGGTGCGAGGACTAATACCAAATATTAAATAGAAGATATTCGATATTAGATATTGGCTATTGGAATTGAATACTATGATCGTTAACCCTAAACTCGTCTCCGAACTTCGTGAACAAACCGGCGCCGGCGTTGTTGAATGTAAAAATGCCTTGGACGAAGCGGGTGGAGATATGGAAAAAGCAATTGGAGTTTTAAGGAAAAAAGGTGAGATTAAGGCGGCAAAAAAATCGGCTGAGCGAATAACAAAAGAAGGTTTGGTCCACGCCTACGTGCACGCGAACGGTAAGGTCGGGGCCATGGTTTTAGTAAGTTGCGAAACCGATTTTGTGGCGAGAAACGAAGAATTCCAGGCATTTGTCCATGACCTCGCCATGCAGATTGCGGCTACTAATCCCCTGTACGTTAAACCAGAAGATGTCCCGGAAGAAGTAGTGGCTAAAGAAAAAGAAATGTATCTTGAAGAATTACGCGGTCAGGAAAAACCGCCGGCGATGGTGGAAAAAATTCTCACCGGAAAATTAGAAAAGTATTTTGAAGATATCTGTCTCCTAAAACAGCCGTTTGTTAAAGATGAGGACATTACGGTTGAGGAATTGATAAATCAAAAGATTGCCAAAATCGGTGAGAAAATTGAAGTGAAGAGATTCGTTAGGCTCCAAATATAGCAGACGTAACTTGTAAAGCCTTACCATGAAAATAGTTGAAATCCAATTTACTCCGTGGGGGAGAATTTATGATTTTGACGCCGGGGACTCTGCTCTTGGGACGGGAGATTTTGTTGTAGTTAAAACTGATCTTGGCGTGGAGATGGGCAAAGTGGTTGGGACAAAAGATTTGGAGGCCAAAGAAATCGAGACGGCAAAATTAAAAATTAAACCGATTTTCCGTAAGGCGAACACGGCCGACATGATTAAGTTAAAAGAAAAAGAGGGCCAGAAAAAAGAAGCATTAACGGTTTGCAAAAAATTAGTTAGAAAATATGCATTACCAATAAAATTAATTGATGCCCACTTTTCTTTTGATGGTGGGCGTCTTACTTTTGCTTTTGTGGCCGACGGACGAGTGGATTTTAGGGACTTAGTAAAAGATTTGACTAAGTTTTTTCAAAAATCGATTCGTCTCCAGCAATTGGGAATCCGCGACGAAGCAAAAATTTCCGGCGATGTTGGGGCCTGCGGTCGAAATCTTTGTTGTCAAAAGTTCAAGAAAGATTTGGGCAACATAAGTTCTGATTTAGCCGATCTTCAACAGATTTCTCATCGTGGAAGCGACCGCTTGACTGGAATTTGCGGACGCCTCATGTGCTGTTTGGCATATGAGCAAAAAAATTATGAAGAGGCGGCAAAAAAACTTCCGCCTATCGGCACTGCCGTCCGGACCGACCGCGGCAGAGGAAAAGTTATTGGCTGGCATACCCTAAAACAGTCAGTTGATGTAAGATTAGAAGAGGGGACAATTATTGAGGTGCCAATTAAAAAGTAATTTTTAAAAATTAAATAAAGTAGGGGGTAATATGCCTAAAATAAAAGTCGCGATTAATGGTTTTGGCCGCATTGGCAGACAATTTTTTGCCATTGCCCAAGATCATCCTAACCTCGATATTGTCGCGGTGAACGATTTAACGGATCCGGCGACTCTGGCGCATCTTTATAAATATGATTCTGTCTATGGCGCGCACCAGGGAAAAGTCGTAGCGGGAAAAGATTTTTTGGAAGTTGATGGAAAAAAAATAAAAATTTTTGCGGAAAAAGATCCGGCGGCATTGCCCTGGAAAAAAATGGGCGTTGATGTTGTGGTTGAGTCAACCGGTGTTTTTACAAATTTAGAAGGCGCGTCCGCGCACATAAAAGCCGGGGCAAAAAAAGTAATTCTTTCCGCGCCGTGCAAAGGCGAGGGGATTCCGACTTATGTAATCGGCTGCAATGAAGAAAAATATAATTCTAAAACCGAGCACGTTTTATCCATGGCTTCTTGCACGACAAACGCCATGGCGCCGATCGCCAAAGTTCTAAATGATAAATTTAAAATTTTAAAAGGCACGATGACGACCTGCCACAGCTATACAAACGATCAGCGACTTTTGGATTTACCGCACAAAGATCTTCGTCGCGCCCGAGCCGCCGCTCTTTCCATGATCCCGACAACAACCGGCGCGGCCAAAGCGGTGGAAAAAGTTATTCCCGATTTGAAAGGCAAGTTGAACGGTTTATCCATCCGCGTTCCAACGCCGTCCGTCTCGCTTTTAGATTTTGCTTTAGTAGTTGGTAAAAAAGTTACCGTGGATATCGTGAATAACGCTCTTCGCGCCGCGGCCAAAAAAGAATTAAAAGGAATTTTGGACGTGACGGATCTGCCGCTCGTTTCGGTTGATTACAGAAAATCAAGTTTTTCCTCAATCGTTGACGCGCCGCTAACTATGGTTGTGGACGAAAATTTAGTAAAAGTTATTGCCTGGTATGATAACGAATGGGGATACAGCACGCGGCTGGTGGAATTCACGGAAATGGTGGGAAAGAAGTTGAAATAGATTTAAAAATTAGAGTAATTAGAGTAAAAAGTCGGCCGGAAGTGGTCGGCTTTTCTTTATGTTATTTTTTATGTTATAATATTTAAATGTTTGGACGTTTAGACGATCTATGTTTTATTGCGCGATGAGAATCATTTTTTGGTCGGCCTTTTGGTCATCTTTCGTGATGGCTGGTTTTTTCGGGTGGCGAAAAGACGTCTTTGGAGTTGTGACGTTTCTTTTGGGGGCTGCGGGTTTGCTGGTTCTGTTTTTGCTTAGAAAATCTAAATTTATTTCGAAATATTACGAGCCGTCTTTTGGTGAAACTTTGCTCGGCCTGGTGGGGATAATTTTTTTGCTTAGCGATTTCGGCAATTTATATTTTTACGACAATTGGAATTTCCGCTGGCTTGGTTACGATACAATAACTCATTTCGTCATTCCAGCCATTTTTGTGGTTATAGTTGCCATGCTTTATGAACTTTTGTGGCTGAAAAGGGGCGTGCCTCCCGCCGTTGAAGTAATTTTCGTCGGCGCTCTGACTGTGGTGATTTTTTCTTTCCTTTGGGAATTGTTTGAAAAACAAAGCGATCTTTGGTGGGGGACAAGAATGTTTTGGGATCCAACCCAGCCGATTGTCCTTGATACGGTCGATGATTTGGTCGCGGATTTTTACGGGGTTTTTCTTGGCAGTATTTTGATTTTTAAAAATTGGGATTCCTGGAATAAAAAATGGCTTAAAAATAATGTTAATGGTTCGTAGTTTACGGTTTTATGACACACAGTGAATTACAACAATTTATTGCCTTTTTAATGGAGCGCGGTTGGACGGTTTTCGCGCCGGAAAAACGACCGGATGAAGTGGTCTACACAAAAGTAGAAGACGCGGCAAAAGTGAGATTAATTTCCGAGCCGCCGCTCCATTCATTCAAAAGATTTTTAGTTCCGCCCGAGGAAACGCTTTTTGAATACAAAAAAGATAAAATGGCTGAAGTGAAAAAAATGGAAAAGCAGGTGATTTTTGGCATTAACCCGGTAGATTTGAAAGCCATTGTAATGTTGAATCAAATTTTTGAGCGCGACCCGTGGTATCAAGAAAGAATGCGGCGTACGCTTATCATTGGCCAAAGTTTGATTCCCGAAAACGCGGAGCAAAATCTTTTTCAAGTTAAATATGAAGAAGATATTTTAGAACATTTGCAGTTTGATATTTTTTTAGAAGTGCAACGCGGAAAATATTTTGTTTATACCGGTTCGGAAGAAGGGCAGAAAATTTTAGAAGATTTCGGTTACAAAAATTATGAGCACATCGCTTACGCCGGGCCGATTAAAGAAGAAGGATTAGATCCCGCGATGGTGAAATATCGCGACGCGCTTCGGAAAAATTATAAAAAAGAAATTTGGGAAGAAGATGTTGGGGCGCGATGCATTGAGTGCGGCAAGTGCACTTTAATTTGTCCGACATGTTTTTGTTTTGACATGAAAGATCAGCCGGATTTGGTGGGCGAGGGCGGCACGAGGAAGCGGACATGGGGCGCTTGTTTTTATAATGATTTTTCGGAAGTCGCCGGCGGACATAAATTTTTAAAGACGACGGCCGAGCGGATTCATTTTTGGTATTATCATAAATTTGTCAGAATCCCGGATCAAATTCAGATTATGGGTTGCGTCGGTTGCGGTCGGTGCGCCAAGGTTTGTCCGGTAAATATAAATATTTTTAAAGTGCTGGCGGCATTATGAAAAATCCATATCAAACAGAATCCGTAAAAATTACCAAGATTGAGGACGAAGGTTCGCGGTCTCGGCTTTTTACGTTTGCCGCGCCGCGCGGGTTTAAAGTTAAAAGCGGCCAGTTTGTGGAAGTTTCTCTGCCCGGATTTGGCGAGGCGCCGATTTCTCTTTGTTCTGATCCGTCAGAGAAAAAGAAATTTGAATTGTGCGTTCGAAAAGCCGGAATGGTGACGGGCGCTCTGCACAAGATGAAAGTAGGGGATAAAGTCGGGGTGCGCGGGCCGTATGGCCGGCCGTTTCCGGTGGAAATCGGGAAAAAAAGAAATTTGCTTTTAGTGGCCGGAGGTTTAGGATTAGAACCATTACGCCCCGCGATTTGGGAAATTGTGAAAAACCGCGAGCAATTTCAGAAAGTCCAAATTTTTTATGGCGCTTGCGACGAGAACGATTTGCTTTTCGCAAAAAACTACGACGAGTGGAAAAAGAAAATTGATTTGCACATTACGCTCGACAAACCAAAAGGGGCAAAAACTCCAGTGGCTTGCGGCGTCGGCGTCGTCACCACTTTATTTGATCACGTAAAACTTTATAAAAGACCAGTGGCGTTTTTATGCGGCCCGCCCGTGATGTATAGATTTGTCATTAAAAAATTAAAAGAATTAAATTTTGACGATTCTGATATTTTTCTCTCGCTCGAGCGGCGGATGCACTGCGGCGTCGGCGTTTGTAACCACTGCGCCGTGGGCAGTTTCTTTGTCTGCCAGGACGGTCCGGTTTTTTCCTGGGCGGAGTTGAAAGATATTAAAGGCGCGATTTAAAAATCAGTTTATTGACGATGGATCAAAAAAAGTTTCGAGATATTTTTGGGGTAGTTGTTCTTCCCGTTTTAACGGTAATTTTTTTTATTTTTGGTGCGCTATGGGAAAAGCAGGGATTATTTGTCACGGGGAGTTTGTCGCTTGTTACGTCATTGGTTTTTCAGTTTTTAATAACACGAGATTGAAAAAATTTTAAATTTTGCGTATAATTCACGGCGGAAATTATGTGTTTAACTATTCCGGGTAAAGTTATAGAAATTAAAGATAAAAAGGCCTTACTCAAAACACCAAGCGGAGTAAGGCGAATTAATATTGGGTTAATATCACGCGTAAAAGTTGGCGATTGGCTTCTTGCCTCAACAGATCTGGCGGTTAAAAAAATAAAAGCCCGCGACGCGGAAGAAATTTTGGAACTCTTGGCGGGAAATAAAGTAACAGACGTCGGGAAGGTTAATCCGAAGTTTAGGGAAATTTTAAAAAATGCTCAAATTAAAAATTTAACAAGAGAAGAAATTATTTATTTGCTTAATACGGAAGGTCAAGAAAAGGAAACGTTATTTTCCGAAGCCGACGCAGTGCGAAAAGAAAATTTAAAAGATTTTATTTGTCTTCACGCGATTATTGAATTTTCTAATTACTGCGCGAATAATTGTTTTTATTGCGGTTTGCGGCGCGATAACGAAACTATTAAACGTTACAGAATGAGTGTTTCGGAAATTGTAAAAGTTGCGGATGAAGCAGTTAATAAAATTGGCTATAAAATGCTCGTGCTCCAGTCGGGCGTGGATAAATGGTATACGGATAAGATGTTAGTGGATCTTGTAAAAAAAATTAAGGCGAAGTGCCGATGTTTTATTTTTATGAGTGTGGGAGAGAGAAGCGTGGAATGCTATAAAAAAATGAAGAAAGCTGGAGCGAACGGAGTTCTTTTCAGATTTGAAACGTCAAATGAAAAGTTATATAACAAGTTGCATCCAGAAGATACTCTGAAGGGTGGTTTGAAAAATCGACTGAAACTTTTAAAGGAGATGAAAAAAATGGGTTATTACATTTCTTCGGGCCCAATCATCGGTCTGCCCGGACAAACGATTGAAGATTTGGCGGACGATATTTTAATGATGAAAAAATTAGGTGTAGGCATGGCTTCAATGGGACCATTTATTCCCTGTGACAACACTCCCTTGGCGGGTAAGCCGCACGGTAAGGTTGAGCTCGCCCTAAAAATGATTGCCGTATCGCGACTCGCGATCGGGAAATCGAGAATTCCGGTGACAACGGCGCTTGAAACGCTTGATCCGAAAAACGCGCGAAAACGCGGATTGCAAGGCGGGGGAAATTCTTTAATGTTTAATTTAACGCCGGCCAAATATCGCAGTAAATATAAAATTTATCCAAATAAATTCCATGGTAGAGATAAAGATCTAGAAGATTTCGCTTTGTACAAAGGAAAAGAGGGTTGGGAAATGCTAGAGAGGGAGTTTAAAAAATATATTTGATTATGGAAATAATTAATCAAGAAAAAAATTTTGATATTTTGGAAAAGACAAAAGGCGCGGAGCGCGAGCGAGTCGAAAAAATAATTGAAAAAGCGAAAAGCCGCTCTGGTTTGGACTTGGAAGAAGTTGGGGTCTTAGTAAATGTGGACGACGAAGAATTGATAAAAAAAATGCAGCAGGTGTCACGCGAAATAAAAATGGCAATCTACGGACCGCGGTTAGTTTTGTTTGCCCCGCTTTACGTTTCAAGTTTTTGCGTTAATGATTGCGAGTATTGCGGTTTTCATCGCCGGAATGCGGCGCCCCGAAAAAAATTATCTTTAGACGAAGTTAGACAACAAGTAGAAATTTTAGAAGACATGGGGCACAAAAGATTACTTTTGGAATTTGGCGAAGACCCGAAAGAAAATCCGATTGATTATGTGACGGAGGTTATCAAAACAATTTACGCCACAAAAAAAGAGCGCGGTTCAATCCGAAGAGTTAATGTAAATATTGCCGCTACGAGCGTAGAGAATTATAGAAAATTAAAAGAGGCGGGGATCGGCACTTACCAACTTTTCCAAGAGACATATCATCGGCCGACTTATGAAAAACTTCATTGCGGTCCCAAGGCGGATTACGATCGGCAAATTACGGCCTTGGATCGAGCTTTCGCGGGCGGAATTGATGATTTGGGAATCGGCGCGCTGTTTGGTCTTTATGATTGGCGGTTTGAGGTCTTGAGTTTGGCGGCGCACGCAGATTACATGGAGAAAACTTTCGGCGTCGGGCCCCACACCATTTCCGTCCCGCGTTTTCAGGCGGCCCAGACCGTGGATTTAAAATCTGATTACGCGGTGAGTGACAAAGATTTTTTAAAACTTATTGCTATCTTGCGTTTGGCTGTGCCGTATACCGGAATGATTATGTCCACTCGCGAATCGCCGGAAATAAGGCGCCAGGCGTTTGAAATAGGGATTTCACAAACAAGCGCCGGTTCACGCACAACCCCCGGAGGTTATAATGAAAAAAATAAACAAGAAGAGTTGGCGCAATTTAATTTGAGTGATCATCGTACTTTGGATGAAATCGTCCGCGATATTTGTAAATTGGGATATTTACCAAGTTTTTGCACGGCTTGTTACCGAAGCGGCCGAACCGGCGACGACTTTATGAAGTATGCCAAAGCGGGAACGATTCAAAATTTTTGTCAGCCAAATGCCATTTCAACTTTTAAGGAATATCTCCTGGATTATGCAACTCCCGAAACGCGCGCGGCGGGGGAAGAAGTGATTAAAAAAGAAATTGAAAAAATAAGAGACGCGAATGTGCGTCAAAAATTAGAAGAAAAACTTTCCCTGATAGAAAAGGGGGAGCGCGATTTATATTTTTAGAATAGTTTTTTGAAAACTGGCGCGACGGAAATAATTTTTATTTTGGGAATCTTCTTTTCTTTCGGGAGAGGAAAAGTGTCAGTGACGATCACCTGTTTAATCGGTGATTTTTTTATTCTCGCGATGGCCGGGCCGGAAAAGACGCCGTGAGCGGCGGCGGCATAGATATTTTTTGCGCCCGCACGGTGAAGCGCGTCGGCCGCGCCCACAAGTGTTCCGGCCGTGTCAATCATATCATCGACCAAAATAATATTTTTTCCGCGTACATCAAATTTTTTTGGCAAAGTCACGACCGCCACGTTTGGTTTTGGCCTGAATTTTTTACAGTAGCCAATCGGGCCGGCTAGATTCCGGTGGCCATAAATTTTTGCAAACTGCTCGGCGCGATGGATTCCGCCCTGATCAGGAGAAAAAATCATTAAATTAGGAAGACGCATTTTTCTAAAGTATTCGGTGAGCACTGGATAAGCGGAAAGATGGACGAGTGGAACAGTGAAAAATTTTTCATTTTGGACGCCGTGGAGATTAAAAGTAAAAATTTTATCTGCTCCGGCCACGGCCAGCAAATCTGGCATCAATTTTGCCGAGAGCGGCGCGTTTGGCTGGTCAATCCAATCCTGGCGGGCGTAGCCAAAGTAGGGGATAATTAAATTTATTTTTTTGGCTCCGCTAGTTTTCAGGGCGTTTAATAAAATTAAAAGTTTCACTAAATTATCGGATGGCGGCATAGTGGAAACGATTACCCAAACGACCTGACCCCGGATTTTTTCTTTTGGCCTGACGTAAAGTTCTCCATCGCTGAAATTTTTTATTTCAAGACGGCCGAGTTTGAGGCGGGCGGTTTTTGCGAGGTTGCGGGCGAGATCCGGATTAGTATTGGCGGAAAATAAAAGCATATAAATTATTGTTATCTTCCAATTTTTTCAGATTTTTTTAATAAATTAATCACTTCCTCATCCGTCGTTTGTGCAAATTCATCGTAAAATTCTCCGACGGCGCCAAAAAGGGCGGGGGCGTCTAAATAAATTATTTCGTCAACTTCTTTTTTTATCAAGTCGGCCGTGTCGGGAGGTGTGACGGGAATGGCGACGACGATTTCCGTCGCGCCTAAAGTTTTTGCGGTTTTCACGGCCGCGCGCATTGTGAGTCCCGTTGCCAAACCGTCGTCAACAATAATGACGGTTTTATTTTTAAAATCAAGCGACGGTCGCGAGCCACGATATAATTTTATCCGCCGCTCTGCCTCGGCTTTTTCTTTTTTTATTTCATTTTGCAAATATGACTCGGTAATGCCGTAAGCGCCGATAATCATTTCCTCAAAAATTCCAACGCCCTGTTCGGTAATGGCGCCGATCGCAAATTCGGGATTTCCCGGCGCGCCGATTTTTCGCGGAACGACAATATCAAGCGGCAAATTCAATATTTTTGCCACTTCAAACCCGACGACAACTCCGCCGCGGGGGAGCGCTAAAATAATAGTGTTTTTAGCGTCTTTAAATTTTCCCAGCGCCGCCGCCAATTTTTGGCCAGCTTCAAGGCGATTTTTGAACTTCATATTTAATAAGTATATCAATTTTTCAGGTTTTGCGGAAAGTGCTATAATATAAGCGTGAAATCCATAGAGATTTTATTGTTATGAAAAAATCGTCGCTTGCCATTGCCAGCATGACTTGTTGCGAGGGTTGCCAGGTGGAGATTCTAAATTTGGGGAAAAGGTTATTGGACATTTTCCAGGTTTTTGATTTGGGAAATTTTGCCTGGGCGGAAGAAAAAAGAGAGCGCCCGCACTATGACATCGCGGTCGTGGAAGGCACGCCGCTCACCGAGGAAGATGTAAAATATTTAAAAGAATTGCGAAAAAAGTCAAAAATTTTGGTGGCGATCGGGAGTTGTGCGCATTTGGGTGGAGTTCAGGAAATAAAAAATTATTCCGAAAAAAATAAAGATGAAAAAGTAAAATACGTTTATCCAAAATATCAACGGATACAAAATCCGACCGTTGTACCAGTTTGGAAAGTAGTAAAAGTTGATTACACTGTGCCGTGCTGTCCGATTGATAAAGACGAATTTTTCCGGGTGATTTCCGATCTTGCTTTTGGCCGCGTGCCGAAAATTCCTCTTCGGCCGGTATGCTTTGAATGCCAAACGAGCGGTTATGAATGTCTTTTACAAAAAGGGGAGCCGTGCCTCGGACCAATTACGCTCGGCGGATGCAGGGCGATTTGTCTTCGGAGTAAAAGATTTTGCTACGGTTGCCGCGGACCGCTTGCCGGCGCCGGACCGCAAATTACCAAACACTTAAAAAATTTAGAAAAATTAGTTGGCAAAAAATACCTCCGTGAAATTATGGAGACATACGGCGCGGAAGATGATTTTTTGAGAATTGAAAAATAATATGAAGATAAAAATCAGCCATTTAGCCAAAATCGAAGGACATGCCAGTTTTTTTGCCGATATGCTCGCCGGCGACATTAAAAACGCCAAATTGAAAATTACGATTGGCGCGCGTTTGATTGAATCCATTATTTTGAATCGTAACTATATTGAAACGCCGATTGTGACGTCGCGCATTTGCGGCATCTGTTCCGTGGCGCACAATATCACAAGCATTAAAGCGATTGAAAGCGCGCTGGGCGTAAAAATTAATCCGCAGATTGAACGGCTCCGAAAAGTCCTCGTGCTCGCCGAGCCGATTCAAAGCCATGCGGCCCATCTTTTCTTTTTATCTTTGTCTGATTTTTTTAAATATGAAAGCGATGTTGATTTGATAAAAAAATATCCCGACCTCGCAAAAAAAATCATTTTGATTCGTGATTTTGGAAATAAAATTAAAGATGTGGTCGGCGGGCGGGACATGCACATGATCGTGACGGAAATTGGGGGATTTCGAAGAGTGCTTGATGATAAAATTATTCAAAAATTAATTGATGAGACCGAGCCGGTGCTTGAAGCCGCGATTGGGGTGGCAAAATTTTTCCGGGCGCTTGATTATCCAAAATATGAGAGAAAAGTTGAATTCGCCGGTTTGGTTCGTCCACGCGAGTACGCATTTTATGATGGCATGATTGGATCAACCGTGGGGTCGGCGCGTCCCGTGAAAAAATTCTATAAAGAACTCGTGGAAAAGCAAACAACCGACGATCCGACCAAGCGCGCGAGCCATCTTGGGAAAAGTTTTATGCCCGGGGCGATTGCGCGGCTGAATTTGAGTCACAAATTTTTAAACCCCGAAGCGAAAAAGTTTTTAACATTTTTTGAAAAACCGAACGGCAAAATTTTAACTTATAACACATTTCATAATATTTATGCGCAGGCCGTAGAGCTCGTTCATTGTGTTGAAGAAGTGAGAAAATTGCTTAAAGAATATTTGCGCGATAAATCAAGAAATTTGATGGTGAAATATACTTTAAAAAGTGGCGAAGGGCTCGGAGCGACCGAGGCACCGCGCGGCACGCTTTATCATTATTATGAGATTGATAAATATGGGATTACGCGCGCCTGTAACATTATTACTCCGACGGCGCAATTTTTGGATAATTTAGAAAATGATTTGGAAAAATATTTGAATGAAGCAAAGGTTAAAGATGAGAGAGATAGAAAATGGAAAATTAATATGATGGTCAGGGCTTATGATCCTTGCATGACCTGCGCCACTCATTAATATGCACGATTTGCACGAAGCAGACAGAATTTTAAAATTGGTCTTGGACCACGCCGAGAAAAATAAATTGAAATCCGTGACAAAAATTGTTGTCGGTCTCGGGAGCGTGATTGAGCATGGCTCGGAAATAAATCCGGAAAATTTGGAATTTAATATTGGGGTGCTGGCGCGGGGGACAAAGGCGGAGGGCGCGGAAGTAGTGGTAAAGAAAATAAAAGCTGAGACATGGGAGCTAGAAGAAATTGAAGGAGATAAATAATAAATGATATTTATGAAATTAAAGACACTCAAAGAAATTAAAAATTTGAAAGGTAAAAAAGTTTTGGTCAGGGTGGATTTTAACGTGCCACTTAAAAAATCCGGCGCGAAAATTGTCGTGGCTGATGATACGAGAATTAGGGCGGCCTTGCCCACGATAAAATATCTTTTGGGACAAGGTGCGAAGGTCATTTTAATGAGCCATCTGGGTGATCCGGGCGGGAAAATTAAAATGAATTTAAGTTTAAAACCGGTTGGAGCGACTCTAACAAAAATTTTAAAAATGAAAGGATCGGCTCCCACTGATTGGGTTGGTAAAAAGGGGTTGGGAAAAATCGATGCCATGAAAACCGGCGAAGTGATGATGCTAGAAAATTTGCGCTTTCACCCGGGTGAAGAAAAAAATGACCCGAAATTTGCCGCGGGACTTGCGAGTTTGGCAGATATTTATGTGAACGACGCTTTTGCCGCGGCGCATCGGGCTCATGCTTCAATTGTCGGCGTGCCAAAATTTTTGCCGAGTTACGCAGGGCTTTTGATGGAAAAAGAAATGAATGTTTTGAGTGGACTACTCACAAAACCCAAAAGGCCGTTTGTGGCTTTGATTGGCGGAGCAAAAATTTCTACCAAAATTTCCGTGATAGAAAATTTATTAAAAAAAGTTAACTCGCTTCTTTTGGGCGGAGCGTTGGTAAATAATTTTTTGGCCGCGGCGGGTTATGGAATCGGCGCGTCGGTATATGAACCCAAAGAATTAAAAACCGCAAAGAAATTATTAAAAAATAAAAAAATAATTTTACCGGCTGATTTTGTGGTCGGTGATTTTAAGGGTAAAAAGGCCTGGGTGGTCGAAGTACCGAAAAAAAAGATAGCGCTTTGCAAAAAACCTTACGCAATTTTGGATATTGGACCCGAGACAATAAAAAAATATGCGGAGTTTATTAGAAAAGCAGAAACCATTGTTTGGAACGGGCCGATGGGATATTTTGAGATTAAAAAATATAGCCACGGTAGTGTGGCGCTCGGCCGACTTATTGCCGCTCGTTCGCGCGGAAAAGTTTTTGGCGTGGTCGGCGGGGGTGAGACGATTGAAGCAGTGGGAAAAACCGGAATGGCGGAATATATCGATCATATTTCTACCGGCGGCGGAGCAATGCTCGAATTTTTAGAAGGGAAAATATTGCCGGGAATTAAAGTATTATTAAAAAAATAATAATTAGTGATTGGTAACTGGTAATTAGTAACGGGGGACAGAATTTATAATCCTTCGTTACTCGTTACTCATTACTCATTACTTCGATCTATGGAAAACTGTTGTGGACCATCGTGGAAAGACAATAAAGTTTTTGCGGTTTTTGCCGCGCTTGTGATGCTTGGGTTATTGGCATTTTTGGGAACGCTCGTCGCGAACAACGTAAAGGGTTATCAGTACATTGGCAAACCAACGGCCGAACGGGATACGATCGCTATTTCCGGCGAGGGAAAAGTTACCGGCATTCCGGACATCGCGACAATTAACGTAGGTTTACAGACCGAGAAACCGGACGTGAAGAGCGCGCAGACGGAAAATACTACAAAGATGAATCGCCTCATCGCGAATTTAAAAAATTTAGGCGTTGAAAGTAAAGATATTCAGACAAGTTATTATAACATTTATCCACAATACGATTGGACAAATGGCAGACAAATTTTGCGCGGTTATCAGGTGAGTCAGGGCGTGGCGATCAAAATCAGAAATCTAAGCAAGATCGGAGATATTTTGGCGGCGGCCGGTGAAGGCGGAGCAAACCAAGTAAGCGGCTTGTCATTTAACATTGATGATCCGGAAGCGTTGCGGCAGGAAGCGAGAGTGGAAGCGCTCCAAAACGCGAAAGAAAAAGCGGATGCCCTGGCGCGCGTCGCGGGCGTGGAACTCGGAAAAATTGTTTCTTTCAGCGAGTACGCGGAAACACCCGTTTCAATGTATAAATCTTATAGCGACATGGGTGGGATTGGCGGCGGAGAAGGGGCCGCGCCGACGGTTGAAAGCGGAAGCATGGACATTGTTGTTAACGTGACGGTGAGTTACGAGATCAAATAGTCAAGATAACGATAGTATAGTAAGATAACAATTAATTACTTAATTACTACCAGTTGCTTAATTACGACGAGGTAATTTAGTAATTAGGTAAATAAGTAATTATTGTTTTTACTCTATATATTTTCCCGGAACATGATTAAAAATCATAAAAAACCAACCGTACTTGTCATCCTCGATGGTTGGGGAGTGGCGCCTCCTGCGCCGGGCAACGCTATTGCTTTAGCAAAAACCCCAACCATGACGGCGCTCTGGAACGAATTTCCCCATACCCTGCTTTCCGCGCACGGCCGAGCTGTTGGTTTGCCGGGAGATCAAGAAGGAAATTCTGAGGCGGGCCACATGAATTTATCCGCCGGCTGGATTGTAAAACAGGATGCGGTTTATATTAATGAAAGCATCAAGGACGGTACTTTTTTCAAAAATACCGCTTTTCTTGAAGTTATAGAACATGCTAAAAAATTTAATTCAAAAATTCATGTGATGGGTTTACTTTCAAACGGTGAGAGCGCCCATTCTTCGCCCGAACATCTTTATACTGTTTTAGATCTTCTGCATCAGCACGAAGCAAAAAAAGTTTTTTTACATCTCTTCACTGATGGCCGTGATTCTTCTCGTTTTGCCGCGATTAAATTGTTGCCAAAATTAAAAGCCCATTTTCATAACGATGAAAAAATCTCAACCATTATGGGACGATTTTACGCCATGGACCGCATAAAAAAATGGGCAAGAATTGAAGCGGCTTACAATGCGATGGTGATGGGGCACGCGGCCGCGGCCGAGTCCGCCGAGGCGGCGATTGCCAGCGCCTACAACCGCGGAGAAACCGATGAATTTATTATGCCGACCGTAATTGTTCACGACCACAAGCCGATGGGAACAATCGATGACAATGACGTGATAATTTTTTTCAATCTGCGATCCGATCGGGCCAGAGAAATCACCAAGACATTTGTGCAAAAAGATTTTACGGAAAAAAATCAGGGGTCGTTTAAGAGAAAAAAAATTGTTAAAAATATCCGTTTCGCGGCTATGACCGATTTTGGTCCGGATTTGCCGCACATTCTGACGGCCTATCCTTCGAGAAATATTTTGAGCGCCTTGCCGGCAGTTCTTCGCGACAAAAAACAAATTTATATTGCCGAAGCGGAAAAGTACGCGCATGTTACGTATTTTTTTAATGGAGGTAATGCCGATCCGCTTTATGGAGAAGAAAGAATTAGGATTCCCTCGCCGTCCATGCCGCACTACGAAGAGAAGCCAGAGATGAGTGCGGAAAAAGTAGTTACAGAAGTGCGCCGTCGCATTGACAGCGGGCAATACGATTTCATTGCTGTAAATTTTTGCAATCCAGATATGATTGGACACACCGGAAATTTGTCGGCCGGAATCAAGGCGGTAGAAGTTGTTGACGCTTGCGTTGATAAAATTATCCGAGGAATTTTCAAAATGGATGGAACGGCAATCGTGACGGCTGACCACGGGAACATTGAAGAAATGATAAATGGCAAAAGCGGAGAAATTGATACTGAACATTCAATCAATCCGGTGCCGCTTATCGTCGTCGGACCGCGATTTAAAAATTTAAGAAAGAAAAAAATGCGCGGAGGCGTGCTTGCCGATGTCGCCCCAACTGTTCTTGATGTTATGGGAATTGCGCCGCCAAGAGAGATGACGAGAAAAAGTTTATTAAGTTAAAAGTTTCAAGTTTCAAGTTTTAAGTTATAAGTTTTATGAATCGTCCAAATCCTGTCGTTCTCGCTATTTTAGACGGATGGGGGATTGCGCCGAAGGGATCGGGCAATGCCATTTCAAATGCGAAGACGCCCAATTTTGATAAAATTATTTCTTCATATCCAGCGATGACGCTTCGGGCTTCGGGAGATGAGGTCGGCCTTTCTTGGGGCGAGATGGGTACTTCGGAAGTCGGTCACCTGAATCTTGGGACCGGTAGAATTTTTTATCAAACTCTTCCTAGAATTAATAAAGCAATTGGCGATGGCTCTTTTTTCAATAACGCGGTCTTAAAAGATGCCGCCGCCCACGTTAAAAAAAATAAATCCAATCTTCATTTGATGGGGCTTACGAGTGCCGGCCGGGTGCACACGACAATTGAACATCTTTACGCTCTCCTGAAATTTGCCAAGGATAAAAAAATAAAAAATGTTTTTATCCACGTTTTTCTTGATGGCCGCGACACCATTTATAACAGCGGCATTGATTTTGTCGGCAAACTTAAAGCCAAAATTAAGGAATACGGCGTGGGAGAAATTGCTACCCTTTCCGGTCGTTTTTACGCCATGGATCGCGATAATCGCTGGGATAGAACCGAAGCGGCTTACCGGGCGATTGTTCTTGGAAAAAGTACGGAATATTTTGCCGATCCAATTGAAGCCGTGAAAACTTCTTATGATAAAAAAGTTTATGATGAAGAGTTTGTTCCGATAGTAATTGTTAAACATAAAAAACCAATAGCCCCGGTAGCAAAAGGCGATGCAGTGATTTTTTTCAATTACCGTGCCGATCGGGCGAGGCAATTGACTCGGGCTTTCGTCTCGGATAATTTTGATAAATTCGAGAGAGAAAAAATTGATAATTTATTTTTCGCCACCATGACCGAGTATGAGCACGGTCTGCCCGTTAAAATTATTTTTCCTCCGGAAAAGGTAGAAATTTGTTTAGCGGAGGTCTTAGCCAAAGCCGGCCTGAAACAATTGCATATTGCCGAAACGGAAAAATACGCTCACGTGACATTCTTTTTCAACGGCATGCGGGAAGAAGAATTTGAGGGTGAAGAGAGAATTATTGTTCCTTCACCTCATGTTGCTTCTTATGACAAAAAACCGGAAATGTCTGCCGCGATCATTACGGAAAAAATGGTGAAAGAAATTATGTCTAAAAAATATAATTTTATCGTGGCAAATTTTGCCAATGCCGACATGGTGGGGCATACGGGAAATTATAAGGCAACTGTGCGGGCGGTTGAAATGGTTGATAGGTGTCTCGGAAAAATTTATGAAGTAATTTTATCTTTGGGTGGGATATTACTTATTACCGCCGACCACGGCAACGCGGAAGAAATTGTTAATTTACAAACGGGAGATATGGATAAAGAACATAGCACAAATCCCGTGCCGTTTATTGTTGTTGGCAAGGCCTGGGAAGGGGCGAAGACAGAGGGGTTAGTAGATTCTGATTTGAGTTTGGTTTCTCCAGTTGGCGTTTTGGCCGACGTCACGCCGACTATTTTAAAAATCATGGAAATTAAAAAACCAGGAGCAATGACTGGCACGGCGTTGATTTAACTTAAATTTCAAGAATAATATATGGATTGGCACGCGAGAGAAATCCGTGAAATATTTACCGTACTCAAAACCACCAAAAGTGGTTTAAGTTTTGATGAGGCAAGAAAGAGATTGGCAAAGCACGGTCCCAATAAATTACCAGAGGAAAAAAGATTAACGCAGGTCCAGATTTTTCTTAATCAATTTAAGAGCCCGTTGGTTTACATTTTAGCGGCCGCGGCATTGGTAACTTTTCTTTTGGGAGATTTTATCGACACCGGGGTAATTTTGGTCGCGGTTTTTTTAAATACTTTTGTTGGTTTTTTTGAAGAGAGAAAAGCGGAAAAGATAATTGAGAAATTGAAATTAATGCTGGTGTCCAAGGCAAAAGTTTTGAGAGATGGCGGGGAACGCGAGATAGAGGCGGAAGAATTAGTGTCCGGAGACATCATTTTGATTGATGCGGGGGATAAAATTCCAGCTGACGCAAGATTGATTGGAGCGCGCAATTTGCAGATTGTGGAAGCAGCTCTAACGGGTGAATCGGCCCCCTCGAATAAATCTCTTAAAGTTTTGGAAGTAGGCGCCACACTTGCTGATCGAGAAAATATGATTTATATGGGGACAAATGCGACGCGAGGGAGAGGAGAGGCGGTCGTTGTTTCCACGGGAATGCACACGGAGTTGGGGAAAATTGCTCTCTTAGTTCATGGAGCGGCCGAAGAGGTGACGCCGCTTCAGGCCAGATTATCTCAATTCGCCAAATGGCTGACGGTAGTTCTTCTGGGTGTTTGTTTCGTCATTTTTTTACTCGGTTTATTGCAGGGGAGGTCTTTTGTTGAAATGTTCACGATTTCAGTGGCCGCGGCAGTCGCGGCCGTGCCAGAGGGTCTGCTTGTGACAGTAACTGTCATTTTAGCAATCGGCATGCAGAAGATTTTAAAAGAAAAGGCCTTGGTGAGAAAATTGGTAGCTACTGAAACACTTGGCAGCACGTCGATTATTTGTACTGATAAAACCGGAACTTTGACTCTTGGGAAGATGATGGTTGACCATATTTTTACAGAAACACAAAGTGAAAAAACAAAAATGAAAGTTTTGGAGATTGGATTACTTTGCAATAACGCAGTTATTGAAAATCCGGAAGACGAATTGAAAAATTGGATAATTTTTGGCGACTCGACTGAACAAGCGTTGCTTTTGGCTGCAGTGCAGGCGGGATTGGATAAAGATGAGTTGCAGAAAAAAATGCCCCGGATTGATGAAATTCCTTTTGATGAAGAAAAAAAATACATGGCGACATTGCATAAGTTAAAAGTTAAAAGTGAAAAGTTTCCGCCAAAGGCGGGTGCGCCTTGGGTGCAAAAAGTTATTTTTGTGAAGGGGGCGCCGGAAAAAGTAATGTCAATGTGCGGTTGGTCAGAAGTTAACGGGGAAAAGGAACAGTTTACGCATGAACGGGCGCAGAAATTTAAAAAAGAATTAGATGAGTTGGCAAATAAAGGTTTAAGGATCTTGTCCGTAGCTTATAAAGAAGTAGAGTTAGAAAGCATTAGCGACCAAAATTTGACTGATCTTGTTTTTGTTGGTCTTGTTGCCCTAAAAGATCCTTTGCGTCCGGAGGCAGGCGAAGCCATAAGATTGTGCCGCCAAGCAGGCATTAGGCCAATTTTGGTTACTGGCGATCACAGATTGACTGCCAAAACAATAGGGCAGGGAATCGGGCTTGAAGTAGGGGATAAAAATATTTTGGAAGGACGGGAACTGGATAAAATTGGTGATGAAGAATTGGGCAGGGTTCTAAAGAATATTGACATCTACGCTCGGGTTGAACCACGGCACAAGATGCGGATTATTGATGCCTGGCAGAAAAAGGGCGAGGTGGTAGCCATGACTGGCGACGGAGTTAACGATGCGCCAGCTCTAAAAAAAGCAGACGTTGGAGTGGCTCTTGGTTCTGGCACGGAGGTGGCAAAGGAAGCGGCTGACATTGTTCTTTTGGACGACAATTTTAAAACCATTGTCAAGGCCGTAGAGCAGGGAAGAATAATTTTTGAAAACATCAGAAAAGTTATTGTTTATCTTTTTTCAAGTATTTTTACGGAGGTGTTGCTTATTGTCGGAAGTTTAATTTTTGGTTTACCCTTGCCAATTTTGGCCGCTCAAATTTTATGGATAAATTTAATTGAGGACAGCCCGCCAAGTATGGCTTTGGCTTTTGATCCGGGTGAGGGGGGCATTATGGCAGAAAAACCAAGAAAGAGAACCGAGCCAATTATTAATTTTCAGATGAAAACATTAATTTTTTCAGTTGGAATTTTTACCATTATTTTGCTTTTTGGAATTTTTTATTATTTTTGGAAAACAACAGGAGATATAAATTATGTGCGCACTTTAGTTTTTGTCGGCCTGGGCGTTAATTCTCTTTGCTACATTTTTTCTTGCAGAACCCTAAGACGTCAGATTTGGCAAAGTAATCTTTTCAAAAATCAATTTCTTAATTTATCTATTATATTCGGTTTCCTGATGCTGTTTGTCGCTCTTTATTTTCCCTTCATGCAGCGTATTTTAAAAACAGTTCCCCTGGGAGTATCGGAATGGGCGGTATTGCTCAGTTTTGGGATTTTAAACATAATTTTAATTGAGATCGTTAAATACATTTTTATTGTCAGAAATAGAAAACATGCAATTGGGTAAATTAGTAATTAATTAGGTAATCATTAAAATATGCCGGAATTACCAGAAGTGGAAACAATACGTCGGCAGTTGCTTGCCAGAATAAAAGGTAAAAAAATAAAATCAGTTGAAGTTAAGTTGGCCAGGATGGTGAATGTCCCGGTTGCGGAATTTCAGAAAACGGTGGCGGGTAAAAGTATTACGGATATAAAACGCCGAGCCAAAATTTTAATTTTAAATTTGTCGGGCGGCTGGAGTATTGTCGTGCATTTAAAAATGACCGGCCAGTTGATTTATGATGGCAAAGAGGGAATCGGCAAACCGCACATCATTTACACTTTTTCCGACGGTCAAAAGTTGAGACATTATGATTTCCGCCTTTTTGGTTATGCGAAGTTAATGAAAACCGACGTTGCGGAAAAACTTTTGGCCAAGGAAAATTTTGGACCGGAAATTTTGGAAAAAAATTTCACGCTGGGTGGCTTCAAAGAATTATTGGCGAAAAAATCAAAAGCAAAAATCAAGCCGCTTTTAATGGATCAAAAATTCATCGCCGGCGTGGGTAACATTTACGCGCAGGAGGCCTGTTTTTGCGCCAAGATTTTACCGACGAGAATTGTTGCGACTTTGACTGAGACGGAAATTAAAAATCTTTATCAATGTCTTAAAAAAATTCTTGCCGCGGCACTTTTACGCGGAGGTTCCTCGATTGATTCTTATGTTAACGCCCTGGGAGAAAGGGGCGGCTACGTTCCATTTTTGAAAGTTTACGGGCGAGAAGGCGAGTCGTGCATTGGTTGCAAGGGTAAAGTTAAAACGATAAAATTAGCTGGACGGGGGACAAGTTTTTGCCCCGCTTGTCAAAAATAAATTAATTTATGGATTTTTATTTTTTCCAACTTATCAATAATTTAGCCGGCAAATGGCGCGTCCTTGATTGGTTTGGAATTTTCTGCGCTGATTATTTGATTTTCGTCATGGTTTTTTTGATTATTGTCTGGACGATTTTTAATAAAAATGACCGGCGGGCGGATGAAATAGTAATTTTAGAAATTATTTTATCTGGTTTTCTTGGTTATCTTGTAAAAATTTTGATTAACTTATTTTATTTCAGGTCGCGGCCGTTTTCAGTTCATGACGTGAATTTGCTTATCGGAAAATTGGCCGACGGATCATTTCCTTCAGCGCATGCGTTTTTATCTTTTGCCATGGCTTTCATGATTTATTTTTACAGTAAAAAATTAGGAATTGTTTTTTTGGTTTTAGCGGCGTTTGTCAGTATTTCTCGAATTTATGTTGGAGTGCATTATCCTTTAGATATTTTGGGTGGAATATTGCTCGGCGCGTTTTCTGCTTTATTGATTAAAAAATATTTATCAAATCTTAAAATTTTTCGGAAGTCATTGTAATTTATGAAAATTATAATTAGGGCCGGCGGGTCGGGGACGCGTCTTTGGCCGATCTCACGGCGGAATAATCCAAAACAGTTTCAGGCGATTGTTAACGACAAGTCGCTGGTTCAAAATACCGTTGATCGGGTTTGGCCGTTTTTAAAAAATAAAAGCGATCTTTTTATTTCCGTAAATCGGGAAATGGTAGAGAGATTAAAAAAAGAAATTCCGGGGTTGGCGAGCAAAAATATTATTGCCGAACCAGCCGGTAGAAATACTGGGCCGGCGATGTGTCTTGAAAGTTGTTTTTTGGCCGGGCGTTTTGGCGAAGAGGCGATTGTCGCGAGTTTGCCATCCGACGATTATATTTCCGACGCGGCTGCTTTTCGCGCCATGCTCCGGGCGGCGGAAAATTTTTTGAAAAAAAATCCCGACTACATTGTAACGCCGGGCGCGAAGCCGACCTTACCGGACGAGGGATATAGTTATATAAAAGTTGGAGAAAAATTGGCGGGCGGAGGAAGAGAAAAAATTTTTAAAGTGGCGGATTGGGTGGAAAAGCCGGAGATTGGGCGATGTAAAAAGTTAATTAAGTCAGGAAAATATTTTGCCCACGCCGGAATGTATATTTGGAAATTAAAAACGGTCTTGGATTTATTCAGAAAATTCCAGCCCAAGATGTATAAGGTTTGTGAAAAATTAGCGGCTGGGCAGAAAACGGGGGAATACGCGAGGTTTCCAAAAATTTCAATCGAGACGGCCGTTACAAAAAAGGTAAAAAAAATAGCCGTCATTGTTTCGGGCGGGCTTGATTGGTCTGATTTAGGAAAGTGGCATATTATAAAAAATATTTTGTCGCCAGGAAATAAAAATTTGATGAAAGGCCAAGTACTCGCAGTGGACACGAGCGGATGTCTTGTCTACGGAACGTCGGATAAGATTGTCGCCACAGTTGGTTTGAAAGATATGGTAGTGATTTTAACGAATGACGCGCTCTTGGTTTGCCCAAAAGATCGTGCCGGAGAAGTGAAAAAGATTGTGGAGGAATTGGAGAAAAGGGGATTAGAGAAGTTTTTGTAAAAATTTTTTTAGCGTTTTCGTGATTAATTTTCCCCCCTCACCCAACCCTCTCCCTATCGGGGAGAGGATATTATTTTTTGCGTCTTTGCTTCTTTTACGTCTTTGCGACATAAAAAAAGAGAGGCCCGTCCGCGCAAAGGTGAAACACCAAATGCACAGGCAGGCCCCGGCTGGCGGGAAGGGAACAGGTGGGACGCTAGCGGCACGCGAGGGGCGGGCCGACGCGGTAGGCCTAGCGGGCCGACGCGTAGTACGTGGCGTAGTTCTGGCGCCGGACGCCGTCGCCGAGATTCCGGCTCGTGCGGACGGCCCTCGGGCGGCTTTCGCCCCAGGTGTCGTCGCCGGTACCGGTGTAGCTGTGGAACTCCCAGACGCAGTGTGTCCCTTCGGGGAGCCCCTCGCCTTCGTCCAGGTCGGCCGGGTCGTCTTCGCCGTCGTCGCCTCGCTGGTTGGGCGAAAGCAACTCGAGATTGATGAACCCCATGTTCATGTCGACCTCTGTGAACCCGTAGCCGTTGCGCATGTCCGTTTTTCCTTCCCAACTCCGCTCGCTGGCGGAGTAATGGCTTCCTCCTCCGATATCTGATGACCATTCAGTTGTTTAGAAGAAATTTTCCAATCAACTGAATAATCGTCAGGTTTTTTATTTCTTAAAAAAATGGTGGGGCTTTGGATTGCTCCGCCGCCCCCCTCAGAAACGTGCCGTACTGGCTCGCTATGCTGTGGGCCAGTGCATCTCTCGCCCTCCTCCTTCTTTTGCCCAGTTGGGCGCCTCGTGGATGATGTGGGGGATCGGGCCCTGGTGCGCGCTGCTTGGCGGGCCAGAGGCGCCGGTCCTTCCCATGATTCCGCGGCTTGTTTGCCATGAGCCAGCCCCGTAAAAAGGGCAGCAGGGTTTAGCCAGCCGCAGCGTAACCCTGAACAAATTAGAATACCATATTTTTAAAGTTTTGTCAAGAGTTGTTGACAGAACTGGTGAAAAGAGGCGGGTAATGGATGATTAGTAATGAGCAATAATAGAACAAATTACCAATTACTCGTTACCCGTTACGCGTTACTTTTATATTTGTTTTTTTAAAAGTTTTATGCTAATATGATTGTAACAATGCTAATAACATAACTATTTAGCTGTTTAATTTATGTTAGAAAAAGAATTACAAAAATTAGGCCTATCAGATAAAGAGGCCAAGGCATATTTAGCGTCAATGGAACTCGGTCCCTCGCCCGTGCAAGCAATCGCGGTCAAAGCCGGAGTAAACCGAGCCACGACATATGTGATGATTGAATCCCTGATTGGAAGGGGATTAATGAGTTCGTTTGAAAAAGGTAAAAAGAAATTTTTCACCGCCGAGTCGCCGGAGCAGTTGATGGCTTTGCTTCACAAAGAAGAAGCCGAGGTCAAGGAAAAAACCAGGCAGATGATGGACCTTTTACCCGAATTAAAAATTCTTTTTGCTGCAGCAGAGGAAAAACCGAGAGTTAAATTTTTTGAGGGAGTTGAGGGTTTTAAAGTAATGCAAGATGATATTCTTGGCTCAAAACATGACGTGCAAGATGAGATTGTGGCGCTTGATGAACTTTACAAAATTTTTCCGCCCGGACCGGATGATTTCCGACATAAAATGGTGGAAAAAGTCAAAAAGCACGGGGTTTCCATCAGAACTATTTATACAAGTGAAAAAGGAAAGATATTAAGTCAAAAAGATGATGGAGGGAAAAAAGAACGGCGGTTTATTCCGCCGGAGAAGTTTCCTTTTGCCACGGAAATTGTGATTTACGGCAACAAAGCGGCTTTTGGCGTGTGCCGAGGAAAAATTATCGGTGTTATTATTGAAAGTAAAGAGATAAGTGAGACATTAAAAGCCATTTTTAATTTGGCGTGGGATGGAGCGGAAAAATACCAGTAATTTTTTGATAAAAAAATAAACCCGGAAACTTGGTGCTTGTGCTCACGCTAGGCGTAGAGTTATCACCTTATTCCCGGGCTCGTCGCCTAGGAACTCAGCAGTCGCTGCTGGATTTCCCAAGCGTAGTGTGGTCATGTCGATGGGATGCGCGCTCAGATAAGCGTCGTCACCCACCGCCTTCCGAGGAGCAGGTGCGGGGGCACTTCAGCATCCTGGGCAGGACCCAGTGCGTCGTCGTGAAGTTGTGCGACATGATCGTTCGCCTCCTTCTCGTGGAGAACTAGTCCGAAGCAGAAAGCTGCAGTTGCAACGGAAAAGCCCTCCGGCTGTTGGGCGGTACCTTCCCGCCACTTCAAGCGATCTAAATTTAGCATAGAATAAAAATTTTGTCAAGTCAGTTTGACAAAATATAAACATTAGACAATGTTTCAATCTATCATCGGCCATAAAAATATCACGAGTTTCTTGGAAAAAAGTTTGAAAAACGATGAAGTTTCTCACGCTTATTTGTTTTATGGTCCGGCGCATTTGGGTAAAAAAACAACGGCGGAAATTTTTGCGGAAAAAATCTTGGGCCGGTCAATTGTGAATCATCCGGACGTATATTCCGTGGTTCGCGAACTGAATGAAAAAGAAGAAAGATTGAATAAAAATATAAGCGTCGCTCAAATTCGTGAATTGGAAAGAAAATTATCTTTGAGCTCCTTTTTAAATTCCTACAAGATTGGTATTATAGAAGAAGCGGAGGCGATGAACGACGAAGCGGCCAACAGTTTATTGAAAACCCTGGAAGAGCCGACGCCAAAAACCGTGATCATTCTTCTTTCGACTTCCGCGGCGGCCTTGCCCGCGACAATTGTTTCCCGCTGTCAGACCATAAAATTTTTGCCGGTTGCTAACGAAAAAATTTACGAGCATTTGATTGGGCTTGGGGCAAGCCGGGACGAGGCGCGGGAGATCGCGGGAATTTCCTGGGGCAAGCCGGGAGCGGCGCTTGATTTCTGGCGAAATCGGGTTGCTGAGTCGGGCCAGGGAGCAGTCGGGGAGTATACGGAAAAAACAAAGGAAATTATTGATTTGATGAATTTTAAAACCATGGCCGATCGGATGAAAATTTTTGAGCGTGTTTTTCACGAAGAAAAAAGTGGTGAAGATTTAGTTGGTTCGTTAAATAAAGTTTTGTCTCTTTGGCTTTCGGTCTTGCGCGACGCCGTTTTAGTTAAGAACGGCTGTCCGGAACTTATTTCCCATTCCAATTTTTCTGAGGAGATAAAAAAAATTGCCGGCCGATATGATGGCGGTTTTTTTCCGAGAATTTATCGGCAAATTGGTTTATCCGCTAGATATTTAGGAGAAAATTTTAATCAGCGTTTGGTTTTAGAAAATTTATTACTTTCTTTTTAAAAAAACTATGAAAAAATTCTATTTCGTTTTTATTATTTTAGCCGGGCTCGTTTTAGTCGGGCCTGGTTGTATTGGTTTTGGCGGTGGAAGCGGAGCGAGCGGCAATGACGGCGGCGTTTTTAAATCGGTTGATAAGGCGGAAAATTGGCAGCAAAAAGGCGCGGTGGCGGCGACTAAACCCGGGAGCTTGGCGGGCGTTGATGTTACAACAATTGTCTTTGATCCCAAGGACTCAAAAACAATTTATCTTGGTACGGCGGCGAACGGTCTTTTCTACAGTACTGATGCGGCCGAATCCTGGTTCCAAGTTTCTTCGCTTGCTGTCGGACGCGTTAGCGCGATTACGGTTGACACTAAAGATAAATGTAATGTTTATGCGTCATCCGGAAACAAAATTTTTAAGACATCAGATTGCACGCGCACCTGGCAAAACGTTTACGTTGACACGAGAGCTGACCAGACGGTGACGGCGATGGAAGTTGATTCGTATAATCCGACAATTCTTTACGCCGGTCTTTCGGGCGGTGATATGTTGAAATCAACTGATTCGGGAGTGAGTTGGAGTGTCATTAAGCGTTTTGAAAATCAGGTCGCGAAAATTTTAGTCAACTATTATGACACGAGAATTTTATACGTCGGTACGGCCAAGAAGGGGGTTTGGAAAACGACTGACGGCGGAGCGAACTGGACGGATTTGAGCGAAAAATTGGAGCAGTTTAGTAAAGCCCTTGATTTTAAGAATTTAGTTTTGGATTTTTCAAAACGTGATACCCTGATTTTGGCTTCACGTTACGGTTTGCTTCGGACAACTGACGGCGGTGCGTCCTGGCAGGCGATAAACCTTTTGACTCCTACGGGTAGTGTGGATATTTATTCGCTCGCGTTGAATCCAAAAGATGGTAGTGAAATTTATTATGGAACAACTTCAACTTTGTATAAAACAACTGACGGCGGCGAAAAATGGGTGACCAAAAAATTGCCGACGACTCGCGGGGCGACCTATCTCTTGGTTGATCCAAACGACGGCAATTTGATATATCTTGGCACGACAAAAATTAATAAAAAATAATATTTAAGGCATATGAACAATTTTTTAGAATCGCACAAAGAGGACTTTACAAAAGCCGTGGAGCACCTGCGCGGCGAACTTTCATCGCTTCGGACAGGCCGGGCGAACGCGTCGCTTGTGGAAAATATCACGGTTGAAGCGTACGGCGTCAAAACTCCGATTCGCGGTTTGGCCAACATTACTGTTCCCGATCCCAGAACTTTAGTTATTGAGCCGTGGGATAAGAGCGTGATTAAAGATATGGAAAAAGCAATTCAGATGGCGAACACGGGAATTAATCCGGTAAATGAAGGAACAAAAATTAGGCTTTCCATGCCGCAGATGACCGAAGAAAATAGAAAAGAAATGATAAAAATTTTGGGGCAAAAGTTGGAGCAGGCGAGAATAAGTTTACGAAACGTCCGCGAGGCGGTGAAAGATGAAATTACTAAAGCAGAAAAAGATAAAAAAATCGGTGAGGATGAAAAATTTAGATTCCAGGAAGAGTTGGAAGAATTTGTTAAAGAAAAAAATGAGGAAGTGAAAACGATCGGCGAGAAAAAAGAGCAGGAATTGATGACGATTTGATTGAAGTAACGAGTAACGGGTAATGAGTAATTTATTTTTTATGAAAAAAGAAGAAAAGAAAAATGATAGTGGTTTGATGGATAAAATCGTTTCGCTTTGCAAGCGTCGCGGTTTTATTTTTCCCGGTTCGGAAATTTACGGCGGCATGGCGAATTCCTGGGACTACGGGCCGCTCGGCGTAGAATTGAAAAATAATGTCAAACAGGGGTGGTGGAAAAAATTTGTCCATTCCCGAACGGATATGGTCGGAATCGACGCGGCGCTGATTATGAATCCGAAAGTTTGGGAAGCGTCGGGGCATTTGAAAAATTTTACTGACCCATTATTTGAATGTCCGGAATGTCACGGGAGATTTAGATTAGATAAATTAGTGCCAGGTGTAGAAAACGTAAAAGTTGAATCCACCTCTGCTACTGATGATTATAAAAAAGAGTATTATGTTAACCAAAAAGATCTTATTGGTCAAGGAGTGATTAAAGAAGTAATTAAATGTCCAGATTGTCGAAAAGTTTTTCCAGATAAAATGAAATTTAGATTTTTTAATCTATTGTTTAAAACTTTTATTGGTTCAACTGAAGATGCGGCTGATGTTGCTTATCTCCGGCCGGAGACGGCGCAGGCGATGTTTGTGGATTTTAAACAGGTCGCGGAGACATCAAGAAAAAGAATTCCTTTTGGCATTGCCCAAATCGGCAAGGCCTTCCGAAACGAAATCACGCCGGGAAATTTTATTTTCCGCACCCGCGAGTTTGAGCAGATGGAAATAGAATATTTTATCCGGGAAAATGACTGGGAAAAAACATTTGAATATTGGCATGAAGAAATGTATAAATGGATGGGGGAGTTGGGTTTGAAAAAAGAGCACTTGCATGATTTAGAAGTTCCGGAAAAAGAACGGGCGCATTATTCCAAACGGACAATTGATATTGAATATGACTTTCCTTTTGGCACAGACGAACTTTACGGCCTGGCTTATCGCACGGATTTTGATTTGGGAAATCACGCGAAAGCGAGCGGCCAGAGCTTGGAATATTTGGATCCGGAAACACAGGAAAAATTTATTCCGCACGTGATTGAGCCGACTTTTGGCGTTGACCGGTCAGTGCTCGCCGTACTTTGCGAATCATATTTTGAAGAAGAAGCGCCGACTTCGGAAGAAGGAAAAACAGAGCCGCGAGTGGTCTTGAAATTTCCAAAATGGCTCGCGCCGATTAAAGTCGCGATTTTGCCATTATCCAAAAAAGAAGAATTAGCAAAAGTCGCCCGGCCGATTTATGAGGACTTGGTCAAACATTTCATTTGCGAATACGACGAAACGCAATCAATCGGCAAACGCTATCGCCGCCAGGATGAAATCGGTACGCCATATTGCGTGACAGTTGATTTTGAAACACTAGAAGACAAAGCCGTGACGATCCGCGACCGCGACACGATGAAACAAGAGAGAATAAAAATCAGTGATTTAATTAATTATTTAAAAAATAAATTAGGAGATTAAAATTATGCCAATTAATAATCCGCCAGGGGAACAACACGAGGAACAATTAAGAATGCATGTCGAAACATTGAAGGAAGAACTTGACGAAGTAATGGCCGACTTAGATAGAGAATTGGGCGCGGGTAACTATACCGTCAGTGAAGATGGAGCTGTTTTTGATAAATTAAGCGAATGGGAAAAAGATGAAATAAAACTTGAGACTATCGCCATAGCTCAAATGCGTTTAAAGAAAATTTACACCGGTATTAAACAAGTTGATCCTGCTATTTGGAGAGAAGTTTCGGGGAAAGTTCACTAGATAAAATAAAAAGATGGTCATCAAAATTGTGGAACTCATCGGAGTTTCCAAAAAAAGTTTTGACGACGCTTTCCGAGAAGGAGTGAAACGAGCGGTAAAAACTCTGCGCAACGTGACGGGCGTTGACGTCCTCGGACAAAACGCTGCGATAGTTGGCGGAAAAATCGCGGAGTACAAAGTTAATATGAAGGTGGCGTTTGTCGTGGAGTAGAATTCCGAGTTGAGATAGTCGTAAATCAAAAACTCATTTTGTTTTTATGTTTCAAAAAAAAGTATTAAAAAGCGGGTTGCGTTTTTTAACCTCGCCAATTTCCGGAACGGAAGCGGCAACGATCTTGGTTTTATGCAAAGTCGGTTCGCGCTGTGAAACCCGGGAGCAAAACGGCGTTTCTCATTTTATTGAGCACATGATGTTTAAGGGAACAAAAAAACGGCCGGAGACGATTGATATTTCCCGCGACTTGGACAGCGTGGGCGCGGAATACAACGCCTTCACTTCGCGCGATAATACCGGCTACTACATAAAAATTGAACAGGATAAAATTGAACTGGCGCTGGACATGATGTCCGATATGCTCCGAAATTCTAAGTTCGATGAAAAAGAAATTCGGCGCGAGTCGGGGGTGATTTCCGAGGAAATTAGAATGTATGAGGATAATCCAGTGATGTTTATTGAAGATCTTCTGGAAGAGACGATGTTTGGAGATCATCCGCTCGGCTGGAAAATCAGCGGCGATGTGGCGACCGTGAAAAGTTTTAATAGAAAAATGATGTTGGAATATCGCGATAGATTTTACCAACCAAACAACACGGTTTTGGCGTTGGCCGGAAAATTTGATGATAAGGCCGTGGCGTTGGCGGAAAAATATTTTGGCGAGAC
>Ga0265296_1000559_pt1 | contig 53749 bp, 62 predicted proteins | sample MunlanPumphouse1_FD_189073 | JGI IMG/M metagenome (GOLD analysis project Ga0265296, IMG submission 189073) | Groundwater microbial communities from a municipal landfill in Southern Ontario, Canada - Pumphouse #1 | ecosystem: Environmental > Aquatic > Deep subsurface > Groundwater | place...
TGCAAAAACACAATAGAACCCGACGAATTTTTTTCCCTGGTCGCGTACGCTCTTAATCGCTGCCGATGCATTCGGGATCACCGAATCGAAATAGGTCATTTTTTCTGCTCTCATAGTTTTTTCCTCGTTTGTGATTGTATGGATAATCCTAACTTAGTTCCCGGGGTCACAACCTGTTTCCCGGAGAATGATCTTTGCGGTTTCTTCTGCAACTTCCCCGGTGAATGCAATGCACTGCCGGAGGTGTTCGGGGGATTTTAGTACCATGCCATGGGTGAGGGTACGGCAGCAGACGCAGCCATGCCTGCGCATAAAGAGTGCGTGCAGTTCCCGGGACAGGGCAAGGCACCGGTCAATGGAGGGATCGCCGGGCTCCTTACGCCCAAAGACCATCCCGAGTGCCATTACTCCCCCGGTAACGGCACCACAGGCACAACCCGCACTCCCGATACCGATAGGAAACCCGGACGCCATCCGGACCACGTCATCGGGATAATTGAGCCTGAATTTGTCGTTGATGGTCTTTACGATCGCTTCTGAGCAGTAAAACTGCCCGGACCGGTAATACGCTTCAGCGATCTCCCTGACCCGGGCAGGGTCTACTGGCTCACGTAGTTCCTGCATGTGACGATTCTCCGGGCACCGATTATTTTTGGAGCCGGACTTCAGCCTTCAGAGCAATTGCATGCTGAATTGTGAACATTCCCATGCAGCGCTTGAGGGCGTATTCTTTCAAGTCCTTGACCTGTGCATCGGTTGTATCCCCCTTGATATCCATGATCGCCCGATACTCGCTGATAAGTGGGCTTTCGCCAAGATCGAACTGGGTGGTGTAATCGAGATCGGCTTCGACTTTTGTCTTGACGGATGTGAGCCGGATGTTTCTCATGGCAGCTTCGGTCACGAATGTGCTGGAGTAGCATGCGGCAAACCAGAAAAGGCCGAATGCCATGGGGCCGGGTCGGCTGCCGGGACCTGCGAAGTTCGGATGGCTTGCCTCCATGGTGTAGGTGCCATCCTTTACCTTGACCGTGGAGCGGAACTGCGGACCACCGTTCTCAAAAAGCCAGTCCCCTTCGATCTTCGCGGTAAACTTTGCTTCTTTTGGATCTTTCCTGATCACTTCTTTGTAGTCCTTGACCTGCTTGGTATCAATGTTGTTCAGGTTCATGGTAGTAAACACCATCTGGTTATTTGTCAGCAGAGTAAAAATAATTTATTAACTATCTCTCCTTAAAAGAATGAAGAGCATTAACTCATCCGGACACGACTTGTGTTACATTTTTAAAACGGAATTGTTCGCGCAGTTTTTCAGACAATTTTTTTCGATAGTATTAGTGATTTACGCCGGTGTTCATCAGATCATTTACATTTTTTCCCTGCACATGTGTTTAACCTGTTCATTAGACTTCGATATTGGATTCAAAAGGTTTATCAATTTAAGTAAACAAACGATCGCAATAATAAAAAGAGATTAACTTTTTGTTGTGATGTGCATGGCGTTTTCAGTACATGTAAACATAAACCGGTGCACCGGCTGTGGCAACTGTGTAGTTGCCTGTCCGGTGAACGCGCTCGAGCTCTATTCGCTCGACCCGGTGACCAAAGAAAAGATTTACCACGTCCTTGACGGGAAATCGGTCAACCTTGATGTGAAGATGGAACTATGTGCTGGCTGTGGCGTCTGTGTTGGCGCCTGCCCGTACAAAGTGATCACCCTTTCCGGACGGGGAGAGACCGGTGCACTCGGCATAGTCTGAAATTCCGGAGACGAGACGTATGGCAAAAGTAATCATGAACATGATCACCCAGCGTTCGATCGAAGAAGGTGCCGCTATGGAGCAGGGAAAGACCAACCCCAACTACTTCGACGCCTGCTCGATCTGCGAGATTAACCCGGAAGACATGAAGAAACTCGGCATCTGGAAGAACACCAATGTCCGGGTAACGAGCGAATGCGGCAGTGTGATTGTAAAGGCCATCGAGCCTTCCCAGTACTGCCCACCCGGCCTCGCCCACATCCGGCAGGGTGTCTGGGCAAACCAGGTCGTACCGCCACGGACCCAGTCAACCGGCACCCCGCAGTACAGCGGCTTCCCGGTCACTATCGAGCCCGCAATAAACGAGAAACTCAAAACCGCCCTCGAGCTCGTACAGGGCTCGGTAGGTCTCTGGAAAGGAGGACAGTAATATGCCTAAACTTATCACCGGTGTCGGGTGTCCCTACTGCGGGTCATCCTGTGATGACCTTGAAGTCCTCATATCTGACGATGAGACCAAGGTCCTCGAAGTCCATAATGCCTGTATCATAGGAAACAATCTCTTCCACCACGCGAACGACCCCACCCGCCCACGGCTTCCGCGCCAGCGCCAGCCCGACGGCTCCATGAAGGAGATTCCCTATGAAGAAGCGATCGATTATTTCGCAAAGACCCTGCTTGCGGCAAAGAAGCCCCTTATCTATGGTTTTGGATCCACCAACTGTGAGGGCATGAGCGCAGTCGGCCGTATTGCAGAAAAGGCCGGTGCCGTGCTCGACAACTGTGCCACAATCTGCCACGGCCCTTCGTTCCTTGCGATGTTCGACAACGGCTACCCGAGCTGTACCCTCGGCGAAGCAAAGAATCGTGCGGATGTCGTGGTCTTCTGGGGCTGCAACCCGATGCACGCCCACCCCCGCCACACCTCCCGGTACTCGATCTTCCCCCGCGGTTACTTCACCGGAAAGGGCCAGATGGCGAGAACCGTTCTGTCTATCGACCCACGTGAGACCGACACCGCAAAACTCGCTGACGTCCACCTTATGCTTGACCAGGGGCACGACTATGAGCTCTTCGATGCGTTCCGGACCGTGCTCAGGGGCCACGACATTCCCGACAAGGTAGCCGGTATTGACAAGGAGACGATCATCAAGGCAGTAGACATCATGAAGAAGGCCCGTTTCTGCATGATCTTCTTCGGCATGGGCTGCACCCACACGGATGGCCGCAACCATAACATCGATGCTGCCATCAGCCTGACCCGTGACCTCAACGACCACACTAAATGCTCGATCATGGCAATGCGAGGTCACTATAATATTGCCGGTCCCGGCCAGGTCTGGTCTTGGCAGTTCGGGTTCCCGTACTGTATTGACCTCTCAAAGGGCACCCACGCCCACATGAACCCGGGCGAAACCAGTTCGATCGACCTCGCGATGCGGGACGAAGTGGACTGCTTTGTCAATGTCGGTGCCGATGCCGGTGCACACTTCCCGATCCAGGCAGTCCAGCACTTAAAGAAACACCCGTTCATTGCCGTTGACCCGAACTTCTGCATGGCAAGTGAGATCGCCGACCTCCACATCCCGGTCAGGATTGCCGGCGTTGATGAGCCGGGCGTTGTCTATCGTATGGACAATGTGCCGATCCAGTTTAAAGCTGTGCTCAAGGGCCTCCCCGGTGTACCGAGTGATGAAGAACTCTTCGACCGGGTGTACGAGCGGATGTGCGAGCTCACCTTAACCCAGCCAATCTGGCTTGCGGCAAAGGAACACCGGAAATACCCGCACAACACGAACCCGATGGTGAGCTGAAATGGCAGAAATTATTGTCAAGGGCGGATTTGTTATTGACCCGACCCGGAAGATCGACGGCGATGTTGGCGATGTTGCAATCAAGGATGGCAAGATTGTCGATAAGGTCAGCTCGTCAGCAAAGGTAATCGATGCAAAGGGCAAGGTCGTCATGGCCGGCGGTGTGGACGTCCACGCCCACGTAGCAGGTCCCAAGGTCAATGTTGGACGATTGTACAGGCCCGAGGACAAACTCTTATCAGGATTCTGCAGGAGCGCGATGGCACAGAAGAACGGCTACCGCATGGAATCCGGGTTCTCAATTCCGAGCACCTTCAAGACCGGCTACGACTATGCCCGGATGGGGTACGGTTTTGTTATGGAAGCCGCGATGCCCCCTATCCACTCCCCCCACGTGCACGAGGAGATCCACGACACTCCGATCATCGATGAGGCAGCACTCCCCGTCTTTGGTAACAACTGGTTCGTCATGGACTATTTAAAGAAGGGAGAAGTCGAGAATACCGCATCCTACATAGCCTGGCTCCTCAAGGCCACGAAAGGTTACGGTGTCAAGGTCGTCAACCCCGGCGGCACTGCAGCCTGGGGCTGGGGTCTTAACTGTGTCAGCCTTGACGATCCAGTCCCCTACTTCGAGATCACACCACGGGAGATCATCAAGGGACTTATCGAAGCAAATGAGTATCTCGGTCTTCCGCACTCAATGCATGTCCACCAGAACGATCTCGGGAACCCCGGCAACTACAAGGGCACCATCGATTCGCTGAAGATTTCCGAAGGTGTCAAGCCGAAGAACAAGTTCGGACGCGAACAGGTCATGCACTCCACCCACCTCCAGTTCCACTCGTATGGCGGAACCGGCTGGGGTGACTTCGAATCTAAGGCAAAGGAAGTCATGGACTATGTCAACAAGAACAAGGCGCTCACGGTCGATACCGGTAACGTCACCCTTGACGAGACCACCACGATGACTGCTGATGGCCCGTTCGAGCACCACCTCCAGGGTCTTAACCACCTCAAGTGGTGTAATGTGGATGTCGAGATGGAGACTGCTGCCGGTGTCGTCCCGTATGTCTATGACCCGAACATCAAGGTCTGCGATATCCAGTGGGCAATCGGTCTTGAACTTGCACTCTATGCCAAGGACATGAACCGGATCTTTATTACAACTGACCACCCGAACGCAGGTCCGTTCACCCGGTACCCCCGCGTCATGAAGTGGCTCATGAGCAGGAAGGCTCGCGAATCAGTCCTGAACTCATTCAAGCACAAGGACAAAGTCATCGCCGCCACCACCCTCCACCAGATAGACCGCGAACTCACGCTCTTCGAGATCGCCCAGATGACCCGCTCCGGCCCGGCAAAATGCCTTGGCATGAGCAACATCTACGGAGGCCTTGCCCCCGGCATGAGCGCAGATGTAGCAGTTTTCGACCTCAACTACAAGAACATGCCCAGCGACCCCGACATGATCGAGAAGGCATTCCAGCGGGCTGCCTGCTTCATCAAGTCCGGTGAAGTTGTTGTCAAGGATGGCGAAGTCGTCAGCAACGGTCACAAGAAGACCGTCTGGGTCAACGTCAACATGCCCGAGAACCCGCAGGTGAAACGCGACATCACCCAGTCCTTCACCAAGGACTACACAGTCCAGCTCGAAAACTACTCGGTCAAGGACTACCTTGCCCCGCACCCGTTCGTCATCAATGTCGATGTGGAGGCGTAAATCAATCATGGCAACCGTTACCTTAAAACCCACCAAGGTCCCCGAGCTCATGTTCGAGGGATATAGCATCACTCCTGACGCATTTGCAGGAAAGACCGCCGCACAGATCGCGAGCCTCCCCGGCCATGAAGGAAAGATCCACGTCACCATCGGGGACTTCTTTACCGTAAGCGGAGACGCAGGTGCAACCGCCGCAGAAACCGATATTGTGATTGTCGGCGATTGCAAGCGCGTGAAATACATCGGCTCCAAGATGACCGCCGGAACCGTCACGGTCAACGGCAATGCTGACATGTATGTCGGCGGCTGGATGAAGGGCGGAAAGATCCACATCAAGGGGAACATGGACTCCTTCTGCGGGATCCAGATGGAAGGCGGCGAGCTCCTCTGCGATGGCAATGCCGGAAACCATGTCGGCTGCGCCTACCGCGGCGACTGGAGAGGCATGAAAGGCGGCCTCATTCGGATCAAGGGCAATGCCGGCAATGATATCGGTACCTTCATGCTCGGCGGTACCATCATCATTGAGAAGAACGCATTCATCCACGTCTCCACCCACGCGGAGGGAGGCACCGTCATCATCAAGGGTGATGTCGAAGGCCGTGTCGGTGGCCAGATGGTCAAGGGTGACATGTACGTGCTCGGGAAGATCAAGTTCATGATGCCCGGCTACCAGAAAATCGATCGTGTCGAGAAGGAGATCGATGGCGTCAAGGCAACCTTCGACCACTACATTGGCGACCTTGGCGAACGCCACGGCAAAAGCAAGGGCCAGATCGTGTACGCTAACCTGTACCTGAAAGCAGCGGCATGAATTCCCTGTTCATCACACACCTCCGGCTTTTTAGCCACCAATCTTTTTTTACACGATATGATAATAACGGGACAATCGTTGTCCTGAGGTGAGACAATTGAAAGAAATCGGAAAAGAATTCATCTATGGAACCCGGTACCCGGATTATTCCACGGTCGACCTCGTCCTCCGTGTTCCCGAACCCCCGCACGAACTCCCGGTCCGTGAAGGCCAGAAGATTATCAAACTCCCAAACCCGAAACGGTTTAAAGTTAAGGATATTCCGGTCAGGGAAGCCATCGAAAGATGGGAGCCCATCGGGCACTTCTCCCGTTCATCAATTACCTTAAAGGAACTCTCGTACCTGCTCTGGTGCACCCAGGGATTCAAGAAAGTCCTGGTTGATACCATGCAGCTCCGCAATATTCCGTCAAGCGGTTTACGCTACCCGCTGGAAACGTACTTTGTGGTAAGTGATGTTGAAGGCCTTGAGACCGGCCTTTACCGGTATCTCCCGAAATCCAACAGCATTGTTGCGGAACGGATCGATTCCGGTCTGACTCTTGAGATCAGCACTGCCAGTATGAATTTCAAGATCATGACACGGGCTGCTGTCACTTTTATCTGGGTTGCGGTCCCCTACCGCTCCACATGGGCTTTGGGGAACCGGGGCTACCGGAGCGTATTGATCGAGGCCGGGCATACCTGCCAGAACCTCATTTTAGCAGCAGCCGGTCTCGGGTATAATGTATTTCCCACCGACATGTTCCATGATGAACTGATAGTCAAACTTGCAAACCTCGATCCGGAAACCCAGTGGCCGGTTTATCTTGCGGCTGTAGGAAATGTTGAGAGGAGTGTTACTCTCGCTTAAAACAGGATTTTGCCTTTCTCACTCATTGTTTTTTGAGAGGGACGGTTCGACATTTTTTTACCTTTACAAAAGCACATTGTTAATGTAAATTATTACATGGGAATCCGGATATGGACAGACGAGACCTTGTAACAGGAGTGAGAATAAGAGGTAACTGAACAATGGTAAAACGCTACCTTGAGCTCCGATCCCTTGACAAAGCGCTCGAACTGCTCACCACTTCTTTTGCCGCCCCCCAAAGAACCGAGAAGGTCCCGGTCATGCAATCGGCCGGGCGGGTCGTAGCAGAACCGGTCTATGCAAAATATTCCGTGCCGGAGGTAAACCTCTCCGCCATGGACGGCATTGCGGTCAGGAGCCGGGACACTATAGGTGCCAGTGACCGGAACCCGGTAACCCTGGATCACTTCGCACGGGTGAATACCGGCAACATAGTCCCTCCGGAGTTCGATGCAGTCATCATGATCGAGGATGTCTGGGAGTCCGGCGACTGTTTCCAGATCCGGCGGACTGCTGCACCTTGGCAGCATGTCCGCCCTGCAGGTGAAGACATTAAAGAGAACCGGCTCGTAATGCCCCGCGGTCACCTGATCCGGCCATTCGATATCGGGGCGCTGGCGACCTATGGGATTACTTCTATTGAAGTTCTTGCCGTCAATGTGGGGATCATCCCCACTGGTAGCGAGCTGGTTCCACTGGGAGTACGACCCGGGCCGGGGCAGGTTGTAGAGAGCAACACCATCATGGCACAGGTCTTTCTCTCCCAGATGGGAGCGCACTGCACCCGCATGCCAATCGTGACTGATGAACCCGACCTCATCAGAGAAGCGCTCCGCAGCGCTGTGAAAGAAAATGATCTGGTTATCATCTCCGCGGGTTCTTCAGCCGGCACACGAGACTTTACTGAGAGCGTCATACGATCGCTTGGCGAGCTGATCTTTCATGGTGTGGCAGTCAGGCCCGGCAAACCTGTCATGCTGGGAAAGATCGAGGGAAAGCCGGTTCTTGGGCTGCCGGGTTACCCGCTTGCCGCCCAGACCGCTCTCCGGGAATTTGCTGCACCCCTGTTGGAATCATGGGGTTTTCCCCCGGCCCCACAGTTCCCGGTCATGGCCCGGCTCGCACAGCCGCTGGTATCGGATCCCGGGTTTGATGAGTTCATCCCGGTTTTTGTCGGCCGTATTGGCTCATCCCTCATTGCAACGCCGCATATAAAAAAGGCCGGCGTCCAGATGGCGACGGTCAAGGCTAACGGGTATACCCACATCCCGGCTCCGGTTGAAGGCTACGAGACCGGCACCGAGCTCGAAGTTCTCCTCACTACGGATCCGGGGAGTATCGAACGGACGCTTATCCTGACCGGCTCTTTGGATCCTACGTTAGAGGAGCTCGCAAGCCTCGCCCATGACGAGGGATTGTATATCCATGCCACCAATCCCGGCAATACCGGGGCACTCCTCGCCCTCCGTAACAACACCTGCCATGCAGCCCCCCTCAGCCTGCCCACACGGTCCCTGCTGAGCTCATACCAGCCCTTTATCAAATTCCTTGAGGCTGGTGATCTGGCCTTTATCCATATTGCTACCATTGAACTGGGTATCATCTCTAACAATGGGCTGGGAGTAAAAGATCTCACCCATGCCCGTTTTATTAATACACGGAAAGAGTCCCCGGCACGGATGGTCCTTGACGCTATACTGGCTGCAGAAGGTATCGATCCGTCACTGGTGAACGGGTACCTGCAGGAAGTACATGGTCCCCCCGCAGTGGCAGCTGCGGTCAGGAACGGGTTTGCCGATGCCGGGATGTGCACATCCAGTATTGCCAGCGCCGCCGGGCTTCAGTTCGTGCCGGTTGCCCATGAAGATTATGAATTGGCAGTACGGCGGGAGATGTTAGAAGACCCCCGTATCCGCACGCTGGTATCGCTCATCCAGTCTCCAAGGTATCGTGCGATCCTTGCAAAGACCGGGGGCTATGATACCAGCCTCACCGGTATCATCCGTGGGCTGAACGGTGAGAATATCTTAACTCCGTTATCCCAGGGAAGCCTGCCGGCGGGGTATATCTGAACTCTTCTTTAATCCCCTTCCACGCGTGTGGACCCCGGGATACAATCGCTTTATGTGAATTATTTAAAAAAATATTTTTTCTTTGATGCATGATAGAACTAGATCTCGATACTGCGCATGAGGATTAATTGTGTCATCACTTTTTTGACCGTTCTGTTAAAAGTGCTATGATCTCGTTATGTCGCTTCCTCGATGTTGCGCCATTGGAAACCATGATTACAAAGTTTATTGACATTGCAAGCATGGACAGACCTAAACCAATAGATGATAGCATGAAACCGCTAATTGAATTTCTTGCATCACCTTGGGGTAAATTTTGTACAACTGAATTAATTTGGAGAATCCCCCAAAAAAACAAAATTATCGCACCTATCATGACTAATCCCAGAACGAATGCAACAATTTCCATTTTGTCATACTTACAGAGGAATTGGAGATATAATGATTCTTTAGATTCTGTTTTTACGGGTTTATTTTTTGGACAATCGTTCATTGCTCTCCCGATATAGAGCATAGTCGAGAGACAAATTGCAAAAAACAATAAACCAAAAATATAATCTGGGATTATAATGTCTGCCATTAAATACAATGTAACTTTTACATATAAAGAAAACAGGGTTTTATTTTAATGATAATACGCTCAAAATAAAGATTTTAACCACATTTATTTTTACGAAAATTACAGTCAACAGTGTGTTATAAAAAAAAGATTCGTTTAAGAAGGAATTCTTCACTTCTTGGTGAACGGGTTAAAGACGTTCTCATAGATCAAATCGCTACCGGTGTTGTGGAGCCGGCCACGCTCTGTCTTCTCCTCAGCAAAGGCAAGGAGCGGGAGTTCCATGTCAACACCCGGGACATGGCCGAACATCTTCTCGAGCTCGACCTGCTGGGCGTGCATGAAGAGTGCATTGGGGATTTCCGCGGGGCAGATTTCCTCGCACTGGCCGCAGTTCACGCAGGAATCTGCGATATGAGCGTACCGGATCAGGTGGAACATGAAGTTGACGGGCAACTCACCCGGGGGGACATAGGCCGGGTTCTTGGTTGTGCATTCGACACAGTAACAGATCGGGCATGCTTCGATACATCCGTAGCACTTGATGCAGCGTGCAGTCTCGCTCATGATCTTCTTTAAGCGATCTTTGCCTTCGCCGAGTGCTTCGAAGTCGTGCTTCCGCCACTTGTCGCCGAGCTTGAACATTGCACCTTCGACCTTTCCCCGGATCTCGAGACCCTTGGGGTTGGCTGGTGCGGTTGTCATGATGCCTTTCTTGACGGCACCGTCAACAAGGTTTGCACCCTTCTCGGAGCAGACTTCAACAAAGGTTGCCTTGCCGGCCTTGTCGCCGATGACTCCCCAGTTACCGCAGGCAAGGTCTGCCTGGCGGGGGATCTTCATCTTGCAGCGGCGGCAGTTGCTGCGCCGGCCATAGCCTGCTTCTTCGAGCTCGTCAACGGAGATACCCTTGTGGCCTCCTTCGAACTCGATGATGAACTGGCCCTTGTCGATCTCTTCCTTGTGTACCTTCTCCGGGTCAACACCATACTTCTCAGCGATCATCTTGCGGGCAGTGACCGGGCTGACCGATCCTCCGCAGTTGACACCGATCATGATGATGTTGTCAAGGTTGATCTGCTTGCGCTTGGCAAGTTCGTAGAATGCCATTGCATCGCAGCCTTTGACGGTAACCCCGATCTTCTTGTCCGCTGCCCCGTCAAGATATTTCTTGACTAGCTTTGGCAGAAGAAGCGTTCCGCAGTGAAGTGAACCGGCAGTCTTGACAAGATCCTTGGGATCGGTAATAATTACCGGCTTTGCATCATAGAGGTCAACACCCTTGGTTACTGCAAGGACTGCGTCAACCATCTTGGATTCAAGGGCATACTTCCAGAGGGAAGTTACTGCGCCTCCAAGCTCGGCCTTCTTCTGGATTTCGGCGTCGTTGGTCCACGCATAGAGCATATCTCCTTTCTTGGTCATGGTGTTCAGGCCTCCTTGATCTTCTCAACCTTGACAGCACAGTGCTTGAGTTCCGGCATCTTGGAGAGTGGGTCGAGTGCTGTGTTTGTAAGGTCGTTTGCACCATGGGCAAAGTGCATGGGCATGAACAGAACTTTCGGCGCGACGTCATCGGTTACGCGTGCAATAGCGATGGATTCGCCACGGCGGCTTGTCACTTTGACTTTCTCGTACGGTTTGATGCCGAGTTCCTTTGCATCCAGTGTGTTCATCTGCATGTAGTTTTCAGGTACATCGTTGTGCAGGGTCGGGCTCCGGTCGGTCTGGGTCCTGGTGTGGTAATGGAAGATGATACGACCGGTCATGAGCGTGTACGGGTACTCTGCATCAGCGACTTCCGCGGGCGGGCGGTACTCGAGGCCGAACATGGTGCCCTTGCCATCTGCTGCGGAGAACTTTCCTACGTGGAGGATCGGGGTTCCCGGGTGCTCGACAGTCGGGCAGGGCCAGTGGACCGATTCGGGCTTCTCCATCTTCTCGTAGGTTACACCGAACTGGCCGGGGGTGACTGAGCGCATGTCGTCCCAGACATCCTTTGCGGTCTTCCAGTCAAAGCCCTTGAGCCCCATCTTCTTTCCGAGCATGCCGATGATCTCCCAGTCATACTTCGATTCGCCGGGACCGTCAACGGCTTTCCGGACACGGTTGACACGGCGTTCGCCGCTGGTGAATGTGCCGTCTTTCTCGGCAAAGCAGGTGCCGGGAAGGACAACGTCTGCATACTCGCAGCTCTCGGTCCAGTAAATATCCTGGATAACGAGGAAGTCGAGTTTGTCAAGGGATCTCCTTACGTGGTTTGAATCGGGGTAGGAGACCACGGGGTTCAGGCCGAGGATGTACATCGCCTTGATCGGGTCACCGCACTGGGTGATCTGCTCGGTTAAGGTGACACCATACCAGTCGGGAAGGGTTCCTTCTTTCATGCCCCATGCCTTCTCCATCTTGGCACGGTTCTCGGGGACGGCAACTGCCTGGTAGCCGGAGAAGACGTTCGGGTATGCACCCATGTCGCAGGCGCCCTGCACGTTGTTCTGTCCGCGGAGCGGGTTAACGCCGACACCGGGGCGTCCGACATTTCCGGTAAGCAACGCGAGGTTGCCCATGGACCGGACATTGTCGGTACCGGTGGTTAACTCGGTGATGCCGAGGCAGTAGATGATGACCGCGTTCTTTGCATTGGCATACTGGCGGGCAAACTCCTTGACCGTCTCTTGCGGGACACCGTGGATTTTCGTGGCGTCTGCATAGTTTTCGACAGTCTTTTTGAGATCCTCAAAGCCTTTCGTGCGTTCCTTGATGTACTCCTTGTCCTCAAGACCTTCCTTGATGATGTAGTACATCATGTTGTTGGCAAGGGCAATGTGGGTCGAGGGGGTGAACCGGATCCACTTGTCAGCAAGCCGTGCAGTCGGGCTGAACCGGGGGTCAACGACTACGATCGGGATGCCCTTCTTCTTTGCCTGCATGACGCGGCGGCCAGCGAGGGGGTGGGCCTCAACTGCATTGGAACCCCACATGACGATGAGGTCAGCGTTCAGGACATCTTCGAACGGGTTGGTGGCAGCACCGGAACCGAACGAGAGCGAGAGACCGGCAACGGACGGACCGTGACAGATACGTGCACAGTTGTCAACGTTGTTGGTCTGGAAGGCAACACGGGCCCACTTCTGCAGGGCGTAGCAGTCCTCATTCACGGTACGGCACGAGGTGTGAAAACCGAGTGCCTTAGGGCCGCCCTGTTTGTGAGCCTCTGTGAATTTCTTCGTTATCAGGTCAATGGCTTCGTCCCACGAGGCTTCCTCAAACTTGTCACCCTTCTTGATCAGGGGTTTGGTCAGCCGGCCGGGCTTCTGGACGGTTTCCCAGCAGGTCGTACCTTTCGGACAGAGCTTGCCTTCGTTGATCGGGGACCGTTTATACGGTTCGACACCAACGAGCGTGTTCCCATTTGACACGAGGTTAAGGCCGCAGCCAACCCCGCAGTAGGGACAGGTCGTTGCTGTATACTTAAGAGAATCTGAATTGAGTTCGCTCATCTTCTATCACCATAGTTTCACGGAACCTTCCGCCCGAAAATGGCGGGGGTGCCCGTGCACACACTTCATATCGGATTGCATGCAAAATCTGTTAATCAATTTTGCTTGATTATTGATCTGAGTAAAGTCTATATTTATACATTCTGAAAATTCACTCATTATTGGAGATTATTTGGGGGTTTTTTAGATTCTAACTACAAATCTGCGACGATTACTTAGTATCGACGATATTATTGGTGCTTCTTCGCGCAGATCCGTTCCGTATCGCACGGGGAGATCAAAGTGAGATTGCGCCCCTTGCCCCCGATGCTTACCAATGTTGTGCAAATGGCGCTCCTGGTATGTGACAGAACGGAATACACGGTGAAGGGGACATGCGGAACCTGCGGCGGAACCCTGTCGGGCTATGACACGCGGACAAAACGGTTTGCAATACTCTGTGACGATGAAGGCGACCGCACTATAGAGGTGAGTCTCCACCGGGCGTACTGTCGTACCTGCGGGCGAATCTGGATGCCGGAGGAACCGTTCTATCCCGGAACCCGGGTGGGTTCTCCGGTCGTGGACCTCTGCCGGGCCTTCTCCACAACGATGCCTTTCGGTCAGGTAGCCCGGCGACTCGGCCAGATGGGGATAAAGGTTGACCGCTGGAGTGTGCGTTCCTATTGCAGTATTCCTCATACCCCGCCACCGACGGTTGCAGCATTCGGCATGAATGTCCCGGTTTCGATAATTTCCCTGTCAGGACTTTCCGGAACACCGCGTGAAGGTGGTTGTTCCCGTGGTGAGGATATTCTTGCAGCGTGTAATTATCCATCCCGTGACCGACCGCAGCTTCAGGATTCCCCTGCAAGAGGAAACCTGCTTGTGGGGGATCAATAGTGTCTCATCGTATGATGTACGTTTATTACAACCAGTTACTTTTCATAACATGTTTATCATTTGATGGGTAATGTAGGATCATGCAAGCAGGTCACCCTGAAGAGACTCCCGATTCACTGAAAGCCAGCATGGATAAAGGTGGGGTACAGTCAGAACTCCAGCGAGAGGTTATCCGGTTGTCAGAATTCCATACTTACCCTGCACCCGGCGTCCTCATTGGGGCATTCATGGTGGATTATGCGCTGGAACTGCTTGGGGTTAGCGCTGATAAAAAACTCTACGGCGTCTGCGAGACCCCCAAATGCCTCCCGGATGCTTTGCAGGTGATGGCCCATTGCACAACCGGCAACAACCGGCTCAAAGTTGTACCCATAGGGAAATTTGCTATTACCCTGAATGCCCCCTCTGATAGCGAGACTGTAGAAGCTGTACGGGTGTTTGTTGATCTGGAGAAACTCAAAAACTATCCTACGATAGATATCTGGTATGCTAACAGCCCGGCATACGACAAACATACCATGAAAGGTCTCCTGCAAGATGAGATTTTTCAGGCAGGGCGACAGATCCTCTCTTTTGAACGTGTCTTAGTCACAGTGAAGAAAAAGAAGAAATGGTCATCGGTTACCTGTCCCTGCTGCGGTGAGACGGTCCCCGATTACCTGATCGAAGGAGATCGTTGTGGCGCCTGTGGTTCGATGAAATATTATGAGAATATATGAGGGAGATTGCCGGAATCTCTTCTGTATCATAACACGTTTTTTAAACTTTCAGAATATTGCCATAGGACCGGGGGGCTGCAAAAAATTCCAGCAAATGCTGGATAAAAAAGAGTGGGGGTATCAGGTTGTGACATTGGGCGTCTCTGTTTTCCGGACCGGTTTTTTCACCCAGATTAGTTCCTTTCCATCAAATGCAAAGGACTTCATAACAAAAATTTTCAGATCTTTTGGCATTTTCGATGTGTCAGCATGCTCAGGTACGATAATCGCGTAATCATAACGCGGACTGGTTCCGTCGAATACCGGCTCCGGGCGAATCAGCTCGTTAATCATATCGAGGGTAACTTCTTTTTTAAACGTGACTAAAAGCCGGACGATTTCCAAATACCCGTTGTTCATGCGTTTTACAAGAACAATCGTATCATATCCAGTCCCCTTCTTTTTTAGATTTATCTTCCATCCGTCATAGGAGGAATAGATGTGTTTTATTTCCTGTAATACAAAATCATGCATGATGTCAGTGCAGATACCCATATGTGATCAATTAAATTACTTTGTTAAAAAATAAAAATACTCTGTTAAATACTTTTAACTAATTATTTATGTTAAACTGTTATGTTTAAAGGAGATAATATTCACGGTAAAGAGTTGATCATTTTTAGAGACCGGAAAAACTGCTTGCTGCAATCAAGAGTGGGATATGATTTTGTTAAAATAAAAATGTTAACAAAATGCTTTTATCAAAAAGAACTTAATTCTATCTTGCCCAAGAGAACGGGCGGGTCAGGTTTATTAGTTACCGTTTCACGGTACGCAGCATCATGCCACGATGTCTGAACTTTTGACCATCTCCGGATGCGGCTGCCAGTCGTCGTATCACACCTTATGCAGCCGCACCGGCAATTAAAAAGAGAAGCAGGTTAATCTGCCCGGATTATTGTTCCGACATTTTTCCCGTTGATCGCTTTCTCAATATTTCCGCGCTTGTGACAGTTGATGATCCGTACTTCACGGATATGTACGGCATTTTTGAGAAGCTGGATTACCATGGGTTCGAGAACCAGGTCTTCAAGATCCATTTTGATCAGTTCCTTTGCCGTGATATCCCGGATCAGCTCGGCGTCGGGATTTTTCCGGGGGTCCTCGGTATAGAGTCCGTCCACGTTCTTGCCGATAATACAACTATTTGCCCCAAGTACTTCAGCGATAAGGAATGCACCGGTGTCCGTGCGGTGAGGGGGTACCATATCATTTCTGGCCGGGTGCTCGTACAGGCCATACGGGGGCGTGCCATGAATGACCGGCAGGATGCCGAGTTTCAGGAGCATCGGAAGTTCAAGGAGATCGCCGGTATGGATCCGCTGCCCGTTGAATTTTGAGAGAAGGATAGAGACCATGATCGCGTTCTGCTCGGAAATTTTTGCCGAGAGTTCTGCAAGCACGCCGGTGGGCATACCGAGATCCATGCCGATGTCCATGATGTGGCGAACCCGTCCGCCACCGCCCGTGACCACAAGGAGTTTGTGCTTTTTGGATAACCCTCCGATCTCCTCGCAGAGCGGGTGCATGACCTCGCGTCCGTAATCAATTGCACCATGTCCCCCTATCTTGATGACATTGATATCCGGGGCAATGCGAATCTGTTCCGATACGTTCCGCCGCTTCTTCATCATGCCTTTCCGGACGAGCGTTTCACCCTGGAGTCCGCTCTCAAGTTCAAACCGCGTTTTCATAAGGTATCAACTAATTAGCCTATCACCATGGAAAGTTATAAGTCCATGTAAACCAGTTGATATATCAGAGCCAGAACTTAAACCGGAGCATAAGTTAGATATGCAGCGCGTTTGAGTAATGGCATGGAGGAAAAGACCATGAAGATCTATGTGCGTGAGCGCCAGAAAGTCGGAGAGGGTGTCGAATCGCCCAAGTTCCGCATCATTGCCGTAACCGGTGGACAACTCCAGGTTGAGGCAACCCATTTCCGGAAATTCGAAGTCGAACAGATCGCAAAAGATGTCGGCGCAGAAGTCGTGTTCATGAAGCCGGTGGCAGATGAGCACAAGAAGAAACACTAACCTTTTTTGATTTTTTATTATCTGTCCTGTACAAATTCACTATGGATTAATGTCCGGTGTAGTCTCTTTAAGGGAAGATGTACAATTATTTCATGAAGATGATCCATGGCTGCCCTTTCTGTTGATATCCTGTTTGATGCCGCTGTCCGCATCCAGCTGCTGGAGCGTTCGATCACGATCGTATTTGCTGATAATACAATCCGGATTAAGTTCCCGACAACGCGGCGGCTTGCAGAGTTCCTTGATGTCCAGCACTATTACGTGTTGCCTTATTTTGCCATGATGGAGCAGGAGGAACTGGTCAGTCGGGCTGAGCGGGTGGGGATTATTACCACCGCGAAAGGCAGCAGAAAAATGATTGATCTTATGCGGGAACAATACCGTAAAGAATGTAATGAGATTCTCGGCGCAGCAATTTTTGAAGAACTGCTTAAAAAATGCTGAAGAGAAAGCATAGTCAATTTTTAATTACTATTAACAAATCCACAATATCAATAACAAATCATTGAAACCATCTGATAACCAGTTGGTAACCAGAGTCTTTTAACTCGTGTAAAAAAGAAACATTGAATAATGTTCCTACCTACCGGTAATCCGGTTTAATTATGACAAAAAATGTGCATGTAACCTTAATTGCAGCAGTTTTTATACTGCTGTTCCTTGCTACCTGCTTTGCAGGGTGTACGAACCAGACGCCGACCGCTCCCGCTACAACCCCGGCAGTGGTCGCCACGAAGGCTGCGCCTCAAAGTCTCCTCATCGCAACGACCACAAGCCTGTATGACACCAAACTCCTCGACTATCTCCAACCTATATTCGAGAAGAAGTACAATGTCACCCTCAAAATAACCTCACAGGGAACCGGTAAGGCAATTGAGCTGGCCCAGCGTGGTGACGCAGATGTCCTGCTCGTCCACTCGCCAGCCCAGGAACTTACATTCATGAAAAACGGCTATGGGTTGAACCGGCGCTCATTCGCTTCAAACTCATTCGTGATTGTCGGTCCGGCAGCTGATCCAGCAGGCATAAAGGATATGTCCCCTGAGAACGCCATGACCACGCTGCGCCTTAAAGGTATCAACAAGACCGCAGGAATTTACTTCGTATCCCGTGGCGATGGTTCCGGGACCCACTCTGCTGAGAAGACTGTCTGGTCCAAGGCCGGATACAACTACACAACCCAGGTCCAGAAATCAGGGGACTGGTACATAGAGGCTGGCAAGGGTATGGGAGAGACACTCCAGATGGCAAGCGAGAAGGGAGCTTATACGCTGACCGATGAGGGTACATACCTTTCATACAAGAGCAAACTCAATCTGGTACCGATTGTCACCAAGGGTGCAAGCCTGCTGAACATCTACAGCGTGATGGCGGTCTACAACGACAAGCAGCCCGCTGATAAGATCAAGATGGCGAACAACTTCATAAACTTCCTCATTGATCCGCAGACCCAGAAGGACATCGGCAACTTTGGTGTTGACACGTATGGCAAATCCCTCTTCATCCCCATGAGCGTCGAAGTACCGACCGCAACTGCGGGCTGGGTAGGGGATTACAGCACACCGGCAACAGCGATTGCATCAGCAACAGGAGTTGCACCTGCACCTGCTGTACCTGCAGCATCAGCCGCTGCAACAACGGTACCGGTAACCACGTTAGTCCGGGCACCCGGGACAAATTAATTCCCCCTCTTTTTCTTTCAGGAAAACAGATGCTCTGGAAAATTTTCGCAACATGGATTCAGGACTGATGTGTTTGAATAGAGATCCATTCCGGACTTCTTCTTCACGCTGTCGGCGATGCATGCAAGAGCTGATCCGGTCCTGAACACACAGATCCTCAAATTGAAGAACGCTACTTATGACAGGAACCATGCCAAGAACAATTGGGTGCTTATGTCCATGGACACGAGCGGGAGTGCGAGAGAATCAGATCTTTTTTAGAACGTCTTATTACAGCACTTCCCCCATTATTTTATTAAAAGGTGATGTGAATGAATGAGATCGCTACAGGAATCACGCAGGCAATCGATCTGATCGTCACCCTCAATCCCGATGTCTTGCATATTGCTGCTCTCTCGGTGTATGTTTCCCTTGCGGCCACACTCCTTGCCGCATGTATCTCCATACCTCTTGGGGGATTGATCCATTTCCGTGAATTCCATGGTAAACAAACGCTTATACTGATAATCCAGACGCTCTATTCGGTCCCGACCGTAGTAGTAGGTCTTATTTTGTATCTCCTGCTCTCACGGAGTGGGCCGCTTGGTTTTTTCGGTCTTCTTTTCACACCGGAAGGAATGATCCTCGGGCAGATGGTCCTCATCATTCCCATCACAACGGGTCTGGTAATTTCTGCGCTTAGCGGGGTTGACCGGAACATCAGTGACACCCTGGTCTCTCTCGGCGCGACTGAGTTTCAGGGCATAGTCCAGATCGTTAAAGAAGCACGGCTGGCGATTCTCAGTGCAGTAATCCTCGCATTCGGGAGAGCAATTTCAGAAGTCGGGGTTGCGATGATGATAGGAGGAAACATCGCTGGCCAGACCCGTGTACTGACTACGGCAATCGCTCTCCAGACGGGGATGGGGGAATTTGGTTTTTCGATCGCCTTGGGAATTATCCTTCTTGCTATTGCTCTTGTTATTGTTGTGGCCATGAATCTCATCACTTCCGGCCTGTCATCTGAACATCAAAAAGTACTGGGTGGGCCGCGTTCATGATCCGGATAACTGCTCTTACCCGTCAGGTTGGTAAACAAAAGATCTTAGATGAGATCGATCTGGAGATTAGGCGCGGGGAGATCTTCACCCTCATCGGCCCCTCTGGCAGCGGCAAGACTACGTTACTGCGACTGATTGATCTTCTCGACAGGCCAACCTCGGGAAAAATCTCTTTTGACGGGCAGGATACTGCCGGCACAGAGCAGGAACGCCTCTCAATTCGCCGGCGCATGGGCATGGTCTTCCAGAAACCTGCAGTACTCAATGTTAGTGTGGGAGAAAATGTAGCATTCGGCCTTAAATTCCGTGGCACAGATCGGGAACAGATCCCAAGGCGCGTCACTTCAGCTCTGGAACTTGTCGGTCTTTCGGGTTTTGAAGAGCGCAAGGCAATCACTCTTTCTGGTGGAGAGATGCAGCGCGTGGCAATAGCACGGGCAATGGTCACCGACCCCGAAGTACTGTTGCTGGATGAGCCCACCGCAAACCTCGACCCGGTCTCCTCCGAGATTATCGAAGACCTGCTCATTAATATCAACAACGATCTGCACACAACCATCATTCTCGCCACGCATGACATGATCCAGGGTCAGCGTCTTGCACATCGCATGGGTGTCATCATGGACGGGCGCCTTGCACAGGTGGGCACACTTCACGATATTTTTTACCAGCCCAAAGGAAATAAGGTGGCAAAATTTGTCGGCATAGATACCATTCTTAGAGGCGTGGTGCAGTCCAATGAGCGGGGGCTGGCTACGATAGCGCTTGACGATGCCAGCTTCGAAGTTGTTACACCCTGCCCGCCGGGAAAAACTGTTGCACTTTATATCCGGCCCGAAGAAGTCACGATCTCAATCCCTGAATCCGGAGCCCGTAAGACCAGCGCCCGCAACCAGCTTGTCGGGACGATTACAAAGCTGGTATCGCTCGGGCCGTTCATCAGGGTCACCGTTGATTGCGGAAAGCCCATCACTGCACTTATCACGACACGTTCTTGTGGGGAACTGGGTCTGTCAATCGGTACCTCCGTTATTGCAAGCGTTAAAGCGTCCGCGATTCATGTACGTGCAGAGCCTGCATGAGATCCTGTCAATATATTTATCTGGTTGCCCCCGTAACAGTCAATGAGATGTGCTATGGCTGAAATATTGACAGATCTTATTATTTACATCAGTATCGGGATCCTCACCTTTCTTATCGGTTTGGTTCTCGGGTACCAGCTACTGATGATGTATTATACAAAACGGTTTATGGTGATCGCTGCACAGTGTTCAGATGCCGATTCCGTTGTCCCGATGGTAGACGAACTCGCAAAGGAGACATAAATCCGGAGGGAAAAAAATGGTTGATGTCTTAAGTTACACTCTGATCAGCGTCACCTGCTTCTGTTTCGGACTCATCGTCAGTTTCCAGGTTGCACATATCACTTACTGCCGCAAGCTCACAACCTTGGTGCGCCGCTCAATATCCACAAAAACCATAGCTCCGGTGCTGGCAGAATACGAAGCGCTAAAATCAAAAAAATAAAACCAATTCATCTTTTTTTCAGGATCATGATTATCGGTTTAAATTTAACCAGTATTGTATGATCATATGCGTTTTTTTACCGTATTGATCTCATATTTTTTTAGAGAATATTCCCTCTCTTTTTTACGGCTGATATTGATCTGTTCCATGCAGTCATATACTCAACCAGAAAAACAGTTCACCTGTAATACCATGACCAGAAATGAAAAGTCGTAATAAAAAAGAGAATGTCTATAAATCAGTTGTTTTTATTAATCGATACTACTCGGATATCAGCGGCAGGATAGCCGAAGTTCACGGTTGCACCTTCCGGTGTTTTCTGTGATACTTCCCCTATCCGCACATACGAAGTGCTGGACTGGTTGGTGGCCATTGCCTCGGGATTATCCGATACTCCCATCGGAATGATATCCCCGATTTTAATATCGCTCATGTTCACGCCATTACGCTTGAGCAGTTCCGGGGTCCAGAGCTGGGTCATTGATGCAGATTGCGGAATGTTAACCCGTTTCTGCTCATTCACTTTCATGCCAACGATACCAGAACTCATGGCATCATATTCTGGTTTGAAAATTGCAAACTTGTCGACCCAGCCAGAACTGGTTGAGTATACCTGCACGGGGATAAGTGTCTGTGCCAGCGACTGGTTGGACGTTATAGAAAGCTGCTTTGAGAAAAGCATAAATTTTCCCTGAGAAATTGCTTGTTTGAACAGGGTCTGGTCAGTAGTAACAATGGGATTTCCCCCCGCATCGTACAGGGTGTAATCAATTACTGCAACATCCCCGGGTTTGGCAACTGCAAATGCGCCGATCCAGCTGGAACCCATACCTGATACTATCATAAGTACAACAAAAAGTACACAGGCGCCGACGACGACTATCTTTTTCCACTGTGCTACCTTTTTTTCTTTCTGTTTCTTTTCGCCCATTGTTTTGATCCTCTTTATTAAATCATAATCAAACCGTCATAAACTATTCCGCAGTTTTTTTTAAAAATGGTATTTTCGGATACAATTTTTAATAATAATGATCTCTCATTCTCCGGTGTCTTTTTTATACTCTCTCACCAGAACCTGTAGTGATGGACAAGAAAAAGGTCAAGGATTACATGACCTACGATGTTGTCAGCGTCGACATTCACAGTACGGCAAAAGATGTCATCGATGAGATCCAGAAAACCCACCATGACGGCTTCCCGGTGATAGACGGGGATGTGGTTGTAGGGTATATCGCTGCCCGTGATCTCCTCTTTATCCAGCCGGATGCAATGGTTGAAGAGGTCATGTCGGATAACCTGATTGTTGCTGATCCGGAGATGGACATCAACGATGCAGCCCGGGTAATATTCAGATCCGGTATCCAGAAGCTGCCTGTGGTAGATGAGAAGAACCACCTGCTGGGTATCATCTCTAATTCTGATGTAATTCGTTCGCAGATAGAACACGTATCTCCCGAAAAAGTCTTTAATTTTATAACCACGCTAAAAAAACTCTATGGTGTGGATCCATCCCTGGACCGGGGAACGGTGCCGGTCAAGGAGCTCCTGCCAACCCAGTCAAAAATTTATGAGGATGAATTGGAAGGAAGGATATACGAGATCCAAAAAGGTCTGGCCGAGCCGATTATCGTAGTAAGGCGCCCGGGAAAAATTATCCTTGTTGACGGTCATCACCGGGCGATTGCGGCAAAACGGCTGGGGATTACAGCCCTGGATGCATATATTATCGAGATTAAAGAGGATATCGAACTCGGTATGGAGCGGACTGCACATGCGATGAACTTAAAGACGTTAGACGATGTGCAGGTGCTCGATTATGCCCGCCACCCGCTGGTTGCAATAACCCACCGGCTGGTTAAGAGAGTATAATCTAAAAGACAGGCAGGCCCCAACTTTTTTTAAAAAGGAAATAATTATTCTTTGTTGAATATTGTAGAGTCGTCCGGTTTTTTTCCTATGACCCATCATACCGCAGGTCATACTTGTCATTGAGCACATGCTCTTTTACAATCATCCCATCCGGAACAACCACTTCAGGCCATAGGCGTGTCTTGGAGTGGACAACCACGCGATCCCGCAGCACAACGCGGGGGCCGATGACAGTATCGTTTTCGATGCTGCAGTGTTCCCCGATATGCGTGTCATTATCGATGATACTTCCTGATATCGTACTGTTTGCCCCAACAATAACCCGGTTGTAAAGCGATGATGAGAAGATCCGGGAATTATTGCGGATGATACATTTGTCACCGATACTCGTGTACGGGCCGATCAGCACATTGTCGCCTATGGTAGTTCCCGGACCAATGGAGACCGGGCCGATAACCTTAGTGTTCTTTCCCAGTGTGATAGAATCCCCAAGTTGTACCGGTCCCTGGACCTCAGCACCATGCATAGAGAGATTGCCAATAATGTCAGAGAACGTGAGATCCTGGAGTTTCCAGCGCTCGGCCTGGCGGAGCGAGTGCGGACTTCCGACATCCGTCCAGTTTCCTCGTGCAAGCCAGCCTTTGATTACGTGTCCTTCCTCCATCAGTGAGGGGAAGAGATCCCGGGCGAAATCATACCGGGTTCCTGATGGAATATGATCGAATATTTCCGGGCTGCACACGTACATACCGGTACTTGCAAGATTCGAGAAAATCTCACCGGGCGCTGGTTTTTCCTTGAACCTTTTTATCTCATAGCTCACATCAATCTCGGCGATACCATACTCTCCGGGATCGTCAATCGAAATAAGGCCAATCGATGTCGTGGCCTTCTGTTTCTGGTGCGAGCGGTAGAATTCAAGCACGTTTAAGTCGGTGACATGGTCTCCCCCAACGACAAGGAAATCCTGTCCATCGAGATACTTCTGGGCGTTTTTAACACTCCCGGCAGTTCCCAGCTTGGACTGCTCGTGGACATACGTGATCTCGACACCGAAAAGCGACCCATCCCCGAGCGCATCTTCTATGGCACTACCAAGATAACCGAGGGTGAGCACCACTTCCCGAAAGCCCAGGTTCGACAGGTGTGAGACAAGATGATGAATCGACGGGCGATTAACAATCGGAATACAGGGTTTTGGTCGTTCAAATGTGAGCGGGCGGAGCCGGGTGCCTTCCCCTCCGCACATAATACACACCTTCATAGCACATTTTTGGCGCTTGAGCGTTTTAAGGATAGTGATGAGCGGCGCATATTTTCCCAAGTTTCCACGCTATACTTATTCAGAAGATTTTACATTCCAGAGGATTGTCATGTTCAGGACGCTGTGAAAATTTCTTTTTAAGTAAAACATGATGTTATTCAAAAATTAAAAAAAATGGCATTCCTGTTTTCTATCGTATTATATCTACAGGGAACAATACACATAATTCACGGAGATATATTTTCATGACGGATGGAGAATACCGGATCATTCCGGTGATAAAAGGAAACGTGCAGTGCCTTTCTGACAAGAAAGAGCCGGTGGAGAACTGTGGGTTCTGTGTGCACAGCCGGGAGTTTAAAGTACAGAACCGGTTAATTACATCCCCGGCACTCGCGTACTGCACAAAGTGCAGGGTAACAGAAAAAGTTGATTATTCCAAAGCCGAATCCGTAAAATGTGCTGATCGACAGGGCGGGGGATTTCACAGCATAACAAATATAATCAGTTGATTTTTTTCACGCCAACAGTTATTCACTCAATAACGCTTGAACTGCATCCATATCAACATACTTTTCGAACAGGTCGGCCAGCACCTCATAGGGATCCTCACTACAGAGGGGTATCGGTTCAAATGGTATATTCTTCTTTTTGTGGAGAAATAGAAGGAGCGCATTGGCAGCAGATGGATTCTGGAATAACCCGTGCAGGTAAGTGCCAAAGACAAGACCGTCCCCACTTACCCGGCCATCGCCATGCAATGCTTCTTTATCCCCGCCGGGCTCGGTCATCCCCATATGGATCTCGTAACCCGTCACTTCTCCTATTGCTGAAAGGATGGGAGGCACAGCACAGGCAGAGCGGGTAACCTGTGTGGTAGTCTTTTCATAGGAGGTAAAGCGTGTGATCCCGTCAAGCAATCCAAGTCCTTCATACGTCCCGGCTGATGATTCAAACCCGTCATCTATGAGTTGTCGGCCCAGCATCTGGTATCCCCCGCAGATCCCAATCACCGGAACACCCCGTTTCCGGGCTTTTTTGATCTCGTGATCCATACCGGTCTTAAAAATGTCCGCAAGATCTTCAATCGTGTTCTTCGTTCCGGGAATAATGATGCAGTCGTACCCTTCAAGTGATGTACCGGGCGTTACATAATCGACTGCTGCATACTGTTCAAGCAGTTCAAAATCGGTAAAGTTTGAGATCCGGGGAAGCCGGATCACGGCAATCCGTACACCTTTTTGCCCGGGTTTCTTGTCCCCAATCGAGAGCGAGTCCTCGCTTGGAAGGGGAAGGTTGAAGTACGGAACAACCCCGAGCACCGGCACGCCCGTTATTTCCTCGATCTTTTTCACACCGGGCTCAAAGATTGTTATGTCTCCACGGAATTTGTTGATAATAATTCCTTTTACCAGTGGTTTGAGTTCTTTTGGCAGGAGCATGAGTGTCCCATAGATCTGGGCAAATACTCCTCCCCTCTCAATATCAGCAACAAGGATAATCGGGACCCGGAGATTTTTTGCAAGCAGGGTATTTGCAATATCCCGGTCATAGAGATTGATTTCGGCAGCTCCCCCAGCTCCTTCGATAATAACTTCCCCGTACGTTGATTTCAACCGGTGATAGGATTCAAGTGCGGTTTTAAGAAGTTCCGGTGTCTCTTTGTAATACTCCGTGATCGCAACATCCTTGTAGGGACGCCCATTGAGTACAACCTGTGAAATGCAATCGCCTTTTGGTTTGAGGAGTACCGGGTTCATATCGGTATGGGGGGATTGCCGTGCTGCAATTGCCTGCATTGCCTGGGCCATACCAATCTCACCCCCAATGGGAGTAACATACGAGTTGAGACTCATGTTCTGCGATTTGAACGGGGCGACCGTAACCCCCCGCCTCACCAGACAGCGACAGATCGCAGCAACGGTTATGCTCTTTCCCACATGGGACGCGGATCCCATCACAAACAAAGACATTTCCTTACGTGTACGTATGCCTGCGCAGGTCATAAAAACAGAGGCTGTTTATGGGTGTTTTTTGTTCAAGTTCAGGCTAAAAACCTTTAAGTTTTAAGAAACCGGGCGCAATTTTTCTGGTAATGCCAAGTAATAAATAAACAGAGACGTAAATTTAGGTGTAATGATTGGTGGGATTTGCCCGACGTGTGGACTACCTAAGGAACTCTGTATCTGTGAAGAGGTAGCAAAGGAACAGCAAAGGATCAATGTCAAAGTGAACAAACGGCGCTATGGAAAAGAAGTGACCGTTATTGAAGGACTTGATCCAACTGATATCGATCTTGAAGATCTTTCAAAATATATGAAAGGAAAACTGGCCTGCGGTGGAACGGTCAAGGGCAACTCCATCGAACTCCAGGGAAACCACCGTGACCGGGTCAAAGAGCTGCTCTCCTTAAAAGGATACAGCACAGAAAATATCTCCTGATTTTTTTTATTTTTTAAAATACTCTGCATTTTTCGTTTAGCTGTTGCCCTGTAGATCTTTTTTTGCTTGAGAATTTTCATTTTTTAAAAAACCGGAAATAGCAAAAACTGGATCGCAGGTAAGCCCAAATTCAAAAACTCGTATGATACCAAAAGGCCTGGTATAATCGCAATGAGAATTTTGCACTCGAGAATCAATTCCCCTTTGTCTGATATATCTTCAGGAAATTAAAAAAATTCCAAAAAAAGTTCAGATAAAGAACCGGAACGTAATCCACGCAACCAGAAGCATGATTGCAGAGTACTTCAGACCGGAGATAAATCGCGCTTCACCCATCTGGCCGGCCACAAGTCCTGAGAAGAATCCCTGGAGCATGGCAGCATGGGAAAAGAGTCGCTTGTAGACGAAGAGATCAATAACCCCCCCGAATCCCTGTGCCCCTGAAGCCACAGCGGTAGCACCTGCCGTTGCCATCGTAGTAAGAAACGATGTGACAAGGATTGCAATGACAAAGAGGAACACAGCAAACGAGACCAGCACGATAACAACGTAAATCAGCATATTATTGCTGCGTTCCTGCTGGAGGTTGACCACTTCAAAGGTGTCCTTTGCTGCTGCACGCAGCACTTCACTCACATCCCCCCCGGCTTTGCTTGCTTTTGCGATAAGGTCAACGCTCCGATCAGCAAGCGGGGTTCCTAAGCTTTTACCAAACCGGTACAGTGCCTCGACAAAACCTATACCCCAGGACATCTCGTTGTCCAGTTTTCTGATATGGGGTGTGAGCGTACCATATTCTGCAGCAGACACCAGATGCACTGCATTTGGCAGCGTCATCCCGGAATCATTCATACCGGCAAGATCCCTGAAAAAGTTCGGGAGAGCATTTTCCAGGTTTGAAACCCGCCACTGCTCCTTGAAATCGAGAAGAGCGAGCGGTACAATAGCGATGAGTACAGCAAAGACGGCAAAATCATCCACAATCGTGGAGTTGAAGATTACCTGGATGCCGTAGGTCCTTACACTGAAGATAAACCCCCCGATAAAGACAATCAACGCCAGCGGTATACAGACTACCAGAATGTTAACCGGTTTTTCAAAAAGCACCTGAACCGGATGTTTGAGAAATTTCCCGATCCCCGCCCGTGTCTGGCGTTCATGCTCCAGTTTTTTTGTAATCTCCTGAAATTCTGTTTCTACCGAATTCAATTCCGCGGATTTTACCGGCGTAGGGGTATCCGTACCACGGTTCAGGAAATTTTTAAACCGATCCGTAATGCCCGTACCCGTATTCACATCAGCAGGTGTAACCGGTGAGGGGATATCATTGCCACGATGAAAGATTGTATTGATGCGATCTTTGATCCCCATTTCAGGACTCCGGAGTCATAGAACTTATCATAATCACAAACGCGACACTCCCAAGTGGGATCATAATATAGATGATTGCATACAGGAACATCGGCTTGTTGTCCCCGGAAAGCACCGACATGATCGATTGCAGAATGATCAAAAACAGTGTGCCTGCAACCATTGCCGTAACATATGATTCTGCGATCAGCCCGAGCGTATCCAAAAACAGTTTCTGCGTCTGCCGGTTCTCGAGCGCATACTGGTCAGATTTTGTCCGGAAATATTGTGTAAGGTTACCCCCACTCGAGATACTCGCCATAGCTCCTTGTAAGAATTCTTTCATCCGTTTACTAGGCGTTGTGGCGGATACCAACCGGAGCGCATCGATCAGGTCTCGCCCGAAAATATCGATCTCCCGGGCAACATACCGTGCCTCAACTGAACACTGTCCATAGATGGGACTGTCCCCCAGCAGCCGGAACACTTCGGCAGGAGTAATCCCCGCTGTAGACATCGATGTAACATAATTGATTGCATAGGGCAGACCGGCATCGATATTTCTTCGCCTGTTTGCAGCTTCAATACCGGGATACATGATGAATATTGCATACGTAAGTCCCCCAAACACAAGCAGGGAGAAGATCGTGATGAATATGGTTCCGAGAATAAGGCTGTGAGCGTACAGAAAAAGCAGCGGATCAGGGCCGGCACCCCTATACTTGATGAGAGTGGGTAGTTTTAAAATCCAGGTAAAGAGACCCGAAACTACAGCCGCAGAGAGCCCAACGATAACGGAGCTGACAAATGCAGTGGAAAGATATGCCTCAAATGAGGTCTTGAACCGCGCGGATATGAGATCACTTCGCAATTGTGCGTACTCATCGCGCTTGCCTTTCATCCGGTTGCCGAGCAGGTTGAAGCAGAACCGCTCAAAACTATTCATAGAGATCCTTCCTCACGGTCTCGATGACCCCTTCAGGATCACGGTGAAAGGAGATGAGGATCTTTGCTACATCCTTGTAGTGCCGAATCTTTTTAATCCTCATCCATTCGAGCACTTCCTGGCGGCGCTTGAGTTCTTCGCGCATCCGGGATTCACTCCACCCTTTTGCCTCCATAATCTCTTCGAGAAGATAGGATTTCCCGGAGTACGTGTGCTCGTCGGTCGCTGACCGCCACTTGAATACCTCGTTTGTGATCAGCTCGTTGGTTCTCGGATCGATATCGAGAATCTCAACGATCTGTTTGTTCCGTCGGATGCGTTTTCCTCCGACCCGCGCCTGAACCTGAATACAGATGAAGTCAAGGGCAGAGAGCATATTTCGCGGAACATCCATAGGTGGATTTTCGATACGGTGCACGACACTGGCAACAGAATCGGCGTGTATTGTGGAATACGTGATATGGCCCGTACTCATCGCCTGGAAAAGAGTTTGGCTTTCCTTGCCACGAACCTCACCCACAATGATATATTCAGGACGTTGCCGCATCGCAGCTCGCAACAGTTCATACATGTTGATCTCCCCCCTTCCCGCAGTGTCAAACGAATCCCGGGTAACACTGGGGATCCAGTTAGGGTGGGGCAGCTTCAGTTCACGGGTATCTTCCAGCGAAATGATCTTTGACATAGGCGGGATGAACAGGGAAATGGCGTTGAGGGCCGTGGTCTTTCCGGACGCAGTTCCTCCGGCAAGAATGGACGATTTACCGTTCTCAACACACAGCCAGATATATGCGATCGCGAGTGGTGAGAACGTGCCCCATTCAATGAGATCCGTTGGGGTGATTGGTTCATCCTTGAACTTACGGATGGTAAATGTTGAACCGTGGGCAGTGACTTCCTTCCCGAGTGTCATCTGGATACGGGAACCATCCTGCATGGTCGCATCCAGGATAGGTTCTGCAATCGATATGTACTTGCCAGCCCGCTGGGCGAGTTTTGTGACAAAGGAATCCAGTTCATCTGCTTTTTGATAGGAAAGCGTTGTCTTCATTGATTCATAGCTGGCGTGGAATGCAAAGAGGGGGGTATTGATACCATCGCATGAAATATCCTCGATATATTTATCGTGCATAATGGGATCAATCAGCCCATCACCAAGGAAGTCCTTGTACATGTTGTAGTGAATCTTTTCGCGCTGTTGCGGTGTGAGTTTGATCCCAAAGTCGGAAATAATGTCATCAGCAGACGTCCTGAGTTTTCGCCGGGCTTCCTCTTTAGATATGTCTTTGGTATTGATATCGAGCGTATCGAAGAGACGCTCTTTAAGTTCAACTAATAATTCTTTTTCAGCCTCGGTAAGTACCGGTTCGAGCACATGGTAAGTGTACTCATGGGTTGAGTGATCGTAAGTGATCCGGATATAGGCAAAGGGCTCATTGACCGGATACATTTCCATCTCTTCAATACCGGTTTCCGGCGGGAAAACGAGATCAACAAGCGGCCCGTGCTTATGGGGATCATATGCCTCCTGTTCTGAAATGATGGCCTTGAAAAGGGAGGATACACTGAACTTTTTGAGTCCGGCTTTGAGTTTTTCCTTTTCAATCTCCCCGTCTATGTCGAGATCCTTGAAACCGGCCCGGGAGAATTCCCGTTTCCAGATCTCGTTTAACTCCTCGGGCAGGGTACCGGACCCGGTACTCTCGAACGCATTGATGCGCCCGTGCAGATTGATCTCTTCAATATTAAACGTAGTTCCTTTTGGAAGAATAAGCCCGGATAAATCAGTTATCTGGTCAACGGAGATGATCTTTTCATCATATTCTGTTTCCACCGAAGAATCAGTGGAGGCAGCATCCTGTCTGGTTTGTGGAATGTCTTCAAACAGGTCTTCTATTTTAAACGAGGACCTGTCCTCTGTTGATTGCGTATCGGGAGGAATGTTCAGGGCAGGTTTTTCAGGGGGAAGGACTGATTTTTCAGGTGTCTCTTTTTTTGCCACTCCGAGTTTTTTTAACAGTGCTGAAAAATCACCCGCTTCTGCCGTCTCTTCTTCCACAGCAGGAGTGATGGGTGGGAGTCCAGTATCTTTTTCTAAGGGGAATTCCTCCTTTTTCTTACTCCCACCAATCATCTTTAAAAGCGAGTTGGTATCTTCGAGAATTTCATCGGTATCCTTGGTCAATCCAGACATCCCCTTGGTTGACGGATTATCAGAGCAGTGTGCATAGTGCAGGCTAAAGGATAATTTTGCCTGTAAGTATATCTATCCTGTGGATCGTTACGGTACATAATTTAAGACTAAAATTGTAAAATGAGCGGTATTTTATGCTTTTTCTGCCAAAATAATCAAATACAAATGCCCCGCACCCCAATAAGGATCATGAAATAGGTTGGCAGATACAAAAGTTATTTTAAACGGGTAGATCTAAATCAAAAAACAGGATGACATGGTAATCTTATATAAATTAAATAGAAATACCTAGCTCCATAAGGTGTTCGATGGTCAAGGTTTATACAATCGCTTCGGGAAAAGGAGGAACGGGAAAAACGACCGTTTCTATCAATCTCGGAACCGTGCTTGCCCAACTCGGTAAAGAAACCTACCTCATGGATGCCGATATCGGGATGGCAAATGTAGGTCTTCTCCTTGGCCTGCAGGATGCCCCCGTTACCCTGCATGAAATTCTTGCAGGTAAATGCACTATCAACGATGCAATATACGAAGGTCCGGCCGGACTCAAGGTAATCCCGAGTGGGATCTCCCTCCAGGGATTCCAGCAGGCTGACCAGGATAAAATGCGTGAGGTAATGGGCGAAATTATCAAGCGCTGCGAGTTCCTGTTGATGGATGCACCTGCCGGCATCAGCAAGGACGGTGTCGTTCCTCTTGCAGTGTCCGATGAAGTGATCCTTGTTGTTAATCCCGAGCTCGCTTCAATTGTCGATGCGCTCAAGATCAAAATCCTGACCGAAGTTGTGGGTGGCCATGTGCTCGGGTCAATCATCAATCGTGTTGATCAGGATGATATCGATACTATTACTAAAAAGATGGAGAAAGTGCTCGGCGTTAAAGTGCTTGGCATTATTCCCGAAGACGCAAATGTGCGCCGGGCTTCCTCTGCAAAGGTCCCGATCGTCATCAAGTTCCCCACATCCCCGGCATCAATTGCAATCAAACGGATTGCATCCGATATGGTTGGTGTACCCTACAAAGAAGAGCCCGTTGCAGGAAAGAGAGACGGTTTCATTGACCGGTTATCAAAAGCCCTTTTTAGTAAAAAAACCTAGATTTTTGTGCCAATTCATCCCGTTAATAGCAAAAAGAAATTTCAAAAAAATGTTTTTTTTACAGCTGCAGGAGTTTGTGTGAGCTGGACTCTTCAAACTGTACAGGGAACGTAGTGATCTGCTGGTTGCGGTCCTGCACAATAACTTCGTACTTGCCGTGCATCAGCTTAAAGCCCACGCTGCCATCCTCTGTGGTTACATCAGTTCCTACAACTTTGCCTTCCTTTCTGATGGATACCCGGACCCCGTTCTGGGGTTCATTATTCCGCTGGATGGTGAGCGTGAACACCCCTAATCCGACATTTTTTTTGCCGAATTCAGGAATTTCTTTGATGTTTCCCTTTTTCATGCGGGTCTTTTCAAAGATACGACATCCGGCAACCACTGCATTGACCAGATCAGGATTTATCCCATACAGCGTAAACGACTCGACACCCGTAATCAGCATCACGGCGTTATCCCCAAAGAGCGTTCCTTTTTCGTCAATGAAGATGGCACCTTCCGCTTCACCGGCAAGGATTGCAAGATATTGTTGCTTGTCGTTTTCCAATGATGCAGCTATTCCGTTAATTCTACCCGTTTCTGCAAAACTGATCAGTTCAGGGAGCGAGAATGTTCCTAAAGGTTGAGACTCCGTAAGGATTGTATCAATCATTTTCTGGATTTTCATAAAAAACCATCCTCTGGATTGTGTTCTTACGGTAAATTGCAGATCTGGATCTGCTGCGATTTTCGTATGGCAGTTATTTGCAACCCGGATATTAGAGAGTTGTGGATTGCCTGCTGCTGCCAGCGCCATACATAAGTGTTCCAAAAAAAAAGTATGTACTGGATTTATGGAATTATTGTACCCGATGGTGATCTCGGCGATTGCGGTTTTTGTCACCCTGATCTATGCCTCGTATCTCGATATTAAGGACCGGCGTGTACCATTTAGGACATGGTATCCCATGCTCATTATTGGGATTCCCGCATCTGTCTGGCTCCTGTATACAAAGACCGGAAATTTCAGTCTCATTGCAGGCTACCTGTCGCTGATCGTAAGTTTCTTTTACGCCAATTATCTCGACAGTCATGAGCCCGGTGAACCGTTCAGGTTTGAATATCTTGCAGTCACCCTTCTCTTCCCTATACTGGCATGGCTGATTCTTCCTGCAACATTCAGCATGACCCTCGTGCCCTGGTACGCGATGTTTGCCGGAATTTTTGCCTATATTTCGTACATTACGTACAAACAGAAACCGGAAGGAAAGACCAAGCCGAAGAAAAAGAAACAGGAGTCCAATATCGAAGAAGCACTCAGCCGCTGGTACTTCATCTTAATTGTCATGATATTTGCAATCACATCCCTGATTCTCTTCTTTGGCAGCTGGGGAGCTCCTGCTCTCTTTGTCCTGTTCCCTGCAGTTTTCTGCGGAGTGTTCTACCTGTTTGGAAGGATGCGCTTATTCGGTGGGGCAGATGCATGGGCGCTCATTTTCATCTCGTTCTGTGTCCCGACATTCCCGTTCACCCCCTTGCTTGGGGATACACCGATTGGATTTTTGGCATTCTCGGTCCTGATCAATGCCCTGCTGCTCAATCTTGTGGCCCCGCTAGGAATATTTGCCATTAACATTGTGCGGGGAAATCGTGCCCCGCTCATGTACATGTTCTTTGGATTCCCGGTTAAGGGCGATACTATCCAGCAGGAATGGGGTTTTGTGATGGAGGAGTTTGAGGAGAAGAAAGGGATTATTAACCGTAAGTTTATCGGGTTTTGGGATTCCATTAAGAGAATGTACGGAGGCGTTGGCCGGGTCTATACCAAGGATCTCCGGGAACATCCCGAAGAGTTCATGGAAGAACTCTCAATCTATAAAAAAGCCGGCACCGTCTGGATCTCCTATGCAGTCCCGTTCATCATCCCGATCACTGCCGGGCTTATCACTGCAATAATCTTTGGGGATTTCCTCCTTGCAATCATGAAGTTATTTTTATCGGGAGCTTAAACCATGCTGAACCTGAAATTTGTTGATGGACTGATTCCGGTCATTGTGCAGGATAAAAAAAGCTTACAAGTGCTGATGATGGCCTACGCCAATGAAGAGGCGGTCCGGCTCACCGAAGAGACCGGCTATGCGCATTATTACAGCCGGAGCCGGAAAAAACTCTGGAAAAAGGGCGAAGAGAGCGGGCACTTCCAGAAAGTGAAACGGGTCTTGACTGACTGCGATGAAGACTGTCTGATCTATGAAGTTGTGCAAACCGGTGCTGCATGCCACACGGGATATGAATCCTGTTTTTACCGGACACTTGACGGAAAGGTCATCGGGACCAAGATTTTTGACCCGGAAACGGTATACGGGAAGAAATAAATCCTATTCTTTTTTCTTTGATTTTCCGGTCAGGTATCAATGAAATCTGTAGAATATACTTTCGCCGGTGACGTCAACCGGCATTTTCGTTAGTTTTTTATTTTACAAGAAGAGCCGCTACCCCAATTCGGTTGCGGAATATCAATTACCGGTGTCTGATATCACTGGTTCTGTTTTTTACAATTTTCATCCTATGGATCCCGGAGAAGTGTTCCTTTTTAGTCCAGACACGAGGAGAAATGAATCTTGATCCCTCAGGTACGGTACTGGATATCGTACAATTATCACCATACAATTTCTACGAATATCAGAAATTGATAAAAAAGAGATTGATGGGATTATGCACCGGCAGCGTCGTAGACCTGGCAGAGGTAGCGTGCCTCAAAAAGTGTGAGAGGTGCGACAAGGATGATATTAATGATGAATCCAAGAACAGGGATCATGCCAATGATCGAGAGAATGATCTCGATAATAATCAGGACAACAAACAAGACGATCAGTGCGATGATGTAGCTGCCCCACCCGATCTTCCCGATAGTTGCTGAAATTTCACCGAAGTTGAATGCTTCACCCATGCTGCCGGTCCGGGCAAACCGTATGGTACCGATAGTAGCAAAGATCATGGTGAGGATCAAAACAATCCCAACGACAATGAAACCAAAGAGCATGCCCATCACGGCACCCATTACTTCAGCGGGGTCCTGGCCAACCGTTGCCAGTATACCTGCACCGATCGTGATGAAGAAGATAACGATCGTGGGGATGAGGTAGATTAATGTAATGATCAGGTACTTTATCCCGTCAATGAAGAGCGTGCCCCAGTCTTTCACTTCCGGTGCAGGTTTTTCCCCGCGGAGGACTTTTAATGAATATCCGAGCAGCGGGAGACCGAGAAGAATCGTTGCGATAACGAGTAATAACCACTGCATCCACTTTCCAATAATTGCATCCTTTGCATACGCAAAAGAGTCACCAAGCATGTTTCCGAAATCCATTCAAATCACCAATCTGTAAGAGTTTTTAAGATTTATTTACATTTTAACGGCATATTATTAAAAACCTGCAGGCCTGCTCTTCTGGAATTTAATGGAGAATATGCAGGAAAATTCTGGGTTTTAAAACCGATACAGAACTATTAATTTCTCTTTAAAGACTACCTTTTACCCATGTCGGAGTGTTCCTGATGGAAGATGTTAAGGCGATCAGGATGCCCCCGCTGCGACCGTACGAGATGCAGGATTTTCCGGCAACTGCACTGGATATCGAACCGGAACCCGACGAGTTCGCAATGCCAGATGAAGAGATGACTGAAGATGAGATCGCATATCTGGAGCGATCCGTTGTTATGCCTCCGCTGCGCCCGGATGAGCTGCCGGATTCAGCGGTTTTCACGCTTGAGGCTGAGGCTGACCCATCACTTGATGAACCCTCGTGGGGTATGGGAACAAAAGCGCCCGATATTGTGATTTGCAAAGGAAAACTGCTGCACCCGTGGGATGATGTTCCTGTGGAGAAGAAATAAAAAAGGCAGGGACTCTGTCGTTTATAATTCGATATTTCATATCGAATCGTATCTTCGGCAGGATACCGGTTCAGTCATCTTTCTTGTCTTCGGCTTCCTCTTCGTCAGCCTTTTTTACTTCAGGCAGTGTCTCTTTTGCAACGATCCCATAAATAAAAAGTATTGCCGGAATAACCAGTCCATAGAATAAATACGGTTTATTGACTCCCTGGGCAATGATAAAAAGTGCCAGTGCGATGGCAAGACCAACATATGCAAGTCGCATGGTATCAGCTCAGGTTTTTTGGGATTTTGCTCTTTCTTTGTTAATTAACAGGGATTTTTTATTAGCAGTGTTGACCGGAAAAGTAAGATAAACCCGTCAATAAATTAGGGGTGAAAAAGAAGTTATCTGATCACTCCCGGATTGATCGTCCAGGCAACATGATAATCCGGTACCATGCTGGTCTCATTATTTGTCCTTTCCATGAAATACACATCAAGCAACGCACCTTTGGACAAGGTGGCAAAAGACTCATCAGAACGAATTTCAATGTAATCCCGTGGTATTTCTGCCATACCCGGGGGAATCTTTCCGCTCCGGGCTCCACTGCCTCTGTGGGATATCCCGATTCCTCCAAAGGAATTCCCGTTCATATTGGTAAGTTTACTGAACCAGACGAACTGGCGGGGGGTTGTTCCATTGTTTCCTGCAAATACGTTGATGGTAATGGTATGGGTACTATTGTCTGCTTGAGGATCGACTTCAATATTATAGAGTGATATATCCATCGTTTTGTTGCCACTTCCGAGTTTTACTGTTCCATTCATGGGCAACACCGGATCCAGCGATGTTGTTCCCGGAAATGTCAGGATGGGAGTGACCTGTCCTGATGGAGTTGTCGTTGCCGGGGTTGTTGTACAACCGGCAATAAGCAGTACACAAACCGTAATAGCAAGAATTGCAATGTTTTTCATTCTCTCGCCCTCTTATAGAATATAATCGTGCTAATAAGGTAAAACACTCCGGTAAAAAATCTTTGTGATTTTTTTAGATAACTGCCAGAAAATTATTGTTCTGTTTTTGTTTTCATCAGTTCAATCAGGCAGAAGAATGCTGCAGCTTCTACCGGGTCTTTGAAGTGAACCAGTTCTGCATCGGTCCGCTTCTCTAAACAATCCGTGAGTTTTTTCCCATATTCCTGTTCGTAGATCTTTAACGCCCGCGTGGTCTTTTTCCACCGCAGGATTACTTCATCCAGCTGCATCTTTCTCAAAAAAGTTCACCCGCATCCACATAGATGGTGCCGGAATATGAGAGCATGGTTGGCGGGGGGTGAAAGTGAGCGTGCAAGTCTCTTGTTCTGAATAATTTTTATCGAGAGTGATCGGTAAAAAAAGTATCTAATAATGCTTTGAGGGGGATTGTTTACGATCTCAGGTGATCCAGATTACCGTGATCATTATGTTTAATACGATCACCGTACACAATGCTTCCCATGGCACTCAAAGAGCAGATTATGGAAGTGATCGGCGGACCTCATGTCCATGCTGTTGCAACACTGGACAAGAAGCTACCGGCAGTCCGGTTCATGGTGCTTGCAGGCTTTCCCGACATGACCTTTGTCGGGGCGACCATGAAGTCTTCACAGAAAGTTGAGCAGCTGAAGAAAAACCCTGATACTGCCCTCTCGGTCTGGTCAGGAAAGGAATTCTCCGACCCGTATGTTGAGATCCGGGCAAAGGGAAAGATCCACGAGGATGTTGCGACGAAAAAGAAGTACTGGAACCCGATGTTTGAGCAGTATTTCAAAACGCCCGAGAATCCTGATTTTGTCGTGCTTGTGTTCACCGCGAGCGAGATTACGTATCACGGGAAGAACATGTCAAGCATGGAAGTCTGGAAACGCTAAACCTTTTTGCGGCTTTTCATAATTGTGCTGCCTGGGTGATTGCAACTCCCATGATACCGTGAGGTGTGAGGGATCTGGCACCCGTATGATCCGGCTGATTATCCCTGGAGGTGCTTACGATCTCACACGTTCCTCGTGATTTCCTCAATGATTTTGTGCTGCAGGCAACTCAGTAACTTATATCCAATCTTTTTTTTTGGGGAATCCGGTTTTGTTATTTAATACCAAACTTTCTGGCATTCTCAAAACAAATCCCGGATTCATTGTATCGATGCATATTCTGTAATGTAGTCCCTTTTGCATACCATGCCAATCCATTGTCCGGATCCAGTTCAAGGGACCGGTTATAACTTCGCAATGCTTCCTCGTATTGATTGAAAGCATTATTGTAATACATCCCCCGGATAACCCATGCGGTCGAGTTATTTGGATCCGACTGAACAAGCGTATCATAATATATCCGGCTTGCATTGACATTTTCTGCAAATTCTGAGATATTCGTATCGTTATGAGATGGAGATAGTGCGAGACACCCGCAGGTTATGAGAATGAGGAAAAAAATCGGGACCATGAAAAATATTTTTTTCATATATGCACTTCAGACTTCAGAATCATAGATTTTTTGATTAAATGGAGGGGCGGAACTTTTATTATATTTTTAATTCGTCTATTCCTGTATGCAGGAACCGGGATGTTATGAAAATTATCCAACCCTGATTGTTATCGTTTCAAATCTGCTATCATTCCTGATCTATGTCATTGGTGCATTTATTCTCTATCAGTATAGTTTCATCTGGGTCATCTGTTATGTCCTTTTCATTCTTCTCCTTGAATTCCGCGTATTGAGCCGGCATTGCGTGGACTGTTATTATTATGGCAAAACCTGTGCTTTTGGTAAAGGCCGGTTGAGTTCCAAACTTTTTCACAAGGGCCAACCGGAGCGGTTCAACCAGGTGAAGATCACCTGGAAAGATATTGTTCCGGATTTTCTCATGTTTATTGTTCCCGTTCTAGCAGGCATAATTCTCCTGATCCAGAAGTTTTCCTTCACGATCCTTATTCTCATCATCGCCCTCATCATCCTGGGATTTTTTGGAAATGCCTTTGTGAGAAGACAACTGGCCTGCCGGTATTGTAAGCAGAGAGCGATCGGTTGTCCGGCTGCGCAATTATTCGATAAAACGAAAAAATAAGAACCATTCAAAAGACCATAATCCCCCGGCACCTGATGGGGACACGGGAGTTCACATGAGCTCGCGGGATTGCCAGGGCCTCGTTCCAGAAAACCCCGCAATCCGGAACAAAATGTAAAACCATAAATATAACCGGGCTAAAATTTTAAATTCGGTAAAATTGTGAGTTGTACCATGAAGAACCACCACGTATTCATCATTCTCTGTACCGTCTGCCTGATCGCAGCATTCAGTGCAGGCTGCACAAGTCCAAGCACACCGGCGACCCCCGTAAAGACCACTACCACAGTATCAACCGCTGCACCAACTCCGGTATCAACCACTGCTGCAACTCCGGTACCGACTGCTGTTGTCACTAAGCCGGCAACCCCGGTCCCGCAAGTAGCTTCGGCAAACGGCTCCTATACGCTCAACGAGAGCGATAACAAATTTTATTACTCTGTGCCAAAGAACAGCCAGGTGTATGTCGTTCTCGATGAGAACCCCACGACCGGGTGGTCCTGGAACCTGACCACTACACCAGGCCTTACCATTGTCAAAGACGAGTTCTACCCCCCGTCAACAAGCCAGGGATTCGGATCAAGCGGTATGCATGAATGGGAACTCAAGGCTGTCACCAGTGGAGAGCAGAAGATCTCGGGTGTGCTGAAACACGTCTCTGACCCGATAACCGGAAAGGAAACAACCTACACGGTATTTTTATCGGTTGACTAAGTGAAGGGACAGTCCCCTTTGCATCATCTCTTCTTTTTTCTTTTTTGTCCTGCCCCGTATGTCACGGGAAGAGGATCCCCGGGTCAGTGCGAATCCCCACGCAGGATCTTTCCCTCTTCTGCATAGTCCGGGTGGATCTCTTCTCTGATGGCGATAGCGATTATCAGGATCACAACCCCGATCACGACCGAGAGGATGAATGCGAGATCGAATCCTGCCGAGAGGGTCTCCATCTTGAGACCGGCCGGCGATATTTTGGTGACATCATAGTTTTTTGCAATGAAAATGGCCCCTGCGATGAAGATCGCGTTGAAGGTTGCGATACCGATGGGGGAGGGAGCGTTCCGCTCAAGGCTCGTAAGGCTCGAGACCATTCCGGCCCTGCCACGTGCAACCGACATCATGACCATTGTCGTGGCCGGAGTGACGATCAGGCCCAGCCCGAGGCCGATTAGGGCAAGGGCGATCACGACAAAACCGGTTGACGTGTGGAAGGCGAGCCGAGTCATCATGACGTACCCGAGGATGAGGGGGATTGCCGCAAGGATGCAGAGCCGGCGCGGTCCTATCCGGTTGTAGCTCACGCCCGCGACGAGACCCGCGATCATCATGGTAAATGAGAGGGAGGTCATGATCATGCCGGCAGTCGAGGTATTGTAACTGTGGACATATTCGAGGTAGAATGGCAGGAGATAGTTGATCCCGGAATAACTGAAGAAGACTAAGAAGAGGAGAAGGTTTGCCAAAAAGAAGTTCCGGTTCCGGAAGAGGCCGATGTCGAGGATAGGGTTAGGGGTCTGGAGCTCGTTGCGGACGAACCAGAGCAGGGTGACTGCTGCAAGGAGAGCGACTCCGATGATGACGGGGGATGTCCACCCAAGGGTTGCGCCTTCCGAAACCACGAAAACGAGCGACGCGAGCCCAACAAAGACAAGGCCGGAGCCTGCCTTGTCGAATGTGCCGGACGCTGCCTGAGGCTGCGACTCCGGGATAACTTTTGCCCCGAGAAGGAGAGCAAAGATCCCGATCGGCACGTTGATGATGAAGATCCAGTGCCAGGAGAGGTACTGGGTCAGGATTCCCCCGATGGTAGGCCCGGTTGCTGTACCGAGGGCGGCAAAGAGCGTGACGATGCTCATCGCTTTCGCCTTCTTCTCGGCTGGGGTATACGCAATGATCATGGCAGTGGCAACCGATATCATCATCGCTCCGCCCACGGCCTGGAACATCCGCGACGCGACAAGCGAGGGATAACCGAGGGCGAACTCCGGCAGGACGCCGCAGCACAACGACCCGAGGGTGAAGACCATAAAACCCGTAAGGAAAATCTTCTTGTACCCGATCGTATCTGCGACTTTGCCAAAGACGAGCATGCAGCCCACCATCACGAGTAAGTAAGAGGTGGTGACCCAGCTCACGGACGTTGTTGTGAGATTGAATGTTTCAGAGATTGCCGGCAGCGCAATATTGACGATGGTGCCGTCGAGGCTTGACATGAACGTGGCTAGCGATATGGAGAGGATGAGGAGGCCGTAGCCCTTCTTCGCCCCGTGGGAATCCGGAGTGTCCATGTGATGCCGTTGTTGGTGATGATACATGAGGATTGCGGAACGGGGAGCGGGCGTGTTGTAGTGGAGAGATTTACCGATGAAAAACCCCTTTAGCCGGAAATTCTTGCCGTGCCCGAAATTCTGGATGCTGATAGATATTAATGGCAGACCGATCCCAAGGACCCATGATAGGCTGAACCTTCAGGAGATGCCAGGGGGAATACAGGAATCCCTCTAAAATTTCAGGTTCTCAATAATGTGAATAATTAAATCTGCAAACCCCCAAAAAAATGGTTTATTCTTTTCTTACCGGGATTTCTGTACGGGCGCGGGCACCGGAGGAACAATGCTTATCGATTTGTACATATCCATGACTTCCGCTGAATACGGTGACGGGTTCTGGAACGAGAAAATGTAAATTGTCCCTCCTACGTTCGTAAAAATATATGTACCTCTCATATTGTTCGTATCAAAGTCCAACTGGTAGGATCTATACCCCTCAAATGTACGGGTAGATGAAATTTTTAACTGGTAATTGTGTTTCGTGATTTCAAAATGACCATATTTATTCTGGAGGGCAAGGGTTGCCAGATTGAAATAATTTTCAAAATCCGTTACGGGATTGGGATCCACATCAACACTCATTGTCGTATGTTTGGAAGTATCGATATTCTGGTAAGACGGGAGAACCCGTTCTCCGGTAATATACGGTGAATAGAAATTGGCAATATTGGTAGTGCTACGCCCATAATCTCTCATAGATGTTTCAGAGGTCACTTCCTTTTGCCAGTCGCTGGGATAACTGATAGTGACACCGTTTGAGAGAGTTGTTGTGATTACTGCAGGCTGGCTGCTGGCCGTGACGGGAGGGGCCGACTGGTATGATGGAACCGGTGAAGAGGAAGCAGGCTGAGATGAATTGGCAGATGAATTTGATGATGAACAACCGGCACAAATAACCGCACATACAAGGACCAGGGCAATACTCACGGTTCCGATTAAAAAATGGGTATCAGATTTCATAGTACTCACGGAAGCGAGAACGGTTTTATGTTTTTAAAAATATACCGCCCAATGTCAAAAATAATAATGATATAAATAAACTCCATTTAACAAAAATCAGGATGAGAATAGTGGCGTGCTCTGGTCAACCGGTTCGAAATTATCGCCATAGAGCTCATATTTTATCTGGGTGAGTTCGTCATGAGGAACCCTCACCGTTGCTTCGGAATATCCCGTTGCACCTTCAGTCAAATCATTGAGGGAAATGGTCTGATCCGGTTCCCAGACCATACCCGCTCCCTTACTCAGGGCCATGGCAGCAAAGTGCATTTTTGGATTTTTTGCAGTCCCGACCCCGATATTTTTAATTGTGCATTGCTGATGGAAATAGATAAAAAGAGTATCTGCACTTTCCATGGTGGAAGAGCATTCCATATCCATCAGCGGTACCTGGATCAGGGGGACAATTTCTGCTTCAAGATTTTTGTATTGGTCTGGAATATCGCCGATTCCCCATCCCTTTCCCGTTGTTTCAAGATAATAATATTTTTCACCCCGGAATTCGTACGATGTTCCATAAAGATTATCCGATCCTTTTATTCCAACAGCCATATGACCGGGCAGGTGAAGCAGGACAACCCCGTATCCCATCTCATGAAGCAGAGCAACCGTGAGGATTGCTGTATCTTCACAATCCCCCCCATCATCAATGAGCGTTTCCATGGGATAACGGGGATATTCGTCATACCCGGTTGTCACTCTGTCTGAAGTATAGGGAAGAGACTGGACAAATGCTACGATATTCAGGACATTATCATTTTGTGTATACCCCTTCTGGATTCCCCCAACCTTAAATTTTTGAACTATCTCTTGTAGAATAGTCCTGTCATAACTGGATAATGCATATTCCGCGTAATTATTTTCCCGGCTGTGAGATTTGCTCTTATAATAATCATACCCTGCCTTTGGAAAACCGACATTCCACCTCCAGTCGGTGCCTTTGTAATTCCAGGTATATACGCGATAAAACCCATCAGAAGTTTCCGTGGGGGTGACAACAGGAGCCAGTTGAACTATAGGGGGAGTGGGCCGCGGGGTGGGGACCAGATACGGTTCTTCGCAACGCTGGGTTGTGGGATTATACGATGTGCCGGGATAGGTTTTTGCGCAGTATTCATTAAGAGAACCGGTAACCGAGGTTGTCGCCAACGTGGGTTTCAGTGTAATACCCGCGGATTGTGGCAACTGTGTGACCGGAGCAGTTGAGACCCGGGTGATTGTAAACGTGGGTTGAAAGGGAATTCCTATGGGTTTTGATTCAGCGTTTTGACTAATGTTTGAGAGCGGGATATCTCTGCTCATCCCCCCAACAAATATTCCTATGGTGGTGAAAACCTGAATTCCTACGATGATGAGGATCCCAACAGCCAGAATCTGAAAAATTGTTGTTCTTTTTATTTTTGTGTGTTCTGTCCGGTTTTCTTTTGTCATGTGGCCAGATACCGGGCTTTCCTTGTTATCAATTGTATTTTGTCTGTGCAGGGGATACCATTCAATATCCTCTCCGGATTCCGTGCAAAATTTTCCATCCTTCCGGATTTCCTTTTTGCAGTAAGGACAAAAAACAGGCATTTTGTTTGCATCGTTCCCTCACAATGATAGTTCTTGTCATGAGTTATAAAAAATGAAATTATCCCGGTCATTCCGGGACACATTATCAGTAAAGGACCGTCCGTCACTGGAACCGCTTGTCTCCACACGGCAAGTTTACGGAACGAACTTTATGCCCGGGTAGACGGGACCCCGAAAGCCATTATAGTTGGCAACCTTTATGCCATAATTCTCCGTGATGACTTCGCGGAACACTTTTTCAAGGATCAGTTTCGGATACCCGGGGGTCTGGCTCCTGACGGTTCGAACCCATTCACTCCAGAGCATCATGCACTGCACATCACAGATCCTGTTCGCCAGTACATGGCGCCCCAGAAACTCCTCTAATACCTTGAGTTCGCTAAACTCCTCAATACCGATATCAATCCCGGTCGATCGAAACTTTTCGGCAAACTGATCTAGCAGATCGGGGCTGGTCGTTTCCATGAAAACCGGAGAGTGGTAGTCTCGCACGTTCCCCTTTTTGCTCGCAATCTGGCGGAACTGTCTGGGTTGGGGGTTCATGTATGCGATACCGGCTCCTGGACTTTTTGTTGTGGACATGGTACATTTCCTACACAACATGCAAAGGGCGGACTTATAGGGGGTTTCTTGAAAATCAAGAATTGGAACATCATCTGATATTACCGGGAACATTTTTCTCACGGCGTAGTAACAGTTCGTATGTTAAATTCAGGTGTTTAATCAGGACAATGCACTTCCATTATTTCGTTCACTTATTCTTTTCATGGTTGGTAAGATCATGGCAAAAAGAACTGTCATTGATAATAAAATTCAAATCGTACGTTGACCAAGCAGATTCCGCAACACAACAAAAATATTGTTTAACAAACCTTTATGATTGTGTTACAGTAACTTCGAGAATATCAATAAAACCAGAATTTTTGTCGTTATTACCAAAACGGAGGGAGTTTTTCTCATGAAAAAAATGGTTTACATTGCAGGTCCGTTGTTTTCTCAGGCTGAGTTGGATTTTAATGAAAAAGTTGACGAGTCGTTGAGAGAATTGGGGTACGATACATTTCTTCCCCAGAGAGACGGGAATAAATTATCAGATTTAATTTCAGAAGGGAAATCAAAAAATAACGCTGTAAAAACAATATTTGCATTAGATGTTGAAAAAATCAAGAAATCTGATATTCTGCTCTTGATTCTTGATGGGAGAGTCCCGGATGAAGGTGCCTGTGTTGAACTTGGAATAGCATATGCATTGAAAAAAGAATGTGTGGGTCTAAAAACCGATTCGAGATCTTTAATGGACAATCTTGATAATCCGCTAATTCTTGGAGTACTTGAAGGAAAAATCGCAGAGAGCATTAACGATCTTCGTAATTATTTTTAATTTTTTTACCTGGCGTGGTTGCGGGTCACCAGCCCGCCGTGAACCCGCCATATTTTGTCTTTAGGAAGGGTGTGATGGATAATGGTACTTCAGAAATCTAGATCCGGCTCCATTCCAGCCTCCGATTACCCGGTCCATACCTCCCGACCGGCCAGTTCGGGGCATTTTCCTGACAGTATTCCGGCAATACCTTGTATATCGTCCCGGATTGCCAAACGAGCCGTTTTGCTGGAAGCAGAACCGGCCTGTATGGTGCAGTTTGGATTGACAATCCCGGAGGCCCGCGATGGGCTGGACGGTCAGGGAGAGCCGAGGGTCGTGAGCGGGCTGCAAAGGGCAATTCAGTTAATTGAGGGGGAGCTAGTGTATGTTAGGGTGGGCGCTCGTCTGACGTGTACCGATCATGTTTTGTCTCCAGAGAGGATGTGATGGGGAGGTGTACTCTAAAAATCCCAATCCGGCCCCGTTCAAGCCTCCGATTATCCGATCCATACCTCCCGACCGGCCAGTTCGGGACATTATCCTGACAGTATTCCGGCAATACCTTGTATATCGTCCCGGATTGCCAAACGGGCCGTTTTGCTGGAAGGAGAACCGGCCTGTACGGTGCAGTTTGGATTGACGATCCCGGAGGCTCGCGATGGGCTGGACGGTCAGGTGTAACCGGGGGTCGTGAACGGGCTGTAAGGGGCAATTCAGCTAATTGAGGATCGCCATGAACCTCCAAAATAGTGGCCTGACCTACCACCGACAGGATTTGGGATTGCGGGTTGCCCAATTGAAAGGAATGGAATTATTCCGGCATCTCTTGTTAATAGCTACAGAGAGGGGGATTGGATTCGCCGGTTTCATTGCTTCCCCATGCAACAATGGTTCCGTCACGCTTCAGGGCAAGGTTGTGGAATTCTCCTGCCGATATTGCGGTGATATCCGAAAGACCCGTGGGAATACTGAACTGGCCATAATCTTTTATGTTAGATTCATTGGATTTTTTACCCCATGCGACTACTGTTCCATCATCTTTTAAAGCGAGGTTATGCCAATACCCCGCGGAGATTGCAGTGACATGAGTCAGTCCCTCCGGGACATCACACTGGCCATAGGTATTGTCTCCCCATGCAACAACCGTTCCATTTTTTCGTAGTGCGAGAACATGGCCGTACCCTGCCGATATGGCAGTAATGTTGGTGAGGTTTTGTCCGATCTCGTGATGCTCTTCGCGGTTGAATGTCAGAATCGTACCATCCGATTTCAAAACGACACTTCGCCACGAGCCGGCAGCAACAGCTGTATAATTCTCGAGACGTTTCGGCATGGCGCACTGTCCTGCTTCGCACCTTCCCCAGGATATAATTGTTCCATCTTTTTTCAGTGCAAGGCTGTGTTCTACTCCGGCATCTATTGCAACGACTTCATCGATTCCGGGCGGGACCTGCCAGTCGCCGTAGTATCTGTTTCCCCATGCAATGACGGTCCCGTTTTTCAGGAGTGCAAGGTTGTGCCAGTGCCCTGCTGCAATTGCAGTAACATTGTTAAGGAACTTCGGGTTCCTCATCATTCCGCCCGCAGACTCCCCCCATGCAACAACCGTCCCGTCGTCCCTGAGCGCAAGACTATGATAAGGACCCGCTGAAACTGCAACGAACCGGCAGTTTTTCGCCGTCATGTTCTCTTCTGTTTTAGTCACCACAGGGACGGGTTTTAGTGTGGTGTTCCCGAAAGAATTGATGACCGCAGTGTTATTATCCGGGTGTGAAGATTGGTCGATACATCCGGAGATAGCCAGGAGACCGGAGAGAAGAACGCAGATGAACAGATAATTAATCGATAATGATTTCATTTTCCTTTCAATTCATCTCTTCCTGATACAATGAAAATGTGACTATTTTGCAATACGGGGAATCAACAAAAAATTTTGAGAGTGGTAGCTCGCAAGGGAAAATGACCGGGCGTCTTCCTGTCACTTCCCCTGTATTTCATCTTTTGCCCGGGGCAGCACGCTCAGTAGGGCATAGAACAAACCGGCAATAATGAACACTTCCAGATACAGGCCGGTTGCCAGGAGAATAGTGTGCATCTGGAGACCGGGTGCGTAGACGATATCCTGTATATGAAGAGAAGCGGCAGCACCATCAAGGATCCACCCGGTCAAGGGGAGCAGGGGAGAGAACCAAGAGAGCGGTCCACCCTCAAGGGATTCCCCCAGCGATGCGAGAAACAATAGGTATACCCCAACTAGCGAGAGCAGGGGAAATATGGCAATTGGAGGGTCGATCCTGATCTTTTTCTCGAAAGGGGGAAACGGGCTGATCACCGCGAGCGTTATCACCAGCAGCATGAGGATTGCCATCTCAAGAGTCTCTAACAGTACATCGCTATTATTGATAACTCTGAACTGCAGACTGCCTGCCAGTACCAGTAATACGATACCTGAAAGAAGCAGCGGAAGCCAGAGCGGGACGGGATCGGCGATTTTTTTAAGACCCGCGTATAAGAGGGCAGGGACGGCGAGGAGGAAGATGAGAACTATCATAACGAGCAGAATAAAAAACAGGGTCTCGTTCATGTACTTGAATAGAATCTGGGAAATATTCAAGGATGTGGTTGATGAAGGGTGCTGCGGGCAACTTCCTTAGTTGAGAGTGGGCGGGTGCTGGGGGCAAGGATACCCGCCGCTCAGTACACGCGAATCTCGCCAAAAATCGAAATGTCCCCTTCCAACTCCGGATAGTGCTCCGTTCTTTTCACAGCACCGGCAGGAACAACCCGACAACGGAGGTCACGATCCAGATGACAACTGCGATGAGCAGCGCTCTTAACCAGCCGATAGTGTAGAGTTTCTGCAACACAAGCAGCCATACGATTCCTGCAATGAATGCCGGCAGCAGACCCTGGCCCAACACGTAATAAAAGATCGTGTACACGGCAGTGCCAATCAGTGCAGCGAGAACGGCCGTGGATAAACTATCCTTTGCACCGAAGAACTTTGCAATATAGTAAATTATTACCGTTGAAATGATCAGCGCGACAACGAAGGTCAGCAGAGTCGAAAGATACGATACCATAGTAAACCGCTTGTCTGTTTGTTCGCATTAATCTTGTTATGTCGGCAGACTGCCTTGATGCAGCCACCTGTTTGCGACATTCAGCACCGGGAGTGGGGGCTCGCCATGCTCTTACAAAATAGTGGCCCGCCCCCCCTCCCTCACTCGTTGTGTTGCGGGAAAACTCCCTTAAGTGGGGGCGTGGAATATGGAGAATTGAGGAAGAGTGGCCCAACCCGAGATTATATCATCCCTCAGCGGATCTAAAGGTATATGAAATGCTCATCGGTTTTCTGGGTAATCATGGCAGTCGTCGTCCTGATGGTTGCAATGAGTGGTTGTACGAGTACGAATAACCCGCCGGTTGCTCAGGTTAAGAGCACCCCGGCAGTAACGTATACTCCGGCACCGACTCCCGCACTTACCGCCATGCCAACGTCCGCACCTGCCCCTACGCCGGACAAGGCGGCAATTGCGGATAAGGCATTTGCCGATGCGGCAGATGCATGTAGCGCCGCTACTCCTGTTATCTCCAATATAACCACCCAACTGGCGTTTACCACCTGTATGCAGAATGCCCCGGATCCGAAGAGTGTGTGTGCAATAAATTACCAGTATAACATCCTCAAGGCTACAAAAGATGACGCTACCAGTGCGGGATATTCAAGAGAGAACAAGAGAATTCCGCTGATACGGGACGCATACAACAAGAATATGTCCTACAATACCATGACCGATACCGTCGAGAAGTGCGGCCAGCAGCGCTTGGGCGGCCCGATATAAGGTACGTTGGCGTTCAGGCACGGCAGAGGCTCGCCATGATCTCACAAAATAGTGGCCCGACCCTTTCCCTCTCTCGTGATGCTATGGATGACTCGCTTAGTGGGGGGGTGGTCGAATAATAACGACTCTGTGTTAACATTTTACATAGAGTACTACACAAATCGATTCAATTGGAAACAGAAATGGAAAATAAATAGCACATATTAAATAAATAGAATCGATATTTTATCATATTGACATGACTCAAATCTTCATTGATACTCAAATTTTTTTAAACCTCTATAAAACGAAACAGAACGTAAAAAAAATTCTCGAAGATATTGAGAAGATTAAGTCATATCTTGTTTTTCCTGAACAAGTTCTTGATGAATTTGTCAGAAACCGAGATAATAAAATTCGAGAATTAAAGAAAAATATTGTCGATACTCAAAATATCTGCTCTTTTGGTTTGTTTAATAAATATCCCGAATTTAATGACTGCAAAGAATTACGAACCCAAATAGATGATGTTAAAAAAAGGATGTTGGCTAAATGTGATGAAATTCTTACAGAACCTGATAAAGATGAAATTTTTAGTTATCTATTAAAACTATATTCAGACAATGAGGTATTATCAATTAAAAGAACATCGGACATATTTAAGAGAGCACATCAAAGAAAACTAATTGGGAACCCTCCAATTACTGAGAGGAAAAATTCAATTGGAGATGAGATTAACTGGGAATCAATTTTGGATCGAGTAAAAGATGATTTGGTAATTATTTCAGATGATCATACCTACGAATCAGATATTACTTTTTTATCACGAGAATTTCAGCAGACTGTAAATAGAAAAATTTTGGCGATAGACAATAAACTCACGACTGCCTTAAAATTCATTGATGTAAAACCCTCAAAAGAATTAAAATTATTCGAAACTGAGCAAGAACAAAAAATTGTCGATGAAACGGTTCAAAAAATTATCCAATTCCGCGAGTTAGTAAAACCATCATCCGATTGGACGACAGATTCTTCAGGAAACTATTATCTTCCAAATACAATTATGAGACAGGGGAGCATTTTTTCTTTTTTTGCACCTTCTACAAATGAGAAAGTCTATAAAAAAATATTAAATAAGCCAGAATCATCACACGATTCGAAAAAAGATTAATTTTCATTATTCACGATACTACATCCATCCCTACGCCCCCACCCCCAGTACTTCCGAAAGTAACTTTTTACCAGAGAGTAATATGAAAACTGATTACTTATTGGAGGAATGTATGAGTTGGGAAACAATGTCGAATGATTCTTGGATTTGCCCAGAGTGCGACAATGAAGTCAGAATACGTTTTTGAATGGACGATTGGAACAGACGTGAGTATATTAAAATTGAAAATGACGTTTCGACCACAGACAGTTTTTCCGACCCCTCACCACCAACCTGCCGAAAATGTGGTATCAAAATGGTTTTCTCAAAGAGCAATCTAACAATTTAGTATTCTGGATAGTGTTAAAAAATGATTCAATGAAATGATGTCGTATATGTTTGCAAATATTTTATGACATCATCAATTTTAGATTCCTCAGTATATACATATGGAACTTGACAATACTTCATTACTCCTTGAGTTGTCAACTCCAATGATGTTGCGACATCTTTATTGATTCCATCGATTTCAATAGAAATATCCAATCCGGTTCCCGGTGCAAAGGGGACAAATTTTGCGCCTGCAACCAGTATGTTCTCTCTATTAATTCCAACGGCTTGTGAGATTTTTTCTTCGAGATTTCTCGGTCTAATTACATCAGTGTTTAAATTTTTTCTTGCATTATCACTTTTAATTTTTGAATTAAATTCAAATGCGTTTTTCCAACAGGATTTTAAAAATTTCCGAGTTCTCCAAGTGTTATACATATCTTTGATATTATCTATATCTTTTACACTATCATCTTCTGTAATTCTTCGAATTTCAGATATAACTGTAAAATCGTCAATTTTTTTATTTACGATAGAATTTACACTAAAAAAATCGGGTTTGATTTTCCCGTTTTGAATTAATGCCTTTAAAATTTTTTCAAGTAGCGCATTTGTATAAACTACTTTATGATGTTGATATATCCACATATACACTTGCTGTCTGCCAATAATCAAATTGGATATAAGACTCAATGCCTTACCGCTCAATACTAAACTTTCCTCAGATACAATATATGCAGATAATAGCCTCTCTCGATCGAGGGATATAAGAGCCGCACCGGTCATATAATTATCTCTTATTAAATAATCGAATTTGTCGACATCAATAGGAGAATTTACAATTTCTGCAAGGATTTTATAATTTCTATGATATTTACTATTAACCTCTTTGTTGACACGCCCTAAAATTAATGCTCCAACAGATCTAGGATCAACACCCAAACCCTCTAAAATTGTTTTATATTCCGTTAAAACAATATAACAACTAACTACCTCATGATCTGCTTTCTTGATTAGAATCGTTTCACTAGTTTCTCCGTCTTGCATTAGAAAATTAATTTTTGACGTTATTTCTGGAGTTATCTTCTTTACTTCGTCTCGAAAAAAAGATTCGCATGTGTGAGAGAATGGAGCGTGTCCTATATCGTGAAGTAAGCAAGCATATCTTACGGTTTTTTTCATTATCTCTAATTCGTCGTCTTCAATATCCCATATGGTCTTAGGGTCCCCGTGAGAATTGCATATAATGCTGTCGAGAACCGATTTTCCTAATTCGGCAACTCCCAAACTATGTTCAAATCGCGTATGAGTGGCCCCAGGATATGTTAAATATCCTGTACCCATATGGTGGATATTGCGTAATCTTTGGAAAAGAGGAGTATCGATGATTTTCAGATCATCGACTGATATTCGGATGAGGCCGTGAACTGGATCTTTTATGTATTTCCACTTCGCATTACGCATTTTTACCTTATTTTATGCTTTAACGAGCCTTGAAAGAGTGCTATCGAATGTATCAATAATCTCTCGTGAAATATCTTGATAACATCTAGATCGTTCTTTTTGCATCTCTTTACCCCGTTCTGTTATTTCATATATAATCAATCCGGGTTTTTCCATGATAACCCCGGCAGAATTTAAATAGGAAATATCCTGATTAAAGCTTTCACTGTATAATTTTTTCCCATATGGTTGGAAATCAAGAGGTAAGATAATATGATTTTTAAATAGTTCACAGCGTAATTTTAATAGATCACTTTTCATTTTTTCCCTTTCGCATGATTGCACTTTATTCAGATATTCAACAATTACCATATGAGATGGTAATGTTGTAGTTCTCGCAATTTCCAAGCTAGGGCTCTCAATCATAATTTACACTATATTGCGTTCAAACTATAAGTCTTTTGGAAACGTTATGAGAATTAATCTGTATTTCTTTGATTAATTCGAAAAATAATAGGGAAATAAGCGAGAATTTTAAAAAAATATCATTTAGGCCTCATTGCGCGCAAGAACGTTCAATCCGTCTCGAGTTATTGTTTTGTCTTGGTATTTTACGCAAAAACTCGACACGGTTTTGTATTATATAAGTGGTTTTCCAAGAATCAAACTCAATAGAGTCTTATTATCTATCCTTCGGCACGGTTCATTCCGGTTATATCATTCCCCCGAACCTGTTTTAAGAATCGGTTGTTGCTACATCTATTGAGAGAATATAAGTAGAAATCTACTTTCGAAATTACTGGCCCATCATCCCGAACCCCTTATAAACCTATCAGTAATATATCTATCGTATCAACGATCTTTACAGTCGTTGAACCAGATAACCGGCGCGGGCGGCTTGTAAGGCGCTCGTACTGGTTCACGGGAAATGGCGAGCGCTCGCTGAATTTCTCGTTAAAAAACTCAAGAGAATAGCATAGCATACGAACACCATACCATAGAAGACAATACGAGAGGAATACAATTATGATATTAGTACCTGATACCAGCGTCCTCATCGACGGGCGCATAACTTCAATGATAAAAGCCGGAGAATACAAGGGTGCAACAATAATCGTCCCGGAAGCAGTGATCGCAGAACTCGAAGCCCAGGCAAATAACGGGCGCGAAATAGGGTTCGCGGGGCTCAACGAGCTCCAGTCGCTGTGCAAAATGGCCGAAGAGAAAACCATTGAACTCAAGTTCACCGGTATCCGACCATCCCTTGAACAGGTCAAGCTCGCCAGTGGCGGCGAGATCGACTCAATTATACGGGGGGTCGCCTGTGAAAACAATGCACGCTTCATCACCAGCGATTTCGTGCAGGCTGAAGTGGCACGGGCAAAGGGGCTCGATGTCATTTACCTAAAACCGCAGGCAGGGAACTTCGGGCCGCTCGGCATCGACCAGTTCTTTGACGAGCACACGATCGCCGTGTACCTCAAGGAGCGGGTCGCTCCCACCGCAAAGCGGGGCTCGATCAACGATATGAAACTCGTGCAGATCCGCGACCAGCCTACTTCTGAATACGAACTCCGGGCCATGTCTCAGGAGAT
>Ga0265296_1000560_pt1 | contig 53570 bp, 52 predicted proteins | sample MunlanPumphouse1_FD_189073 | JGI IMG/M metagenome (GOLD analysis project Ga0265296, IMG submission 189073) | Groundwater microbial communities from a municipal landfill in Southern Ontario, Canada - Pumphouse #1 | ecosystem: Environmental > Aquatic > Deep subsurface > Groundwater | place...
GTCACCCGCGCCGACGGCTCGACCTTCAGCTTCGACACGCTCTGCCGCATCGATACCGCGAACGAGGTCGAATATTATATGAACGGCGGCATCCTGCACTACGTCCTGCGCAAGCTGGCGGCGTAAGCGCGGGCGGGCGAGGATCGGGCGAATGGGCAAACTGCTGATCCTGATCCTCGGCCTGGTGCTCGGCCTGCTCCTTGCCCGCTATCTGCGCCGGCAAAGGGCAGGCCGCGACCTCACCGCACCTCCGCCAAGGCCGATGGTCCGCGTCGGGGACGAGCGGATAGACGATGAGGAAATCCGCATGCTGCTTCGCCAGGACCGCAAGATCGAGGCGATCAAGCTGGTCCGCGAACGCACCGGGTTCAGCCTCGCCGATGCCAAAGATGCGGTCGAGGCACTCGAAAAGACGATGCGCTGAACATCCTGTCTCCGACCGGGGTCCAGACCGCCCGAAGGGAGGAGAGATGAGTGTTTTCCAGATCGCGATCGAAGTCGTCGGCTGGCTCGCCGCCGCGCTCATCCTCGCCAGCTATGTCCTGCTGTCGCTCGGGCGGATCGAGCCGCGCGGCTATCTTTATCAATGGATGAACGTGATCGGTGCCAGCGGGTTTGTGCTCAATTCGGGCTATAATGGCGCGCTCCCCTCTGCGGGGTTGAACATCGTGTGGGCATTGATGGGGATATTCACCCTCTGGAGCGTCTGGCGTGCGCAACAAGGGAAGGATGGTGGGCGCTGACGGGCTCGAACCGCCGACCCTCTCGGTGTAAACGAGATGCTCTACCAACTGAGCTAAGCGCCCCCGAGATGTCATCTTCAACGGGAGGTGCGCCCCTGCCATAAGCCGCCGCCGCTGGCAAGCGAGACGCGCATGTCAAAGCCAGCCGATATGCTTGAAACGCCAGAAGACCAACCCCGATCCGCCGAAGATCAGCGCGAGGGCAAAGGGATAGCCGAAACCCCAATCGAGTTCGGGCATGAATTTGAAGTTCATGCCATAGATGCCTGCGATCGCAGTCGGCACCGCAAGAATTGCAGCCCAGGCCGCGAGCTGGCGCGTAATCACGCCCTGACGCTGCTGTTCGAGCATACCATTGGTTTCGATAACGGACGCCGCGATGTCCCGCAGGCCGGTCAAACGAAATTCGGCACGCTGCACATGGTCCCAGATGTCGCGAAAAAAGGGCCGTACCGCAGGGTCGATATTGGGCAGGTCGTCCTCGGTCGCAAGCCGCCCGGCGACCTCCTTCATCATGCCCACGAGGCGCTGGAAGCGGATGATCTCGTGCCGCTGGGTATAGAGGTGACGGATATCTGCGGCGTCGAGCGGCGTGTCCATCACGCTGTCCTCGACCGCCAGCATCCGGTCCTCGATAGCATCGACGACAGGAAAATAGCCGTCGACGATGAAATCGAGCACGGCATAAAGTACATAGTCGGGACCGTGCGCGAGCTTTGCGGGCAAGGTTTCGAGTCGGGCCCGGATGTCGGTGTGCGTGCGCGCCGACCCGTGACGGACGCTAACGAAAAAATGCGGGCCAAGAAAGAAAGCGGTTTCGCCCGGCTGGATGATATCCGCGTCGAGGTTGGCGGTTCGGGTGATGACGAACAACTGGTCGCCATAAGCCTCGACTTTCGGCAACTGGTTCGCCTTTAATGCATCCTCGACAGCGAGCGGGTGGAGGCCAAAGCGTTTCGCAATCCCTTCGAGTTCGCCCGGCGTCGGCTCGTAAAGACCAAGCCAGAAAAAGTCGCCGTCTTCGCAATCTTCGGGGATCGCTTCGTCCGGACCGATGTCGCGGACGAGCTTGCCGTCATGATAGACACGGGCGGCCATGATCGGCATCGGCAGGAAACTCCGTTAAAGTGGGCGCTGAAATGGGGCGCGCCGCCGCCAAGATAAATGCTCTTGGTTTCAGGGCTAGATGATTCGGCTGTCGTAAGCCCATTGCAGCAGCGCCTGCCGCTGTTTCGGCCGGCAAAAAGGATCGCCCGGCTCGCAATGCTTGCGCACTTGAGCGGCGTGGCGCCGGAACGCCCGCCACCGCGCAATCTGGCGATGATCCTCGCCCGGCATCCGCCGCCCGGAATAATAACGGCAATACCATTGGAACCAGCCGCGCGGGTCGTCGGGATGGATCCACCCTTTCTGGACCCATATATGCAGCGGAACACTTGCCCGAATCCCGAAATAGTTGAGCGAGCAGTCGGGACGTTCGGGCGAAAGCTTTGCCTTCTTGAACCAGCTTTCCGGGAATTCGGGGGTGCAGTCGGTCATATATTTGCCGCAAAACACCCCAAGTTCCAGCATCTCGGCGGGCGTGAGTTCGGGTTCGAAATCGGGGTCGAACGCCTTCCCCATCGGGGCGGTACGCAAATAGCGATACCCCTGCTGCATTCGGTCGTTCACGACCACTTCGACGGCATCCTTCATGACCGGAAGTTAGCCGGGCCGACCCGTGCCGACCATGGCTATTCGTCAAGCGCCTCGAAATAACGGGCGAGCGCGTCAGAGGCGCCCTCGGCGAGCGCGATGAAGATGCGGCGGCCGTCGTGCGGATCGTCTTCGCGCAGGAACAGTCCGGCGTCGGTCATCGTCTTGATCCAGCGTAGCGCCGTCGTGGCGGGAACCGCGGCGGCGATGCACAGACTCGACACCGACACCGGCTGGCGCTCGAGCCGCGCGGCATACAGATCGAGCAGCATGTCCCACGCCGGATCGGCGAACAGGTCGGCAGGGAAATATTGTTCGCGCATCCGCCGCTGACGCAGCATCCGCCGCACCGCCTTGGCGCGCTGCCGATCGAGCGTGCGCTCTTCGGGAACGAAGCTGCGCGGCATCACGGCAAAGTCGCGCGCCGGGGCGCGTATCTGTCCGCCATAGTCAGCCAGATCCTCGGCCCGTGAAGTATAGCCCGTCGGCGTGCCGGGCAGGCCGCCCCTCTGGCCAGCGAGGTCGCCAAGCAAACGAGAGATGCGCGCGACCTCCTCTTGCAGCCGGTCGATCCGCTCTATCGCATCGTCACGCGCGATATCGTGGAACACCCCACCCCGCACACGCCGTGCCGCCGCCAAAGCCATCAGCCGATCCGTCGGATCGGCGTCGACCATAAACTGGGCGTTAAGCGACACGGGAATGGCTGCCACGAGCCGGTCGAGCGCGGGCAGCCGGGTTTCGAGAACAAGGTTGCAGCCCTGCCCTTCTACTGCGGCGCATATATCGGCGAGCGTTTCGCTTTCGATCGCGTCCGCCGCAGCCAGCCAGACAATGTCGAGCGTCGCTGTTTGCCGGATGTAATTTGCCGCTGCGGCTGCGGATATTGTCTTTGCCAGGCGCACATTTGCAAGCGAAGCCAGGTCGGGACAATCGCAAGGCGACCCTATAAACAAAAGTGGCGATGCAACCGCTTCCCGGAGCGCTCCGGGAGACCCATCATATTGTTTGCCGAAACCGTTGGGCAGAAATGCCGCCGTGTCCAATGAGTGTAGGTCTATCATGCTGCCGTCCCCATTTTCATCGCTCCACCGTGGCGTAAGCATGCCGTCATTTCGGCGCTATTCACCTTTTGTTCGCTCCCTTTTGCTGCCAATTCGGACCCAGCTTCGATATTGGCGCGAGTTGGCAAGCGACGGCGGGAACGGACTGGCTCCAATTTGGACATGATTTGTTCTCATCGTCAATCATTAATTCATCCCTTGCCAAGCCATCATCAGCCAGTCAGGCCGACATGATGGTTTCAGGTTCCTCCCTACTCGCGCAGCATTGGCGGCGGCGCTTCCGGTCGCTGCTCGCGCTGGCGATGCTCGCCGGGCTCGCCTTTTTGGCCTGGGTGTGGTTGCCGGCCCCCGCGCTGACCGTGCCGCTCGTCCATGTGATCGACGGCGACAGCCTGACGGTGCGAAAGGATGACGCCCCGCTAACGATCCGCCTGACCGGCATCGACGCGGTCGAATATCGACAGGATTGCACGCGCGGCGCCGTCCGCTGGCCCTGCGGGCGTGAAGCGCGCACCGCCCTCGAAAAACTGGTCGGCCGTGGGCCGCTCCATTGCGACGTCGCGGCGAAGGACCGTTACAATCGCACGCTCGCCGCGTGCCGCACCGCTCCCTTCCCCGACGGCATCGACCTCAGTGCCGAAATGACCCGGCTCGGCTGGGCGGTCGTCACGAGCGACGCCTATATGGTGGAGGAAGCCGAGGCGCAGGCAAAACGGCGCGGCATCTGGCAGGGCGACTTCGTTCGCCCCGAAAACTGGCGCGCGATGCGCGAGCGTGAGAGCACCGCGCTGACAAGGCCCGACGCGTAAAACGCACCCGCTATGCCTCGCCGCCGTTTCCGGCTAGGGCGAGCGTCATGAACAGCCTGCTTCCCGTCATGATCGGCGGCGCGATCGGCGCCGGCGCCCGCCATCTGGTGGGTCAGGCGATGCTCGCGCGGCTCGGCCCCGGCTTCCCCTGGTGGACGCTCTCGATCAATATCGCCGGTGGCCTGTTGATGGGGCTGCTGATCGGCGCGCTCGCGCGCAGTAGCGATGGCGGCGAAACCGCGCGCCTTTTCATCGGCGTCGGCGTCCTCGGCGGCTTCACCACTTTCTCCTCCTTCAGCATGGAATTCTGGATGCTTTTCGAACGCGGCCAAAATGCGCAGGCAGTCGCCTATGTCCTCGCGTCGGTCATCGGCGCGATCGCCGCCTGCGGGCTAGGCCTCTTCATCATACGACAGGTGCCGGCATGAGTGACAACGCAAAACTCGACGGCGCAATCATTGCCGAGGAGGATGACGGCATCCGGCTCGACCGCTGGTTCAAGCGCCATCGCGAGGGCACGCCGCACGCGCTGCTCGCGCGCTGGGCGAGGTCGGGCCAGCTGACGCTCGACGGCAAAAAGGCCGATGTGTCCGACCGCATCGCGACCGGGCAGAAGCTCGTCATGCCCTCACCCCCGGTCGAGACCGTGGCGCGTCCGGCACGCAAGGGCCGCCCGCTGACCGAAGCCGATGTCGAACTGGCCACCGGCATGATGATCCACCGCGATGCCAGCGCGATCGTGCTCAACAAACTGCCCGGTCTCGCGACGCAGGGCGGCACGAAGACCGAGCAGCATGTCGACGGCCTGCTCGACGCTCTCAAATTCGATGGCCCGACGCGGCCCAAGCTCGTCCATCGGCTCGACAAGGACACCTCGGGCGCGCTGCTGATCGCGCGGACGCCGAAGGCGGCGGCTTATTTCGCCAAGAGCTTTTCGAACCGCAGCGCCAAGAAGACCTATTGGGCGCTGATCGTCGGCGTGCCCGACATCCAGCAGGGCGAAATCGACCTGCCGCTCGCCAAGCAGCCGGGATCGGGCGGCGAGAAGATGCACGTCCATGACAGCGGTCTCGCGTCGAAAACACGCTATCGCGTCATCGAGCGCGCAGGGAACAGCGCGGCATGGGTCGAACTCCAGCCGCTGACCGGCCGCACCCATCAGCTGCGCGTTCATATGGCGGCGATCGGCCATCCGATCGTCGGCGACGGCAAATATGGCGGCAAGGGCGCGTTCCTGACCGGCACGATCAGCCGCAAGATGCACTTGCACAGCCGCCGCCTGCGCATCGACCATCCCGACGGCGGTGCGATCGACATCAGCGCCGAGGTGCCCGACCATTTCGCCGCCAGTCTCGACGCGTTGGGCTTCGACCTGCTGCTCGGCGAAGTCGGGATCGACCCGTCCGAAAAAGGCCCCCCGCCCAAATCGGCGCTGAAGGCGCAGGCGAAGGCCCACAGCAAGCAGATCCGCAAGGCGCGGCGCGGCGAACGGCGCGGCCGCACCGCCGAGAGCAAGCCGACCGATTTCGTCGGCAAGCCGAAACCCAAGGCGAAAGCGAAACCGGGCAAGCCCGGCAAGCCGGCGCCCGGGAAATCCGCGGGCAAGAAGCCGAGCGCCAAAAAGTATCCGGCGCGCCCACCCAAAGCGAGCTGATGCACCCGAACTCCGCCTTCCGCCCGCGGCAGGACGATCTCGCCGAATTGCTCGTGCGCGAGATCGGCTTTGCCGCGATCTTTGCCAGCACCCCCGACGGGCCGCGCGTCGCGCACGCGCCGGTGGTGCTGAGCGACGACCGGACGATGCTGCAATTCCATTTGGCGCGTGGCAATGCGCTCACCCGCCATTTGGCTGGCACGAACGCGCTCGCCGTCGTGCAGGGCCCCGACGCCTATGTCAGCGCGAGCTGGTACGCCGACGCCGATCAGGTGCCGACGTGGAATTATGTCGCGATCGAGATGGAAGGTGTGGCCCGGAGGCTCGCCGATACCGAGCTGGTCACGCAGCTCGACAGATTGTCCGCCCAGCACGAAACGCGCGTCGGCGCGAATCCGCCGTGGACACGCGACAAGATGAACCCTGCGCTGTTCAGCAAGATGACCGGCGCAATCGTCGGTTTCGAAATGCGGATCGCCGCGTGGCGCCCGACGATCAAGTTGTCGCAAAACAAGTCCGCCGAGGAGCGCGGGCGCGTGATCGAGGGGGTCGAGGCGACCGGTCATGGCGCGCTCGCGCAGTTGATGCGTCACCTTGGCGGCGATAGGGAGAGCGTATGACCCAAGCCGACGACGCGCTCGCGAAAAAACGTTTCTTTGCCCTCTCGATCATGCGCCTGATGGGCGTCGCTTTTGCTATGATCGGTTTCATCCTGATTAGCGGCGGTTTCGCGCTGGCCGGCCAGCCGACCGACCGCTGGATCGGCGCCGCGATCGTTCTGGTCGGCGCGTTCGATTTCGCGGTGATGCCGCTGCTGCTCGCCCGCCGCTGGCGGTCGCCAAAAAACCCGTGAAGCGCTTTTGGAAAGAGGTTGCCGTCGTCGCCGAGAACGGCGACTGGGGCATCGCGCTCGACGGCCGGCCTGTGCGCACGCCGCAGCGAGCGCCGCTGGTCGTGACGAGCATTGCGCTTGCCGAAGCGATTGTCGCCGAATGGATGGCGCAAGGCGAGACGATCGATCCGGCCGCGATGCCGATGACCGGCCTCACCAACGCCGCGATCGATCTGGCGTCACCCGATCCGATCGGCTTCGCAGAGCCGATCGCCGCTTATGCCGCGACCGACCTTTTCTGTTACCGCGACGACCGCGATGCGATGCTGCAGGCCGAGCAGGTGGCGGCGTGGAACCCGCTGCTCGTCTGGGCCGAGGATCGATTCGGGATCGAGTTCGTCATCACGCAGGGAATATTGCCCGTCGATCAGCCGCCCGAAACGGTCGCGGCGCTGCGCGATGCGGTGTTCGCGCTCGATCCTTGGCGGATAGCGGCCTTGACGAAGCTGGTCACCATCGGCGGATCGCTTGTCGCGGGGCTGGCGCGCGTCGAGGCAGCGTTCGACGCAGAGGTCTTGTGGGAGGCGGTCAGCCTCGACGAGCGCTATCAGGAACGCCGCTGGGGCGCCGATGCCGAGGCGCAGGCACAACGCGCCGCGCACAAGTACGACTGGAACAATGCCGTGCGGTTTTTGGAGCTCCTCTAAACCGTTTGTATCAAGCGAAGTCGAGATGCCGTTCGGCGTAACGCATGGTCGAGAGGTGTCTCGACCTCGCTCAACACGAACGAGTTTGGTTTTCCGCTTAATCGGTGAAATTCGGTTTCCGCTTTTGCATTCCGGCCATCACCGCCTCCATCTGGTTCGGGGTGCGGATCACCTTGACCTGCTCGTCGCTCTCTGCCTGCAAGACTTCCGCGTCGCTCGCGTCCGCCAGCATGTTGCACAGCCGCTTGGCGCCGCGAATCGCGTGCGGATTCTTGTCGGCAATGACTTCGGCCAGCTCCATTGCCTTGGCCAATGGATCGTCCGAGACATGCGTCGCAAAGCCGAGAAGCTTCGCCTCCGATCCGTTGAATTCGCGGTTGGTGTAGATCATCTCGCGCAGCACATCGTCCGCGACCTGCGTGCGCCACAGCGCCATGCCCGCGACGTCAGGGACGAGACCCCAGCGCATTTCCATGATCGCGATGCGCGTGTCGGGGTGGACGATGCGGATGTCGGCGGCGGCCATGATCTGGCTGCCCGCGCCGAAGGCGACGCCGTGCACCGCGGCGATCACCGGCACCGGCAGTTCGCGCCAGCCCCACGCAGCATATTGGGCGTTGTTCGCGATCCCGCGCGTCCGGTCGGACAGGCTTCCCCCCGCGCTGCTCGCCCCCGGATCGCGATCATTGCTGAGGCTGGAGAGGTCGAGTCCGGCGCAGAAGGCGCGGCCTTCGCCCGACAGAACGACAACGCGGAGGCCTGCGGTCTCCTTGAGCTGATCGACCGCCTCGGCCAGCGCCTCCCACATTGCCGGATCAAGCGCGTTCATCTTGTCGGCGCGGATCAGGCGGACGTCGGCGATGCCGCCCTCCAGCATGGTGATCGAAATACGGTCTTTCACGGGAGAGTCCTTTTCAACATGTGAGCGCGGCTTCGACGAGCGGAAGCTGGTCGTTGCCGAAATACATATCGCCCTTGTCGACGAAAATCGTCGGCGAACCATAGCCGCCGCGCGCGATGACTTCATCGGTGTCGTGCGCAACCGGGCCTTTACCACGTCGGTCGCGGCCGCTGCGGCGAGCGCAGCACCATCGAGCCCTTCAGCATCGGCGACCGCCGCGAGCACTGCGGGGTCGTCGAGATTCTCCTGCCGGACGAAATAGCTGGCAAAGGCGCCGCGCGCGAAACGGACAAGCGCCGCCTGATCCTCTTCGAGCGCGCAGCAGAAGCGCATCGCTGCGATACTCTTCGCAGGGTGCCACGCTGACGGGAAGTTCATCGGCACATTCGCGAGCCGCGCCCAGTCCTTGAGCACCTTCCAGCTGTGCTGGAGCCGCCGGTTGTCGGTCTGCTCGCGCGCCGCATAGACGGCGGGGTTCACGGCATTGAACACCCCGCCGACGAGGATCGGCCGATACACCGCCGCCGCGCCGGTGCGTTCGAGCACGCCCGGCAGGTTGTGGAAGGCGAGGCAGGTCCACGGCGAGGAGAGGTCGAAAAAGAATTCGACGCGCGCGGTCATCGGATCAGGCCTCCGCTTTCGCCTTTTCCCAATATTGGTCGCGGAGCAGGCGCTTGTAGAGCTTGCCGGTATCGTGGCGCGGCAAGGCTTCGAGGAAGTCGATGCGGCGCGGGATCTTCACGCCCGACAATTTTTCGCGTGCATAGGCGATCAGTTCATTGCGGAACGCGTCGCCCACGTCAGCCATGTCGGCGGGCTGGATAACCGCGATCACTTCCTCGCCCATTTCGTCGTGCGGGCCGCCGACAACCGCGACGTCGGCGACCTTGGGATGGGTGACGAGATGATTTTCGATTTCCTGCGGATAGATATTCACCCCGCCCGAGATGATCATGAAACTCTTGCGGTCGGTCAAATAGAGGAAGCCATCTTCATCAACTTTGCCCACATCGCCCAGCGTCGACCAGCCTTTCGAGTTGCGGCTGGAGGCGGTTTTTTCACTATCACCGTGATATTCAAAGATATTTTCACTTTCGAAGAAAACCGCGCCTTCTTCGTTCGGACCGAGCTCGGTCTCATTATCCTCGCCCATGATGTGGACCGCGCCGAGGATCGGGCGGCCGACGCTGCCCCGGTGCGTCAGCCAGTCGGCGCTGGAGATGAAGGTCATGCCATTGCCCTCGGAGCCCGCATAATATTCGAACAAGACCGGGCCCCACCAGTCGATCATCGCCTGTTTGACCGGCACCGGGCACGGCGCTGCGGCGTGGATCGCGACCTTAAGCGACGAGGTGTCGTAGCGGGTGCGGACTTCCTCGGGCAGTTTGAGCATGCGCACGAAATGCGTCGGCACCCACTGGCTGGCGTTCACGCGATATGTTTCGATGTGCGACAGCGCCGCTTCGGGATCGAATTTCTTCATCAGGACGACGGTGCCGCCGAGGCGGTGGATCGTCATCGACCAGCGCAGCGGCGCGGCGTGATAGAGCGGCGCGGGCGACAGATAGACGCTGTCGGCGTTGATCTGGAACACCGCCGAGGCGAGCATGACGAGGCTGTTCGTCGCATCGATCGCGGGATCCTCGGGCAGCGGCACGCGCACGCCCTTGGGGCGCCCGGTGGTGCCCGACGAATAGAGCATGTCGACCCCGGCGCGCTCGTCGGCGACCGGCGTCGCGGGCATCGCAGCGACGGCATCCTCCCAATCGGCGTATCCGGGGATGTCGCCGCCCATCGCGAAGCGCTTGATCCCGGTCGTGAGCTGCTGCGCGGCGCCGGCAAGGCTCGCCGACACCACGAGAATCTGCGCGCCCGAATTTTCGAGGATGTAGTCGGTTTCGTCCTGCGTCAGCCGCGACGAAATGCACACATAACGCAGCCCCGCGCGCTGTGCGCCCCAAGTCAGGCCGTAATAATGCGGCGTGTTGTCGAGCATGAAGGCCACGACATCCTCATGCCCCAGCCCGTGCGAGCGAAAGAGCTGCGCCGCGCGGTTCGAGGCGGCGTCGAGTTCGCCATAGCTGATCGCCTCCCCGGTTTCGGCGACGATGATCGCGGCTTTGTCGGGGTTAGTGCGGGCGTAAACTGAGGGGTGCATCGGGCATCATCTCCGGGAATCGTTGCTTTCTTTATGTCGAAGATGAGTAGCAAGCTGAAACTTTTGGTCAAGCGAGGTGGGACTGGTGATGGGCGCGCCGCCAGCGGATGATATATCGCGACGCGTAACTTCCGGTCGTCTTGCTCGGCACTATCCGTCGATGCCATTCCCGATCCCCGCCGTCGTCGCAACATGCTGTCGCGCCGCCGCCCCACCGGCATTGCACCGCCTTTTGGCTGTGCTAACCCTAGCCCATGACCAGTATCGAAATGCTTGACGGCGACTTCGCCACCCTGCCCGACCTTGTCCGTGCCCATGCTGCGGAGCGTCCCGATGCCGTAGCGGCTGCCGACCCAGCGCGGCGGCTGAGCTGGTCCGAACTGGATCAATTGACCGACCGAATCGCCGCGCGGTTGCAGCAGGACGGATTCGCAAAAGGAGACCGCACCGCGATCGCGGGCCTCAACAGCGTCGAGCAAATGGCGGTGATCCTCGGCACGCTGCGCGCCGGCGGGGTTGCGGGACTCGTCACCAACAGCGCGACGGGCGAGCAGATGGCGGCGATGATCGCCGACACCGGCGCGCGCCACCTGTTCCTCGACAGCGCGGCGAAGGCGAGCCTCGAAGGGCATGTCATTACCGCCAGCGACCTGATCGCGATGGACGGCAGCGACGCGGGCACGCCGCTCGATGCCTGGCTGTCGCTGGCGGGCGCCAAGCCGACGCCGGTCGAGATTCTGCCCGAGGACGGGTTCAACATCATCTATTCGTCGGGCACCACGGGCACGCCCAAGGGCATCGTCCACAGCCACGCGATGCGCTGGCAGCATATCATCCGCGGCGCCCCCGCCTATGGCCCCAATGCGGTGACGATCCTGTCGACCCCGCTCTATTCGAACACGACGATGGCGAGCTTCATGCCCACCGTCGGGTCGGGCGGGCAGGTCGTGCTGATGAAGAAATTCGATGCGCGCGGTTTCCTGGAACTCGCGGCGCGCGAGCGCGCGACGAACACGATGCTGGTCCCGGTGCAGTATCGCCGGATCATGGCGCTGAACGATTTCGGCGACTTTGATCTCTCCAGCTTCGTCGTCAAATATTGCACCTCGGCGCCCTTCCCCGCAGCACTGAAGGCCGATGTGCTGCAACGCTGGCCGGGCGGGCTCGTCGAAATTTACGGCATGACCGAGGGCGGCGCCGCCTTCATCCTCGAGGCGCATCAATTCCCCGACAAGCTCCACACCGTCGGCAGGCCCGCGCCGGGCCATATCGCGAAGGTGATCGACGAGGATGGCAACGAGCTGCCGCAGGGGTCGGTCGGCGAAGTCGTCGGCCGAAGCCCCGCGATGATGACCGGATATAACAACCGCCCCGACGCGACCAAGGCGATGCACTGGTATGATGCCGAAGGACATCTCTTCTACCGCCACGGCGATATCGGACGGATCGACGAGGACGGATTCCTGACCTTGATGGACCGCGCCAAGGACATGATCATCTCGGGCGGCTTCAACATTTTCCCGAGCGACCTCGAAGCGATCCTGCTCGCCGACGAGCGCGTCGTCGAGGCGGCGGTGGTGGGTATGCCGAGCGAGGAATGGGGCGAGACGCCGGTGGCGTTCGTCGTGCTGAAATCGGGCGCCAATGCGGAAAGCGTGCGCGCCGACTGCAACGCCAAGGTCGGCAAGACGCAGCGGTTGAGTGCGATTACGGTGGTGGAAGAGCTGCCGCGCAGTCCGATCGGCAAGGTGTTGAAGCGCGAGTTGCGGGAGGCGTATGCGGCGTAGCGGCCGAGCCGTCGTTTAACGACCGGAGGCTGCCCTACCTACCCCGTTCGCATCGAGCCCTTCGACTGCCTTGCAGGCGCTCAGGATAAACTTCGGCCTTTGGCCGAAGTCGAGATGCCCCCGTCGTGGCGCAAGGTCGATGGGTGTCTCGACTTCGCTCGACACGAACGGAAATAGAGGGGACCGTCTGCAATCCCCAACGCCGCAATCCGCCTCTAAAAAAGTGCTTTCCTACATTATTCGGCTGTGTCAGCCTTCATGTCAGCTCTTTCAAATTGGATATAAAACGGTCGCTGCCCGGATGCCGGATTCGGCCAAGGTCCGGCTGCCATCTGTCTGTCGAGCGCGACAAATGGGGCACTGCAATAGGCTGAACTTTCCTGAACTTTGACATGATGGCCCGGCGCGTGCGCCGACCGGATCGCGGCCCCGGCTCGGAATAACCGAAAACGACAAGGGCGGCTCACCACGCCGAAACAGACTCTCACGCGCCGCGTGGCTTGTCAGGCCAGCCCCGCGGCCTCAATCGCCGCCAGCGCATTCGCCAGCCGCGCATCGCCTTCGCCTTCGACCCACGCCCATTTAAGCTTCCGCCGGTCGAGTTCGCCGATCGCGACCTCCATGAATTGCACCCGCGCCAATTCGCTGCCGAACAGGCGCGTGCCATCCTCCTCCCACGGCAAATCCATCGCGGGGACAAGATAGAGGTCGGCGACCGCGTCCCACAGGTCGATTTCGGGCAGGCGGCGGCCGAGCAGCATGATCGCCCATGCCTGTGTCATCAGCGGGTCGGTGTCGGACACCAGCCACTCGGGCCGCTGCGCGAGTGCTTCGCGGGTCGCGGCGCGATGCCCGTCGAAAATCGCGAGCAGGTCGACTTCGTCGAGATCGGTGCCGTTCGCCTCGGCATAGGTGCGGCCATATTCGGGGACGACGAGCCCGCCGAGCTGGAGCGCGAGGCGCGGCGCGAGGGTCGATTTGCCGGTGCTTTCGGCGCCGTGAAGGCAGATATGGCGGGTCATATCGCCACCCTGCCCGTCGCCGCCGCGCGGCGCCACTGGAGCAGGCCGTCGATCGACAGGCCGAGCAGCACGACATAGACCGCGCTGGTCGCATAAAGGCCGCGCCATGCGAACAGCGGCACCGCGATCAGGTCGACCGCGATCCAAAGGAACCAGCTTTCGACCCGGCGCCGCGCCAACAGCCATTGCGCGGTGATGCTGAGCATCGCGATCGCGCCGTCGACCCAAGGCGCGATCGCGTCGGTGTAGCGGTCCATCGCGAAGCTCCATCCGCCCCAGGCGACAATCGTCGCGGCCGCAAATCCCCGGCGCGCGCGGTCCGTCATCCAGCCGACGGGAATCCCGCTATCGTCGCGGGCGCGCATCCATGCGGCCCAGCCATAAAGGTTGAGCAGGAAGAAAAAGCCCTGGAGCAGCATGTCGCTGTAGAGCTTTGCTTCGAAGAAAACGAAGGCATAAAGCGTCACCGCGATGAGCGCGAAGGGGTAGTTCCACACGCTGCGCAGCGCGACGAGCGCGACATTGGTCAGCACGAACGCCGCCGCGATCCATTCGAGATAGCTCATTCGCCCGGCTCATGGCGCTCGACATACTTGGGCCGCGTCCACAGCCCGGCGCGGCTGATCCGCCGCTGCGGCGGGCGGCGCAGCACCGACCAGCCCGCGCGCGCCACCCATCCCAATTTCGCGATGCGCGACGTGCCCGCGCGGTGGTCCCACGCATGGTCGCCGCGGGCGCGGACTTCGCGCGCGATATCGCCATAGATGCCCGCCGCGGCGAGCACCGCCCAGCGGCTGCGCGGTGGCAGCTTGCGCGCCCCCCAGCGCGCCGATGCCTCATATTCCTCGGCCATTTCGGACAGCCATCTGGCCATCACCGACAGGCGTCCGCGAAAGGCGGGATGCATATGCTGGCCGGGCGGAATGTCGAGTTCGACCATCCACTCCATCGGCAAATAGCAGCGATCGGCTGCGGCATCCTCGGCCACATCGCGTGCGATATTGGCGAGCTGGAAGGCGATGCCGAGATCGGAGGCGCGATCGAGCGTCGTCTCGTCGGCCGGGTCGATTCCCATCACGAGCGCCATCGCCACCCCGACCGCGCCGGCGACATGATAGCTATAGCGCAGCAGGTCCGCCTCGCTGCGCGGGCGCCAGTCCTGTGCGTCGAGTTCGAAGCCCGCGATGATAGCGTCGATCACCGCGCGCGGGATCGCGACCTCGGTGAGCAGGAAACCGAGCGCATCGAACGCCATGTCGCCCGTCGGCTCGCCGGCGAATGCCTTGTCGGTCTGCGCGCGAATATACGCAACCGCAGCCACCGCATCATGATCGGCGCGCATCACCCCGCCATGATCCTGTCCGTCGGTCAGGTCGTCGGCGGCGCGGCACCAAGCGTAAAGCAGCCACACGCGCTCGCGCGTTTCGCGGTCGAACAGCTGGCTGGCGAGCGCAAAGCTTTTCGATCCGCGCGCGATGCTGTCGTGCGCAAAACCGTGGAGCGAGGCCGGATCGTAAAAAATAGGGACTGTCCCTATTTATTCGCAGGCGGGGCGGTGACCCGACCGGCATCGAGCCAATAAACAGGGACTGTCCCTATTTTTTGCTCTGCCCTCACAGATTTTCGGCCTTCATCGCGAAGATCGTCTTGTGCGGCACATAGGCCGCCATCTTGCCCAGCAAATCGTCGAGCCCGGCGTCGACGATCATGATCCCGGCGTGCGCGGGGCGGATGAAGCCGACCTCGACCATATGGCGGTTGAACGCGATGAGGTCGTTGTAGAAGCCCGCGGCGTTGAGCAGCCCAACGGGCTTGCTGTGATAGCCAAGCTGCGCCCAGCTGATCGCTTCCCACAGTTCGTCCATCGTGCCGACCCCGCCGGGAATGGTGAGGAAACCGTCGGAGAGATCGGTGAACATCTTCTTGCGTTCGTGCATGCCGCTGACGACGTGAAGCTCGGTGCAGCCGCGATGCGCGACTTCGGCGCCGACGAGCGCCTCGGGGATGATGCCGATCACTTCGCCGCCGGCCTCCAGCGCGCTGTCGGCGACCGCGCCCATGAGGCCGAGCCGGCCACCGCCATAGACGACGCCGATGCCGCGCGTCGCCAGCGTGCGCCCGACGTGGCGCGCGGTTTCGATATAGATCGGATCGTCGGGGGTCGCGGACCCGCAATAGACGGCAAGGCGTTTCATCATATTTCCAACATCAAGCGGGCGGTCGCCTTGGCGCTGCCGACGACCCCCGGAATACCCGCGCCCGGATGCGTCCCCGCGCCGACGAAGTAAAGATTCGAAATCATATCGTCGCGGTTGTGGGCGCGGAACCAGGCGCTTTGCCACAGGACGGGCTCGAGGCTGAACGCGCTGCCGAGATGCGCGGCGAGGTCGCGGCCGAAATCGGCGGGGGTGTAGTGGAAGCGGGTGACGAGGTTGGCGCGAAGGCCGGGAGCGACGCGGCGTTCGACTTCGTCCAATATCGCGTCGGCGAATTGATCGCCGAAAGCGCCGTCCCAATCGGCCTTGGCCTTACCGAGATGCGCGACGGGGGCGAGCGCGTAGAAGGTCGAATGGCCGGGCGGCGCCATGCCCGGATCGGTGATGCTGGGATGGTGGAGGTAGAGCGAGAAGTCCTCGGGGACGACGCCGCCGTAGATGTCATCGAGCAGCCCCTTGTAGCGCGGGCCGAAAAGGATGCTGTGGTGCGCGATGTCGGGATAATCGCCCTTCACGCCGAAATGGACGACGAACAGCGACGGCGACCAGCGTTTGCGGTTCAGGCTCTTGGCGACCTTTTGCCCGCGCGGATGATCGGCGAGCAGCGTCCGATAGCTGTGCATCAGGTCGCCGTTGCACGCGACCATATCGGCGTCGGCGTGCCAGCCGCTTTGCGTCGTGACGCCCGTCGCGCGGTCGCCTGCGGTGTCAATCTTCGCCACCGGGTCGCCGAGGCGCAGCGTGCCCCCCAGTCGCTCGAACAGGCTGACCATGCCGCCGACCAGCCGGTTGGTGCCGCCACGCGCGAACCAGACGCCGCCGTCCTTTTCGATCGTGTGGATCAGCGCGTAGATCGCGCTCGTCGTCATCGGATTGCCACCGACCAGCAGCGTCTGGAACGACAAGGCCTGTCGCAGCCGCTCGTCCCGCACATAGGAGGAAACGATCGAATAGACGCTGCGCCACGCCTGATATTTCATCAAGGCAGGCGCCGCCTTGATCATCGAGACGAAGTCGAGGAAGGCGACCGCGCCGAGCTTGACATAGCCCTGCTCGTAAACGCCCTTCGAATAGGTGAGGAAGCGGTCGTAGCCGCCGATGTCGGCGGGGTGGAGCTTCGCGATTTCGGCGCGCAGCGCCGCCTCGTCGTTCGAATAGTCGAAGTTCGTCCCGTCGGGCCAGTTCAGCCGGTAGAAGGGCATGACCGGCATCAGGTCGACGTCGGCCGCCATATCCTGCCCGCTCAGCGCCCAGAGTTCCTCCAGGCACGGCGGATCAGTGATCACGGTCGGCCCGGCGTCGAAGGTGAAGCCGTCCTTTTGCCAATGATAGGCCCGCCCGCCGGGCTTGTCGCGCGCCTCGACGATCGTCGTCGCAACCCCGGCCGACTGGAGCCGGATTGCGAGGGCGAGGCCGCCGAAGCCGGCGCCGATAACGAGTGCGCTGCGGGTCATTTCCAGTCCAGTTTCGAAAGCGCCGCAATCGCGCGGCGAACAGATACGGGCGGCTTGCCCGACAGGATGCGAAGTTTATCCGCGCCGTTCGACCGACCGGCGTAGAAACGCGCGATCAGACCGGGCGCGAGGCCATAGAAGCGATCGAAGATACGGTAACGCTCGCCCGGATCGGCGGCGCGAAACAGCATCGCGCCGAGCATGCGATAGAAACGCTGGCGCCGCCACGACGCCGCGGCGCGGTCGCGCAGCCGGCGCGGCAGGTCAGCGCGGCCGATGAGTCCGGGCAGCGCCGCGGCGGTCCGCACCGCATCGGGCAGCGAATAGCCGGTCATGGCGTGAAAGGCCCCGGCGCGCGCGCCGATGCGGCCGGTGCGGTCGGATTCGGGCCAGAGCCGATCGAATTGTCCTGCGATCACGACGGGCAGAACGCCCGTTTCCTCGCGCATCATCGCCGTCACATTCCATTGGCGGCGCGCCGCAAAGGTTGCGATCCGTGCCCGCACCTCCGCGACATCCAGGTCGGGCTCGTCGCTGTAATAAGTGTCTTCGACGAAGATCGTCTCGGCATCGAAGGGCAACAGATAGACGAAGCGATAGCCGTCCAATTGCTCCACCGTCGCGTCCATCACGACCGGCCGGTCGATGCCGTGCCCGCCCTCCACAGTCAGCGCCTGCCCGACGAATTTCTGCCAGCCGCAGTCGAGGCCCGGGAATTTGCCGGCGCCGCGCGCGTCGATGACCTGTTTTGCCGAGAGCCGCCCGCCGCGCGACAGCAGCACATGGTCGGGCGCGACATGCTTCGCCTTGTCGGCGATGATATGCCCCTCGGGCAGCGCCGCGGCGACCGCTTCGGCGAGCGCTTCGCCGGTGATGCTCTTATAGCCCATCCGCACGCGGCGCTCATGCGACGGGAACGCGACGTCATAGCCGTCCCAATGATGGCGGACGAGCGGCGCGACCAGCCAGCGGTCCTTTTTGACGATGTCGCTGTCGAAAAAGGACCAGATATGATTGCCGCCGATCGGGCCGGGTTCGATCAGCCGCACGTCGAGGTCGGGGCGCTTCGCGGCGAGCGCGAGCGCCGCGAGCCCGCCCGCGAGCCCGCCGCCGACAATGGCGATATCGCAGCGGGGAAGATCGGCGGTCATAATTCTGCCCTAGCCGTGCGTGCGGCGAAGCGCAAAGCCGTTCGGTCCCCTGCGTGCTTGACTCGCCGCGCGAAACGACCGAGTCGGACGAATATGAGCAAGCAGGCCCATGTCATCGCCGTCTACAGCCTGAAGGGCGGCGTCGGAAAAACCAGCCTGGCGGTGAATCTCGCCGCCGAAGCCGCGCTGCAGGCGGGCGGGCGAAACTTGCTGTGGGACCTCGACGGCCAGGCGGCGGCAAGCTTCATCCTCGGCCACGACGGACCGGGCAAGCGCACCGCCGAACAGGTGTTCGACCGCGACGTCGCGCCGGCGAAGCTGGTGACAAAGACCGCGATCGAAGGGCTCGATCTCCTCCCCGCCGACACCTCGCTGCGCGGACTCGACGCGCTGTTCCTCGACGCCGGCAAGAAAAGGCGCCTCGCAAAATTGCTGGCCGATATCGGCGCCGATTACGACCGCATCATCCTCGACTGTCCGCCGGGGCTCACCGAAACGAGCGAACAGATCATGCGCGCCGCCGACCTGATCGTCGTGCCGGTGATCCCCTCGCCGCTGTCGCGCCGCGCGCTCGACGAGGTGATCGCGCATCTGCGCCCCGCGAAAAAGAACAGCACGCCGCTGATGCCCGTTTATGCGATGGTCGATGCCCGCCGCGCGCTCCACCGCGATGCGCTCGCCGTTGAAGCCGCATGGCCCGTGCTGCCGATGGCGAGCGTCGTCGAACAGATGGCGGCGCGGCGCCTGCCGCTCGGCGCCTATGCCCGGCGCAGCAAGGCGGGGCAGGCCTATGCGCTGCTCTGGCAGCGCGTAGCGGCGTTGCTCGACGCGCGCGAGCGCAGGTGACCGCGGCGCTCGCCCTGCTGGGGTCGGCGCTCGCGATGACGCTGATCATTGCGCTGCGCTATCTGGTCAGCAGCGGCGGCTTTGCGCTTGCGACGAAATGGAAACATCCCGGCCTCTATCGCGGGCTTGAGCCCCAGATGCGGCGCGAGGTGGGCTGGAGCCTGGCGAGCGCCGCAATTTACGGCATTCCCGCGGGCATCGTCGCATGGGGGTGGCAAGCGCATGGCTGGACGCGCATCTACACCGATGTCGGCGCCTTTCCGCTCTGGTATCTGCCCGTCAGCCTTTTCGCATATCTGCTCGCCCACGACACATGGTTTTACTGGACCCACCGCTGGATGCACCGGCCCGCGCCGTTCCGAATCGCCCATTCGGTGCACCATCAAAGCCGTCCGCCGACCGCCTGGGCGGCGATGAGTTTCCATCCCGTCGAAGCGATCACCGGCGCGGTGGTCATCCCGGCGCTCGTCTTCGTCATCCCGATCCATGTCGCGGTGCTGGGGATCGTGCTGGCGATCATGACGGTGATGGGGGTCGGCAATCATATGGGGTGGGAGATGTTCCCGCGCGCGCTTGTTCATGGACCCGCAGGGCGCTGGCTGATAACCGCGACGCACCACGAGCAGCATCACGCCGCTTACCGGGGGAATTATGGACTTTATTTTCGTTTCTGGGACAAGGCGTGCGGCACGGATATCGGGCTTGGCGATTTTGCCGCTGCTCATCGGCGCCGCGAGCGTGCCGCCGACGCCCGCACCGACGGTTGAGGTCAGCGTCACCGGGCTGCGCAGCGCGAAGGGACAGATCCTCGTCTGCCTGACCACCAATCGCAAGGCCTTTCCCGATTGCAGCAAGGATAAGGGTTCGGTGCGCATGGCGGTGAAGGCAGCCGACGCAGGCGATTTCAAGCTGCATACGCCCGCCGCAGGGACCTATGCGATCGCGGTCGTGCATGACGAGAACAGCAACAACAAGATGGACACCGCGATCTTCCTGCCCAAGGAAGGCTTCGGCTTTTCGCGCAACCCGACGATCACCGTTGGCCCGCCAAGCTTCAAATCGGCAAGTTTCGCGGTCGCGGGCGATATGCGCCAGTCGATCAAGATGAAATATATGCTCTAATGGGCTTGCCGCCTTTCGAGGCGGTTTTGGGGTGGGAAGCGGGCATACCCAACATTCGTCATCCCGGACCCGATCCGGGATCCACCGCAGCGCCGAAGTCGCGGACCCCGGATCAAGTCCGGGTTGACGATGCAGGAATTTCCTCCCTGTCGCGCCGCGACGGGGGGGGACCGCCGTGAAGCGGTGGTGGAGGGGCCGCGACGGTGCTCCATAGGCCCCTCTGTCAGCGCTTCGCGCTGCCGCCTCCCCACGGCTTCGCCGCAGGGAGGATCGTTACGTCACGTCCGGCCGTAACCGGCCATTCCGGACTGGTAGATTGCAAGCGCCATTGTGGGGCGGGGGGCGCGGCGCTAAAGCATCGCGCGTGACCGCGACCTCCTCCCGCATCGCCGCTTTCGCCGACCGCTGGCCAAAGCTTGTCGCCCTGTTGCTCGGTGCAGTTTCGGCGACCGGCTTTGCGCCGCTGAACCTGTGGCCGCTGACCTTGCTCGCGCTGGCGGGCTGGATGGCGCTCGTCGCGCGCAGCCCCAAGGGTTCGCGTGCGCTGGGTATCGGCTGGGCGTTCGGCGTTGGTCATTTCGTCATCGGTCTCAACTGGATCGCGACGGCTTTCACCTATCAGGCGGCGATGCCGGCGTGGCTCGGATGGATCGCGGTCGTGCTGCTGGCGCTGTATCTTGCGGTCTATCCGGCGCTCGCGGCGTGGGGGGCTTGGACCATGCGGCCCAAAGGCGGAGCGCATTTTGCCGCACCGTCCTACCTGCTCGCCTTTGCCAGCCTTTGGACACTCACCGAATGGCTGCGCAGCTGGATTTTCACCGGTTTCGCGTGGAATCCCCTGGGGGTGATTGCGGTGCCGCACATGGCCGCGCCTGCGCGCTGGATTGGCACCTATGGCATGAGCGCGATCGTCTGCCTGCTCGCAGCCGTCCTGATCCTGGCGTGGTTTCACCGCCGTGTCGCCGCCGCTGCACTTTTCTGCAGCCTGCTCGCCTTGGGGGGCGCTGCATATCTGTCGCAAATGAACGGCGGCGTCGATGCCGCCGTTCGCTCCAAAGGCATGCAACGGATCCCCATCACCGTCGTCCAGCCCAATGTCGGGCAGGAAGACAAGTGGGAGGGCAGCAAGGCCGACGCCAATTTCGCCAAGCTCGCGCGGCTGACGACGCCAAAGGACGCCACGCCGCGGCTGATCCTGTGGCCCGAGGCGGCAGTGCCCGACTATCTCGAAGCGGGGTATCCAGCGCCCTATTACGACCGCTCGCCCGTCGCGGCGCGTATGCGGCTGACCAAGCTGATGAACCCGACCGACCTGATGCTGCTCGGCGCGCTCAAGCTCGAACTCGATCGTGACGGCGATGTCGTTGGTGCGCGCAACGCCGTGATGACGGTCCATGCCGATGGCACGCTCGGTCCGCGTTACGACAAGGCGCATCTTGTCCCTTACGGGGAATATCTGCCGATGCGCCCGATTCTGTCGGCGATCGGCCTGTCGCGGCTCGCGCCCGGCGACATCGATTTCTGGCCCGGACCCGGCGCCCGCACGCTCGACCTCGGCACCTTTGGCCGGGCGGGGCTGCAAATCTGCTACGAAATCATTTTCTCGGGTCAGGTCGTCGACGCCAAGCACCGTCCCGATTTCATCTTCAACCCGTCGAACGACGCCTGGTTCGGCAGCTGGGGTCCGCCGCAGCATCTGGCGCAGGCGCGGCTGCGCGCGATCGAGGAAGGCTTGCCTGTCGTCCGCGCGACCCCGACCGGAATCAGCGCGGTCATCGATGCCGATGGCCGCATCGTCGAATCCTTGCCGATGCATGCGGCGGGACGCATCGACAGCTTCGTTCCAAAGGCGCATGCCCCGACGCTCTTTGCGCGCGATGGCAACATGCTGCCGGTCGGATTTGCGTTGTTGCTACTCGCGCTGGCCATTGCGTTTCGGCGGCGCGGACGCTAACAGCACGCCCACATAAAGCTTCCTTTATATCGGTCCACAGAAGGCTCTTTCATGCGCAACAGCTTCCTCTTCACCTCCGAAAGCGTGTCCGAGGGACATCCCGACAAGGTGGCCGACCAGATCAGCGATTCGATCGTCGATCTGTTCCTGTCGAAGGATCCCGAAGCCCGTATCGCATGCGAGACGCTGACCACGACCCAGCTTGTCGTGCTCGCCGGCGAAATCCGCTGCAAGGGCGTGTTCGAAAATGACGAATGGGCGCCGGGCGCGCTCGAGGAAATCGAGGCGACCGTCCGCAATACGGTTCGCGAAATCGGCTATGAGCAGGAGGGTTTTCACTGGAAGAGCTTCCGCTTTGAAAACAACCTCCACGGCCAGTCGGCGCATATCGCGCAGGGCGTCGACGAAAGCGGCGACAAGGACGAAGGCGCCGGCGATCAGGGGATCATGTTCGGCTATGCGTCGGACGAAACCCCCGACCTGATGCCCGCGACGCTCGATTACAGCCACAAGATCCTCGAGCGGATGGCGGCCGACCGCAAGGCGGGCATCGCGCCCTTCCTCGAACCCGACGCCAAGAGCCAGGTCACGCTGCGTTACGCCAACGAGCGCCCGGTCGAGGCGACCGCGATCGTCGTGTCGACCCAGCATGCGCCCGGCTATTATTTCCACCAGGGCGAAGGCGACGAAGCGAAATATACCGAGCTGCGCAAATATGTGCTCGGCGTGATCGCCGATGTGCTGCCCGCCGAGCTGCTGACCGCGAACACCGTCTATCACATCAACCCGACGGGCCGCTTCGAGATCGGCGGCCCCGATGGCGACGCCGGGCTGACCGGCCGCAAGATCATCGTCGACACCTATGGCGGCGCGAGCCCGCACGGCGGCGGCGCGTTCAGCGGCAAGGACCCGACCAAGGTCGACCGTTCGGCAGCCTATATCACGCGCTATCTCGCCAAGAATATCGTCGCCGCGGGCCTTGCGCGCCGTTGCACGATCCAGCTCTCCTACGCGATCGGCGTCGCCGAGCCGCTGTCGATCTATGTCGACCTGCACGGCACCGGCACTGTCGACGAGGGCCGGATCGAGGCGGTCATCCCGCAGCTCGTGCGCCTGACGCCGAAGGGCATCCGCACCCACCTCGGCCTCAACAAGCCGATCTACAGGCAGACCGCGGCCTATGGCCATTTCGGCCGCACGTCGGAAGGCGAGAGCTTTCCGTGGGAACGCACCGACCTGGTCGACCAGCTCAAGGCGGCGCTCGCCGACTGAGGCGCGCGATACCGGGGTTGCGATACCGGGGGCGCTTGCCGCCCCCGCCTCCCCTCGCTAGGGGGCGCGGCATGACTGCATACAAACCCGGCGATCCGACGACGATCAACCGCCTCTATGGCCGTTCAAAGGGCAAGCCCCTGCGCGCGGGCCAGCAGGATCTGATCGACACCTTGCTGCCGCAGATCGCGGTTCCGGCCGAGGGAGCGGTCACCGCCGAAGCCCTGTTCGGATACGACCGGCCGCTGCATTTCGAGATCGGTTTCGGCGGCGGCGAGCATATGGCGGGGCGCGCCGACATGCTGCCCGATCATGGCTTTATCGGTGCCGAACCCTTCATCAACGGCGTCGCGCAGGCGCTGGTCCATGTCGCGGGCGACCATGGTGCCAAATTGCCGATCGGCAATGTCCGCATCCATCACGGCGATGCGTTGGAAGTGCTGCGGCGCATCCCCGACGGCGCGTTGAGCTTCGCCTATCTGCTCCATCCCGACCCCTGGCCCAAGGCGCGCCACGCGAAGCGGCGCATGATGAACGACGGCCCGCTCGACCTGATCGCGGCGAAATTGAAGGTCGGCGGCGAGTTCCGCTTCGGCACCGATCACCCGATCTATCTGCAACACGCGCTGATGGTGATGCGCCGCCACCGCCACCAGTTCGAATGGCTGGCGCAGGATTGCCGGGATTTCCAGGTCCGCCCCGGCGGCTGGCCCGAAACACGTTATGAGGCCAAGGCGCGCTCGCTCGGCCATGAAGTCTGGTATTTCCGCTACCGGCGCCGGTGACCCGCCACCGATAGCGCATAAACAAATGGGGCAGCCTCGTTATGAGTGCCGCCCCAGTTATGTGGATCCGTCGGGAGAGGGAGAGGACGGTCCGGAGATTGGTGTCAATCTGTCTTAGCGACCCAGATTAGCGCGAGGCCATCTGGCTGTCGGTTTCGACTTCGGCGACGCCGGCGATCTTCAGCGCGGCGCGAAACTGCTTGGCGGCGGCGCGTTCGTTGCCCGCTTCACACAGCTTCTTGCCGGTCGAAACAAAGCGCTTGGCGCTGGCCTGCTTGCCGCCTTCGACACCGCCGGCGGCGACATGCGCCTGTTCGGCGAGACCCGAGCAGCGATAATCGCTGGCCGACTGGGCGTAAGCGGGGGTTGCGGTTGCCATCAGGCCGGTGAACGCAAGCACCGAAGCGGCGACAATTGCGAAAGCGGCCGGAAAGCGGCGATAAGAGGAGAGCTGATAGGCCATGGGAGAGGTTCCTTTCGTTTCGTTGTGCAACCTTTTTAGTCGCGGTTGCGCACATAGATAATCCTCTATAATCTGCAAGTGCTTTGAAGCAGGATTTAACAATCCCCCATGGGGCGCTCGACGGGATCGAAGCCTTCCTGCGTGTCGCGGAACGGCGGAGCTTTTCCGCCGCTGCATCCGACCTTGGCGTCTCGCCATCAGCGATCAGTCAGACGATCAAGGGGCTGGAGGCGCGCGTCGGCGCGCCTTTGTTCATGCGCACGACGCGCAGTGTCGGGCTGACGCAGGCGGGCGAGATGTTTTTCGAACGCGCCGCGCCGGCCTATTCGGGACTTGCCGAAGCCTATGAAGCGGCGCGCAATCTGGGCAACCGGCCCGCGGGACGGCTGCGGATCAATTTGATGCGCGGCGCGATCCAGCCGCTGTTCGAGCCGATCATCGCGGGCTTTTGCGATACCTATCCCGAAATCGAGCTGGAAATTTACGCCGACGATGCGCTGTCCGACCTCAATGCCGGGGGATTTGACGCCGGGGTCAGGATGGGCGAATCGCTTGAGGCGGACATGATTGCGGTGCGGCTTTCGGGCGCGTTCCGCTTCGTCGCCGTGGCGGCGCCCGCCTATATCGAGCGTTATGGCATGCCGCAGCGCCCCGAGGAATTGCGGACGCATCGCTGTGTGCGGATGCGACTGTCCAGCGGTGCGATGCTGCCATGGACCTTCATCGACGGCAATCGCGAGTTCGACGTCCCCGTGACCGGGCCGGTCATCGTCAATGATTTCGCCGGGATCATGGTCGCGGTGCGCAGCGGCATCGCGCTGGGGATGGTCGCCGAACCGGTGGTGCATGAGCATATCGAGCGCGGCGACCTCAAGCTGGTGCTCGGCGAGTTTGCGCCGAGCAGCGCGGGGCTGTTCCTCTATTATCCGAGCCGTAAGCAGGTGATGCCCAAGCTGCGCGCCTTTATCGATTATGCGCGCGAATATCTGCCCGACAATCTGATCTGATTTGGTGCGGCGGCGCGTTCGCTTCGCCGCGGAAACAAATCCCTTCATCGGCAGCAGAAAAATTGGGCTGGCGCGGGAAAGCGAATCCCGGCAGCAAGTTCTCAACTAAATGGGTTGGGATGAAACATGATCGATTTCGCGGCCATCGACTTTACCGCCCTGTTGCCGTTCATCGTCATCGGCTTCGCTGCGCAACTGGTCGACGGCGCGCTGGGCATGGCGTTCGGAGTGATCTGCAACACCTTGCTCGTTGCCGTGCTCGGCGTGCCGCCAGCCACGGCGTCGGCGCGCATCCATGTCGTCGAGATTTTTACGACCGGGGCGTCGGGACTCAGCCATCTTTTTCATCGCAACATCGACTGGCCGCTGTTCTGGAAGCTGCTAATACCCGGCGTGATCGGCGGGGTGCTGGGCGCCTATGTGCTTACATCGCTCCACGCCGATATCGTAAAGCCGTTCGTGCTAGGCTATCTGGTGCTGATCGGCATCTGGCTGCTCGTGCGCGGACTGCTGTATCCCCCGAAAATTTCGAAGCCGAAAATCGTCGCCCCGCTGGCGGTCGTCGGCGGCTTCCTCGACGCCGCAGGCGGCGGCGGCTGGGGGCCGGTCGTGACGTCCAACCTGCTTGTTCAGGGCGGCGAACCGCGCAAGATCGTCGGCACGGTGAACAGCGTCGAATTTTTCCTCGCGGTCGCAGTGTCGATCGCCTTTATCGCCAATTTGGGGTTCGAGGAAATTTTGGGCCCGACGCTGGGGCTGATCATCGGCGGCGTCGCGGCCGCCCCGCTTGGCGCCTATATGGCAAAGCGATTCTCGCCCAAGGTCATGTTGGTGATGGTCGGGGTGGTGCTGACTGCGACGAGCGCGTTCGGATTGTATCGGGCGTTGATGTGATATCGGCCTGAGGACGATTTTCGACCAGAAGCAGCCATCTCTATCATCGTCATCCCGGCGAAGGCCGGGATCTCACCCTCCCGCCCTGACGCACCGGCGAGATCCCGGCCTTCGCCGGGATGACGGATAAGGGAAGGTCCGCTCCCCACCCCAAAGCCGACGATTCAATTCGCCGGCTTGGTCTCGTCGATCTTGTCGACCCATTCGGGATAGAAGCTCGGCTCGCGCGCCGACCAGCCCGGCGCGGTCGCGGCGGCTTCGCTGATCGATTGCAGCAAGAGTTTCCGCTTGTCGGGGTGGAGATGCGGCAGCGACGCCGCGGCGCAAAAGGCACCGGGCAGCCACGGCCGCGCATGCGCGCCGAGCAGCCGTTCATAGAGGAAGCGATAGGGGGCAAAGGCGTGCAGCCGGTCCTGCCCGAGGTCGAACGCCGACACCGCGACCAGCGGCGCCATGAAGCCTTCGAGCGAGTCGAGCCCGCTGTCATCGGGAATATGCGCGCGAATATCGGGAATGCGCTGATAGACTTTTGCCTGCACGCGGATCGCGGTTTCCTCGACCATGTCGCGCGACCAGCGCGAAATCGCATCATCGCGGTCGAGCCCGATGTCCAGCGAGCGGCGGATGTACCGCTGCGTCGAGGCAGGAAAGCCCGCGAATTCCTTGATTTCCGATATCGACAGATCGCCTGCTGCCGGTCCCGAACGCGTCGCCATGGTCGTGCTCCCGCACGGCGCCCGAAGAGCCATCCCCCCGGAGGCCTGCATCAAACAGTCTGCCACCAAAAAGGTTAGTGGCAGGTTAACCATGAGGTCGGACATTGTTCAGCAAGCTGTGGGGCGTTGCGCGGCGCCGCGACGGAGCCTAATCAGCGTGTCTTGAAACTGTAAGACACACGAGAGCCACCATGTCGCATTCACCGCAGCCGGTCATTTCCTCGACCGGCCTCTTCACCCCCGCCGAACGCATCTCCAACGAAGAACTTGTCGCTAGTTTTAACCAGTATGTTGCGCTGCACAATAGGGAAAATGCAGCGGCGATTGCGGCGGGTGAAATCGCCGAACTCACTGAATCGAGCGTCGAATTCATCGAGAAGGCGAGCGGCATCGGATCGCGTTTCGTCGTCGACAAGGCAGGCATTCTCGACCCCGAACATATGGCGCCGCGGATCGCCGAACGCAGCAACGACCAAATCTCGATCCTCGCCGAAATCGGCATTTTGGCGGCGAAGGACGCGCTGGCGCGCGCGGGGCGCGATGCGGGCGAGGTCGACGCCGTGCTGTGCGCCGCGTCGAATATGCAGCGCCCCTATCCCGCGATGGCGGTCGAAATTCAGGACGCGCTCGGCATCGACGGCTTCGGTTTCGACATGAATGTCGCCTGCTCCTCGGCGACCTTCGGCATCCAGACCGCCGCCGACTATATCCGCGCCGGTCATGCGAAGAGCGTGCTGGTGGTGAACCCCGAAATCTGTTCGGGGCACCTCAACTGGCGCGACCGCGACAGCCATTTCATCTTCGGCGACGTCGCGACCGCGATCCTCGTCGAGGACAAGCATATCGCGCCCGCCGGTCATTGGGACATCCTCGGCACCAAGCTGAAGACGCAGTTCAGCAATAACATCCGCAACAATTTCGGCTTCCTCAACCGCGGCCATGGCGGGATCGACCAGTCGGGACCGAAGAGCGACAAGCTGTTCGTCCAGGAAGGGCGCAAGGTGTTCAAGGAAGTCGTGCCGTGGGTCGCCAATCTGATCGTCGAACAGATGGAGGTGCTGAACCTTAAAGGCAGCGACATGCGCCGTCTGTGGCTGCATCAGGCAAACACCAACATGAACCGGCTGATCGCTCAGCGGGTGCTGGGGCATGAGGCCAGCGAGGATGAAAGCCCGACGGTGCTCGACACCTATGGCAATACGTCGAGCGCGGGGTCGATCATCGCCTTTCACCTGAACCATCAAGATATGGTCGCGGGCGATACCGGGCTGATCTGTTCGTTCGGCGCGGGGTATAGCGCGGGGACGGTGTTCGTGCGGAAGACGTGACCCCAACCTGGCCGCGCGAGCAATAAATAGGGACAGTCCCTATTTAATCGGCGGCGTTAAATAGGGACTGTCCCTATTTATTGCGCCCCGGCGTTGGCGAGGTCACGGCACGAACGTCGTGAACAGGTAGATCGCGAACAGCATCAGGTGGATCACCCCCTGCAGCACAGTGGTGCGCCCGTTCGCCAGCGTCTGCACCGACACGATCAGCGACAGGAAGAGCAGCACGGTCGACTTGGCATCGAGCCCGAGGCTGATCGGCATGTCGGTCATGATCGACAGGATCGCGACCGCCGGAATGGTGAGGCCGATCGTCGCGAGCGCCGATCCGAGCGCGAGGTTGAGGCTGGTCTGGAGGCGGTCGGCTTTTGCGGCGCGGACCGCGGCGAGACCCTCTGGCGCGAGGATCAGCGCCGCGATCAGCACGCCGAGCACCGCGGGCGGCGCGCCCCAGTCTGAAAGCAGCGCCCCCATGACCGGCGACAGATTCTTGGCGAGCAGGACGACCGCAAACAGGCTGGCGAGCAGCAGCGTGCCCGAAATGGCGGTGCGCTGGACGGTCGGGGGCGCGGCGTGGTTGTCGGGCTCGCCGTCGCCATCGGCATCGACATCCTCTTCGGGCAGGAAATAGTCGCGGTGGCGCACTGTCTGCACCAGCGCAAAGGTGGCGTAGAGGATCAGCGATACGAGCGCGACGAAAGCCAGTTGCGTGGCCGAATAGAAGGATCCCGGCGCGCTGGAGGTGTAATTCGGCAGCACCAGCGTCACCACCGTCAACACGGTCAGCGTCGCGAGCGCGGCGCCGATCCCGGTGCGCTGGAACCGCTGTTCGTGATGGCGGATCGCGCCGCTGAGCAGACACAGACCCATCAGCAAGTTGAGGATTACCATCACCGCCGCGAACACCGTGTCGCGTGCCAGCGTCTGTGCCTTTTCGGGTTCGGCCTGCATCAAGGTCAGGATCAGCCCGACCTCGATCACCGTGACCGCGAGCGCGAGAATCAACGTGCCAAACGGTTCGCCGACGCGGTGGGCGATCACCTCGGCATGGTGAACCGCCGCGACCACCGCTCCCATCAGGATGAAAGCCACCAGCCAGGAATTCAGCGGCATGGCGAAGCTCGCCATTGCGGCAACGAAGCCGAGGATCGGGAAGATGTCGTTGGTGCGGTCGGCGAGGCGCAGTTTGGAAGTCATGCGACGTTTATTGCAGCCGCCTTCTCGCGTGGCCACCCCGCAGGAAATTTTTAATGCGCGCGGACGGGCAGGCCTGCGGCAGCGAGCCGCGCATGCGCCTCTGCGACCGTCGCTTCGCCGAAATGGAAGATACTCGCTGCCAGCACGGCGCTTGCGCCGCCCTCGATCACCCCGGCGACGAGATGATCGAGATTGCCGACGCCCCCCGACGCGATGACCGGCACACTAACCGCGTCGGCGATCGCGCGGGTGAGCGCGAGGTCATAGCCGTCCTTTGTGCCATCCCGGTCCATGCTGGTGACGAGCAATTCGCCCGCGCCGAGGGTGGCGAGACGAACGGCGTGTTCGAGCGCATCGATCCCGCTGGGCTTGCGTCCGCCGTGGGTGAAGATTTCCCAGCGGCCGTCCTCGACACGCCGTGCGTCGATGCTGCCGACTGCGCACTGGCTGCCGAAACGGTCGGCGATGTCGGCGACGAGTTCGGGGCGCGCGACCGCGGCGCTGTTCACTGCGACCTTGTCGGCGCCGGCTAGCAGCAGCGCGCGTGCATCGTCGGCGCTGCGTACTCCGCCGCCGACGGTGAGCGGCATGAAGCAGACTTCGGCGGTGCGGCTGACCATGTCGAGCAGCGTGCCGCGCCCCTGATGGCTGGCGCTGATATCGAGGAAGCAGAGTTCGTCGGCGCCCGCCGCGTCATAGGCGCGCGCCGCCTCGACCGGGTCGCCGGCATCGCGCAGGTCGACGAAATTGACGCCCTTGACGACGCGGCCATCGGCGACGTCGAGGCAGGGAATGACGCGAACGCGGACGGTCATCTTCCCCCCTCCAGCTTGCGGGAGGGGTTGGGGCGGGGTGTGTTTCGGGGGGCAAGTGTTTCCGACATGCCCTTCCCTAGCCCCTCCCGCCAGCGGGAGGGGAACTGGCAACCGCAATCGCTTCGGCCAGATCGAGCCGGCCGTCGTAGAGCGCCCGGCCCGTAATCACGCCTTCGATCCCGCTCGCGACATGCGGTCGCAGCGCGTGGATATCGCCGATATCCGCAACGCCGCCCGACGCGATCACCGGGATGGCAACCGCCTGCGCCAGCGCCACCGTCGCCTGGACGTTGCAACCCTTGAGCAGCCCGTCGCGCCCTACGTCGGTGAACAGCAGCGCCGCAACCCCGGCATCCTCGAAACGCCGCGCGAGGTCTTCGACGCGGACGTCGGAGACGTCGGCCCAGCCCTCGGTCGCGACCATGCCGTCTCGCGCGTCGACCCCGACGACGATGCGGCCGGGCAGGTCGCGCGCGGCCGATTTGACGAATTCGGGGTCTTTCAAAGCGGCGGTGCCGATGATCACGCGGTCGACGCCGAGGGCGAGCCAGCGGTCGACACCGGCGCGGTCACGGATGCCGCCACCAACCTGCACCTTGCCCGGAAACGCCGTGATGATGCTCTCGACCGCCGCGCCATTGACGCTCGCGCCCGCAAAGGCGCCGTCGAGATCGACGACATGCAGGTGGGTTGCACCAGCATCGGCGAACAGCCGCGCCTGCGCCGCCGGATCGTCGCCATAAACGGTCGCGCGCGCCATATCGCCCTCGGCGAGCCGCACCACCTGCCCGCCCTTGAGGTCGATCGCAGGGAAGATGGTCAGGGCAGAATTTACGGGCGCCACTGGAGGAACCTTTCGAGCGTTGCGAGACCATAGGCCTGGCTTTTTTCGGGGTGATATTGAACGCCGACGATATTGTCCTTCGCTACCGCCGCCGTAAACGTCGCGCCATGGCTGCTGGTGGCGGCAACATCGACCGCGTCGGCGAAATGATAGCCGTGCAGATAATAGGCCTCGCCCGCCGCGATCACCGGATGCGGCGCGGCGGGGATGACATCGTTCCAGCCCATATGCGGGATGCGGAGGCCCGGTGCCGGATCGAATGCGCGGACCGTGCCGCCGATCCAGCCGAGCCCGGCGTGACGCCCATGCTCTTCACCCGCGTCGGAGAGCAATTGCATGCCGACGCAAATGCCGAGAAAGGGCGCGCCTTCGCCGCGCACGCGCTGTTCCATCGCGTCGATCAGCCCGTCGATCGCTGAAAGGCCGTTCATGCAGGCGGCAAACGCCCCGACGCCGGGCAGCACGATGCGGTCGGCTTTGGCAACAACATCGGGATCGGCGGTGACGGCAACATTGCCCGCGCCCGCCGCGACGAGCGCATTATGCACCGAGCGAAGATTGCCCGCGCCATAGTCGATCAGGGCAATCGTCACCTGCAACGCAGCATTAAATAGGGACTGTCCCTATTTATTTCCCGCCGACCTCTGATCCCATGATCGCCGCCCCCGAATAAATAGGGACAGTCCCTATTTAATGCGTCGATCACAAAACCCCCTTGGTCGAGGGAATCGCATCCCCCTTGCGCGGGTCGATTTCGACCGCCTGCCGCAGCGCGCGCGCAAGCGCCTTGTACATGCTTTCGGCGATGTGATGGTTGTTCTCGCCATACAGCATCTCGATGTGCAGCGTGATCCCCGCCGCCTGCGCAAAGCTGTGGAACCAGTGCGGAAACATCTCGGTGTCCATCTCGCCCAGCCGCGGCTGCGAAAAGCTGGATTTGTAAACGCAGTGCGGGCGCCCTGAAATGTCGAGCACGCAGCGCGTCAACGTCTCGTCCATCGGCGCGTGCGCCTCGCCATAGCGGGCGATGCCGCGCTTGTCGCCGAGCGCCTTCGCCACCGCCTCGCCGAGTGCGAGCGCACTGTCCTCGACCGTGTGATGCTGGTCGATATGCAGATCGCCCTTCACCTGCATCGATATGTCGATCAGCGAATGGCGCGACAATTGCTCGACCATATGGTCGAGAAAACCGATGCCGGTGGACACCGAATAATCGCCCGTTCCGTCAAGATTGACGGCGATCGCGATATCCGTTTCCTTGGTCGTGCGCTGGACGGTGGCGGTACGCATGGGATGCCCCATAGCAGCGACTTTTCGCGTTGCAAGGTAACTCTCCCCCCTTGACCGGCGTGCGGCGCGCGTTCATCCCCTCGCCCCATGAGTGACGATGTACGCGACAGCCTGATTCCCTATGATGAAATCGTGCAGGATGCGCTGCGCGCCGTGGTCGGCCGCGTGCTCAGCCAGATCGTCGGTTATGACAGCCTGCCGGGCGAGCATCATTTCTATATCACCTTCAAGACGCAGGCCGTCGGCGTCGATATTCCGGCGCATCTGATCGCCAAATTTCCCGATGAAATGACGATCGTGCTGCAGAACCGCTTCTGGGATCTGAAGGTCGAGGAAGATCATTTCAGCGTCGGCCTGTCGTTCAACCAGACGCCGTCGATCCTGACCATACCCTATGCGTCGATCACCGCGTTCGTGGATCCTTCGGTCGATTTCGGCCTCCAGTTCCAGGTCAGCGACGACGAGGAAACCCAGCCCGAGCCGCATGACGAGGCCGATAACGACCGTCCCGAGGTTATGACCGAGGACGGGTCGAACGTCGTGACGGTGGATTTCGGCAAGAAACGATAGGGTGGCGGGCCCGCTCTGGCCCCCGAGCCGTTTCTGGCAATTTTGGTCGCTCGCGGGCATGGTCGTGCTCACCGCCGCCTTCTGGTGGGGGGTCGAGGGCTATGCCCTGGCACAGGGCAATGATCCGCGCGGACAGATTGCCGACGGGCTGCTTCGCTTTACGGTGCTGATCCTGACCCCCGCGCTCGTCGTCGTGTGGCTCGCCGCCGCATGGCTGCGTCGGCGCGTCGGCGAAGGCGGCTATTGGCAGTTGCTCGGCCTGGTGGCGATGATCTGGGCCGGGTCGGTGCTGGTGACGAGGATGCTGGTGACATGAGCACGCGAATTGAAAGCGACAGCATCGGCGAGATCGAGGTTGCGGACGACGCCTATTGGGGCGCGCAGACCGAGCGCAGCCGACACAATTTCGCTTTTCCAGCGCACGAACGCATGCCGATGCCGATCGTCCACGCGCTGGCGCGGATCAAGGGCGCGGCGGCGCGGGTCAATCGCGCGCACGGGCTCGATGCCGGTCTGGCCGACGCGATTGCCGCCGCCGCCGACGCGGTGATCGCCGGCCGCTACGACGACCAGTTCCCGCTGGCGATCTGGCAGACGGGCAGCGGCACCCAGTCGAACATGAACGCGAATGAAGTGATCGCGGGTATCGCAAACGAGGCGTTGGCGGGCACGCGCGGCGGCAAATCGCCCGTCCATCCCAACGACCATGTCAACATGGGCCAGTCATCCAACGACAGCTTTCCGACCGCGCTGCACGTCGCGGTCGCGGTCGAGACGACGGAACGGCTGCTGCCGTCGCTGACCCTGCTGACCGACGCGCTCGAAGCCAAGGCGCGGGCATGGAACGATATCGTCAAGATCGGCCGCACCCATTTGCAGGACGCGACTCCGCTGACGCTCGGCCAGGAATTTTCAGGCTATGTCGCGCAATTGATCGCGTGCCGCGCGCGGATCGAGGGCGCTCTCGCCCATAACATCTGCAAGCTCGCGCAGGGCGGTACGGCGGTCGGCACCGGACTCAATGCGCCCGCCGGATTCGACGTCGCGATCGCCGCCGAGCTGTCGAATAGCACCGGCATCGCATTCGAGTCCGCGCCCAACAAATTCGAGGCGCTGGCGTCGAACGACGGGCTCGTCTTCTTCTCGGGTGCGCTCAACACGCTTGCGGTCGCGCTGGCCAAGATCGCGAACGACATCCGCCTGCTCGGATCGGGTCCCCGCGCGGGGCTCGGTGAACTCGACCTGCCCGCGAACGAACCCGGCAGCTCGATCATGCCGGGCAAGGTCAATCCGACGCAGTGCGAGATGCTGACGATGGTCGCGGCGCAGGTCATCGGCAATCATCAGGCGGTCACCGTCGGCGGCCTTCAGGGACATCTCGAACTCAATGTCTTCAAGCCACTGATCGGGTCGAATGTGCTGCGCTCGATCGATCTGCTAAGCACCGGTATGGCGGGCTTCACCGAACATTGCGTGATCGGCATCGAGCCTAATCGCGCCCGCATCGACGAGTTGATGAACCGTTCGCTGATGCTCGTCACCGCGCTCGCGCCCGAAATCGGCTATGACAAGGCCGCCAAGATCGCCAAGCACGCGCATGAGACGGGCAGCACGCTGAAGGAAGCCGCGCTCGATCTCGGCTATGTCGATGCCGCGACCTTCGACCGCGTGGTCGATCCGCGCATGATGCTGGGGCCTGACAACTGAACGGGAACCCTGAAGGGACGCCGCGGATTGATAGGGAGGAAGGAGACATGGGCATGATAGGCAGGATCGTCGGCGGGGCGCTCGGCAGCGCCATCGGTAAGCAAAAGGGAAATCACCCGATCGCCGGGGCCGTGATCGGCGCGGGCGCGCTCTTCGCGGCGCGGCGGCTGTTCCCGCAGCGCTATGCGGCGCTCGCGGCGTGGGCGGCGGCTGGCTATCTCACCAAAAAATGGGCCGAGCGCGCCGAGGCGCGCAAAGCGGCGGAAGAGGCGCACGCAATCGACCCCCAACTCGCGAATGCGGGCGTGGTCGACACCTATGCCGGAACGGCGGAGCTGCCAACCGATGGCCAGACGATCGGCGACGCGTTGCCGCCAGCGATTCCGCTGGAAGAAAACGGGCGCAGCAGCGCGATCCACTAGCCGCCGGACTGCCACTCCTTCACCGCCTCGACGGGCGAGACCAGCATCAGGACGTTGAGCGTCAGATTGTCGCGGATCGCCCATAGGGTGAACAGCTCAAATATGATCGCGATCGCCACCGTAACCCACCAGCGCATCCGGCTGGCGGCCAGAAAACCGATGATCATGAAGAGTGCATCGCTCACCGAATTGAGGATCGAGTCGCCCGAATAGCCATAGGCCATCGTGACTTCGCGATAGCGGTCGATGATGACCGACGAATTTTCGAGGATTTCCCACGCTGCCTCGATCCCGATCGCAAGTGCCAGCGCAACCCAGAGCGGCTGGTTCGGCAACAGCCAGCGCGCGAGGCCGTAAAAGATAAAGCCATGGATGACATGGCTGAAACTGTACCAGTCCGAAATCTGCTGGCTGTTCTGATTCGACTGCACGACGCCGTGCCACAGGCTGACGGTGCCGCACGGGCAGATCGGCGGGCGCCCCATCGCGAAGAGGATCGCCGCGAAAACCGCAATCAGCGCCGCGGCGACCAGCCAGCCCGTTCGTGAAATTCCTGCCATGCTCCGCTCCCCCCTGTTCCACGGACGTGGAACCTGCATACGACGCTTGACCACTGGCGCAGCTTTGGCGAATAGCGCCCATGGCTGAAAGCGTCCACCTGAACCGCCGCGGCGTGTTGTTCGTTCTCTCCTCGCCCTCGGGCGCGGGCAAGACCACCATCTCGCGCATGATGCTCGAGGCTGACAAGGATATCGCGCTTTCGATCTCGGCGACGACGCGCCCGCCGCGCCCCGGCGAAATCGACGGCGTCCATTATCATTTCGTCGACACCGACCGCTTCAAGAAGATGGCCGCCGACGGCGAATTCCTCGAATGGGCGCATGTCTTCGGCCATCGTTACGGCACCCCGCGCGCACGCGTCGACGAATTGCTCGATGCCGGCAAGGACGTGCTCTTCGACATCGATTGGCAGGGCGCGCAGCAGCTGTATCAGGAGGCGGGCCCCGACGTCGTGCGCGTCTTTGTCCTGCCGCCGACGATGGAAGAACTCGAACGCCGGCTGCGCTCGCGCAAGACCGACAGCGACGAGGTGATCGCCGCGCGCATGGAACGCGCCGCGAACGAGATCAGCCACTGGGACGGTTATGACTATGTGCTGATCAACGACAATGTCGAAGGCTGTTTCGATGAAGTCTGCGCCATCCTGCGCGCCGAACGGTTGAAGCGCCGCCGCCAGATCGGGCTGATCGGCTTCGCGCGCGACCTGATCCGTTCGGTCCCCGACGCGGACAAGAATCTTTAGCGCCAACATAAATGAACCGCGTGTCCCCGCGAAGGCGGGGACCCATCTCCGGTCGGCTCGAACTTGCGCCGGCAGGTAATGGGCACCCGCCTTCGCAGGTGCACACAGCTTTTCTAAACCGGTGGCCTCACCAAATTGCCTTCAAGCTCCGCGACCATTTCGGCGCGCAGCGGTTTCGCCTGACCATCGGTGCGACACACGACGACCGTGTCGCAGGTCGCGATGCAGCGGCCGTTCTGGAACATCGCCTGCACGATCGTCCAGCTCGACGTGCCGAGCCGGCCGATCCCCGTCGCGATCTCGACCGGATCGGGAAAATTCCCCTCGGCGAGATAGTTGATCTCGACCGCCGCGACCATCGTGCGTTCGTTCGAAGGGCGTTCGTCGAGCGGACGCACCTGCCGGTTCAGCAGCACCCGGCCGCTCTCGAACAGCGCGGCAAAGGCCACATTGTTGAGGTGGCCGTTGATGTCCATGTCCTGAAAACGTGTCTGGAACTCGGCCACGACGGGGTAGCTGGCGGCGTCGAGCCGCCAGCTTTCCGGTTTGGGCATATCAGCGCGGCGCCATGCGGATGCCGCCGTCGAGGCGGACATCCTCGCCGTTGAAATAGCCATTCTCGATCATGCACATCGCGAGATTGGCATATTCGGCGGGGATACCGAGGCGCTTGGGGTTGAGCACCGAGGCACCGAGCGCGTCGCGCACCGGCTGCGGCGCGCCCGCGAGCAGCGGGGTGTCGAAGATGCCGGGCAGGATCGTGTTGACGCGGATATTCTCGTTGCCGAGGTCGCGCGCGATGGGGAGCGTCATGCCGACGACGCCGCCCTTCGACGCCGAATAAGCCGCCTGGCCGATCTGGCCGTCCTCGGCCGCGACCGACGCGGTGTTGACGATCGCGCCGCGCTCGCCGTCTTCCATCGTATCGAGCGTCAGCATGCCCGCCGCCGACTTGGCGATGCAGCGGAAGGTGCCGACGAGGTTGATCTGGATAATCCAGTTGAACGCATCGAGCGGGAAATGTTTGATGCTGCCGTCTTCCTTCGAGCGGCTGGCGGTCTTGATCGCGTTGCCGGTGCCGGCGCAGTTGACGAGGATGCGTTCCTGCCCGTGCGCTTCGCGCGCCTTGGCAAAGGCGGCGTCGACCGACGCGTCGTCTGTGACGTTGCATTCGCAGAAGATGCCGCCGAGTTCGGCCGCGATCGCAAGGCCTTTTTCTTCCTGCAGGTCGAAGATCGCGACCTTCACGCCCTTCGCCGCGAGCGCGCGCGCGGTGGCGGCGCCGAGGCCCGAGGCGCCGCCGGTGACGACGGCGGATACGGTGGAATCGAGTTTCATTGAGGTTTCTCCGTTTAAGCCCTCCCCTTCAGGGGAGGGTTTGGGTGGGGCATGTCAAAGGGGGCCGAGCAAGCAACAGGCCTCCCCGACCCCTCCCGCAAGCGGGAGGGGAGAAAAATTACAGTCGTTCGATGATCGTGACGTTGGCCTGACCGCCGCCTTCGCACATCGTCTGCAAACCATACTTCCCGCCGGTCGCGTCGAGCACGCCGAGCAGGGTCGCCATCAGCTTGGTGCCGCTGGCGCCGAGCGGGTGGCCGAGTGCGATGGCGCCGCCATGCTGGTTGAGCCGCGCGTGATCGGCGCCGAGATATTTGAGCCATGCGAGCGGCACCGGCGCGAAGGCTTCGTTGACCTCATAGGCGTCGATGTCCTCGATCTTCATGCCCGCACGCTTCAGCGCCTTTTCGGTCGCGAACAACGGTTCTTCGAGCATGATCACCGGGTCGCCCGCGGTCACCGAGACATGGTGGATGCGCGCGCGCGGGGTCAGGCCATGGTCTTTCAGCGCCTGTTCGGACACGATCAGCGCCGCGCTGGCGCCGTCGCAGATCTGGCTCGACGAGGCGGCGGTGATCGTGCCGCCTTCCTGCAGCAATTTCACGCCCGCGATACCCTCCAGCGTCGCGTCGAAGCGGATGCCTTCGTCGACCAGGTGCGTCTGGCGGCCGTCGGGGGTGTCGATATCGAGCCCGACGATTTCGCGCTGGAAATGCCCCGCCTCGGTCGCCGCCTTGGCGCGGCGGTGGCTTTCAAAGGCATAAGCGTCGAGGTCGTCCTTGGTGAAGCCATGCTTCTTGACGATCATCTCGGCGCCCATGAACTGGCTGAACATGATGCCGGGATATTTTTCCTCGAGCCGCTCGGACTTGTAGTGACCGAGCCCCTCCTTGATGAACAGGGTCGCGACGCTGCCCATCGGTACGCGCGTCATGCTTTCGATGCCGCTCGCGAGGACAATGTCCTGCGTGCCCGACATCACCGCCTGCGCCGCGAACATCATCGCCTGCTGCGACGAGCCGCACTGGCGGTCGATCGTCACCGCGGGGATCGAGTCGGGGAGGTTCGACGCGAGGACGGCGTTGCGGCCCAAGTCCATCGTCTGCTGGCCGCCCTGCGACACGCAGCCGGTGATGACATCGTCGATCTTTGACGTGTCGAAATCATTGCGGTCGGCGATCGCGTCGAACACTGCGGCGCCAAGATCGACGGGGTGGATACCGGCGAGTTTGCCGCCGCGCTTGCCGCCGGCGGTGCGGACGGCGTCAACGATATAGGCATGGGCCATGGGGGTAGTCCTTTCACCTTCTTCCCTCTCCCCTTGCGGGAGAGGGATGTGGAGACTTGGCAGCTTGCTGCCTAGTCGGAGCTGGGAGAGGGGTCGCACTTCAGCGCGAAGGTAAGAACCCCTCACAAGACTTGCTAGGCGGCAAGCCGCCAAGCCAAGTCTTCTCTCCCGCAAGGGGAGAGAGTTTTCGCTTCAGAGCTTGCGCCCGATCAATTCCTTCATAATCTCGTTCGTGCCGCCAAAGATGCGCGTCACGCGCGCCGCGCGCCAGGCGCGGGCGATCGGATATTCGTTCATATAGCCTGCCCCGCCGTGAAGCTGGAGGCATTTGTCCATCACTTCCCACTGGAGTTCGGTGTGCCACAGCTTGGCCGCCGCGCCTTCCTCGGGCGTCAGTTCCTTCTTCAAATGCCGCGACAGCGCCCAGTCGAGATGCGCCCAGCCGACCTGCAATTTGGTCTTGAGGTCGGCGAGCACGAAGCGCGTGTTCTGGAAATCGAGGATCGGCTTGCCGAACGCCTTGCGGTCGCGGGTGAACTCGACCGTGTCGTCGAACGCGCGCTGCGCCGACGCCTGCGCCGACACCGCGATCGACAGTCGTTCCTGCGGCAGCTCGCTCATCAGATAGATGAAGCCCTTGCCCTCTTCGCCGAGGCAGTTGGTGATCGGCACCCGGACGTCGTTGAAGAACATTTCCGACGTGTCGGCCTCGTCCTGCCCGATCTTGTCGAGGTTGCGGCCACGCTCATAGCCTTCGCGGTCGGCCTCGACGAGGACGATCGAGACGCCCTTCCACGCCGGTTGCACCTCGGTGTCGGTCTTGACGCAGACGAGGATCAGGTCGGCATTCTGGCCGTTGGTGATATAGGTTTTCGACCCGTTGATGACATAATGATTGCCATCCTTCTTCGCGGTCGTGCGCATGCCCTGAAGGTCGGAGCCGGTGCCCGGTTCGGTCATCGCGATCGCGGTGATCACCTCGCCCGCGACCATTTTGGGCAGCCAGTGCTTCTTCTGCTCTTCGCTGCCATATTTGACGATGTAGCTGGTGACGATATCCGACTGGAGCGAGAAGCCCGTCGTGGCGCGGCCGTAATAGGCGCTCTCTTCATCGACGATCGCGTTGTAGCCGAAATCGAGCCCGAGCCCGCCATATTCCTCGGGCACCGTCGGGCACAGCATGCCGAGTTCGCCCGCCTTGGGCCAGATGTCCTTGGGCACGATGCCGTCCTCGGCCCATTGTGCCGCGTTCGGCGCGATTTCCTTCTCGAGGAACTGGCGGACCGTGGCGCGGAACGCCTCATGATCGTCGGAGTAGGCGGAGCGCGACAGATTATCGAGCGACATGGACATTCCTTTTCCCGGTGCGCGGCCGAACGCAAACGGGGAGCCAGCCGCGCCAAAATGCCGCGCGCGTTCGCGTCGGCTTCGCGCGCACCTGACCTTACGTTTACGTCCACGTCAAGTAGAAATGCCGCTACGGCAGCGAAGATGGGTGAAACCTGCGCCGAACCCCCCGCAACGAATAGGTTTGCAGCCGCTGGGCAGTATCGGCAGCGCGCGCTAAGACCCGTCCCATGGTCCAATTGCTCCTCGACGCCGGTGCTTTGCTCGGCGAATCGCCCTTCTGGCACGCAGCCGAAAACCGTCTCTATTGGGTCGATATCGAGGGCCGAAAGATTCATCGCACCGATCCCGCGAGCGGCACCGATGAGGTGATGGACCTCGCCGAGCAGGTCGGTTGCATCGCGCCCCGCGCGGGCGGGGGGCTGGTCGCCGCGCTCGAAAATGGTTGCGCGCTGATCGACAGCTGGGGCACCGCGCCGCGTCCCTTTGGTCCCGCAGTGCTCGCCGACAAGCCCGAGCAGCGGCTCAACGACGGCCGCGTCGATGCCGCCGGTCGGCTGTGGGTCGGCAGCCTGACGAGCGACAAGCCGAGGCGCGACGCCACCCTCTATCGCCTCGACCCCGACGGGTCGCTTACCTCGATCTTCGGCGGTCTGATGACGAGCAACGGCGCGGCGTTCAGCCCCGACGGGCGGATCTTCTATCACGCCGACACCCCGACGCACCGGATCCACGCCTATGACGTCGATCCGGCTACCGGCGAGCTTGGCGGCAAGCGGCTGTTCCACGAATTTGCCGAAGGCCATGGCCGCCCCGACGGCGCGGCGGTCGATGCCGAGGGTTGTTACTGGTCGGCGCTGTGGGACGGCTGGCGCGTCGTGCGCCTGTCGCCCGCGGGCGAATTGCTTCAGACCGTCGACCTTCCCGTCCAGCGCCCGACGATGATCGCTTTCGGCGGGCCGGACCTGAAGACCGCCTTCGTCACCAGCGCGGGCAAAAATCTGACCGACGAGGCGCGTGCAGGGCAACCGCACGCGGGCGGCATCTTCACCTTCCGCGTCGACGTTCCTGGCCTGATCCAGCAGGATTTTGGCGCCTAGGCGGCTTGCGCCCCGCTGTCACATAAGGTTAATACGGCCCCCGACATGGTTTCGTCCGAAACCTTATCCTCCGGGGAGATTTATCGATGCCGCGCCAAGCGCACCCTTTTGCCCGTCATTTGTCGATCCTGCTTGCATCTACCGCGATGATTGTGGGTTATAGCCAGATGACCGCAACCGCCGCCGAACCGACCGCCGCCGCCCCAACCACTGCCAGGCCGGCCGCCCCCGCCTCCGCCCCCACAGGCGAAAATCCCATGCTCGCGCCCTGGACCGGGCCGTTCGAGGGGGTGCCGCCGTGGGACAAGATGGACCCCGAGCTGTTCCCCGACGCCTTTGCCAAGGCGATGGCCGAAACCAAGGCGCAGGTTCAGGCGGTGATCGACAATCCCGAAGCGCCGACTTTCGAGAACACCCATGTCCCGATGATGCTCGCGGGCGACACCGCCGACCGCCTGTTCGCTTTGTGGGGCGTGCAGTCGTCGAACAAGTCGAACGACCGCGTCGAGGATATCGACGCCGAGTGGAGCCCCAAAATCTCCACCTTCTACACCGAGCTGTTCCTCGATCCGAAGCTCTTCGCGCGCTACAAGGCGGTGTACGACAAGCGCAATTCGAGCGGGCTGGGCGCGCAGCAGATCCGCATCGTCGAGCGCAGCTATGACGAGATGGTGCGCGACGGCGCCAACCTGTCGCCCGAGAATAAGGCGAAGCTGGTCGCGATGAACGCGAAGCTCGAAGGCCTGTTCTCGGCCTTTTCGTCGAAGCTGCTCGGCGATGAAAAGCTTTACACCTTCGTCACCGACAAGGCCGAACTCGCGGGGCTTGAGCCCGGCTTCGTCGCCTCGCTCGCCTCGGCCGCCGAAGCCAATGGAAAGCCCGGCCAATGGGCGATCAAGAACACCCGCTCGTCGGCGCAGCCGGTGCTGCAAAACGCCACCAACCGGAGCTTGCGCGAAAAAGTCTGGAAGGCCTTCGTCAGCCGCGGCGACAATGGCGATGCCAACGACACGAACGCGACGATCGCCGAAATCCTGAAGCTGCGCCAGCAGCGCGCCGAATTGCTCGGTTTCGCGACGCATGCCAATTATCGCATGGCCGACACGATGGCGAAGACGCCGGAAAATGCGATGGGCCTGATGATGAAGGTCTGGCCCGCCGCGGTCGCGCGCGCGAAGGAAGAGGTCGCCGACATGCAGGCGATTGCCGACGCCGAAGCCAAGGCCGGCAAGGGTCCGAAACTGACGATCGAGCCGTGGGATTACCGCTATTATTCGGAGAAGGTCCGCAAGGCGAAATACGACCTCGATGAAAGCGAAGTGAAGCCCTATCTTCAGCTCGACAAGCTGACGCAGGCGATGTTCTGGTCGGCGGGGCAGCTCTATGACCTCGGTTTCCGCGAAAACACCGGCACCGTCCCGGTTTTCGATCCCAAGGTGAAGACCTTCGAAGTCTATAATCTCAAGACGAACGAGAATGTCGGGCTGATCTATCTCGACAATTTCGCGCGCGACGGCAAACGTTCGGGCGCGTGGATGACAACCTATCGCAGCCAGCAGACGCTGGGCGGCGAACGCAATGTGCTTGCGTCGAACAATAATAATTTCACCGAAGGCGCCAAAGGCGAGCCGACGCTGATCAGCCTCGACGATGCGACGACCTTGTTCCACGAATTCGGCCACGGCATCCATTATCTGCTGCAGCACATCAACTATCCGGCGCTCGCCGGGGTGCCGCGCGACTTCGTCGAATTCCCGAGCCAGGTGAACGAGAATTGGCTGATGACCCCCGAAGTGCTGTCGAAATATGCGACGCACTACAAGACGGGCGAGCCGATGCCGCAGGCGCTGGTCGACAAGATCCTCGCGTCGAACAAGTTCAACCAGGGGTTCGAGACGGTCGAGTACCTCTCGAGCGCGATCGTCGATATGAAGATCCACGACCGCAAGGTTCCGGTGACCGATGTTGACAAGTTCGAGCGCGAAACGCTGGCCGAAATGGGCATGCCGAAGGAAATCGTCATGCGCCACCGCCTGCCGCAATTCGGCCATCTGTTCAGCAGCGACGCCTATTCGGCGGGCTATTACAGCTATCTGTGGTCCGAAACGATGGACGCCGACACCTGGGCGGCCTTCACCGAAGCCGGCGGCGCGTGGGACCGCACGGTCGCCGACAAGTTCCGCACCATATTGCTGATGACCGGCAACGAGACCGACCGCGCGGAGGCGTATCGCGCGTTTCGTGGCCGCGATCCCGACGTAAAGGCGCTGCTGGAAAAGCGCGGTTTTCCGACCGAATAATCCGGACAAAACCGAAAGGCAAAGGGGGCGTTTTCGCCCCCTTTGTTTGGGATTGGGGGTGGCCGGTCGAAGCCAGCCGCCTCTTCACACTATTTCCGCGTCGCGGCGCTCCGGTCACGGATCGCCTTGAATTCGCTGCCGTCCTTCCAGCCGGGCCATTTGGCCGAACGGGCGAGTTCGTCGCCGATGGTGTAGAAGACCGCAATGTCCTGCACCGCGCCGTCGAGGTTCCAGCTTTCGTCCCACGCGTCGCACGCCTGATGATAGCATTTGCCGGTATAGGCATCGACCCACGCCTGTCCGGCGGGCTTGCCGCCCTCGACTAGATCGGAGGCACCGGCGATGCCCATCATCAACAGGACGGGGACGCCGCGCTTGGCGAGGCTGAAATGGTCGGCGCGGTAGAACAGGCCGCGTTCGGGGAGGCTTTCGACGCTGACGGTGCGGCCCTGCGTCGCCGCGACGCGCGCGAGATCCTCCTCAAGACTGCCCTGTCCCTTGCCGACGAGGACGACGTCCTTTGCCTTTCCGGCCGTCTGGAGGATGTCGAGGCCAAAGTTGGCGACGGTTTTTTCTACCGGGAAGATCGGGTTTTCGGCATAGGCCTCGGAGCCGAGCAGGCCGCGTTCCTCGGCGGTCCAGAAGGCAAAGGCGATCGTGCGGTCAGGGGCCGGCGCCGCCTTGAACAGCCGCGCGATTTCGAACAGTCCCGCGACGCCCAGCGCGTCGTCGTTGGCACCGGCGCGATAGATGCGGCCCTGTTCGTCGGGCGCGCCTTCGCCATAGGCGTCCCAGTGGGCACCATAGATGACGACCTCGTCGGGTCGCTTGGCGCCGGGGATTTTCGCGAGCACATTCTGGCTTTGCACGACTTCCTGCGTCACCGGGATCGCGGCGTTGAAGCTGGTTCCGAGGTCGACGGGCTTGAAATCCTTGCGGCGCGCGGCGGTGCGCAGTTTTGCCAGATCCTGTCCGGCATTTGTGAACAGGCTGGTCGCGGTCTCGCCCGAGATCCAGCCCTGCAGCGCCAGGCTCGTCACATTTTCGGGCGGGACGACGAGGCCGTAATTTTCGCCGCCGGGGCTTTTGACGACATTCCAGCCATAGCCGACACCGTCGGTGTCGTGGACGATCAGCGCGCCGATCGCGCCGCGGCGTGCCGCTTCCTCGAACTTGTAGGTCCAGCGGCCATAATAGGTCATCGTCCGGCCACCGAACTTGCCGAAGCTGTCCTCGCCTTTCGCCGCGACGAAATCGGGGTCGTTGATCAGGAAGACCGCGACCTTGCCCTTGAGATCGACGTCCTTGAAATCGTCCCAGCCGCGTTCGGGCGCGCTGACGCCATAGCCGACGAAGACGAGCGGAGCGTTCCGGACCACGGCCTGATCCTTGGGCTGGAGCGTCGAGACATAGATGTCGGTGCCGAAGCTCAGCGGGGTTGCGGTGCCCCCCCGATCGAAGCCGAGCGTCGTCGGGGTGCCGAGGCGGGTGTGGAGCAAGGGCACGGGCTGCGTCCACCCGCCGTCCACGCCCGCGGGTTCCAGTCCGAGCGCGTGCAGCCGGCCGATCAGATAGCCGATCGTGCGGTCTTCGCCCACCGTGCCGGGCGCGCGGCCCTGAAACTGATCGGAGGCGAGGGTGCGGACGGTTTCGGTGAGGTTCGCGGCATCGATCGCGGGTTGGGCAACAGCCGGGGCCGCGATGGCGGCGAACAGAAGGGCGGACGCAAGGCGCAAGGACATGAAGCAGGGGTTCCCATGTTGGTTCCCCGATTGCCTAGCATGGCCCCGCGCCGGGTTGCCATCGATTTGACAGCAAGAAACGGGGCGCTCGCCGAAGCACGCGCTGGCATGATCGAAGGATGACAAACAATATGGCAATGAAGATCGACGGGATCGACTGGGGAAGAGTTTCCGCTTCGCTCGACCGCGCGGGATGGGCGATGCTGCCGGGGCTGCTGGGCGGCGCGGCGTGCGACGATGTCGCGGCGCTTTATGCGCGGGAGGCGGGATTTCGCAGTCATGTCCATATGGCGCGGCATGGCTTCGGGCGCGGCGAATATCGTTACTTCGCTTATCCCTTGCCGCCGCTGGTCGCGGATTTGCGCGGCAGACTATACCCGCACCTCGCGCCGATCGCGAACCGCTGGCACGAGCGGATGGGGATGGATGTGCGCTTTCCCGCCGCGCATGCGGAATTTCTGGCCCGGTGCCATGACGCGGGGCAGCGGCGGCCGACTCCCTTGCTGCTGCAATATGGTGCGGGCGACTATAATTGCCTGCACCAGGATTTATATGGCGAGCATGTTTTTCCGTTGCAGGTCGCGGTGCTGCTGTCGGCGCCGGATGCGGATTTTACGGGCGGCGAGTTTGTGCTGACCGAGCAACGGCCACGGATGCAGTCACGCGCCGCGGTGGTTCCGCTCGCGAAGGGCGATGCGGTGGTGTTCGCGGTAAACGTCCGGCCGGTGAAGGGCGCGCGCGGCGACTATCGCGCCGCGATGCGCCACGGGGTCAGCGAAATCCGGTCGGGACGGCGGCACACGCTGGGCATCATTTTCCACGACGCGGCTTAGAGCCTGTCTCGAAGGGAGGGGCGGCCTATTTGCTCGCCGCATCCCCCGCCGGCCGCGTCCAGCCCTGCTTATATTTCTCGAACCAGGCGAGGATCGCCGAGGCTTTGGCGGCGGACTGCGACGGCCGCGCGGCGATGCCGCCATGGCTGGCGCCGGGCACCTTGATCAGCGCGCTGGGCACGCCACGGAGGCGGAGCGCGGTATAATATTGCTCGGACTCGCTGACCGGGGTGCGGTAATCCTCGGCGCCGACGATCACGAGCGTCGGGGTTTCGACATTGCCGACGAGCGAGAGCGGCGAGCGCGCCCAGAAAAGTTCGGGCTTTTCCCACGGTTCGGCGCCGAGCCAATAGGGCCCGAAAAAACCGGGGCCATCGGCGGTGAGCGCTTGCGTCGTCCAGTTGATCACGGGCTTTTGCGTGACCGCGGCCTTGAAACGGTTGGTTTTGCCGACGATCCAGCTGGTGAGCACGCCGCCGCCCGAGCCGCCGGTGACGAAGAGCGCGTCGGGATCGGCGACGCCAAGTTCGATCGCGCGGTCGACGATGCTGATCAGGTCGAAGTAATCATTGCCCGGATAGGCCTTGTCGATCTCGTTCGCGAAGGCTGCGCCATAGCTGGTCGAACCGCGCGGGTTGGCCGAGAGGACGGCATAGCCCGCAGCGGCGTAAAGCTGGTTGTCGGTCGCGAAATGGCCGCCATAGGCCGCGAAGGGCCCACCATGGATTTCGAGGATCAGCGGCACCCGCTGCCCCTCGCGATAGCCGGGCGGCAGCGTCAGCCAGCCCTCGATCGTCTTGCCGTCGTGGCTCGACGCCACCGTGATCTTGCGCACCTCGCCGAGCGATTTGACTTCGCGCAACGAGCGATTGAGGTCGGTCAGCATCCGGGCACTGCCCCCGCGCGCCAGCTGGACCTCCGCCGGGCGGGTCGCGGTGCCGCCGGTGAAGGCGATCGCGCCGCCGTCCGACACGCTGAAGCTGCCGCCCGTATAGGGACGGTCGAGCCCGCCGCCCGACAGGCCCGTCGCCGCGGTACGCACCGCGCCATCGAGGCCGATCCGCGCAACCTTGGTTTCGCCATGATCGTCATATTGGGCGTAGACGGACTTGCCGTCCGCGCCCCACTGGATCGCGTCGACGCCATAGTCCCAATTGCCCGTCAGGCTGCGCTTGCCCGATCCGTCGCGGTTCATCACGTAGAGCTGGGTATTTTCATAGGCGCGCAATTTGTCGTCGAAGCCGAGATAGGCGATCTTGCCGCCGTCGGGCGACACGAGCGGATTGGTGTCGGGGCCGTTGCGGTCGGTGAGCGCGGTGACCGCGCCGCTCGTGACGTCGAGCGCGTGGATTTCGCTCTCGACCGGGTCGGTTTCCCAATCGGGTTTGCGGTTTGCGCTGAAATAGAGGGTGCGGCCATCGCGCGACCAGCTCAAGGGGCCGCCGTCATGATAGGGGCCGAAGGTGAGCTGGCGCGGCGAGCCGCCGGTCGCGGGGACGACGAAAATCTTTTCGAAGCCGGCCTCGAGATAGCCTTCGCCGTCGGCGCGATAGGCGAGAAGGTCGTGAACCTCGAGCGGTTCGGCCCATTTCGCGCCCTCGGGCTTGTTCTTTGGCGCCGCGCCGAACGATGGGCCTTCGTCCTTCACGAGCATCGTGTAGGCGATCGAGCGGCCGTCGGGCGACCAGGCGAGGCTCGACGGGCTGGTGGGCAGGCCGGTGAGGCGCACAGCCTCGCCGCCGTTCATCCAGCGCACCCAAAGCTGCGCGCTGCCGCCCTCGGTCGAGGCGAAGGCGAGGCGCTTGCCGTCGGGCGACCAGCGCGGCGAAAAGGCACCGCCGTTGCGGCCCGCGACCGGGGTTTCCTCGCCCGTCGCGGTGTCGATCAGCCAGATCGAGCTGACCGCGCGGTCGGCCATGATGTCGTTCGACCGGCGGACATAGGCGATGTGGCGGCCGTCGGGGCTGATCTGCGGATCGGAAGCGATCGACAGGTCGAAGAGATCGGCGCCGGTGAGGCGGCGATCGGGGCTGAGCCTGGCGCTGCCGGCGGCGGAGGCGGACATGGCGGCGGGGCGCGCGGTTTCGGCGGCAGGCGCGGAGGGCGGCGGTTCTTGCTGGGCGAAGCTCGTCTGCGAAGTGAGCGCGAGAAGGCTCGCGCCGAGAAATGCGAATTTGTGCATGAAAAGCAGCCCCTTGTTGGATCGTCCCGGTCTGCTCCGTACCCACTATCGGCCAGCCGCGCGCAAGGGGTCGCAAACTATCGCGCTTTCTTCAACCCAAAATGTGGGAGCTACGCCGGTCTGTTCGTCCCGCTTCGCTCGTGCGAGTGGTGGACATGTCGGCACAGAAGGCTAGGGTCCCGGCGCCGCGGACCGGCGGGCGGCGGAATCATGTGGTAAGGCTGAGGATATGGATTTTTCGCGGTTGCAGGCGTCGAGCAAGATTGGCGAGGACTGGGTCTATCCGCAGCCGCCGTGTCTGAATTTCGGCTGGCTCGAGGTCGACCGCGATCCGGCGCACCGCATTTACTGGGAAGAATATGGCAATCCGGCGGGCGAGCCGGTGATGTTCCTGCATGGCGGCCCCGGCGGCGCCTGCGCGCCGGTCATGGCGCGTTTCTTCGATCCGAAACGGTATCGCGTTATCCTGTTCGACCAGCGCGGGTGCGGCAAAAGCGAGCCAAATGTCGCCTCGGCGGGCCCTGCGGTCGCGCTCGCCAAGAACACCACCGCCGACCTCATCGGCGATATCGAAAAATTGCGCGAGAGGCTGGAGATCGGCGGGCCGATGCATGTGTTCGGCGGCAGCTGGGGCAGTACGCTGGCGATGGCCTATGCGATCCAGCATCCGGCGCATACCGCGAGCCTGATCCTGCGCGGCATCTTCCTCGGCGCGCCCGAAGATCTGCTCTACCTTTATCAGGGCAATGCCGCGACGTGGGAACAGGACCCCTATGGGCTGACCGAACCCGGCGCCTATATGAAATATCCCGCCGAGTGGGCGGCGCTGCTGTCGGTGCTGACGCCCGCAGAGCGCGATGATGTGATGAAGTCGTACAAGACGATTTTCGATATGGTGCCCGCGACCGAGGCGGAGAAGGAACGGCAGCTGCAGGCGGCGCTGACCTGGTCGCTATGGGAAGGCGTTATCTCTAACATGATCCCCGAGACGGCCGACACGGGCAAGTTCGGCGAGGCCGATTTCGCTTTGTGCTTCGCGCAGATCGAGGCGCATTATTTTGCGAACGCGTTGTTCATTCCGGCGGGGCATTTTTTCGATAACATTGCGACGCTCGCGTCGATCCCGGTGCATATCGTCCACGGACGCTTCGACGAGGTGTGCCCGCTGACGCAGGCGTCGCGGCTGGTCGCGGCGCTGCGCGCGACGGGGCACGAGCCCGCGACCTATGTCGTCACCAATGCCGGACATAGCGCGATGGAACGCGAGAATGCGCTGGCGCTCACAACGATCATGGACGGACTACCGCGCCTCGGCGCCTAATGTTGGCGAGTCCAGATCGAGCTTGCTCGCCGGGATCACGATCAGGTCGGGGCGGAGAGTGCGGAGCTTGTCGATGAATTTGGCTGCATCGCCGACGACGATCAGCGAGGCGTTGTCCGGGACCACTGTCTTCGCCGCGATCGCGTTCGCGGCCTCGGGGGTCACCGCGCCGAGGCGCGCGGCGTAATCGAGCGCGGCGGCGGGTTGGAGCCCCTGCAGGATCAGGCCCGCGACAATCGCGCCATAGCCGCCGCCGGTTTCCTGCTGGCGGCCATAGGCGCCTTCAAGAAAGGCGCGGCGCTTGGCGAGCGCGTCGGGGGTGATCGCCTCGGCGCCGAGGCGCTTGAACTCGTTCAGGAAGATTTCGGCGACTTCGGTCGCGCTTTCATTCTTCGTCTGCGCGCTCGCGCTGAGCAGTGCGGTGTCGGCGCGCGCGGGCATGCTGCTGTACGCTCCATAGCTGAGTGCGCGCTTGCTGCGCACTTCGGTGAAGAGGCGGCCGTTCGAGCCGACGCCGAGCACCGAATTGGCGAGGAGGAGCGAAAGATAGTCGGCGTCCGACCGGCTGACCCCACGCACTGCGGCGAGCACTGCCGCCTGCCCCGCGCCGGGCAGGTCGACGACGATCGTACGCGGCGGCTGCGCGGCGCCGGCGCGCGATTTGGGAAGCTTGGGGGCGAGGCCTTCGGCTTTCCAGTCGCCGAACAGGCGCTCGGCAAGCGCGCCCGCCGACGTGGGCTCGATTCCGCCGGTGACGACGACCGAGATGTTCGCGGGGTGCCACCAAGCGCGGCGATAGGCGACAAGGTCGTCGCGGGTGATCGCGGCGAGGCTCTGCACCGTGCCGCCGCTCTGTCCGCCATAGGGCGCGCTACCGTACAGGAGGGGCTGTGCGACCATCGCGGCGATCGCACCGGGGTTGTTCAGCGCGACGCGAAGGCCATCGGTCATGCGCTTGCGTTCGAGCTCGAACTCGGCCGCCGGATAGCTGGCGTTCCGGATCACGTCGGCGAGAATCGTCCCAACCTCGCCCAAGTTCGCCGCGGGCGCGGTGACCGAGAAGATACTGCCGTCGGGGCTGGCGCCCGCGTTGATCGTCGCGCCGAGGCTTTCGAGCGCGGCGGCGATATCCTCGGCGGAGCGCGTCGCGGTGCCCTTGGCGGCAAGGTCGGCGGCCATCGTCGCGACGCCCGCGCGGCCCTTGGGATCGGTCGACGCACCGCCGCCGATCACGACGCTCAAGGTTGCGAGCGGGACGGTGCCGGTCTTGACCGCGACGACGCGGATGCCGTTGGCAAGGCGGCTTTCGGCGATCTTCGGCGAGGTCACCGCCGGCGCGGCGGTCGGGACGGGCGGTGCCTGCCGTGCGGCTTCTGCGGCAAGCGCGTTCGGGGTGCCGGTCGCGGCGGGAACGCTGGCGAAGACGGGCATCGGTTTGGGGTTCGCCCAGCTTTTGGGATCGCCATCGCCCGCAGTGTAGCGCAGCGCGACGCGTGCCTGGGGGTCGAGATAGGTTTTTGCGACGCGCAGGACATCCGCCTTGGTGACGCGTGCGATGGCATCGAGGCGCTTGTTCGCGGCGGCAGGATCCCCGGTGAGGACGAGCGCCTCGCCAAGTTCGAAGGCGCGGCCCGCAAAGGTCTCGCGCTCGGCAAGCGTCGATGCGAGAATTTCGGTCTTCGCTTCGGTCAGTTCAGCGTCAGAGACTTCGGCCGCTGCGATGCCTGCGAGGACATTATCGAGCGCGGCGGCGACCTGTTCGGGGTCCTGCCCGTCGCTGAGGATTGCGAAAGGGGTTATGCCGCCGGCTTCCTCGGTGAAGTCGACGCTGGCGTCGATCTGGCTGGCGAGCCCGGTGCGGATCAGCGCCTTATGCAGCCGCGAATTTTCGCCGCTCGACAGGATCGCGTTCATCACCTCGAGCGCGGCGGTATCGGTATGGCCGGCGCCGGGCAGCTTGTAGATCGCGCCGACGGCGGGAAGCGGGACGTTGGGGCCGGTCGCATTGACGCGGCGGGGCGCCATCGGCGGTTCGGTGCCCGAAATCGCGAGCGGTATCGCCTTCGCGCGTTTGGGGATCGCGCCGAAATAGCTGTCGACGAGCGACTGGAGCCGCGCTTCGTCGAAATTTCCCGCGACGATCAGCGTCGCGGTGTCCGGGCCGTAAAAAGCCTCGTGAAAGGCGCGCGCGTCTTCTAGCGTCGCAGCGTCGAGGTCGGCAATCGTGCCGATGACCGGGCGGCGGTGCGGCAGGACGTCGAACGTATTTTCGCTAAGCGCGAAGAAGAAGAGGCGGCCGTAAGGCGGCGCGAGCACGCGCAGGCGCAGTTCCTCCTTCACGACATTGCGCTCGGTCTCGAATACCTCCTTGTCGACCACGGGGCGCGCCATGCGCTCGGCGTGTGTCCACAGCATCGTTTCGAGATATTGCGCGGGGACGGTTTCATAATAGTTGGTGCGGTCGAAGCTGGTCGACGCGTTGCGCACCCCGCCGACATCCTCGGTCAGCCGGTTGATCATATTATACGGCATGTTCACCGTCTTGCGGCTGAGAATATGTTCGAACAGATGCGCGAAGCCCGAGCGTTTGTCGGGGTCGTGTTTTGACCCGACATCGTACCACACCGACACCATCACATTGGGGGTCGAATTGTCCGGCAGCGACAGCACGCGCAGGCCGTTTTTCAGGATGCGTTCCTTATAGGCGATCGGCGGGACGTGCGTCGCGGCGGTCGGCTTTGCGAGCGTCTGGGCGTTTGCGGCGGTCGCGGAGGCGAGCGCGAACATGGCTGCGCCGAGAAAAGGAAATGCCTTCATGCGGATGCCCCTGCTTTATTTGGCCGGCTAACCGGTCGATAGCGGAATTTTGCAGGGGCTGGGGCGATGTCAACACTTGTTCTGCGAAGCGCGGACGCGAGCGCTTGACGATGCGATATTGCGTTGAATACACTCGGAAAGAGCAAAAAGCCCGTAATTCCATAGAAAAAGGGGGCTCTTTCACATGGTCCGACGACGATTGGGTCAGCCAAATTTCAAGACAACAAAAAGCCCGCTAATCCCTAGGGAAAGCGGGCTTTTTGTTGGTTGCGGGAGTAGGATTTGAACCTACGACCTTCAGGTTATGAGCCTGACGAGCTACCGGGCTGCTCCATCCCGCGTCAACCAGATTGCGATCCCTTGGGATCGGCAAAACAGCAAAAGGCCGGCATCGCTGCCGGCCTTTAACTTTGTGAATGGGTTTTCCTCTTTTCGACCTTACGCCAACTACAATGCCTGGCGACGTCCTACTCTTCCGGGACTTAAGTCACAGTACCATCGGCGCTGTCAGGTTTCACGGCCGAGTTCGAGATGGGATCGGGTGGGTCACTGACGCCATGGTCACCAAGCAATG
>Ga0265296_1000561_pt1 | contig 53524 bp, 69 predicted proteins | sample MunlanPumphouse1_FD_189073 | JGI IMG/M metagenome (GOLD analysis project Ga0265296, IMG submission 189073) | Groundwater microbial communities from a municipal landfill in Southern Ontario, Canada - Pumphouse #1 | ecosystem: Environmental > Aquatic > Deep subsurface > Groundwater | place...
TCGATGTTATAAAGCTTCAGGCCCTTTGCGAGGATCTCCTCCTCGGTGAACTTAAGGCTGCTGCCTGACGTATTTCTGCCCAAAGTAATCACCGGGTGATGCCGGCAGAGGATTAATGCCGCGGCCAAATCATGGTTGATAACTTCACCCAGGATGTCTTTTTGTATATCCCATGCCTGAAGATAATCCGCCAGGCCTAGGTCAATAACTTTTAAGTTCATTTTAACTCATTGACTCACGGATTGATTCTGAGAGCGTAGGATGCGCGAAGATCATCGCGCGGATTTGGCTGACTTTCAGGCGCGCTGAAACGGCCACGGTAAGGATAGCGATTAATTCCGTGGCTTTCGGCCCGATGATAGTCGCGCCGATTATTTCCTGAGTCTTTCGATTGCTGATAATCTTAATAAACCCTTCGGCCTCCTCAATAATACGCGCCATTGGCGAGCCAAGGAAATCAAACTTATGCACCGTAATTGCCAGGCCGCGGCCCTTGGCCTTCTCTTCATCCAGGCCAACGCTGGCGATCTCAGGGTCGGTAAATACGCAGGCCGGAATTACCGGATTATCCGCCTTATGGCTTTGGCAATCGGAAGCCAAACCATTGTTCTGTAACTTATGGCTTTGGCTATTACTACGCTTGGCGACCATATTCTCAACCGCTATCACACCCTGGTAAGCCGCGTAATGCGCCAGCATAACGAGCGCCGCGCAATCCCCGGCCGCGTATATATCAGCAACGCTGGTTTCCAGGTAATCATTGACAACAACCCTGTTTTTTTCTAATTTTACCCCCAGTTCATCCAGGCCCAACCCGGCAATGTTAGGGGTCCTGCCTACGCAAACCAATACCTTCGCGTAACTATTTAAATCTAACGTAGAAGCATCGGTATCAGTATTGACCTTAATGCCTTTTTTCTTAAAAATAACTTCAATCTTCCTGGCAATCTCTTTATCCTCATCCGGCAATAGATGCGGCATCTTTTCGGCGATAGCCACCCGGCTGCCTAAAGTTGAAAACAGGCCGGCAAATTCGCAGCCGATAACCCCTCCGCCGATGATCAATAATGACTGTGGCACCTCTTCTAAGGCGAGCGCAGTGTCGCTGTTGATTATTCTTACGGAATCAAATTTAAACCCGGGCAATTCAACCGGCAGGCTTCCTGTGGCGATAAGTATGAATTTTGTTTTAATTACCTGCCCGTCAACTTTTATATCATTCGGCGAAATAATCCGGGCGGCTGACTTGATAAAATCGATGCCGGAAAGCCTGCTTTGCATACCTTGCGCAAGCTGCCGGACAATTTTGTCTTTTCTTTCCTGGATCTTGCCGAAGTTAACGCGGGGATTATCCAGCTCTATGCCAAAGCCGGATGATTTTTTCGCGAGTGAATATATTTTTGCGGATTGGATTAATGCCTTGGTAGGTATGCAGCCGCGGTTAAGGCAGGTCCCGCCGATCTGCTCAGCTTCAATAAGACAGGCCTTAAGGCCCAGTTCTTTTGCCCTTAAGCAGGCGTTAAAACCTGCCCAGCCTGCTCCGATAACAGACAGATCATAGATAGGCATGAGTTAAGCCAATAATTGCGCTGCCGCGCCGGCCACCAAGCCGGCTGATTCAATCAGCCTGGCTTTTTCTCCAGGGGTAAGATCTAATTCAATAACCTCTTCAATACCATGTTTGCCCAGGCGACAGGGAACGCCGATGCAGGTATCTTTAATGCCATATTCGCCGTTCAAATAGCTGCATAAACCGATAGTACGTTTTTCATCCTTGACTATCGCCTTAACGATCGCGGCAATCGCAGCCGATGGGGCAAAAAAGGCGCTTCCTGTGCCAAGGCTGGCAACAATCTCAGCTCCCCGGCCAATCGTGCGCCTGACCAATGATTCAATTTTCTTATCATCAATAAATTCATCCAGTAATACGCCTTTTACTTTAGTAAATCCGGGCAAAGGCAGCATCCCCTCGCCATGTGCGCCGATAACTACCGCCTCGATATCAGTGCTCGGGACAGCCAACTCCCGGGCAATAAGGTTGGCAAACCTTGCGTTGTCTAAGCTTGAACCCATACCGAAGAGTTTGCTTGGCTTAAAGCCGGTTATCCTCAAGGCATAAAGCGTCATAATATCCAGGGGATTAGTCACCACCACAACAATCGCATTCCTGGCCAGTTCTTTTATATTTAAACACACACTTTTAAGGATCCCTGCATTCTTGGCTAATAATTCCTCGCGGCTCATTCCGGGCTTACGCGCCAGGCCAGCGGTAACTACCACAATATCCGAATCCCTGATCTTACGGATATCATCGCTACCTTTAATATTATAGTTGTATTTTAAAACCGCGGCCGCATCCTCCAGATCCAGGGCCTTTCCAAGTGCTAAGCCCTTAATTACATCAATAAGCAAAACATCACCCAAGCCATCTCCGGCGATGCGCATAGCTGTTAAGCTCCCCACATTCCCTGCCCCTATAATGGAAATCTTCATAAGTTAACGCGCGGATTATACCTTTTGTTTTAGTTTGCTAATAATGGCATCGGCCATTTCTTTGGTGCCGACGCAAGATGGATCAAACGGATCTGCCTTTAAATCATAGGTAACAAATTTTCCTTCGGCAATTATCTCTTTTACCGCTTGCTCAAGTTTTATAGCTGCATTATCTTCCTTAATATGCCGCAGCATCAGCACACCCGATAAAATCATCGCCGTAGGGTTGACTTTATTCCGCCCCTTATATTTAGGGGCGGAACCGTGCACGGCCTCAAAGACCGCCGCGTCCTCCCCGATATTTGCTCCCGGGGCAACCCCTAAACCGCCGATTAACCCCGCGCAAAGATCCGAGATAATATCACCGTAAAGGTTAGGCAGAAGCAGGACATCATAATTATTGGGCTTGGTCACCAGCTGCATAGCCATATTATCAACTATGGCCTCTTCAAAGATTATTTTTCCCGCAAAATCCCGCGCCACTTCCCGGGCGGTTTCTAAAAACAAACCGTCGGTAAATTTCATAATGTTAGCCTTATGCACGCAGGTGACTTTCTTACGGTTATTCTCCAGGGCATACCGGAAGGCAAACCTCGCGATCCTTGCGGAGGCAAACCCGGATATCGGCTTGATCGTAATCCCGGAATCCGGGCGGATCTTTTTCTTAACCTCTTTCTCTATTCTACGGATTAATTCCAATGTTTCGGGCTTACCCTCCTGGAATTCTATGCCCGCGTAAAGATCTTCGCTGTTTTCCCTGACAATAACCAGGTCAATATCCTTAAAACGGCTTTTAATGCCTGCGTAACTCTTTACCGGGCGCAGGCAGGCATAAAGCTCCAGGGCCTGCCTGATCGCCACATTTACCGAACGAAAGCCGGTACCGATTGGCGTGGTGATCGGGCCCTTAAGGGCAACCTTATTCTTCTTGATTGAGTCTAAAACTGCCTGCGGCAGGATCTCTCCTGTTTTCTCCATGGCATCAGCTCCGGCAGATACCTCCTCCCACTGGATATCTACGCCTGTCGCCTCAATGCACCTCTTGGCCGCAAACGAAACTTCATAACCTATGCCATCTCCCGGAATCAGGGTTATTGTATGTGTCATTTAAACCTTCAGCTCTCCGTGTTTTTTGTAATAGTTGATTATGCCGCCTTCAGCCAGGAGTTTCTGCATAAATTCAGGTAAAGGCTTGATCTCTAAACTGATACCTTTGGTTAAATTATTCACCACTCCTTTATCCAGGTCAATCTCTAAAGCATCATGCTCATCAATCTTAGTAGTATCTGTCTGGATCAAAGGCAGGCCGATATTAAAACCATTGCGGAAAAATATGCGCGCAAACTCTGCCGCTAAAACCGCCACAATCCCTGCCTCTTTAATCACCAAAGGCGCCTGCTCGCGGCTTGAGCCCATGCCAAAATTTTTACCCGCGACAATAATGGATTTGCCCGGGGTGATCTTATCCGGAAAGCTCGGGTCAATATCCTCCATAATATGCTTGGCCAGCTCCTTGATATCTGTTATGGCAAACTTATACCTCCCGGAAATGATAAAATCCGTGTTGATATTATCCCCTAATTTTACGCTTTTCCCTGAAATGATCACAGCTGTTTAAATTCTTCCCTGCTTTTGACCTTGGACATGGCTATATCCAGGGTAATTAATTGTTTTCGAAACAGCTCTTTCAAACATTTATCCATGGTGTGCATACCATACTGCGAGCCTGTCTGCATAAGCGTCGGGATCTGCTCGATCTCCTGCTCGCGGATAAGATTGCGGATACCCGCGGTAGCGATCATTACCTCTGAAGCCAGCACCCTGCCTTTACCTGAGGCATTAGGCAGAAGCAACTGCGAAACTACCCCCTGGAGACAATCGGAAAGCTGTAATTTTATCTGCTGCTGCTGGTGCGGCGGAAAAACATCGATGATCCTGCTGATAGTCTGCGGGGCATCAGGGGTATGCAAAGTGGCTAAAACAAGATGCCCGGTCTCAGCCGCGGTTAAAGCGGTAGCGATAGTTTCCAGGTCGCGCATCTCGCCGACTACAATAACATTGGGGTCCTGGCGCAAGGTGCGGCGCAGGGCTTGGGCAAAAGAATGCGTATCCGAATAAACCTCGCGCTGCTTAATTATACTTTTCTTGTTGGTATGAATAAACTCAATAGGGTCTTCGATGCACATAACCAAGCATTCCCGCTCATTATTAATAAAATCGATCATGGAAGCCAGGGTTGTGGTTTTGCCCATGCCTGTGGGCCCGGTAATCAAAACCAGGCCATTTGGTTTACGCGCCAGTTCGATAATCACCGGCGGCAGGCCCAAGCTATTGATATCAGGGATCTCCAAAGGAATACGGCGGCAAGCCGCTTCAACAGAGCCTTTCTGCAGATGGATATTTACACGGAAGCGGTCTAACTCAGGCAGGGCCAGCGAAAAATCAAGCTCTAACTCGCGCTCAAAGATCTCTTTCTGGTTATTAGAGAGTACACTGTAGATCATCCTCTTCAAATCCTGCTTGTGCAAGATTTCCAGTTCACTGCGCGTTAACCTGCCGTCAATACGTAAGATCGGCGGCTCATTATCCGTAATATGAAGATCAGATGCTCCCCTCTCAATGCACATTAAAAGTAAATCGCGAATCTCCATATAATACCTCCTAAATGAGCGCTTGACTTACGAACACGACAGTGTGAGTAAGTCAATGCGCGAATTTATGCCGCCGAATATGCCAAAATTGTCGTAAGAGAATTTTGGCATAGTTTATGAGGCGGCGCAAATTATAAGAAACCCCTCGGATCAGTTATATATCCCTTAACCGCGGAAGCCGCAACTGTCGCCGGAGAAGCCAGGTAAATAAATGCCGCGGGATTGCCCATCCTGCCTTTAAAATTACGGTTGGCAGTTGAAATAACCACTTCATTATCAGCGGGAATACCGTTATGGGTGCCCACGCAAGGCCCGCAGCCCGGTGCCACGATAACCGCTCCGGCTTTAATGAATATATCTACCAAGCCAAGCCTTATTGATTCCAGGTAAACCTGCCTAGAGCTTGGCGCGATAATCAACCTGACAAGCGAATGGACTTTACGCTTATTTAAAACTTTTGCCGCTGCTTTAAAATCATCGATCCGGCCGTTAGTGCATGTGCCCAGAAAAGCCTCATCTATCTTCACCTTCTTTAAAGAAACAACATCCGCCACATTATCTACGCTGTGCGGGATGGAAACCTGGGGTGTTAGCCCGGAGACATCAAACTCATAAACATTTTCGTAGGCTGCCCCGCTATCCGCGGCAATCTGCTCAATGCGTCTTTTGTGCTTAACCCTTGATTTAAACCAGGCCAAGGTTTTTTTATCTACCGGCATAAACCCGCACTTAGCACCCATCTCAACCAGCATATTGCAGATGGTAAAACGGCCGTCCATATCCATATTATCAATCACCGGGCCGGAAAATTCAACTGCTTTATAGGTTGCCCCATCAGCCTTAAGATTGCCGATTATATGCAGAATTATATCTTTGGCAAAAACCCCTTTGGCTAGCCGGCCTTTGACAACGATCTTTATGGTCGCAGGCACCTTGAACCAATTCTTACCGCAGGCAAGCGTAATTGCCAGATCCGTAGAGCCGACCCCGGTAGAAAATGCCCCGATGGCCCCGTAAGTGCAGGTGTGCGAATCCGCACCGAGGACCAGATCTGCCGGCAAAACCTTGCCTGATTCCGGGATTACCTGGTGGCAAACCCCGCAGCCGATATCGAAAATTTCTGTTCCAAAGTCTTTCGAGAAATCGCGCATCTTCTTATGCACCCGCGAAACTCCCTCGCTGGGACTGGGAGCGCTATGGTCAATAACCATGCAAAAGTCAGTCTTTAATTTATTTACGCCTAGCTCTTTGATCCGGTCAATTATTATGGAGGAGGTGCCGTCCTGGCCAAAGGTAAAATCAACTTTGCATACCGCGAAATCTCCCGCGCGCAAATCTCTGCTTGCGTGCTTACTCAGGATTTTCTCCGCGATCGTCTTAGCCATTAAAGTTCCCCTATCCACTTCTGTATCCTATTCATGCCTTTTTGCAACTCCTCCATACTTGTGGCAAAACTGATCCTTATAAAATCATCCATACCAAAGCTATTTCCCGGTATAACACATACATATTCTTCTTCCAAAAGGCGCCTGGCAAAACTCATGGAGTCAAGGCCTGTTTTAGATATATCACAGAACATGTAAAACGCCCCCTGCGGCAGGGTAAAACTCAAACCCTGAATAGCTTTAAGCCTTTCGGCTAAATAATCCCTTCTTTTGGCAAACTCCCGGCAGAGGTGGCGCGTAAAATCTTCCGGGGCGCTCAATGCGGCTACCGCGGCCTTCTGGGCGATAGAATTAGGGTTGGAGGTTGAATGATCCTGCAAATTCGAGATCGCGCCGGCCACATCTGCGGGCGCGCCCAGATAACCGATACGCCAGCCGGTCATAGAATGGCTTTTGGAGAGGCCATTGACCGTCACGGTCAGATTATAGATATCCTTGTTAAAACCGGCTATGGATTCATGCTTGGAGCCGTCAAAAATAATCTTTTCGTAAATCTCATCGCTGATTACAAAAATATTTTTCTCCACGCAAACCCCGGCAATCTCTTCAAGTTCTGAGCTGTTATAAACCGAGCCGGCGGGGTTAGATGGGCTGTTTAAGATCAAAACCTTGGTTTTAGGGCTGATGTGTTTACGCAGTTCTTTTGCGTTAATCTTAAAATTATTTTCTGATTTCGTCTTGACCAAACGCGGGATCCCCTGGCAAAGCTTAACCATCTCAGGATAACTGACCCAGTAAGGCACAGGGATCAGCGCTTCATCCTGCGGATTAAGCAGCACCATAAGCGCGTTATAAATGCTGTGCTTTGCGCCGTTTGAGACGACAATCTGATCGAGCGCGTATTCCAGGGAGTTATCCCTTTTGAATTTCTGACAGATGAGTTTTTTTAATTCAGGTATGCCTGTGGTGGGGGTGTATTTGGTAAACCCGGCCTTAATAGCCTCAATAGCTTGCGCTTTTATAAAATCGGGAGTGTCGAAATCCGGCTCTCCGGCGGCAAAATTAACAATATCTCTGCCTTCAGATTTTAATTTCTTGGCTTCAGAGGTTATCGCCAAGGTTAGTGAAGGATTTATCTTTTTTAGACGCTCGGCAAGCCTTGTGTCTATTCTCATGAAGGTTTTTCTTTACCCCGTTAGAAGTCCCGCGCACGGGGGTGCTACTTCTAACGGGGTTTATTTACAAAGAATCGCTTTTCTTCTTGAAAATACTCCTTATACCGCTTAGAAACTTGGTTTGTGGTTTCTTAACTTTTTCCGGTCTGTCTTTAATTACCGCTTTGGATTCCTGTTTCTCCTCCTCCTGCGCAGGGGCCTCCTTGACTTCTTTGGCTTGCTTAATCTTCTTAGCCTCTTTTTTCTTTATTTCAGTAAGCTCAAAAATTACCATCTCCGCGTTATCGCCTCTCCTCTTACCCAGGCCAATAATTCTGGTAAAACCGCTGGATCTTTTGGAGAAGCGCGGCCCGATCTCATTGAAAAGCAAATTTACCAGCTTATGCTCTCCGAGAACCTTTTGCGCCTGCCGACGAGCAAAAAGCGTATTTGTCTTTGCCAGCGTAATAAGTTTTTCAATCATCTGCCGGCTTGCCTTAGCCCTGTGTAAAGTAGTTTTAATACTCTGGTTAAGGATAATGGCCCTGGCCAGGCTATTTATTGTCGCATCATGCCAACTGGTAAAACGGTTTAATTGCAGCCTCTTCTTCGCGTGTCTCATCTACTGAGTCTCCGTTAGCCCTTCTTGATTTTCTTAGGATCAATCTGTATCCCTAAAGTCAGCCCCATACCCACAAGCAGCTCTTTAATCTCGGTAAGGGACTTCTTGCCAAAATTCTTAAAGCTAAGCATCTCATCTTCGGTTTTCTTAACAAGGTCGGCGATAATCTTTATCCCGGCTTCCCTTAAACAGTTGGAACTTCGCACGGATAGCTCCAGCTCTGAAATCGGCAGCCTTAACTTTTCATACAAGGCTACATCTTCTTTGGTCATCTCCGGCTCCTCTTCAATGATATCATCGGGCAGCTGGCCGAAACTTACGAAGATATCCAAATGCCTCTGTAAGATGTTAGAAGCGTAGAGTAAGGCATCTTTAGGATTGATACTGCCGTTGGTCCAAATCTCTAAGACCAGCTTATCGTAATCTGTGCGTTGCCCTACGCGGGTATTCTCCACAAAGTAGTTGATCTTTTTTACGGGAGTAAAAATAGAATCTACGGAAATCAACCCCGCGATCTTCTCCTCCTTTTTATTCAACTCAGCCGGGACATATCCTCTGCCGCGGCAAACCTCCATCTCGATATTGAGCTTGGCATCCTTAGTAAGCGTAGCAATATGCAGCTGGGGATTGATTATTTCTATTGTTTCATCCGTCTTGATATCCTTGGCTTTTACCTCTCCCTTTTTATCCGCCTTTAAATAAATCGTTTTAGGTATCTTGGAGTGGGAATTCAAAATCAAACTTTTGATATTTAAAATTATCTCCGGGACATCCTCTAAGACCCCAGGAATAGTAGAGAATTCATGCGCTACACCGGCAATCTTGACCGCGCTAACCGCGCTTCCTTCGATGGATGAAAGCAAAACCCTTCTTAAGGAATTGCCCAGGGTTACGCCATAGCCTCTTTCAAAAGGCGCAGCCTGAAACTTTCCGTATGTATCCGTATATGTCGACTCATCACATTCAAGTTTCTTGGGAAACTGAAAATCTCTCCATTTTATGCCCATCTTTTCTCCTTTAATTTAGTAATTACGTTTCCCACACTTACTTAGAATATAGTTCGACGATCAACTGTTCTGAAATCGGCTGCTGGATATCGCTCTTCTCCGGAAGCCTTAAGACCTTGCCTTTCATTTCGCTTGCATTGAACTCAAGCCAGGCCGGAACGGTCCTATCTTTAGAAAGCTCCAGGTTATCCTTAATCTTAATCTTGACCTTATCCTTGGCTTTAATTTCAACCAGATCATCCTTATGCACCAGGAATGACGGGATATTCACCCTGCGGGAATTAACCGCAATCAGATTATGCCTGACGATCTGACGCGCCTGTGAGCGCGATATACCCAGGCCCATACGGAAAACCACATTATCAAGCCGGCGCTCCAACAACTGCAAAAGCACCTTGCCGGTTACGCCTTTAGTCTTGGAAGCAATCTTGAAATATTTACGGAACTGCCTTTCCAAAACCCCGTAAATTCTTTTAACCTTCTGCTTTTCTTTTAGCTGCACTCCGTAGTTAGAAAGTTTCTGCCTCCTGCCTTGCCCATGCTGACCGGGCGGATATGGCCTTTTAGCAATCGGGCATTTTTCAGTCTGGCACTTAGTTCCCTTTAAAAACAGTTTCTCTCCGTGCCTGCGGCATAACCTGCAAACTGCATCAATATAGCGGGCCATAAATTAGACTCTCCTTTTCTTCTTAGGACGGCAACCGTTATGAGGAATAGGAGTAACATCCTTAATCAAAGTTACCACCAAGCCTGCCGCCTGAAGCGCGCGGATTGCCGACTCCCTGCCAAAACCCGGGCCCTTCACATAAACTTCCACTTCCTTCAGGCCTACATCCTTAGCCTTCCTGGCAGCGTCGGTTGCCGCCAACTGAGCGGCAAAAGGGGTAGATTTTTTAGAACCACTGTAACCGACAATACCCGGAGCGCTCCAGGCTAACACATTGCCCTGCTTGTCAGTTATGGTAATGATCGTATTATTAAAACTTGCCTGGATATGCGCAATGCCGCTGGTTATGCCCTTAGCGATCTTTTTCTTTTTTGCCTTTTCTTTTGTTGCCATCTTACGCCTCCATAAATCAAAGCCTTACTTATTTTGCCGCAGGCTTTGCTGCTTTTACCGGTTCAGCCTTTTTCATTACCGCGATATTGCCCTTCCTCTTTCCTTTTCTGGTGCGCGCGTTGGTGCGCGTGCGCTGCCCTCTGACCGGAAGCCCTTTTTTATGACGCATCCCCCTCCAGGAACCAATGTCCATAAGACGCTTGATATTCTGGGATATATCACGCCGCAGGTCACCCTCTACCTTCCAACTGCCTTTTTGCAGGATATTGGTGATACGCGAGACCTCTTCTTCGCTCAAATCTTTTGCGCGCTTATCCGGATTGATCCCGGCTTCTTTAAGCACGACATTAGAAAGGGCCCTGCCTATCCCGTATAAATAAGTAAGGGCGATCTCAATTCTTTTTTCCTTAGGTATATCAACACCGATAATCCTTGGCATATTGACTCCTTAATGAGCGCTTGACTTACGAACACGACAGTGTGAGTAAGCCAATGCGCGAATTAATCCCGAAGCGTAGGCCAGTAGATTTCGCCAGAAATCTGCCAGTGATTACGCGAGGGATCACTGTCTTCATTATCCCTGTCTCTGTTTGTGTTTAGGGGTAACGCAGATTACCCGCACCACTCCTCTTCTTCTTATTACTTTACACTTATCGCAAATCTTGCGAACCGAAGCCTTAACTTTCATGATTTCACCCTAAAAGTAATTCTCCCCCGGCTTAAATCATAAGGAGAAAGTTCTAATTTTACTCTATCGCCCGGGATGATCCTGATAAAATTCATACGCATCTTGCCTGAAACATGCGCCAGGACCACATGCCCGTTTTCCAACTCTACTTTAAACATAGCGTTGGGCAGGGCTTCAATTATCTTTCCTTCTGTCTCGATCAGCTCTTCTTTCGCCATTCTATTTTGTTAATATTACCGGACCTTTATCGGTGATTGCAACCGTATGCTCAAAATGAGCGGAACTTGCGCCGTCGGAGGTTTCCGCTGTCCAACCATTAGCGGTAATCCGGCACTCCCAGCCTCCGATATTAATCATCGGCTCAATTGCCAAAACCATTCCGCTTTTTAATTGCGGGCCTAAATGGGGTTTCCCGAAATTAGGGATTTCCGGCTCCTCATGCAACGCCCTTCCTATGCCATGGCCGACAAATTGCCTGACTACGGAAAACCCATGCCCCTCTACAAAACTCTGGATGCCAAAAGAAATATCGGTTAAATTATTCCCCGCCAGTGCCTGAGCAATCCCTATATCAAGAGCCCGCGAAGCCACCTCGATCAGCTTTTTCTTAAGGCCTTCTATTTTGCCTACCGGCAAAGTCACGGCAGCATCCGCAAAATAACCCCGGTAATTCACTCCTAAATCTATGCTTACGATATCCCCTTCTAAAAGTATCCTTGGCCCGGGGACACCATGAACAATCTCTTCATTTACCGAAACACAAGCCGTTGCCGGAAAACCTTTATATCCTTTAAAAGCAGGCAGGGCCTTTTCTTTAAGGATCAACTCTTCGCTTAAGCGATCAATGTCAGAAGTTGTAATTCCCGGCTGCACGATCCTTTGCACCTTTTGCAAAACGTCCGCCAGAATCCTTCCGGATCGCTTTAGCATCTGCAGCTCTTTTTGCGACTTTAAAGGGATCATCTAAACCTTAAGCGGTTAATTCAATAATCTGCTCTAAAACCACCTGCGCGTCTAAATCCGCGTTTAAGCTGCGCAGCTTTTTGGCTTGTTTGTAATACTCTATCAAAGAAGCAACTTCATTCTTATAAACCTGGAGGCGCTTAAGTACCGTATCTTCATTATCATCGGAACGCTGGTATAAAGCTCCCTGGCAATTATCACATATTCCTTTTAACTTAGGAGGCATATTGACTGTATGAAAATTAGCCCCGCATTTAGAGCAGACCAGCCTTCCGGTGAGCCGTTTAACGACCACCTGGTCGCTTGTGTTAAGATAAACCACCAGGCCTACCGCAATATTCTTACGCTTTAAGATATCATCCAATGTCACGGCCTGAGAAAGGTTCCTGGGATATCCGTCTAATATAAAACCTTTTTTTATATCCGGATTATTAAAGCGCTCATCAAGCATCCGCGCCACCAGATCATCCGGGACAAGCAGCCCTTTTTCCATAATACCCTTGGCCTGTTTACCCAAATCCGTGCCCTCTAAAACATTCTTCCTTAAGATATCCCCGGTAGAAATATGCGGCAGGGATAATCTTTCCGCAAGCCTTTTTGCCTGCGTGCCTTTGCCTGCTCCCGGAGGCCCTAAAAGCACCAGATACATTATCTTCGCCCCCTGATGTGGCCGCTTTTTATAAAACCTTCGTAATGATGCGTTAAAAGATGAGACTCAATCTGTTTTAAAGTATCCAGCATAACACCTACGATAATCAGGACCCCTGTGCCTCCGAAAAATGAAGCAACCAAATATGGCACCTTAAGCCAGGCCATGATAAAATCCGGGAAAATCGCGATTACCGCGATGAAAGTCGCTCCGGCCAGAGTGATCCTGGTCATAACAAAATCAAGGAATTCAGCAGTGGGCCTGCCGGGCCGTATACCCGGAATAAACCCCCCGTACTTTTTCATGTTCTCAGAGAGATCATTGGGGTTAAAAACGATAGCGGTATAAAAATAACAAAAGAAAATTATTAAAAGAGCGTAGACTGCCGTATAAAGCAAATGCCCGCGGATCAGCCCTTGAGCCAGGCGCTGAAAACCTGGATTCGGGATAAAGGAAGCCAGGGTTGCCGGAAAGAGTATGATCGACTGCGCAAAGATAATGGCTATAACTCCGGAGGTGTCCACCTTAAGCGGAATATAGGTGCTCTGCCCTCCGTAAATCTTACGGCCCACGATGCGCCGCGCATATTGCACGGGGATCTTTCTTACCCCCTGGGTAATCATGATTACCCCAAACACCACGACAGCCAATAAGAAAGCCATGATTAACAAAGTAACCGGCTGAATCTGCCTGCGGCTGGGCGCGAAAGGTGAAATTAAAACAAAAAGCTGATTTAACGCCGTAGGGATCCTTGAGATGATACCGGCGGTAATTACCAGAGATATGCCATTGCCGATACCGCGCTCCTGGATCTGTTCTCCCAGCCACATAATAAAAATAGTGCCGGTAGAAAGTGTCAATACGGTTAAAATACGAAAACCCCATCCCGGGTGCATAACAATCTGCAGGCCTTCGAAACGCGCCGGATTCTCAAGCCAGAGCGCGATAAAATAAGACTGCACAACCGAAAGCAAAACTGTCCCATAACGGGTAAACTGATTTATCTTCTCGTATCCGGCTTTTCCCTCCTTGGCCATCTTCTCCAGCGCGGGGATAACCGCGGTAAGTAACTGCATAATAATGGAGGAGGAAATATAGGGCATTATCCCCAGGGCAAATATAGTCAGGCGCTCCATAGCGCCGCCGGAAAACATATTGATTATGCCAAAGAGCGTGCCGCCCTGGGTCTTGGAGATACGATTAAAAAAATCTGCCAGCGCCGCGCCGTCTATGCCGGGGGTGGGTATATAGCAGCCTACCCGGTAAACCGCGATAAGCGCACCCGTAATGATTAACCGTCTTTTTAAATCCGGGATCTTAAATGCATTGACCAGTGCGCTAAACATTAATGATTTCTGCTTTACCGCCGGCGCCGATAATCTCGGCTGACGCGCGTTTTGAGAATGCGTGCGCCTGAATAATCACCGGGTTTTTAATACTGCCCTTTCCCAATATCTTAATAAGAGCAGACTCATCACGAATTAAACCATTTTCCTTTAAAAGCCGCGGGGTAATCGTGGTTTCTTTGATCCTAGCCAGATCATCCAAATTTACAATCTGGTAGGACTTTTTAAAATTACTCACAAATCCGCGCTTAGGCATCCTGCGGATAAGCGGAGACTGCCCTCCTTCAAAACCTAGATAGAAATGCCTGCCTGCGCGCGAGGTCTGGCCTTTGCTTCCGCGCGTGGAGGTTTTACCGTGGCCGGAGCCCGGGCCGCGGCCTAGAATCTTTCTCTTCTTATGCGCGCCAAACGGGGCTTTCAGGTTATGCAAAGAAAGCAGGCTTAGTGGTATTTTCTTTAATGCCACTTTCTTGACTGCCGGTTTTTTAACTGTGTGTTTTACCGCGGGTTTTTTCTCTTTCATTTTCTTACGCTTTTAGGTTCTTTAGCCCCTGCACCGTAGCCTTGATAACATTAATCGGATTATTTGATTTCAAGCACTTGGTAAGTATATCTTTTATCCCGGCAGCCTCACAGATCGCGCGTACCGGGCCCGCGGCAATAACCCCCGTACCTTCCGAGGCGGGTTTAAGCATCACACTTGCCGCTCCGAATTTACCGATTATCTCATGGGGGATAGTAGAGCCTTCCAAGGGAACCCTAAAAAGGCTTTTCTTGGCTTTGGTTAAGGATTTACGGATAGCGTCGGCGACTTCATTAGCTTTATCCAGAGCAAAACCTACCCTTCCTTTAGTATCCCCCACAACCACCAGGGCGCTGAAATGCAGCTTTTTGCCGCCCTTAGTTACCTTGGTGACGCGGTTAATGCTGATAACCTTTTCAATCAAATCTGATTGCTGCCCAATGTTCAATTCACGCATAATTTAGAACTCCATTCCGCCTTTTCTTAAAGCATCGGCAAAAGATTTAATCCTGCCGTGATAAAGATACCCTGCCCGGTCGAAGATCACCTTAATTATCCCTTTTTCTTTCGCGGCTTGCGCGAAAATTTCACCGAAAAGCTCAGCTGATTTCAAATTCCCGGCGCTGGAAAATTTCTGTTTTAAGGCCTTATCTTTGGTAGAGAGGGAAAATAAAACCTTTCCCGTCGTATCATCAAGTACCTGCGCGGAGACATTCTTCAAAGAGCGGTGCACTACCAACCGGGGCCTTTCCGCGCTGCCGGACATTCTCATCCTGATCCTCTTATGCCTTTTCAGCCTTAACTCTTCTTTTTTTCTCATTTTATTTACCGGTTGCCTGTGCCTTTCCTACTTTCTTCTTAACATGTTCGCCGACAAAACGAATCCCCTTGCCTTTATATGGCTCAGGAGGATAGATCGAGCGGATCTCAGAGGCAATCTTACCGATCAACTCTTTATCAATACTCCTTATAACCAGCTGTGTAGGTTTGGGGGTTTCAATCTTGATCCCTTCCGGGATAGCGACATTTACCGGATGCGAAAATCCTAAAGCCAAATTCAGATTGTTCCCGGCCACCGCGGCTTTGAATCCCACGCCGATGATTTCAAGCTCCTTAACGTAACCGTCGGTTACGCCTTTGATCATATTTACGATTAGCGCGCGGAACAAACCATGCATGGATTTGTCAACCTTGGTATCAGCGACCCTCTTTACGAGAAGGATGCCGTCTTTGATCTCAAGGCTCACCCGGTCAGAGAGTTTACGGCTGAGCTTGCCTTTGGGGCCCTCAACAAAAACTACCCCGTCCTTTACCTCGATCTTCACCTCTTTTGGGACTATTACCGGTTTTTTCCCGATCCTCGACATTAATGAGCCCTCATTTTAAATCTACCGCGAATTACCAAATATAACCAATAATCTCGCCGCCTACACCCAACTCCCTGGCTTCTTTATCGCTGACTACGCCCTTAGAAGTAGAAACAATTGCCAGTCCCCTGCCGCGCAAGACTATGGGGACCTTTTTGCCTCTGACGTAAACCCTTAAGCCCGGTTTTGAAATACGCTTGATATTGCGGATTGCCGATTTACCCGCAATGTATTTTAAATAAACCCTGACTAAGCCCTGCTTTTTATCTTCAATAACCTTAAAATTATCAATATAATCATTCTTCTTCAAAATTTCCATAATCGACTTTATGTTATTGGAAGACGGAAGATCCACAACATCCTTTTTTACCATTGTGGCATTACGTATGATTGTAAAAACATCTGCGATTAAATCAGTCCTGGACATTTAGCCCCCTTTACCAACTCGCCTTCTTCACGCCAGGAATAAGCCCCTGCCAAACAAGCTCCCTGAAACAGATACGGCAAAGCTGAAACCTTCTTAAATAGCCTCCGCTTCTGCCGCAGATTGAACAACGGTTATACTTGCGTGTTGAAAACTTTGCCGGCCTTTTCCATCGAGCGATTTGCGAATTCTTTGCCATTTTATTCCTTATCCTTAAAAGGCATACCAAAATATTTCAATAAGGCCCTTGCCTGTTCGATATTCTTGGCATTCTTGATTACAAAAGTAATGTCCATGCCCTGAGTGCGCGTGATCCTGTCGTATTCTATCTCCGGAAAAATAATCTGCTCGCTTAGGCCTAAGGTGTAATTTCCCGCCTGATCAAAGGAATCACGGCTGACGCCCCGGAAATCACGGATACGCGGCAGGGCGATATTAAGCAGGCGGTCCATAAACTCATACATCATCGCCTTTCTCAAAGTAACCTTGGCGCCGATTGCCTGGCCATCCCTGATCTTGAAATTGGCTATGGCTTTTTTTGACCGGCGGATTATCGGTTTCTGCCCGGTGATACCGGCCAGCTCCTCCAGGGCTTTCTCCAGGATTTTAATATCCTGGGCGCCCTCTCCCACGCCCATATTCACGACAATCTTATTTACGACAGGGGCAGCCATTTTATTTTTAAACTTAAAATCCTGCATTAATTTCGGAACAATTTCATTACGGTATTTTTCTAATAGTCTCGGTGTCATTTTAAAGCGCCTCTTTACAGGCTTTGCAAAACCTGGATTTAGTCCCATCCTTTAATATAACCACTCCCATGCGGGACGGCTTAGAACAATTCTTACAAAAAACCATAAGATTAGATATGGATAGCGGCATCTCAATAGAAATTATCCCGCCTTTTTGGTCCTGGCTGCTCTGGCGCTTGTGCTTCTTAGCCAGGTTCAGGCCTTCGACTATCGCCCGCTCTCCACCCTCAATAACATTGATAACCTTGCCTTTTTTGCCCTTATCCTTACCCTTGATTATCTGGACAATATCGTTCTTCTTGATTTTTTGCATTAAATTACCTCAGGCGCTAAAGAAATTATTTTATTGAACTTCTTATCCCTTAACTCTCGGGCAACCGGCCCGAATACGCGCGTGCCTCTGGGATTATCTTTCTCGTCAATAATCACTATGGCGTTGCGATCAAAACGCAAGATTGAACCGTCCGGCCTTCTGATGTCATGCCTTGTACGCACAATTACTGCCCTGGCCATCTCGCCTTTTTTTACCGTTGCGCCCGGGATAGACTCCTTAATGTTAACCCTTACAACATCTCCGATATTGGCATTAAAACTGCCCATTTTACCCAATACACAGATTAGCGAAGCCCTGCGGGCTCCAGTATTATCCGCAACATCTAAAATACTACGCAATTGCAGCATTTATACAATCTCCTCAGGATTTACCAGATGTGCATTCTCGGCCTTCTTAAGCACCTGCTTAACTATAAAATGCTTATCTTTTGACAATGGCCGCGTTTCCACAATACGCACCGTATCCCCAAGCTTAGCAATACCATTTTCGTCATGCGCCTTAAATTTATTATGCAGCTTGATCGTCTTAGAATACTTTGCATGCCGGGTCAGGTGCATGGTCTTTACCACCACAGTCTTCTGCATCTTGTCGCTTATTACAGTGCCGGTAAATTCTTTTTGCTTGCCCATCTTATTTCTCTTTCTTATAATTTAAGATTGTCCTGATGCGCGCGATATCCTTCCTGATCAGTGCAAACTTATGCGGCTTCTCCACGGTTCCGGTATAACGCTGCTTATTCAGGCCGGATAGTTCTTCAAACAAAACCTTTTCCTTCTGCAGCAACTCTTCTTGCGATAAATTTCGTAATTCCCGCGCTTTCACCCCGCACCTCTTCCTTCTATTTATGCACCCTGCTGACAAATTTAGTACGCAGCGGCATCTTATAAGCTGCCAGGCGGAAACAGGCCTTAGCGTACTCCTGGGGAACTCCGCCTAATTCAAAAAGTACGCGACCTCTTTTTACCACGCAAACCCAGTGGTCAAGATCTCCCTTGCCTTTACCCATACGCACTTCCGCCGGCTTCTTGGTAATGGATTTATCCGGAAAAATCCTGATCCATAATTTTCCGCCTTTGTGCAGCTGACGCGCCAGGATAACGCGCACCGCCTCAATCTGCGTATTCTTGATCCAGCCGTTCTCTAAAGATTTCAGGCCAAATTCTCCAAAAGCCACGGTTGCCCCGCTTGTTGCCACTCCGCGCCTTTGGCCCTTTTGTAATTTACGATATTTAACCCTTTTGGGCATTAAAACCATTCTTTATCCCTCTTAATGAGCGCTTGACTTACGAACACGATAGTGTGAGTAAATCAATGCGCGAATTAATCCCGCCGAATATGCCAAAATTGTCGCAAGAGAATTTTGGCATATGTTATGAGGCGGGAAATTACCTCGCAGCCCTAAATGCTTCCCGGGGCTGCTGCTGGCCTGCGGTTTTTGTTTCTTCCTGTACGAATTGCTTTCCCAGGATATCTCCCTTATAAATCCAAACCTTAACTCCGATCAAACCATATGTAGTAAGGGCTTCAGCAAAACCATAATCAATATCCGCACGCAAAGTCTGTAAAGGAACCGAGCCCATTTTATAGGTTTCCTTGCGGCTCATCTCCGCGCCATTAAGCCGGCCGGAACAGCACACCCTTATACCTTTTACCCCGGATGCAATAGATTGCTCCATGGCTCTTTTTACCGCGCGGCGAAAAGCTATTCTTTTTTCCTGCTGCATGGCGATATTCTCCGCGACTAACTGCGCGTCCCACGCGGGTTTATTTATCTCGTGTATATCGATAGAAACTTCATTTTTAACCAGACTATTTAAGTCCGAGCGCAGCCGTTCAATGTCCGAGCCATGACGACCAATGATAATTCCCGGCCGCGCGGAGAAAATACGAATTTTGATTTTCTCCGCCAGTCTTTCAATAACAATTTTGGAGATTGCTGCCTGCTTAAACTTACTCTTTATGAATTTTCTGATCTTATAATCCTGCTGGATAAACTTGGGAAAATCCCTGCCCTTGGCAAACCAACGGGAATGCCACTGCCTTATAAAACCAATCCTTAACACCAAAGGGCTTACCTTATGTCCCATGAATTACTCTCCTTGCCCAGAAGGGCACACCCGCGCAATTCCTTATAAGCGCGGGGTGTCTTTCAAATCCAACTCAATTTTTATATGCGCGGTGCGCTTAACTATTGATGCCGCCCGGCCAAAAGCAGCAGCCTTGAATCTTTTCCACATTGGCCCGGGATTACAAACAATCTTGGAGATATACAATTTATCAGCCCCAAAACCTTTAACTTTAGCATTAGCAATCGCGGATTTTAGTATTTTTATTAAATACTCCTTAGCCCTTTTATTTAAATGCAGCAAAATACTTTGTGCCTCAAGGGCATCTTTGCCACGGATAAGATCCATAACCAGGCAAACCTTAGTCGGTGAAATCCTTAAAAATTTTCCTTCAGCCTTTGAAATCATTTTATGTCTTCTCCAGCGCTTTCTTGGCCTTCACACCCCCGTGCTTCCTGAATATTCTCGAAGGGGCAAACTCTCCCAGTTTATGCCCAACCATGTTTTCGGTGATAAAAACGGGTATATGCCGCCTGCCGTCATAGACCGCAAAAGTTAGCCCTACGAAATCCGGGATAACCGTAGAACGGCGGCTCCAGGTTTTAATCGCCTGGCGCAATCCGGCTTTGGTCTGCTTGGCAACCTTTTTTAATAAGCTTTCCTCAACATATGGACCTTTTTTCAATGAGCGTGGCATAATTATGGCTTCCTTCTCTTAACGATAAACTTGTTAGAATACTTAGTGCGATTTCTGGTGCGGTATCCTTTGGTAGGTTGGCCCCAGGGTGTAACCGGATGCGGATTACCCTGGCCGGATTTACCTTCGCCTCCACCGTGCGGATGGTCAACAGGATTCATTGCCACACCTCTTACCGAAGGCCTGATACCAAGCCACCGGCTCTTTCCCGCCTTTCCTAAAGTAATCGCCTCATGGTCAATATTGCCTATCTGGCCGACGGTAGCGTGGCAATCCAGATGTACCAATCTTACCTCTCCGGAAGGCAATTTAATATGCGCGAATTCGCCTTCTTTAGCCATAATCTGAGCGCTTGTCCCCGCGCCGCGCACAATTTGCCCACCTTTACCTTTAAATAATTCAATATTATGGATCAGCGTACCGGAAGGGATGTTGCTCAAAAGAAGGCAATTACCTACATTGATCTCGATGTCTTTCTGATTGCTGGAAACGATCATATCTCCCACATTAAGGCCTACGGGAGCGATAATATAACGCTTCTCTTTATCCGGATATTCAACCAGAGCAATCCTGGCTGAACGGTTAGGATCATACTCAATAGCCAAAACCTTTGCCGGCTGATCATAAATGTTTCGTTTAAAATCAATTAGACGCCACATACGTTTATGCCCGCCGCCTATGTGCCTGGTAGTTATGCGGCCATGTACATTTCTACCGCCGGTTTTTTTAAGTGGGCGCAGCAATGAACGCTCCGGTTTATTCTTGGTGATCTCGGAGAAATCCGGGCCGCTCATATGCCTTCTTGAGGGTGTTGTCGGTTTAAATTTTATTAGTCCCATATGGATTACCTACTTAACTTCTATCTTCTGGCCCGCGGCTAAAGTAACCACGGCTTTTTTAGTATCAGCCATCCTGCCTAACTGATGCCTGACCCTTTTGAGTTTGCCCATGGCAACAAAGGTATTTACGTTTTTTACCTTCACCTTGTAGGCCTGCTCCACCGCTTTTTTGATCTGGATCTTATTCGCGGAATTAGCTACCAGAAACAGATACTTGCCTTGCCTCTCGTAAGCGCTGTATTTCTCTGTCTGTAAAAGGGCTTTAATTATGATCTGAATCTTCGCCGGGCTCATTATTGCAGCCTCTCTGTCAGTTCTGCTAAGCCCGCTTTGGTAATAAGCAGCTTACGGTTATTCATCACTTCATAAATATGGCAATCTTTAGCCAAATCCACGGTTAAGAAACTGATATTTTTTAAGGCAGTTTTTAATTTAGCATCCAGCTTATCCGTTAAAAATAAGACCTTGCTTTCTTTCTTGGATTTCGCGGAAAATAATTTAAGATTAGTTAATACTTTTATCGCCAGTTTAGTCTTGGCCGCGTCAACCTTAAATTCATCCAGTACCACAAAATTATCTTCTTTAACTTTCGCGTTTAAACCGGTTTTCAAAGCCAATGACTTGATCTTCTGGGGGATTTCATAGGAAAAATCACGCGGATGCGGTCCAAAAACCACGCCACCATGCCTCCAAAGAGGAGAACGCGTGGAGCCCGCGCGGGCGCGTCCGGTTCCCTTCTGCTTCCAGGGTTTTTTCCCTCCGCCGGAAACCTCACCGCGTGTCTTGGTTGCGGCTAACCCTTTTCTCTGGTTAGCGCGATAAGATTCAATTGCCTGATAAAGACAATCCGTATTCTGGCTTCCGTCAAAAACAGAAGCATTGAGTTTTATCGTATCAATTTCCTTGCCTTCGCTGTTATATACAGGTAAAGTAAACATATTAAATCTTGACCGCTGCCTTTTTAGCCTTTTTCTTCTTGGCTTTAGTGATTACGATATAACCATTTTTGTGTCCGGGTACCGCGCCTTCCACTAACAGGACATTATTCGCTAAATCTACCCTGATAATTTTTAAGTTCTGTACCGTTACTTTTTCAGCACCCATATGCCCCGGCATATGATGGCCTTTAAAAACCCTTCCGGGAGTAGTACTTGAACCTATTGAGCCAACCCTGCGCCGCGAGGTTGAGCCATGCGTCATCGGCCCGCCCTGCCAATGCCAGCGTTTCATGCCTCCCTGGAAACCTTTGCCGATGGATATACCGCTCACATCCACAAAATCACCCTCAGCGAAAAGGTCTACCTTAAGCTGGTCTCCGACTTTATACTCTACATTGGCTTCTTTAGTAAGGTCTTTAATCAACTTATGCGGCGCGATATTTAATTTCTTAAAAAATCCCGCTTGAGGCTTCTTCAGCCTCTTTTCAGCCACCGGCTCAAAACCCAGCTGCACATTCTTATCCTTAACCGCCAGTACCGGACAAGGGCCGGCCTCAATAGCAGTAACCCCGACCTGCGAGCCATCTACTGCATACACTTGTGTCATTCCAATCTTTTTGCCGATCAATCCAATCATTGCAATTTATCCGTTTTTGATTTATTACTTGATTTCTACATCCACTCCTGCAGGCAGGTTTAATTTCCTTAATGAATCGATGGTCTTGGCTGTGGGTTCAAAGATGTCAATAAGGCGTTTATGGGTAGACAAATCAAACTGTTCCCGCGATTTCTTGTCAACATGCGGAGAACGTAATACCGTATAAATTTCCCTTTTTGTAGGAAGCGGCACAGGGCCGGAAATCTTGGCCCCGGTGCGCTTAACGGTATCCACGATCTCGATTACCGCCTGATCCAGAAGCCGATGATCGTAGGCTTTTAATTTTATGCGAATCTTTTGCGTATTCATACTTTAAGCAATAACCTCGGTAACTACACCCGCTCCTACAGTGTGGCCGCCTTCGCGGATAGCAAAACGCGATTCTTTTTCTAAAGCGATAGGAGTGATTAATTCCACTTCCAGGGTAACGTTATCTCCGGGCATAACCATTTCTACGCCTTCCGGAAGAGTAGTCGAGCCCGTAACATCAGTGGTGCGGAAATAGAACTGCGGCCGGTAACCTTTGAAGAAAGGCGTATGCCTTCCCCCTTCTTCTTTGGTCAGGATATAAATCTGGGCCTTAAACTTTGTATGCGGTAAAATGGATTTCGGCGCGGCGATAACCATCCCGCGTTCGATATCATTCTTTTCTACGCCTCTTAAGAGCAGTCCGACATTATCCCCGGCCTGGCCTTCATCCAGTAATTTGCGGAACATTTCAATTCCGGTAACTACTGATTTCTTGGCTTCCGGCCTTAAGCCGATGATTTCAACTTCTTCGCCGACCTTGACCTTGCCGCGCTCGATCCTTCCGGTGCCGACCGTACCCCTGCCTTCGATGCTGAAGACATCTTCAACAGCCATGAGGAAAGGTTTGTCTAATTCACGGGTGGGAAGCGGGATAAATTCATCAACTGCTTTCATTAATTCCAGGATTGGCTTGGCATCTTCGCTCTTAGCATCGGTGGTGACATTTGCCTTATTGGCACTACCACGGATAATCGGAGTTTTATCACCCGGATATCCATATTTGGTTAGAAGCTCTCTTATCTCCATCTCCACTAAGTCCAGTAGCTCTTTATCATCTACCAAGTCTACCTTATTCATAAATACAACCATGGAAGGAACATTAACCTGTCGCGCTAAAAGAATATGCTCCCTGGTCTGAGGCATAGGGCCGTCAGCTGCCGAAACAACCAGAATTGCCCCATCCATCTGGGCTGCGCCGGTAATCATGTTCTTAATATAATCCGCGTGGCCCGGGCAATCAATATGCGCGTAGTGGCGGGCATCAGTTTCATATTCAACGTGGGCAACTGAGATGGTAACGACCTTTGTCTCGTCTCTTACCGTGCCGCCTTTGGCGATATCGGCATACAGCCTTTCCGTAGCCTTTCCCATTTTTGCTAATACGTGCGTGATAGCCGCGGTCAGGGTGGTTTTCCCGTGATCGATATGGCCGATGGTCCCGATATTGACGTGCGGCTTACTCCTTACAAATTTTTCTTTAGCCATTTTTTATCCTCCTTGCCCCTAAGGGCACACCCGCGTAATCTTCACACCAGTGAACACCGGCGCAATTCAAATAAGCGCCGCGTGCTGATAAGCGCGGGGTGTTTTTAAAAACTTTTTCTCGCGTTTACGTTTGTCGACCCTAAAACAATTTTTTCCGCTACATGCGCCGGAACTTCAGTGTAGAAAGAAGGTTCCATTGTATATGATGCACGGCCCTGTGTCAAGGACCTTGTTATAGTCGCGTAATTAAAAACCTCGGAGAGCGGGACGTTGGCCCGGATAGTGCGCAGGTTCAATCTCTGTCCAAGCGCGATAATTTTCGCGCGCCGGCTGCTTAAATCGCCGATAATCTGGCCCATGAATTCCTCAGGCACGATTACCTCGATATCCATGATCGGCTCTAATAAAACCGGATGCGCTCTTTTCATGCCGTCCTGGAAAGCGATGGAGCCTGCCATTTTAAATGCCAGTTCCGAAGAATCGACTTCATGGAATGAACCGTCAACTAAAACTACCTGCACGTCGGTAACCGGGTAACCCGCCAAAACCCCGTTCTTGGCCGCGCCCATTATTCCCTGCTTTACCGCCGGAATAAACTCGCGCGGGATAGACCCGCTCTTTATTTTATCCTCAAAAGTAATTCCCATGCCGGGCGTTTCCTGCGGGCCCATCTCGATAACACAATGGCCGTATTGCCCGCGGCCTCCGGATTGCGAAATAAACTTGCCTACGCTGGATACGCTTTTCCTGATTGTCTCACGATACGCAACCTGCGGAGCGCCAACCTGGGCCTCCACATTAAACTCGCGTAAAATCCTGTCAATAATAATTTCCAGGTGCAGCTGGCCCATCCCGGCAATAAGGGTTTGGCCGGTTTCCTGGTTATAAGTAACCCTAAAGGAGGGGTCCTCATCTTCCAGCTTGTGCATGGCCAAACCCAGCTTTTCCTGGGCATCCTTTGACTTGGGCTCAATTGCCTGCTGGATAACCGGCTCAGGAAAACGCATGGCTTCAATAAGAATAGGGTTCTTTTCCGTGCATAGCGTATCCCCGGTCTTAGTGTCTTTTAAACCTACCGCCGCGGCAATATCTCCGGTGGAAATACTCTCCACAATCTCCTGACGGTTAGCGTGCATTTTGACGATCTTGGTTACGCGCTCTCTCTCTCTCTTGGAAGCGTTGTAAATATAAGTTCCGGCGGCAAGCGTGCCGGAATACATTCTTATAAAATATATTTTACCGACAAAAGGGTCCGTGGCTACCTTAAAACACAGGGCAGTAAAAGGGGCTTTATCATCCGCAATCACCTCCTCAAATTCTCCCGTATCCGGATTAGTGCCTTTTACCGGAGGCACATCCATCGGAGAAGGGAGATAATCTTTTACCGCGTCCAAAACCAGTTGTACCCCTTTATTCTTAAAAGCCGCGCCGCAAAGCACCGGCACAAATTTATTGGCAATTACTGCTTTACGTATGCTTTCCTTCAGCTGCTGGTTGGTTACAGCCTTACCCTGCAGATAATCTTCCATAATCAAATCATCCGCTTCGGCAAGCTTTTCCACCAGGATCAGGCGGTATTTTTCAAAATCCGGCAGCATGTCTTCAGGCACATCTTTTGTTTCAAATTCTTTTCCTAAATTATCTTCTTTGTAGAAGATCAGTTTTTTTTCAACTAAGTCCACCAGGCCTGTAAAACCCGCCTCCTTGCCGAAAGGAAGCTGAATTGCCGCCGCATTTGCCCCTAATCTCTTATGTATCTGGTCAATTACTTCAAAAAAGTTCGAGCCGGTGCGGTCCATTTTATTCACAAAGGCGATACGCGGGACATTATAGCGGTCTGCCTGGCGCCACACGGTTTCAGATTGCGGCTCTACTCCGCCGACTCCGCAAAAAACAACTACCGCGCCATCTAGAACCTTTAATGACCTTTCTACTTCAATGGTAAAATCCACATGGCCCGGGGTATCGATCAAATTGATAGTTATATCCTTCCAAACACAAGTGGTAGCGGCAGCGGTAATGGTAATACCTCTCTCCTGCTCCTGGACCATCCAGTCCATAGTCGCGGTACCGTCATGCACCTCACCCAGCTTGTAATTCTTGCCCGTATAGAACAAGACACGTTCGCTGGTCGTAGTCTTACCGGCATCAATGTGCGCGATTATCCCGATATTTCTAATTTTATCTAACGGTATTTTTCTCATTTATTTATAGGGGACGGTTCTATTACTATTGGTCAAACAAATAGAACCGTCCCCTTTTTTTACCACCTAAAATGTGCGTAAGCTTTATTCGACTCCGCCATTTTATGCGTATCGTCACGTTTCTTAATTGCCGAACCCTCGCCCTTATAGGCGGCGATAATTTCATCGGCTAACTTCTCCTGCATGGGCTTTCCCTTTCTATTCTGGGAAAAATCTCTGATCCAGCGAAGCGCAATGGAAGTGCCGCGTTCCTGCCTAACCTCAATAGGCACCTGGTAGGTAGCGCCGCCGACCCTGCGGGGTTTGACCTCTAAGCGCGGCCGGGCGTTATCCAGGGCCTTATAAAATACCTTTAAAATATCCGGCTCATTTAAATTCTTCTCTACAATTGCAAAGGCGCCGTAAACCATCCTCTCGGCGATAGATTTCTTGCCTTCCAGCATCACCATGTTGATGAATTTGGCCACCACCTTGCTGTTAAACTTGGGATCCGCTAAAATATTTTTTTCCTGCGCTTTTCTTCTTCTCATTTAGGCCTCTTTGCTCCGTATTTTGAACGCGATCTCCTGCGCGCATTAACCCCTGAAGCGTCCAATGTCCCCCTAACAATATGATACCGCACACCCGGCAAATCCTTGACTCTGCCGCCCCTGACTAAAACAATAGAGTGTTCCTGAAGATTATGCCCTTCTCCCGGGATGTAAGCCGTAACTTCAATACCGGTAGTAAGCCTGACCCTGGCAATCTTTCTTAAAGCAGAGTTAGGCTTCTTAGGCGTCATGGTGCGCACCTGAAGGCAAACCCCTCTTCTCTGGGGACAGCCTTTTAAGGCAGGCGATTTACTCCTCTTCTTTTTAGAAATTCTACCGTATCTGATGAGCTGGGCAATTGTCGGCATATAATTATTCCTTTGAGCTGGCCTTAACTTCTTCTTTCATCGCATCGCCCTGCTGGGCGCCAATTTTGATTACCTCAATATCGCGGTGCGCTCTGAATCCGGTTCCCGCGGGGATCAGGTGCCCGACGATAACATTCTCTTTTAAACCAAACAGTTCATCGCGCTTACCACTGGTTGCGGCTTCGGTTAGAACGCGGGTGGTCTCCTGGAAACTTGCCGCGGAAATAAAACTCTCCGTGGTAAGAGAGGCCTTGGTAATACCTAAAAGCAAAGGTGTTGCCTGGGCAGGCTTGCTGCCTTTTTTGATCACCCTGGTATTTTCCTTCTGGAAGACCCACTTATCCACCTGCTGAGTAGCCAGGAACTCTGTATCGCCCGGATCTTCAATTCTTACCTTTTTAAGCATCTGGCGGATGATCAACTCAATATGCTTATCATTGATGCGTACCCCCTGCAGGCGATAAACCTCCTGCACTTCATTGACTAAGTACTCCTGCAAAACCTTGTCGCCGCAGACGCGCAAAATATCCTGTAGAACCACCGGGCCGTCAGTAAGTTGCTGGCCGGCGGTGACTTTATCCCCTTTATAAACATTCGGATGCTTGCCGTGCGGGATAATATACTCCCTGGCCATACCGGTAGTAGATTTAACGATAATTACCCGCTGGTTTTTTTTGGTCTCGCCAAACTCCACGAATCCGTCTATTTCACTGATCACCGCGGGATCCTTCGGCCGCCTGGCTTCAAATAGTTCGGCAACGCGCGGAAGCCCTCCGGTAATATCGCGGGTTTTAACAACTGTGCGCGGGATCTTCGCCAAAAGGTCTCCGCCTCCTACCCGCTCGCCATCCCTGACGATAATATGCGCGCCGATAGGTATGGGATAAATCCCCAAGACTTCTTTTTTGTCATCTAAAATAACCACCTGCGGATGATACTCCGGCTTATGCTCAACGACTACGCGCTCAGCTAACTTCGTGACCGGATTGACCTCTTCGCGCATGGTAACATTTTCACGTAAATCTTCAAAACGCACTCCTCCGCCGACTTCGGTAAGCACGGGAATCGTATAGGGGTCCCAACGCACAAAAGATATCCCCTTACTTACCTCTTGGCCGTCAAGAATAGTAATGAACGCGCCCTGCGGCACAAAATAACGCTCCAGCTCCCGGCCCTGCGCGTCATTAACGCTGATCGCGCCGTTCCTGTTTAAGACAACATTCTCTTTATTCTTAAGGGTAACCCTTAAATTATGATATTTGACTAAACCCTTATTCTTGGATTTAATAAAGGATTGCTCGATAGTCCTGGAGGCGGTACCTCCGATATGGAAGGTCCTCATGGTCAGCTGCGTGCCGGGCTCGCCGATGCTCTGGGCAGCTATAACCCCCACTGCTTCTCCCAATTCCACTAACCTTCCGCTAGAGAGGTTGCGGCCGTAACATTTGGCGCAAACACCTCTGCCCGATTCACAGGTTAAAACGCTGCGGATACGGATCTTTTCAATACCCAGCTTTTCAATTTGATCAGCTTTCTCTTCGGTGATCTCAGAGGCCTGCTGAACAATAACTTCGTCGGTAATAATATCCACCACGTTATCCAGGGCCACCCGCCCGATAATACGGTCCTTAAGGCTGACCACCTCTTCATCCCCCTCGATAATCGCCGCGACAGTAATGCCGTTTAAGGTCCCGCAGTCATCTTCGCAAACAATTACCTCCTGGGCAACATCAACCAGCCTGCGGGTCAGATATCCGGCGTCGGCGGTTTTAAGCGCGGTGTCTGCCAAACCTTTACGCGCGCCGTGAGTAGAAATAAAATATTCCAAAACATTCAACCCCTCGCGGAAATTAGCGGTAATCGGGTTCTCGATAATTTCACCGCTGGGCTTGGCCATAAGCCCGCGCATACCGGCGAGCTGCCTGATCTGTAAACGGGAACCGCGGGCGCCTGAATCAGCCATCATGAAGATAGGATTAAAAGAATCCATTCCCTTGAATAACAGGTCGGATATCCTGTCGGTGGCATGCGTCCATATATCGATAACCTTGGCTTTGCGTTCGCTGTCAGTGATAATGCCTTTGCGGTATTGGTCTTCAACCTTGGCTACCTCTTCCTTTGACTCTTTTAAAACTTCCGGCTTATCAAGCGGGACAGTCATATCATCTATACCGATGGAAATACCTCCTGAGGTACCCATCTCAAAACCTAAACGCTTAATATCATCAAGCAGCTTGATGGTCGTGGTATGGCCGAACCGTTTATAAACACTTACCACTATATCGTTTACCCTGCTTTTATTTAATTCCCGGTTGACAAACCCGAACTCAGGCGGCAGGATCTGATTAAATAATACACGTCCGACAGTAGTGGTAACTATCTGTTTTGCCCCAACGACCATCTTCTGGTCAAAATCATAAATTCCGTTAACGCGGATCTTGATCTTAGCGTGCAATGCTACGGCCTTATCTTCATAAGCTGTGAGCACTTCATCAAAACTTGAGAAGGTCTTACCCTCCCCTAAAGCGTTGGCCTTCTCCTTGCTAAGATAATAAACACCCAGGATAATATCCTGGGTGGGAGAAATTACCGGCCGGCCGTCAGCGGGAGAAAATACGTTATTTATAGCCAGCATCAATACCTTAGCTTCTAACTGCGATTCCAATGATAAAGGCACATGCACAGCCATCTGGTCGCCGTCAAAGTCAGCGTTAAAAGCGGTGCAGACCAGCGGATGGATTTTTATAGCTTTCCCTTCGATTAATAACGGCTGGAATGCCTGGATACCTAAGCGGTGCAGGGTCGGGGCGCGGTTAAGCATTACCGGATGATCCTTGATCACTTCATCCAGGATATCCCAAACCTCGATCTTGCCTCTCTCAACCATCCGGCGGGCGCCTTTGATCGTGTGCACAAAACCTTTTTCCCTTAATTTCTTGATGATAAACGGCTCAAATAACTCCAGGGCCATCTGTTTAGGCAGGCCGCATTCATGCAGTTTTAACTCCGGGCCTACGACAATAACGCTCCTTCCGGAATAATCCACGCGCTTACCGAGCAGGTTCTGACGGAACCTGCCCTGTTTTCCTTTAAGCATATCAGAAAGGGACTTCAGCGGTCGGTTGTTGGCGCCGTTCACCGGCTTGCCATGGCGGCCGTTATCTAAGAGCGCGTCCACCGCCTCCTGAAGCATGCGTTTTTCATTGCGGATAATGATCTCCGGCGCGGAGAGATCCATCAATTTCTTCAGGCGGTTATTACGGTTGATTACGCGGCGATATAAATCATTGAGATCGCTTGTGGCAAACCTTCCGCCATCCAGAGGAACCAGCGGACGCAGATCAGGGGGGATTACCGGCAGGGCCTCTAAAATCATCCACTCCGGCTTGTTGCCGCTTTTCTTAAAATCCTCAACGATCTTCAGGTTCTTGATCGCCTTGCGGTTATTTAAGACATCTTTGGATTTTTCCAGGTCTTTCCTGAATTTACGGCAGACAACATCCAGATCCAGCTCTTTTAAAAGATCGCTGATCGCCTCAGCTCCGATCTTGGCTTTGAAACTCGCGCCGTATTTGCTCAATGCCTCCTGGTACTGTTCATCGGTAAGCAGCTCTTTTTTCTTTAAGGCCGTCGTGCCCGGGTCAACAACAACATACTCCTCATAATAAATAATTCTTTCCAGGTCTCTTAAGCCGATATCCAGAAGCGCGCTCATCCGGCTGGGTACAGCCTTAAAGAACCAGATATGCGTAACCGCGGTAGCCAAATCAATGATACCCATGCGCTCGCGCCTGACGCTTGAACGGTCAACGGTTACCCCGCAACGGTCACAGGTAATCCCCTTGAACTTTATCCCTTTATACTTACCGCAGTTACACTCCCAGTCACGCACCGGTCCGAAGATCTTTTCGCAAAACAAGCCGTCTTTTTCCGGTTTTAACGTGCGGTAATTAATGGTTTCCGCTTTTTTCACCTCGCCTTTCGACCAGGATTTAATTACCTGGGGGCTGGCGATCTTTATTGAAATACTATCAAACGAGACGATCTCTTCCATTTACTGAGTCTCCGACAAATAATGGGCACATTGGAAGCCCGAGTTTTGGCCGTATGCAAGGCGCGACGACGAAGGCGTAGTCTTAGTACTACGCCGAGGAGAAGCAACGCCGCAGACGGCCGAAAGGCGGGCTTCCCCCTCAGTTAAGTATCTATAATAATTTATATATTCAAGGGCTGGACAATTTTGGGCTGCGACTGCGTCACTCATCCTTGACGTAGTGCTACGACTACGTCTGCGTCTTCGTTCCTTGTCTCGCTCCAAAATTGTCTCAGCCAATGTGTCCATTATTTATCGGAGGCTCAGTGAGCCTTTTCTGTCCTGATATCAAGACATAAGCCTTGCAACTCTTTGATTAAAACATTAAATGACTCCGGGGTTCCGTGGGTCAGGCGCTGCTCCCCCTTGACAATCGCTTCATAAATACGCGTCCTTCCGCTTACGTCGTCGCTCTTGACCGTAAGCATCTCCTGTAAAGTGAATGCCGCACCATATGCCTCAAGCGCCCAAACCTCCATTTCTCCTAACCTCTGGCCGCCGAACTGCGCTTTGCCGCCTAAGGGCTGCTGCGTAACTAAAGAGTATGGGCCGATAGAGCGGGCGTGAATCTTTTCATCAACCAGATGGATCAGTTTCAAAATGTACATATATCCCACGGTAACCTTCTGGTCAAAAGGCTCTCCGCTGTAGCCATCGTAAAGCGTGATCTTACCGTCCTCCGGGAGCCCTGCTTTCTTAAGTAGTTCTTTGATCTCTCCCTCTTTGGCTCCGTCAAAAACAGGACAGCTGACATTTAAACCCAAAACTTTAGCTGCCCAGCCCAAATGGCATTCCAGGATTTGGCCTACGTTCATACGCGAAGGAACGCCCAGCGGATTCAAAACCACATCTACGGGCGTGCCATCCGGCATATAAGGCATATTTTCTGCGGGGATGATCCTGGAAACCACACCCTTGTTGCCGTGCCGGCCGGCGAGTTTATCGCCTTCGGAAAGCTTTCGTTTTGTGGCGATATAAGCCACAACTCTTTTCAGGATGCCCGCGGGTAATTCATCCCCGCGCCGGACCTTCTCAATTTCCTGCTCCTCTTCCGACAATAACTCCTGCATCTGCTCATCAAAAGAAGCAGCCAAAATCTTTGCTTCCTCATTATCGCTAAAATTAAATTTCTCTACCTTTTTCTTATCTATTCCCAGGGCCTGGGAGAGGCGCGCGGTTTTTTCAGTCTGCAGGAATTCAATCTCCTGTTTATAATAAGCCTTGAGTTCGCGAATTTTAGCCAACTCTTTGGTCTTTTCTTCTTTTGATTTCCTGCCGCGGTCCTTGCGCTGAAATACATGCACATCAATAACCACCCCTTCGACTCCCGGCGGCACAATCAATGAAGTATCGCGCACATCCCCGGCTTTCTCGCCGAAAATCGCGCGTAACAATCTTTCCTCGGGGCTGGGCTCGGAATCAGTCTTGGGGGTAATTTTACCTACCAGGATATCCCCGGCGCTTACCTCCGCTCCGATGTGGATAATCCCGTCCTGATCTAGGTTCCTTAATGCTTCTTCGCTGACATTGGGGATGTCGCGGGTAATCTCTTCGTTGCCCAGCCTGGTTTCGGCAGCTTCAATCTCAAACTCTTCGATATGAATAGAGGTAAAGGTGTCATTCTTGATCAATCTTTCGCTGATCAAAATAGCGTCTTCAAAGTTATATCCTCTCCACGGCATAAAAGCGACCAGCACATTCTTGCCTAAAGCCAGCTCTCCTTCTTTTGTCGCGATTCCGTCGGCAATCGCCTGGCCGCTCTCTACGCGATCTCCCAATTTCACCAATGGCCTCTGATTTAAGGAGGTATCGGCATTAGTGCGCAGGAATTTCTTTAAGTGATAAATATTTTTTCCTACGGTAATCGATGAAGCATCCACGCTGGTTACTTTACCGGCGTCCCGGGCAATAACCACTGTGCCGGAATCCTGGGCCACCTTGGCTTCCATCTCAGTGCCCACTAAAGGAGACTCGGTAATCATAAGCGGCACAGCCTGTCTTTGCATGTTTGAACCCATCAAAGCGCGGTTGGCGTCATCATGCTCCAGGAAGGGAATTAAGGACGCGGCAACAGAAACCAGCTGCTTCGCGGAAACATCCATATACTGTACTTCTTTTGCCGGCACCTTCGGGAAATCATCTTTATAGCGGCAGGTAACAAACTTTTCGACAAAACGCCACTCGCTGTCTAAGGGGACATCTGCCTGGGCAATAGTCTTATCTTCCTCAATATCCGCGGTCAGGTAATCGATCTTCTTGGTTACGCGGCCATCTTCTACCTTGCGATAAGGGGTCTCGATTAAACCTAACGCGTTTATGCGCGCGAAACAACTTAAAGAAGCGATCAGGCCGATATTCGGGCCTTCGGGGGTTTCAATGGGGCAAACGCGGCCGTAATGCGAAGGATGGATATCCCTTACCTCAAAACCCGCTCTCTCGCGCGATAAACCTCCGGGGCCTAAAGCGCTGAGCCTTCTTTTATGCGTCATCTCGGCCAGAGGATTGATCTGGTCCATAAACTGGGAGAGCTGGCTGCGGCCGAAGAAATCGCGGATCTGATTGCTTAATAGCTTAGAGTTGATCAGGTAATGCACGTTAAGATTATCAAACTCGCCTAACATACTTAATCTCTCTCTTATGGAACGCTCCACGCGGGATAATCCTATGCGCACCTGGTTCTGCACCAGCTCGCCGACGCTTTTTACGCGGCGGTTGCCTAAATGATCAATGTCATCAATTTTTCCGGCGCCGCTGTTTAATTTAATCAGGTATTCGATGACTTTAACTACGGTATCAGAATCAAGTATCCTTTTTTCCAGGGATACATCCATGCCTAATTTACGGTTTAAGATAAAGCGTCCCGCCCTTTCCAGGTCATATCTGGCAGGGTCAAAGAATAACCTGTAAAACAGGCCTTCAGCAGCCTCTTTAGTCACCGGCTCAGTCGGCCGCATCTTGCGGTAAAAATCAAGATATGCCTCTTCTTTATTTTTAGTGTAATCTTTTTTTAAGGTATTGATGATCTCAGGATGCTCCTTGCCGAAAGCGGCAAAGATCGAGCTGTCTTCGGAAAAACCCAGGATCCTTAAGATTTGCGTCGCGGGAAAATTCCTGCGGCGGTCAACATAGGCGGTAATCGTCTCGGTTAGGTCGTATTTAAACTCCAGCCACGCCCCGCGGTAAGGAATGACCCTGCCGTAAAAAATCTTTTTACCGGTAGGATGCAGCTCTTCTTCAAAAGAAACTCCCGGGGAACGCTGCAGCTGGCTGACTACTACGCGCTCATCTCCGTTAACGATGAAGGTGCCGGTTTCAGTCATTAAAGGGATCTCTCCGAAATAAGCATCCTGTTCTTTTGTTTCACGGGGGGTAGTTAAGCGGAATTTTACTTTTAGCGGCGCAGCATAAGTTAAAGAACGATTCTTGGATTCAGCCATGGTGTATTTAGGCTTACCCAAAGAGTAGCTGATAAACTCTAACTTAATCAAACGGTCAGGGCTTTCTATAGGAAATATTTCGCTGAAAACTTCCTGTAAACCCCGGTTCTTCTTCTCGCCTGCCGGAACATCTATCTGCAGAAATTCACGATAAGTCTCAAGCTGAACATCTAACAGATTAGGTAAATCGTAAACCTCTTTTAACTTGGCAAAACTTTTTCGTTTAATCATAATTTTTAGGTTATTTAGCCTTAGTTAACTTACTTAGACTTACTCTAGTTTACCTTAACTACTCTATACTTACTTTAATTCTACGGTTGCGCCAGCTGCTTCTAACTTCTTTTTAATTTCCGCAGCCTCTTCCTTAGTAGCGCCTTCTTTGATTGACTTAGGCGCGGCATCCACTAAATCCTTGGCTTCTTTTAAACCCAGGGTAGTGATCGTGCGCACTTCTTTGATTACCGCGATCTTATTGGCGCCACAGCTAACCAGCACTACGTTAAATGCGCTCTTTTCTTCGGCAGCAGGCGCGCTGGCAGCAGCCCCGGCAGCGGGCGCGGCCATCATCGGCATGTTGGCGCTTACGCCAAACTTTTCTTCCAGGGCCTTGACTAAATCCGAGAGCTCCAAGACGCTCATCGTCTCTATCGATTTGATTAATTCCTCTAATTTCGCACTTGCCATTATTTCCTCCCTTGTTTGATTTGATCCAAGCAATAAACAAACTTCTTTAATGTTTGATTTAAAACGATAACAAATTTGGTTACCGGAGAATTTAAGGTCATCACTACCATGGCCCTGAGCATCTCCTTGGAAGGAAGCTTGCTCATCGTTTCGATATCTTTTTGCGTTAACAGCCTGTTAATCAGGAATCCGCCTTCCAATATAAGCTTATCGTGATCTTTGCGGAAAGTACATAACACCCTGGAGGCATCTACCGGCTCATCTTTAAAAAATATCATTCCGCAGGGGCTCTGCACGGCCGGAATCAAATCATCAAGGCCTAAATCCTTCATCGCCTTTCTGGCGATGCTATTTTTGACCACAAAAAGATTAGCGCCAGTCCCTCTTAGGGCCTTACGCAAAGAGCTCATATCCGGGCTGGATACCCCGGAATATTTTACGATGATCAGCCCCTTGGATAATTTAAAACTGTCCTTTATGCGGTTCCCTGATGTTTCTTTGACCAGCAATCCGATCTTTTTCATAGTATTAACAAACGAGCCTTAATCCCGGGTTCATGGAAGTGGTTATACTTAAGCCCTTCAGGAATTTGCCCTTTACCGACGCGGGCCTGGCTTCAATAACCGCCTCAATAACTTTGGAGGCATTATCATTAAGCTGATCTTCGGTAAAAGAAATCTTTCCTACGGATAAATGCATTCCACCCTGTTTATCCACGCGAAATTCTACCTTGCCTTTTCTCACGTCTTCAATTGCCTTTGAAATATCATTGGTCACTGTGCCAGTCTTAGGGCTAGGCATAAGCCCGCGCGGGCCTAATACCTTACCCAGCTTGCTTAAATCCTTCATCATCTCTGGAGTAGCCACAGCGCAATCAAAATCAAGGAATCCGGCGGCAACCTTATCAATTAACTCCGTGCCCCCGACGTAATCCGCTTGCGCTTCCCGGGCCTGCCGCTCGTGCTCGCCTTTACAGAATACCGCTATGCGCACTTTTTTCCCGGTGCCATGCGGAAGCACGACGGTGCCGCGGATCATCTGGTCGCTTTTCTTGGTATCCACGCTTAAACTAAAATGCAGGTCAACGGAGCCGTCAAACTTTGGTTTAGGCAGAGACTTTAATATAGCGGTGGCCTCCCTTAACTGATAAAATTTGTCCTGCTGGACCTGCTTAACTGATTCCTCATATCTTTTGCTGTGAGTTTTCATAATTTATCCTTCAACCGCGATACCCATACTGCGGGCAGTCCCTTCAATAACCTTCATCGCCTGCTCCAGGTTATTGGTATTTAAATCCGAAAGCTTAAGCCTAGCGATCTCCTCAACCTGTTTCCTGGTTACCTTGCCGATTGTCTCTTTGCCGGGAGTGCCGGAGGCCTTTGCCAGATTCGCCGCCCTTTTGAGTAAAATTGATGACGGCGGGCTCTTTATAATAAAGGTAAATGTCCTGTCCTCATAAACACTGATAACTACCGGGAGGATCAATCCATCCCTTCCTTTAGTCTGTTCATTGAACTGCTTGCAGAACTGCATGATGTTTACGCCATGCTGGCCTAATGCCGGCCCTACCGGAGGCGCGGGGTTTGCCTGCGCTGCCGGAACGTGTAACTTAATCTGCGCCTTGATTGCTTTTGCCATATTTATACCTTTTCCACCTGCCAATACTCTAACTCCACCGGCGTTGAACGTCCAAAAATAGAGACGCTGACCTTGACTTTTCCTTTTTCAGGATAAACCTCTTCGATTGTGCCGTTAAAATTCAAAAACGGCCCTTCATTAACCCTTACTTGTTCGCCTTTTTCAAAAATGATCTTTGGGGAGGGCTTGGCTGCGGTATCTTTGGTGCGCTTAAGGATGTTATCCACTTCTTCCTTGGGCAGCGCAACCGGCTTCCTGCCTAATCCGATGAATCCGGTAACCCCGGGAGAATTCTTCACAAAAAGATAGGTCTTTTCGCTTAAATCCATCTCAACCAATAAATAACCCGGGAAAAACTTCCTCTGCGTGATCTTCTTTTTTCCGGCGCGCACCTCGGAAACCTGCTCGGTAGGAATAATCACGCTGGTAATTAAATCCTGGAGGCCTTCGGCATGGATCTTCTTTTCCAGGGAGGCTTTTACCTTTTCCTCTATTCCGGTTTGTGTGTGCACAACGTACCAGTTTTTCATTTAAAAATCGCGCTTAATAATCTGGATAAAGCCAGATCCGTTATCCCGATAAAAATTGTCATTATTACCGTAACCACTATTACCAGGGCCGTAGATGCCAAAAGCTCCTGCCTGGTTGACCAGGAAACCTTACTTAACTCGCTCCTTACTTCTTTTAAAAAATTTACCGGCTTTGCTAAAATATTCATTAACTCAAAAACCTCTCTCCCATGCCATTAGACTACAGGAGCGGCAGGACTTGAACCTGCAGTCACGGTTTTGGAGACCGTTGGTTTGCCATTAACCGACGCCCCTAATTAATTACTTAATTTCCTTATGTGGGGTATGCTTATGACAGGATCTATTGCAGAACTTATTAAGTTCAAGCCTATCCTGATGCAACTTTTTATTTTTAGTCGTCGTATAATTTCTATTTTTGCAAACCGTACACTCTAAAGTTATAGTTTCACGCATGTTTATCCTCTATTATCCCGGTTCATAAGATGCGCAAAATTTTGGAACAAAATTTTGCAGCATTCGCCGGGATAGTTCGACCTTCAGGCTTATGTTCACTTCGTTCCATAAGCCTGGGCATCACTATAGCTGGAGGCGAGAATTGAACTCGCGACCCCGTCCTTACCAAGGACGTGCTCTGCCAACTGAGCTACTCCAGCAGAAATGGATTTGCCCCGTCGCTAGAGCCCTCAAAGTAAAAAAAACCACACCCCAAGAATTTAAACAAAATTCTTTCTTTGGTTATAGATATTGCTAAATTAAAGTGTTGTAATACTAGATATTTACGTAAGTAAGAGAGTTTATACTAAAATAGGGGATTTGTCAAGATTTTTTTCTTTTTTTAAATTACGGCAAATTGTAACTCAAACTGGCGAATTGCTCCAGGGAGAGATCCTCCGGGCGCACGTTTTTATCGATGCTGTGCACGTTAAAAAATTCTTCCAGCCTCTCTTTCGCCACGATCCCTTCCAGGCTGTTCCTTAATGTCTTTCTCCTTTGGTTAAAAGCCAGCCGGATCAGTTTAAACAACATTGCTTCATCGATAACCTTAACTGCCGGTTTTTCCCTGATCTTTAAGGACAAAAAACATGAGTCCACTTTTGGCGCCGGGTAAAAAGAGTTTTTCTTGATTTCAAAAAGAATTTCAGGCTTTAAATAATACTGCGCGAAACAACTAAAAGAACCATATTCTTTTGAACCGGGAACAGCCGCGGCCCTGCGGGCGAATTCTTTTTGCACGGTTAAAAAGATCGCGCTGATTTTATCGCGGTAATGGATAAGATGCTCTATAATCGGGCTGGATATATAATACGGTATGTTGCCGATGACTTTTATTTTTTGCTTTATCTTAAATTCACGCAAAAATTTATTTATATCAAATTTCAATATATCGGCTTGAATAACCTGATAATTAGCCAGGTCTTTTAAGTTTTCATCTAAGACTGGCAATAATCTCTGGTCGATCTCCAGGGCATAAACTTTTTTTGAGGCTAAAGCAAGCTGGCCGGTCAGGTCCCCGGTACCGGCGCCGATCTCTAAAACAATATCTTCAGCGCACAAGTTACAGGTGCGGATTATTTTCTTTTGAATATTCTTATCAATAAGAAAATTCTGGCCTAATCTTTTTTTTGGTTTGATACGCATTTTATGGCGAGTTTTATGGCAGCGATAAGGGAATTAGGATTAGCCAACGCGGGTTTCGAGGCAATATCAAAGGCTGTGCCATGCAACGGCGAGGTACGCACAAAAGGCAAACCCAGGGTCAGATTCACCCCGCTGTCAAAATCCGTTAACTTCAGCGGTATAAGCGCCTGGTCATGATACAAAGCAATTACGCAGTCAAACTTCCCCTTTGCCGCCTGCGAGATTGCCACGTCAGAGGAAAGCGGCCCAACAATCACCGCGGTTTTAATTTTCTTTCTTAAGCTTTTGATCACCGGGATAATCAGCTTCTTCTCCTCTTGCCCGATCAAACCGTTATCCGAAGCATGAGGGTTGAGGCCGCAAACAACAAGCCTTGGCTTGGCAATCAAGAATAAAGAGTTTAAGCCTTTGATCGCGGCCTTGATATTATTCCTCAAGGCTTTTTGAGTAAGCTGTTTGCAAACATCCTTAAGCGGAATATGCCGAGTAACCAGGCTGAATTTCAGCTCTTCATTAATAAGCATCATTGCCAAATCTTTGCTTCCGGTCCGGTCACCCAGATATTCGGTATGCCCGGGAAACTTTGCCCCGGCTAAATTGATCGCTTCTTTTGAAATCGGACAGGTAACCAGGCAGTCGATTTGGTTATTCTTAAGCAAAGCAACTGCCGTATCTAAGTAATCAAGAGAGGCTTTTCCGCATTCGGCATTCATCCTGCCGGGGGAAAAACGGTTTGGTTTGATATTATCTAAATCTATCAATTCCGCACCCAAAGATTTGATCTTTAAAACCTGGGCCGCTTTAGCCAAAACAAAGTTGTTGCCGATGACCGTAAAATTGGCCTTGCCCTTTAATTGCTTAAGCGCTTTTAAAAGGATGGACGGGCCGATACCTGCCGGGTCGCCGATGGTAAGGCCGACTCTAATTGCCGGTGATTTTAATGTAGGATTGTTTTTTAATTTCATCTAACCACTTAACTAAGGCTTCCTGCACTTTCTTCTCGAATAAATACGTCTGGATCTTATCCTGTGACTGGGCAAGGCTCAGCTGGTGGCTGCCGATAATATTATCTAACTTAAATATATAATATTGCCGGTCAACCTTTACCGGTTCAGAAACCTCACCTAAGCCCAGCTTAAACACCGTCTCCTCGATCTCTTTGCGTAAATCCTGGCCCTGCCAGGCGGATAATGTATTTGTGGTAAAAGTATACCTTGTCGCCAAGTCTTCAAGTTTTTGTCCCAGGCGCAAATAATAGCTTAGCTCCTTAGCCTGCTTTTCATCCTGCGAAATAACCATCATAAGCTGCCGCTCCTCGGGAGTTAAAAACTCCCGCTTATTCTGGTCATAAAAACTGGTGATTTCATCCGGACGGACCATTATTTTAGAGCGCACCTTCTGCTGGACCATTTCGTACATGAGCATCTGCTCGCGGACCTTATTCTCCAGATCCGCCTCTACCAACCCCTGCTTGGCGAGGTCCTCCTGGAACTCTGCATCTGTCGCGTAGCGCTTCTTAAGCTCAATGATCCTTGCCTTTATCCTGGCCGGCTCAATACTTATCTTATCATTCTTAGCCTGCTGGAGGATAAGGCGGTCTTCAACCAAACGCTGCAATAAATCCTGCCTGGCCCCCTGCACCTTCTCCTCTAAATCCTTGCCTTTAAGCTCGCGGGAATATTGCATGCGCGCAAAACTCAGGAAATCATCTAGTTCTTTTTGCGTAATGATCTCGTGGTTCACTACCGCGACAACTTTATCCTGCGCGTAAAGGCGGCCGGAAGCAGATAACAGGCAAACTGCGGTAAAAACAAAAAACAAACCCACTACCTTAAAGTTAATTATGCGTTTCATCGAATACACCTGCTTTCTTAAAATTAGCGATTGCTTCCTTAAGCAAACGGCAGTAAAGATCAAAACCCATGGCCTCGATAAAGCCATGCTGCTGTTGTCCCAGCAGGTTTCCCGCGCCGCGGATCTCGAGGTCCTCCATGGCGATATTAAATCCCGCTCCCAGCCCGCTATGCTCCTCTATGGCCTGCAGCCTTTTTGAGGCATCCGCCTCCAGAACCACGTTTCTGGGGATCATAAAATAAGCGTAGGCTGAACGGTTAAACCTGCCTACCCTGCCGCGCAGCTGATGCAGGTCTGATAAACCGAACATCTGCGCGTTATTAACAATTATCGTGTTGGCATTCGGTATATCTATGCCGGATTCAATGATCATCGTGGAGATCAATATATCGATATTGCCGCTTATAAAATCCGACATCACTTTTTCTAATAACTTAACAGGCATCCGGCCGTGCGCAACGGCTATGCGCGGATTATTCGCAAGGCCCCTGGCAACCTTATCCCTTACCTTTTCTAAATCAAGGATACGGTTATGTAAAAAGAACACCTGACCTTTACGCGCCAGCTCACGCTTAATTGCCTGAGTTACCAAATCAGTGTCATATTCTACCACAACCGTTTTGATGGGCAACCTATTTTGCGGCGGGGTATTGATCACGGAAAGATCCTTGGCTCCCATCAGGCTCATATACAAGGTGCGCGGAATGGGTGTAGCAGTTAAAACAAGTATATCGGTGGTTGTTTTAAGTTTTTTCAAGCGCTCCTTGGCTGTCACGCCAAAACGCTGCTCCTCATCAACAATAACCAGCCCGAGGTCCTTAAAACCCACATCTTCGGAAAGCAGCCTGTGCGTGCCGATAACAATATCCACGCTGCCATTGCGCAGGCCTTTAATGATTTCATCCTGCTCCCCCGGCGTCCTGAAACGCGAAAGCATTTGCACGTTTACGGGAAAATCTTTTAAACGCGCGGTGAAATTCTTATAATGCTGTTCCGCTAGAATAGTCGTGGGGACTAAATATGCCGCCTGCTTACTATCCATTACCGCCTTAAAAGCGGCGCGCATAGCCACCTCGGTCTTGCCGTAACCAACATCACCGCAAAGCAGCCGGTCCATCGGCTTGGCCTGCTGCATATCCTGCTTAACCTCCCGCGTGGTTTTAGCCTGGTCCGGGGTTTCTTCATACGGGAAAGTTTTCTCAAAATCAGCCTGCCAGGGGGTATCCGGGGAAAACTTAAAACCACTCCCGGCCTGGCGCATCGCCTGCACGCTTAATAATTCCCAGGCCAGTTTCTGGATGCCTTTACGCGCCCGCTGTTTGGTCCGCTGCCACTCTTTGTTTCCCAGGCGGTAAAGTTTGGGCTTAAGCGCGTGAAAGGCGATATACTTCTGCACCAGGTGCATGGCGTCAACCGGAACATAAAGCTTTTCTTCGCCATCATACTCAATGACCAGATAATCTTTCGGGCTACCCTGGAACTTAGCCTTCTGCATCCCCAGGAACCTTCCTATGCCATGCTGATTATGCACTACGAGATCGCCGATATTCAAATCCACGAAATTATTCAGAGGGAACTCTTCGCTGAATGGCGTACTTTTTGTCGCGGAGGCCTTTTTAAAAGGAAGGATGATAACAATATGATGGGGCCAGAGCGGCTCCCCGTTTTCCGGGTTAAAAGTCTTTATGGCCTTGGCCTTTTCATTATCCAGCTGGATGCGCACAGGAAGCTCAAAGGAAACCGGGAAAATATCAATGACCTCCCCGCGCCGGGCAAAATCACCCTCTGCTAAAACCTGATCCTGCCTCCTGTAGCCGAAATCAACCAGGGTAGAGCTTAAGCCTTCCAGATCAATGTTTTGTCCAGTATATAATTTCAGGGATTTAAACAGCATAATACATTCTCTCAAACAGATGCTTTTTGTCAAGAGGAGCCTTTTTATTTATTTTAGGGGGGTCTTGAAATCCGGAAAATTATATGGCATACTTAAATTGGAACAAGGAAGTGGAACAAGCAACAAGGAGGGTAGGAACGATAGCGGGAGCTGTTAGGCCTATCACCTACAAGAAAACCCCGGGAAAATACGGGGCTTTTTTGTTAGTGAGGGCATAACTTACGGAAGCGCTGAAAGCGCGACGTAAGTTGTAGCAAAGCGTCCGCGAACTATCCCGCTGAGTGTGTCAAAATTATCCGCCTGCCGAAGGCAGAAAGGAGAATTTTGGCACATATTACGAAGCGGGATCTTACCGAGAAGAACGAACTCTAAAACCAAGTACTCTCCTTTCCTTTTTGTCCTTTGGCTCTAAAAGTTGCTTAATCGCCTGGAATACGATTGCAAATTGCTTATCGTATTTCTTCTCGATTCTTTCAATTTCTCGCTTTAAAGCTACATAAGTTAAAGCCATCCTTCTCAAATTAACAAAAGCGCGCATAATTTGGATATTTACCAATACAGCTCGCCTACTGTGCAAAACACTTGAAAGCATTGCAACGCCTTCTTGGGTAAAAGCATACGGCAAATAGCCACCTAAACTCCTTAAAGATGGTATCACATTTTGTGATACCAAGCTTTTTGCTTCTTCACCTGTAAGCTGAAACATGAAATCTACAGGGAACCTTTCATAGTTTCTTTTTACCTGCTGCCTCAAGGCTATCGGCTTTACTTCGTAGAGTGACGCCAAATCCTTATCCAACATAACTTTCTTACCTCTAATTTGGAATATCTTACTTTCTATCTTTTCTGCCAAAACTAAATCCGTCATTTCACTTCCCTCCTTTCTACAATAATAGACGTAGAAAGTGGCAAAATCTAACAGCAATTTCTCTACAAAATAGAAAGCCCCGACAAAACGTCAGGGCTGATTTGTGAATATTGGGGACAGTTAAGAACAGCGATTATTTCCTAATACGCCTCTCCTCCTTTGGCTGGGCTGCGAGTTAAAGAAAGCATCCTATATTAGGTATTGTGTCCCCGGAATTCTGCAAACAAAAAAGGCTAAACGGTTAAGTCCAACCCTCTTTTAGATTAACTTAATTAAATTTAATCCCTTAAAAGCATAAAACTATACGCCAATTTTCTTTCTAAATAATTCAAACTCAGCTTTACTTAAATATCGTATTTCTTTAACATTTCCTTTTCTATCTGCTCTACAGAATATATATTTAGAAGGAAGCTTTGCTAAAACAAGCTTAGGGTCTATAAGTGGGGTGCCTTCTACAACATATGAGCTTTCTCCGTAAATATAAGGAATATACCATCCCTTAACAGAAAGAACTCCATCAAGAAGTGCAATTGATCCGGGCACACTTTCGATAGCCCTATCAATCGCCGTCTTTATATTAGGGACGCCAGTGGGAATAAATATTATTATAGCAACAAGGTCTTCTCCTGTCGCCCTTGATGGCCCTCTTTTAAAATCAGCACCTCTAGCTAAATCTATGTTCTTGGTTGAAATCATTGTGAAATCTACCAGACGAGTAACGCAACCTGACAAAATAACAACAAGAAACAAGATAAAAATAATACCTGATTTTCTATGCATATTCCCCTCCTTTGTATTATATTTATTATGTTCCTCAATCACAATGCAAGCGATTTATTATTCCCAAGATTAATAAAAATTAAAAGCACGAATTGGGCACAAGGTGTATAAATTTATTTAAATATTGTTATAACTTATTGTGTGATATTGTATTGCGGAACGAGAAAATTTAATTCGGAGAGGCAGGGAGTCTGCCTAAGCAATTCTCCCTTCAGTAGATATACCAATATGTTACAACTATCTATTCTTTATTGCAAGGGTAACTTCGAGTCCGAATGTTTAGTTTTGTTTAGCTTTATTTGTTGATGTTTTTGTGTAGGATGCGCACATTTTGGGCACAAAAAGCAATAAACTAAAGACGTAATCCTCTATCATTCCGAAGCCAATTTATATATTGTTCATAAGTCATAGGGCATTCAATTAGATCTATAAGTTGGCTGGTTGTTGATAATCTTAAACCTTTAGACATCCACTTCAAGAGATCCACTCCATACTCCTTATATTTAGGGCCTCTAGAAATCGAAGTCGAAATGCCGGTTTTCCTCCCATTGACATAAAGCCTTAACAGTTTATGCCCTCTTTTCTCTTCTTCTCGAAAACCTTTTTGTGTTGTTAATTGAGAGATGATTTTATCGCGCTCAATTGGATTAGGCATATCCTAATTAAGTTTTATACTAGATCTATACAACTGCAATAATTCTTTAGCTTCTTCTGAAAGCTCTTCAGGATTAGACTCATTTAATATTAAATAATCTGTAACCACATTATGTTCGAAATCTTCAATAGCTTCTTCTTTAGTTGATCCGATGCCAAATTTATTAAATTCATCATTCCATATTACAAAACTGTCAGAATCTCTTTCGACCTCAACACGAACTTTTAAGGGAATCATTATTTCATATGGATAATGAGGTAAAAAGTGTAACAGTAATCCAAAAGATGGTTTATTATAAACTTGTTTTTCAAAATATGCCTCATCTATACCATACCTCTTCGAAGCATCAATTGATAACTCATCGAATTCATCGCTTATACTATCCATGCCTAAAAGCATGTTTTTCATGGCTTATCACCTTCTATTACTTTTTTGTATTCTTCAGAAATTAAATCTTCAAAGATAGCTTTCGTATGTCCATGAGATTCAGCTATGTATTCGACTATCTTCTTTACATCTAATTTTCCAGAAAATATAAAATCGAAATCTAACACTAAAATATCTGTTTTTGTTATATCTGGCATTTGTTTAGCTTCTATTAAAATTTTTAGCTTTCCTCCATCTATACGCACAACTAAAATTGTATTTAACAATTCAAATTTATTAGGTATATTTTTACTTGGCAACCTATAACCGAAATTAATATATTTTTCTAATGGGATTACGCCATCAATCTTAACAATAGGAATATGGTTCACATACCTTAATCCAGTTCGTGATATCTTTTCTATTTGATAAGTATCAATAAAACAATATAGATATTTTAGAGCATCTTCTTGAAATTTACTAAATCCGCCTTCATATTTTTTAGCATGATAAGAAATCCTATCCAAGCCGACTCTAATGATCTCATTTTTTTCTTTATTTAGAAAATCATATATATGCGGTGCCCCTGGTGGAAGTATACCCAATAAAGGAAAGTTCGCCTTAATCTTATTATAAAATAAGTCGGTTTTGCATTTAATCGAAATTTCGGCAGGAAAACGGATTTCGAAAATAGCTTCAATTAAAGGAGCATTCTTATATATTTCGTTCATAGTATTAATATAACATAAGACTGAGATAAATCAATAGTTATAAACTAACTTTATAGCTAGTTCTACCCTTTCTTTTTCTGCCTTGCAACCATCTTTCCAGATCAGATATTCTAAATCTTACACCTTTTGGTAATTTATAGTGAGGGATAAATCCACAATGAGTCCATTCATAAAGCGTGCTCCGGCTTATCTGAATTAACTCACTTAATTGTTCAACAGTTAATAGCTTTTCCACTGGATTAGATTACCTCATTCTCCGCCAAAATAATTATTATCTACTAGAACTATGAACCGCTTCTATTTATCACTACCTAATCATTTCTTAAATCCCGAAGCGTTTCTTGGTTCTATTCTCCTTTAACTTGGCTACGGGCAAGCGCAATCATCCTATAAACATTAGCCTTCCGGTCAGAAAAATCCGGCGGCACTGGCTTATCCCTGGTTATCTCAATTATCCCCTTCTCCTCCAACTCCAATAACCCCAATGAAATAGTAGTATCACTTATCCCATAAAGTTTTGACATATCCTCCTGGCTGCGAAACCAGAAAGAATACCGTGTCGAATGGCCGGCCTCATACAAACAAATCAAATACATATACTTTGCCCGCATGGATAAACTGCCGGAATATCCATATTCCCAATACTCAAAGGGAATTGTTATTGATGGCGCGCCAGCCTTCCTTGTATTATCAGCTTTTAAAGTAACTTTGCCTTTATTATAATCTATAAGGCCGTAACCCCTGAGGCGCTTAAGCGAGCAATAAATAGAACCGTCCCTTTTATTGCTTTTATTGTTGTGAGTAATTATTTCGCGAAGATTGTATAGAGTGCAACGATCATTAAAAATACTCCAAATGCCTTCCTTAAAATAAGGCCGGGAAGGGCTTCCGCCATATTCGCACCAAGTAGCCCGCCAATAAGGAAACCTACACAGAGAAATACAGCAATATAAAAACGGACATGCCCACTATGATAATATCGCATTACCGCAAGAAGCCCTATTGGCAAAAGAGTAATAGCAAGGGTTGTCCCTTGGGCCTCATGCTGCGTTAAACCTACCAAAAAGACCAAACTCGGGATAAGTATTATGGCACCGCCAATTCCGAACAAGCCAGACACCGTTCCTGCGCTAAACCCTAAGATAAGATATAAAAGTTCTTTCATCGTTTATCCTTTCTTAGATTTGCAAAATTTATAGTAATTGTTGACCTGCCCCTATAAGTTGTACCAATTAAAAATTAAACCCCTGCTGTTCAAGCGCGTTAACAGAAGCAGTGACATCAAAATGCAACACTATATTTTTTCCGGTCCCCATTACTTCAATACCCAAGTCGTCATAATGTTTATCATCATCAAAAACATACGAATCTACCTCATCAAAACCTGCTATATCCCAATCTTTGCCTCTTTGGCCATAATTATCTGAAACATACTTCAACTCCTGCCCAAACACCGTCTTAACAAAAACATTAATCAAGCAATCCTTAATTTTACATTTGCTATAATCGCATATATCCGGCAAAACTACCGCCTGTTCAAAACTGCTTCCGTTAGTATCATTGTTTATGAATTTGTTAAATGCCCCTATTCCAGACTCTTCGGCAAATGCGCTTTGAGCGGTCAAAAAAAGAAACGATAAAGCTATTATTAATTGTTTTATATTCATTTGAAAGTTACCCGCTTCTGATTTTTATAAAATTTTCCATTGACCGGTCATAGGTCCGCTCAGTTTTTTTATCAAAGTAGCATGCCGGTAATTCATTGTTTGACCGATGATAGACAAGACACTCACAACATATTCCATGCCTAGGGCATCCGGGGTAACTGCAATTACACGCTAAATCGTTTTTCTTTTTATTCAGACAGTCCATTTTACTCCCTCAATGTCCTAAATGCCCAAATGATAAAGCGGATAGCTCTAAAATCCTTTTCTATCTACAGTGTTTACAGTAACATCTCCGTTTACACGCACATTGCCTGAATCATTCTTCGTAGATTTATCTTTTATTGAAGCACAACCACTTAATAAAAACGCAACCACCCAAGCGACTATTAGTTGTTTTTTATTCATTAACCTTGTACTCTGGAGCTTTTTGTTGGAAAAGGTCTACTTTACTTTTATCCCTTCTAATTTTTCCAAAGAAAGGGTGCAATGTATCAGACATGAATTTTTTGTAAAAAATAAATGCAGCTAGTACTATCAATCCAAATATAATTACTTTTCTTATCATTGATTTTCCTCCTTATCCCAACAAAAAAACAACCCCCTATTTTAGAGAGTTGCCTTTAGGTTTTGGTATACAAACTCATAATAATACCCCTCTGTCACTAATCTACAGTCTACCCTATTCCCTTGCATTTACAACCAATAATCTCTGTTATTGTTAAAGGAAGGCCTGCTTAATTATCCCTTCCATTTCAAGGCGTGTCTTAGCGCGAGATGACCTCTCCCTCAAGCGGCGCACCTTGCGCTGGCCCTTGGTATACCAGGTGTAAAACTTGCGGAAGATTACCACTCCGTTCCTTTCGCCATAAAACTCAATACAGGAAGAGAGATGCTCGAGCATAACCTTGGCAATATCCTCATTAGCCGGCCGCGGCATGGCCTTTCCCCCTAAATACTCCGTAATCTCCTTAAATATCCAGGGATTACCCAGGCACCCCCGGGCAATACTCAAACCGTCACAGCCGGTTTCATCCAGCATCCTGCGGGCTAACGGCCCGGAGAAGAGATCACCGCTGGCAATAAGCGGTATATCTAAGGCCTCTTTTACCTCTCTGATCGTGTTGTAATCTACCTGTCCGCTATAGGCCTGGGTTTTAGTGCGGCCATGAATAAATAAGGCATTTACCCCACAATCCTGGGCAAGCAAAGCTATCTCCCTGGCATTCACCGAATCCTTATCCCAGCCCGAGCGAATCTTCACTGTAACCGGAAGCCAGGAATTTTTTACCACTAAGCTCAATATTCTCTTAAGCTTTTTCGGTTCCTTCAGTAATCCTGAACCCTCTCCGCGGCGCACCACTTTTTTTGCCGGACAGGCGGCATTGAAATCCAGGATATCAAATTTATACTCCCTTAAAACATCCAACGCCTTAAGGATATACTGATCTTCGCATCCTAATATTTGAATACCCAGAGGCCTGTCTTTAGGCAGTGTGGAAAGCATCTGTTTTGTCCTCCTACTTTTATGAGAAATAGAACGACAATTAATCATCTCCACAAAGGCCAGCTCCGCCCCAAACTTACGGCAGAGCATGCGGAAAGGCAGGTCTGTGATCCCGGCCATAGGCGCCAGGATCAAATTTGACTTTAGTTTTAGGTTGCCTATTTTGAGCATATCAAAAAACTAGGGGACGGTTCTATTTTTCACGAATTAGATAGAAGAAAAATAGAACCGTCCCCTTTTTTATAAAATGTACTTAGGGTCTTTGATCAAAGGTTTATTTTTGATGGCTTCGGCGACGGCTGGCGGAATTCCGGGCTTGCCTAATTTATAATACATATAATTCTTATACCCTTCTACGCCCGGCTGGTCAAACGCGTTTATATTAAGCAACTCACCTTCAAAGGCTGTAGCCATCTCAAAGAAAAACAAAAGCGCTCCCCAGTTATAGGCGGATACTTCAGGCATAATAATCGTGCAGTTCGGCCGGCTTTCGCTAACCAAGGCCCACTCTGTTGCCTCCTGGGCCAAATGCATAAGCGAGCTAAAACTTTTGCCGGAAAGCAGGTCCCCCGCACCCGGTATTTTTAAATCTGTTTTAAACTTCTCCACCCGTATAAAAGTAAGAACTTTATTATCTTCTCCTTCAACATTATTTTGCTGAATGGAATGCAGGTCGTTGGTTCCGGCAGCAGATATAGGAGTCCTGCCCTTGCTGAATAAGGATTTCTCATCCGCCAGCCAATTCTCTGCTCCATCAGTACCTACTTCAATCTTACGGTGGTATTTTTTGCCTAAGCTCTCCGCTAAAAGCTGCACATACCAATCCGCGGTAGATTTAAGGGACTGGGAAAAGGGCATTAATATGGCCAGGGATTTTGCTTTTTTCCGGTAAAGAATAGTGTGCAGCAGGGCGTACATGTAAGCAGGATTCTTCATTAGATCATCCTGGCTGCAGCGGTCAAACATTTCTTTGGCGCCTGAAAACATCTCGGGAATATTTACTCCCACGATAGCCAAGTGCAAAAGCCCCATATTAAACTCCGAGAACCTGCCTCCAACACCTTTTAAGAGGGGCAAGTTGCGGAAACTTAAAGCATCTTTTTTCTGTTCGGCTTCCACTATTTTACGCAAAGAGCCGGAATCGGGGTCGGTAATTGCCAAAATCTGCCTGCCGTATTTAACTCCAATTGACTTTTTAAGCCAGGCTTGGGCTACTATAAATGCCGCCTTGGTTTCCGTAGTCTCCCCGGACTTGGAGATAACCACGACAAATGTCTTTTTGGGGTTAAGGTTTTTCAACAACGCCTGCAAGGTATCCGGGTCAAGGTTGTTGCCTTCTAAATAAATACGCGGAGATTTCTTTCTTAAAGATTTGAATTCATTGTAATAAGGCGGGCACAGCGCGTCCTGCGCTGCCTTTAAACCAAGATATGAGCCGCCGATGCCTAAAAAGAGCACATTCTCATATTTGGCGCGGATCTGGCCGGCCAGCTTCTGGATCCCGGCAATAACCTCTTTATCCTGCTCAGGTAATTTTACCCATTCCAGGTTCAATTTGATCCTTGCGCAAGAATCGGCAATGATCTTTTTTAAGTGAGCGTCTGCCTTCCGGGCATCAGGCATGATCTCGTCAATATCCTGTTGGCTTACGCCCTGCTCGCCTACGTTGAAACTGAACATATTGTTAAAATCAAATTTTATGCCCATCTAAACTCCATTTTTATCCGCTAACTTTAAAATTAATTCTTTGGTATCATCCCAACCCAGACATGGATCGGTGATCGAGCGGCCGAACACCTTACCTTTGACCTCCTGGGAGCCCTCCTTCAGGTAGCTTTCCACCATAAGCCCTTTAACCATCTTCTTTAAAAGCTTAGACCTGTTTACGCTGCGCATTACTTCTTCAGCGATGCGCGGCTGCTGGCGGAAATCTTTATCGGAGTTGGCGTGATTAGTGTCAACGATAATAGCGGGATTAACCAGTTTACGCTGTAAATAAAGCCCAGCAAACTGAACCATGTCCTCGTAATGATAATTAGGAATACTCTGGCCATGGCGGTTAATTGCCCCGCGCAGGATACAATGCGCCAGCTTATTGCCCCCGGTCCTGACCTCCCAACCGTTATAAATAAATGTGTGCGGGATTTGCGCGGCTTGCACGGAATTTAAGAGGACATTTAAGTCTCCGCTGGTAGGGTTTTTCATGCCCACGGGAATATCCAGACCGCTGACGGTCAGGCGATGCTCCTGGTTTTCCACGGAACGCGCACCTATGGTAACGTAGCTTAAGACATCCTCCAGGTAAGGATAATTGCCCGGATAAAGCATTTCATCGGCGGCAGTTAACCCGGATTCGCTTAATACCCTGAGATGCATGCGGCGGATGGCCTTGATCCCTTGAGAAATATTCGGGCCCTCGGCGGCGCGGGGCTGATGCAGCATACCCTTATAGCCTGCTCCGGTTGTGCGCGGTTTATTCGTATAAATACGCGGGATGAGGATCAACCTCTCTTTGACTTTATCCTGAAGAGCTGCCAGGCGGCTTACATACTCTGAAAGCGCGTCTTCATCATCCGCCGAGCAAGGCCCGATGATAAGAAGCAGCCGGTTATCCTTGCCTTTTAAAACGCCAAGGATGTCTTTATCGCGCTTTGCTTTTATTTTTTTAAGTTTCTCCGCCATGGGCATCATGCGGAGTATTTCAGCGGGAGTGGGAATTCTTTGCAGGTATGTAAAACTCATATTAAATTATTTCTGGATAATTTTTACGGTGACGCGCTCTCCGTCTTGCCACGGCCAAAGCATAGCGAGAATCCTATTGTTTCCTGAATCTTTGTAATACAGCGTCTGTCCGGGCTTGACCCCGCCAAAGCCGTCCACGGTTTCCTGCATTTCATGCGTAAGCCTGTTCCGCGAAGGATAAACCGGCTCGCCCAGAAAGCTTTTTAACTGGGCATTTAATTTCTCCAGCTCCTTCTTGACCACTACCCCTTCAAAGAGATTATCGCCGTCAGTGCGCAGGCAATCAAAACTCAAGCTCTTGATATCTTTTTTTATGGCGCTGAAATCCATAAGTCTCCTTTGCTTTAATAGAGTAAAGTATACCATATTTTTAGCGTTTAGAAGGGATAATTATAAAATTCTTAAAAGGTTAAGCCCGGTGGCGGGATCGATCTCTTTGACGGCTTTTATTCCTTTTAGTTCCAGGACAACTGCCTCAATTACCAAAAATACCTTTGACTTCCCGCGCACGCAGCCGGTTAAAACCTTATTCTTCTTGCCTAAGCCGGCGTGAATATGTATCTGCGGGCCTTTGGAATTTGTAAAGATCGTGCCGATGCCCATTGCCTCCCAGCCGTCTTTAAAGGTTACTTTGTTTGGAGAAGGCGGGATCACCGGCTTCTTCGGCCCTGTAACTAAATCCCCTTTTTTAAGCGCGCCGATAAAGATCATGGCTGCCGCTTTGATCCGTTCTTTCCTGGCGAATGCGCTTAGGCGGTCAATTAAAACATCGTTATCTTCGAATTTTAAAAGGAAAACCCTGCCGAGTGAGCCTTTAGTATATTTCATGGCTAAATTTTTTCATCCAGCATAAACTGGTAATAGGAGCCTAACGATCTTAGCGATCTTACTAAAAGCGTGGTCAATATAAGAGTAAACACAACGATGGCCACGCTGATAATTACCTTTGATCTTTTACTGAGACGAGGGTTAACCCAGATCAAAGGCAGCATGAATGGGCCAACACACAGAAAAGATACTACCAAAGACCAGGTTTTAAAATACCATTTCGGCTGATTTTGATTATCCATCATTATTTTTTCTTGCTAGTCTTGGCCTTCTTGAGCCTAGATTTATGCTCAACACATAGCACCTTAGCAATTGGAGCAATTTCACCATTTTCGTAAGGAAATTCTTTGCAAGTTACCGGCTTATGGGCATAGTCAATTTT
>Ga0265296_1000562_pt1 | contig 53475 bp, 46 predicted proteins | sample MunlanPumphouse1_FD_189073 | JGI IMG/M metagenome (GOLD analysis project Ga0265296, IMG submission 189073) | Groundwater microbial communities from a municipal landfill in Southern Ontario, Canada - Pumphouse #1 | ecosystem: Environmental > Aquatic > Deep subsurface > Groundwater | place...
GTGCTGGAGAACATCGATCTCGACGTCCACGCCGGGCAGGTGTTCGGCGTGGTCGGCCCCGACGGAGCGGGCAAATCCACCCTGCTGCAGATGCTGGCCGCCATCCTGCGCCCGAGCGCGGGGACATGCCAGGTTCTGGGGCGCGACGTCCGGCGCGATCCGGCCGGGGTGCAGGCGCGGGTCGGCTACATGTCGCAGGGCTTCTCCCTGTACGATCGCCTCACCGTCGCCGAAAACCTGGCCTTCGCGGCGGACATCCGCGACGTCACCGGACCGGACCGGGCCGTGCGCGGCGCCGAGCTGCTCCGCATGGCCGGGCTGGACCGATTTCAGCACCGCCGCGAGGGACAACTGTCGGGGGGCATGCGCAAGAAGCTGGCCCTGTGCGCCAACCTCATGCACGAGCCCCCGCTGCTCATCCTCGACGAGCCCAGCCTGGGCGTGGACCCACTGTCGAGACGGGAGCTGTGGCGAATCCTCGACCGGGCGCGAACCGAGGGCCGGACGATCGTGTTCGCGACCTCCTACATGGACGAGGCCGACGCCTGCGACCGCGTCCTGCTTCTGCGGGATGGAAAGCCCCTCGCGCTTGGAGCCCCGCAGGAGTTGCGACGCGACGTGGCCGGGCAGGTCTACAGGATCACCGGTCCGGCCCTGGACCGGATCGAGGCGGCGCTCGAGACCGACGTCGGCGTGATCAGCTTCCAGCGCCGCGCGGGCCGGGAAGTGCGAGCGCAGGTCCGGGACGGGTCGAGGCTGGCGCCGATCGAGGCGGCCGTGGCGGAGGCCGCCGTTCCCACCATGGAGGACGTGTTCACCTTCGCCTCGGCGCCCCCGCCCGCGCCGCCTGGCGCGGCCTCCGCCGCGCCCCCGCAGCCGCCGCCGCCGCGCATCCGGAATGACGTGATCGTCTCGCGCGGCGTCAGCGTTCGGTTCGGGGATTTCAAGGCTGTGGACGATGTGACGATCACGGTCGCCGAGGGGGAGATCCTCGGCCTGCTCGGCCCCAACGGCGCCGGCAAGACCACCCTGATCCGCATCCTGTGCGGGCTGCTCTCGCCCGGGGAGGGGACCGCCGAGGTGGCGGGGTTCGACGTGGCGCGCCAGAGCGAGGCGGTGCGCGCGCGCATCGGCTACATGTCCCAGCGGTTTTCCCTCTACCCCGACCTGAGCGCGCGCGAGAACCTGACATTCTTCGCGCGCGCCTATGGCGTGCCCCGATCCGAACTGCACGGCCGAATCGCCTGGGCCAGTGCGCGCGCCAGTCTCGAGGACGCGGGGGAGGGCGCGGTGCGGGACCTGTCCGGGGCCACGCGCCAGCGGCTGGCGCTGGCCTGCGCCATCGTCCACCGGCCCAGGGTGCTCTTCCTCGACGAGCCGACCTCCGGGGTCGACCCCCTGTCCAGATTCCGGTTCTGGCGCCTGATCGCGGCCCTGGCCGCCGACGGCGTGGGGATCGTCGTCACCACCCACTACATGGAGGAGGCCGCGTTCTGCGATCGTCTGGGGCTGATGATGGACGGCCGGCTCATCGCCCTGGGCCCGCTGACGAGGCTGACCGACGAGCTTGGACTCGTGACGCCCGATGTCGAGGCGGTCTTTCTCGGCTTCATCGAGCGAGAACGCACCGGGCAGGGGAGGGCGGCGTGAAGGCGCGGCGCGTTCTGGCCTTCGCCCGCAAGGAGGTGCTGGAGATCTCGCGCGACCGCTTCACCATGGGGGTGGCGCTGCTCATGCCCCTGATGATGCTGTTCCTGTTCGTCTACGGCATATCGCTGGATGTCGACCGGGCGCCGCTGATCGTGGTGGACCATGACCGGACCGCCGCCAGCCGGGAGCTGCAGGCCCGGTTTCTCAACTCGGGATATTTCATCCTCCAGGCGGCGCCGGAGGACGAACGCTCGGCCGAACACGCCCTGATGCGCGGGACGGCCCGGGCGGCCCTGTTCATCCCGCCGGGCTTCTCCGGCCGCCTTGGACGCGGCGAGGACGCGCCCGTGCAGTTCGTGGTCGACGGCACCTACGCCAGCACGGCGGCGATCCTGTCGGCCTATGGCCGGGCCATCCTCCACGCCTATCCGGAGGAGGTGCGCCTTCCTCTCAGGCCCGAGGTGCGCGTCTGGTACAATCCGCAACTGCGCAGCCGCAACTTCATCGTACCGGGCCTGTTCGCGGTGATCCTCATGGCCTTTCCGCCGTTGCTCACGGCGCTGGCCGTGGCGCGCGAAAAGGAGCTGGGCACCATCGCCCAGATCTACGCCTCGCCCCTGACCGGGAGCGAGTTCATCGCCGGCAAACTGCTGCCCTACGCCGTGATCGCCTATGCGGAACTTCTCCTCGTCGTCTTTGGCGGGGTAGTCTGGTTCGAGGTGCCCGTACGGGGAAGCGTGGGGCTGCTCCTCGCCGTGGGGCTTCTCTACGTTCTTTGCACGGTTTCCATCGGACTGCTCGTCTCCACCCTCGTGCGCACCCAGCTGGCCGCCATGTTGACGGCCCTGATCGTGACCCTGATGCCGGCCTTCCTGTTTTCCGGCTTCGTCTATCCGCTTTTCACCATGCCGCCGGCGTTTCAGGCCTACGCCTCAGCCCTGCCCACGCGGTATTTTCTCGAGTTCTCACGCGGGGTCGTGCTGCGGGGCGCGGGGCTCGGGGACCTCTGGCCCAACGTCCTCGTGTTGGCGGCCTATACCGCGACGGTGTTCGCGCTCGCCGCCTGGCGGTTCCGCAAGAGGATCGCCTGATGCTGTCCGGCCGTCTCGCGGGATTGATCACCAAGGAATTCGCCCAGTTTCTGCGCGACCCGGTGATGCTGTTCGTGGTGATCTTTCTCTACACGGCCGAACTGGTCATGTGCACCATGGCCCTGGGTTTCGACGTCCAGCATCTCAAGCTGGCCGTGGTCGATCACGACCGCTCCGCCGTCAGCCGCGCCCTGATCGAGGAATTGACCACGGGCGACAATTTCGTGCTCGCCGATCAGTTCACCAGCCTGCGCGAGGCGGAAGACCGGCTGCGGCGCGGCGCGCTCGACGTGGTCGTCGAAATACCGCCGCGCATGGGCGCCCGGCTGGCCGCCGGACGCCCGGCGTCGTTCGGAGTCGTGGTCGACGGATCCAACGGCAATGTCGCGGCGCGCGCGCGCGCCTATGTGATCGAACAGAGCGCCCGCTTCGTGGAGAGCCGGCGTCCGGCCGGGGATCGGCGGGCCGCCGTCCGGCCGGAAGTGCGGGTCTGGTACAATCCGGACCTGACCAACACCCGGTTCATGGCCCTGTCGATGCTGGCCCAGGCCGGTCTGATGCTCGGCGTGGTCCTGCCGGCGGCCGCGATCGTTCGGGAAAAGCAGGAAGGCACCATCGAGCAACTTCGGGTTACTCCGATCCGCGCCCACGAATTGTTCATCGCCAAGATCACCCCGACCCTGGTGATCTGCACCGGCGCGGTGTTTCCCGCCCTGGTCATCATGACGCTGATGGGCGTGCCGATGCGGGGCGATGTGTTCATCCTGCTTATTCTCACGGTCGTCTACCTGTTGAGCGCCGTCTCGCTCGGCACCTTCGTGGGCGCCATCACCCAGACGCTGCAGCAGGCGATGCTCGTGGGCTTCTTCGGCCTGTTTCCGCTTCTCTTCCTGTCCGGGAGCATCGCCCCCATCGAGAGCATGCCGCCGTGGCTCCAAACCGCCTCGCTGGCCAGTCCCCAACGCCACTATGTCGAGATTGTATCGGGGCTGTTCCTGAAGGGGGCGGGACTGGCCGAACTGTGGCGGCAGGCGCTGGCCTTGGGGGCCATCAGCGGCGCTATGTTTCTGAGCGCCTGGCTGGTCTTCAGGCGCCGCTGGTAGGACAGGGAGGGCCCGAAATGAAGATCGTGATTTTCGAAACCGAGCAGTGGGAGGCGGCCGCCTGCGCCCGCCTCGCCGGGCCCCATGCCCTGGCCTGCACTCCGGAACCACTCCGCCCGGACAACGTCGCCCGCTTCGCCGATGCGGAGGTGATCAGTCCCTTCGTCCATTCGAACCTCGGCGCCGCCGTTCTGGCCCGCATGCCCCGGCTGCGGCTGATCGCCACCCGATCGACCGGATACGACCATGTCGATCTCGCCTATTGCCGAGAGGCCGCAATCACCGTTTGCAATGTGCCGGACTACGGCGATCATACCGTCGCCGAGCACGTCTTCGCCCTGCTGCTGGCCTTGTGCCGACATATTCCGGAGGCGACGGAGCGGGTGCGCCGGGGCGATGTCCGGGCGCGGGACCTCCGCGGGGTGGAGCTTACGGGAAAGACCCTCGGCGTGATCGGCGCCGGCCGGATCGGTCGCCGCGTGCTCCAGATCGCGCGCGGCTTCGGCATGCGGACGCTCGCTTCCGACCCGTCTCCGGACGCCGCAGCGCGAAAAGATCCCGACTTCCACGCTGTTTCATTGCCGGTGCTTCTCGCCGCCTCGGACGTGATTTCGCTGCACGCCCCGGGCGGCTCCGGCCTGCGCCTGTCGGATCCGGAGTTTGCACTCATGAAGACCGGCGCCCTGCTCATCAACACGGCGCGCGGCGGAGCCGTCGATCCCGCCGCCCTTCTTCGCGCGCTCTCGTCGGGCCGGCTCGCGGGCGCCGGCCTCGACGTCATCGCCGAGGAGCAGGCGTTTGGCGATGAGGCGGAGATCTTCCGGCAGGACGCCCAGGTCGACCCCGCCCGGCTGCGCGCCTTGCTGGCGGATCACGCCCTGGTTCGGCTGCCCAATGTCCTGGTCACGCCCCACATCGCCTACAATACCCAGGAGGCGGTCGACAGGATCATCGAGACCACCCTTGGCAACATCGAAGCCTATGCCGCGGGCGCGGCCCGGAACGTGGTGACGGCGGTCACGCCGGCCTCACCATCGCCGGGGGGGCCGACCTGAGCGTCGTCGGACATGCGGTTCCGACCGCCGGAGCCGCATCCTTCCGCGCTCGCCGACACCCGCTTTCGCGATCAGTCCGGCGCCGCAGTAAGATTTCACGCGCGCCTGCGTCTGTCGGAGAGCCTGCCGGCCGTCCGCCGGTCCATCGGAGGTTCTCGTGCGACTGATCGTGCCGCTGCCTGGAAATGAGGCCTTCGCCGAACGGCTCGCCACGGCCGGCGGGTTCGAATTGGGCCGTCTCGAAACCCGGCGCTTTCCGGACGGGGAGAGCTACGTCCGTCACCTCTCGGATATGGCGGGTCGGACGGTCGATCTGGTCTGCAGCCTGGCCCGCCCGGACCCCGGCTTTCTGAGCCTGCTGTTCGCGGCCGACGCCGCGCGGGATCTCGGCGCCGCGCAGGTGAGCCTGGTCGCGCCCTACCTCGCCTATATGCGCCAGGACCGGCGGTTCAAGCCCGGAGAGGCGGTCACCTCGCGCCCGTTCGCGCGTCTGCTGTCCGGGGCGTTCGACCGGTTGATCACGGTGGATCCCCATCTGCACCGCTATCCGGATCTGGCGGCGCTGTACGCCATTCCGACCGCGACGCTGCATGCGGCGCCCGTGCTGGCGGACTGGATCGCGGCCGAGGTTCCGGATGCCCTGATCATAGGTCCGGATGAGGAGAGCGAACAATGGGTCGCGGCCGTCGCCGCCAGGGTGGGAGCCCCGCACATCGTGTTGCGCAAGATCCGCCGGGGCGATCGCGAGGTCGAGATCGTTCTGCCCGATCTCGGCGCCTGGACCGGCAGACGGCCTGTGCTGATCGACGACATCGCCTCCTCGGGTCGGACCCTGATCGAGGCTGCGCGACGGCTGCAGGCGCAGGGCCTGAAGCCCCCGGTCTGCGTGGTCGTGCATGCTGTGTTCGCCGATAACGCCTTCGAGGAACTGGCCCGGATATCCGATCAGGTGGTGTCCACTGACAGCGTGCCGCATCCGAGCAACGCCATCTCCCTGGCGCCGCTGCTGGCGTCGGCGCTGCGTGAACCTGACGCAGCGGGGCCGGCCCGCCGCCGCCGCAGGTCCGAGTCCGGCGCCGTGACCACCGAGGGTCCGGGATGAACATCTCGCAAGGGAGAGGCGAATGAGACGCGGACAGTGGAACCTGGTTCGTTCCCACTTCATCGGCGCCCGGAGGCTCGCCCGGGCGAGCTTGCGGCACGGCCGCAGATCCCTCTCGTTCGGAATGTCAAGCCGGGGTTTGAGCGGAGCGCTCGCCGTCTTGACACGCCGGAGAGCGAAGCGGAACGTCGATGGCATGTGGCGCATCGTTCGCACGCTTTTGTTCGCCCTCGCCCTGGCTGGCTCCATCGGCCAGGCGTCGGCGTTCGCCGCGCCCCAGCGGCCGGGCGTGACCGCAGACGCCATGGCCGCCATGCCGGATTGCGCCGAAATGATGATGCAGGCAGGCGCCGAAGGTCCGGCGCCCTGCGATGACTCTGGGCCCCACTGCCTGGGCCTCGCTGCCTGCGCGGCAGTCGCGGTTCCTCTTCCGTCCGACGCGGGCGTCACGGCCCGGCCGTCGGCGCCGCATCGCCAGCAGGTCGCATTGAGCGCCGATGACACCCGTGCAGGGGAGCGGCCGACGCCCCTGGGCGACCCTCCCAAGTCTCCGGCATAGCCCGACTTCGCTGACCATGGCCCGCGCTCGCGTGGGCGGTGATCGAACGACTAGCATCCCGCGTCGCACCAAGGTGATCGACGCGGGGCTCGAGGACATTCCCATGAACTCCGGCTCTCGGACGGCTCCAGGCCGTCACATGTCGAGCGCCGCGGTCGATCCCGATCGCGGAAAATCACTCCAGTTGGCCAGGATCGCCCCCAGGGGAACGGTGGCCGCTGCCGCGGCCGCCATCGGCTTGTTCGCCGCCATTGGCATGCCCGCTGCGGCGGAGCCGATGACTTTCGACGAGGCCCTCGCGCTCGCCGCAACCACCGCTCCGCAGCTGCGGGCCAGCGCCCTCGGCGTGGAGGCGGCCTCGGCGGCCTCGGCGGCCGCGGGTCGGCTCCCGGATCCACAGCTCCGGTTCGGAATCGACAACCTGCCGGTCTCGGGCCCCATGGCCGGGCGGTTCGGCGACGACGAAATGACCATGGCCCGCATCGGCCTCATGCAGGAGGTCCCCAGCCGCGCCCGGCGACGGGCGGAACGCGCCATGGCGGAGGCCGACATCGACGTGGCCGCCGCCGCCGACGCGATCGCGCGCCGCGAGGCGCGGGTGGCCGCCGGCGTGGCCTGGCTCGATCTGCACTACGCCGGGCGCCGGCTCGCGACGCTCGAGGAGGTGCTGTCGGCGCTGGAGCCGCTCTGGGAGGCCGCCCCCGCGGGCGTGGCCGCCGGAACGGACCGGCCGGCCGGCGCCCTGGCCCCCGTCGTGCTGCAGGCCGCCCTGCAGGACAGGCACAGCAGGCTCATGGCCGATGTGGCGAGGGCGCGCGCCGAACTGACGCGCTGGACGGGCGACGCGGACCCGGCGGCGAGCGGGCCGGCTCCCGACCTCGAGATCGACCCGACCGGTCTGAGGGCGGGTCTTGAGCGCCTTCCGACCCTGCAGGCCTGGCGGGCGGCTGGAAGCCGCGCCGATGCCGAGGTCGCCCTCGCCCGATCGGGGCGACGGCCCGATTGGGCCTTCGAGGTCAGCTACGGTCGCCGCGATCCGATGTTCGGAGACATGCTGTCGGTGGGCGCCAGCGTCCGTTTGCCGCTCTTCGCCAATCAGCGCCAGGAGCCGCTGATCGCCGCCCGCTCGGCCGACGCCCTGGGCGTCCGGCTGGAGCGCGAGGCCGCGGCGCGCGAACTGCGCGCCTCCCTGGACGCCGACCTCGCCGATCTCGCCGCACGCCGCGACCAGTGGGTCCGGTCGCGCGATGTCATCGTCCCGGCCGCCCGCCAGCAGGCCGATCTGGAAACCGCCAGCTACGCCGCCGGGCGGGCGGGCCTGGCGGATGTCCTGAACGCCTTCACCGCCCTGGCCGACGCGCGTCTGGAAGCCCTCGACCGCGAAGCCGCCGTTGCTCGCGACACCGTCCGCATCACCCTCGCCTACAGGAGCGACGACCAATGACCGGTTCCAACCCTCGCGTCGCGCTCGTCGCGGGCGCTGTCCTGGTCCTCGGCGTGGGCCTCGCGGCCGGCCTGATCGGCCGCCCCATGCTGGAGCGTGCGAATGGGGCCGCCGCCGGCCAGACCGCATCCGCGGAGCGCGAGATTCTCTACTGGTACGATCCGATGCTGCCCAATGAACGCTACCCGGGTCCGGGCCGCTCCTCGATGAACATGGAGCTGATCCCGAAATACGCCGACGAGGCGGACGGCGCGCCCGGCGTGCGCATCGATCCCTCCCTGACCCAGAATCTCGGCATGCGTCTGGCGACGGCGCGCCGGGCGTCGCTGGAGGGCGATCTCAACGCCTCCGCTGTCATCGACTACAACCAGCGCGACGTGGCCATCGTCCAGGCCCGCGCCGCCGGTTTCGTCCAGCGAGTCTACAGCCGCGCGCCCGGGGACGTGATCGCCGCCGGCGCCCCCCTGGTCGACCTGCTCATCCCGGAGTGGGCGGGGGCCCAGGGCGAGTATCTGGCCGTCCGCCGGACGGGTGACGCGGCCCTGATCGAGGCGGCCCGGCGGCGGCTCCTGTTGCTCGGGATGTCCGAGGCGTTGATCGTCCAGGTCGAACGGACCGGACGGCCGAGGACCACGGTGACCATCGTCAGTCCGTCCGCCGGCGCCATCCGCACCCTGGGCGTTCGGGCCGGGATGAGCGTCACCCCGGGCATGACCCTGGCCGAGATCAGCGGACTGTCGACGGTCTGGCTGAATGCCGCCATACCCGAGCTCCAGGCGGGCCGGCTGCGCCTTGGCCAATCCGTCGAGGTCGCGCTCTCGGCCTTCCCCGGCGAGCGGTTCAGCGGACGTCTGACGGCGCTGCTGCCCGAGGTTTCCGGGGACAGCCGCACGCTCACGGCGCGCATCGAGATGGCCAATCGCGCGGGACTCCTGCGGCCCGGCATGTACGGGCAGATCACCTTCGGCGGCGGCGGCGGAGAGGTGCTGGTGGTTCCGTCCGAGGCCGTGATCCGAACGGGCGAAAGAACCCTCGTCATGCTGGCCCTGCCCGAGGGGCGCTACCAGCCGGCCGAGGTTCGGACCGGACGGGAATCCGGCGGGATGACCGAGATCGTAGCCGGGCTGGCGGAGGGCGAACGCCTCGTGGCTTCGGGTCAGTTCCTGATCGATTCCGAAGCCAGCCTGTCCGGGATGGCGGCCCGCCCGATCTCGGGCGAGCGCCCGACTGTGCCTCCGGCTTCATCCGCCACGCCCCCTGCGCCGGCCGCGGCGAACGGGCACGCCGGCCACGGGGGAGCCGCGCAATGATCGCCGCCCTCATCCGCGCCTCCGTTCGCGCTCGCTTTCTTGTGCTCATGGCCGCTGTCGCCCTGGCGGCGGTGGGCCTCTGGGCGGTGCGGACGACCCCGGTCGACGCCCTGCCGGATCTGTCCGACGTCCAGGTCATCATTCGCACCAGCTATCCCGGCCAGGCCCCGCAGATCGTCGAGAACCAGGTCACCTATCCGCTGGCGACCACCATGCTGTCGGTGCCCGGCGCGCGCACGGTGCGCGGCTACTCCTTCTTCGGCGACAGTTTCGTCTACGTCCTGTTCGACGAGGGGACCGACCTCTACTGGGCGCGGTCGCGGGTTCTCGAATACCTGAACCAGGTGCAGGCCCGCCTCCCTGAGAGCGCCCGTCCCGCCCTGGGTCCGGACGCCACCGGCGTCGGCTGGGTCTATGAATACGCCCTCGTCGACCGCTCCGGCCGCCACGACCTGGCCCAGCTGAGAAGCCTGCAGGACTGGTTCCTCCGATATGAGCTGAAAACCGTTCCAGGCGTGGCCGAGGTGGCCAGCATCGGCGGCATGGTCCGGCAGTATCAGGTGGTGCTCGACCCCGTCCGGCTGGCCGCCTATGGCGTCACCCACCAGGCCGTGGTCGAGGCGATCGGGCGCGCCAACTCGGAGACCGGCGGGTCGGTGCTGGAGCTGGCCGAAGCCGAATATATGGTCAGAGCCAACGGCTATCTGACCAGTCTCGATGACTTCCGTGCCGTCCCCGTCCGCACGGCGGCGGGCGGTGTGCCCGTCACCCTCGGCGACGTCGCCACGGTTCAGGTCGGTCCCGAGATGCGGCGCGGGATCGCCGAGCTGAACGGCGAGGGCGAGGTGGCCGGGGGAGTGGTCATCCTGCGCTCGGGCGGCGACGCCCGGGCCACCATCGCCGCCGTCGCCGACCGGCTCGAGACCCTGAAGGCCGGATTGCCTCCCGGGGTCGAGGTGGTGACGACCTATGACCGCTCGCAGCTCATCGACCGCGCCATCGCCAATCTCAGCACAAAGCTGATCGAGGAGTTCATCGTCGTCGCCCTCGTCTGCGGTCTGTTCCTGTGGCACGCCCGGTCCGCCCTGGTGGCCATCCTGACCTTGCCGCTCGGCGTGCTCGCCGCCTTTCTGGTCATGAACCTGCAGGGGGTGAACGCCAACATCATGTCGCTGGGCGGCATCGCCATCGCCGTGGGCGCCATGGTCGATGCGGCCGTAGTCATGATCGAGAACGCCCACAAGCATATCGAGCGATGGGAGCATGAGCACCCCGACGAACCACTCGCGGGAGAGATCCGCTGGAAGGTGATCACCGACGCAGCGGCGGAAGTCGGTCCGGCCCTGTTTCTGAGCCTGGTGATCATCACCCTGTCGTTCATTCCGGTGTTCAGCCTGCAGGCCCAGGAGGGTCGGCTGTTCGCGCCGCTGGCCTTCACCAAGAGCTACGCCATGGCGGCGGCGGCCATTCTTTCGGTCACCCTGGTGCCGGTCCTGATGGGCTACCTGATCCGGGGGCGCATCCCCGCGGAGCAGTCCAATCCCGTCAACCGATGGCTGACGCACGTCTATCGCGGCCCGCTCGACTGGGTGCTGCGGCGACCGCGGACGACCCTGGCGATCGCTGTCATCGCGTTCGCCACCACGGCCTGGCCGCTCAGCCAGATCGGTGGCGAGTTCATGCCCGCCATGGACGAGGGCGATCTGCTCTATATGCCGTCCGCCCAGCCGGGTCTGTCGGCGGCGGCGGCGTCAGCGCTGCTGCAGAGGACAGACCGGATGATCCGCACCATTCCCGAGGTCGCCACCGTGTTCGGCAAGGCGGGGAGGGCGGAATCCGCCACCGATCCAGCGCCGCTGGAGATGTTCGAGACTACGATCCAGTTCAAACCACGCGACCAGTGGCGCCCCGGCATGACGCCGGAGAAGCTGGTCGAGGAGCTCGACCGCGCGGTTCAGGTTCCGGGCCTGGCCAACGTCTGGGTGCCGCCAATCCGCAACCGCATCGACATGCTGGCGACCGGCATCAAGAGCCCCATCGGCGTCAAGGTCTCCGGGGCCGATCTGGCCCTGATCGACCGCATCGCCGGCCGCGTCGCCGAGGTCGCGGGGGATGTGCCGGGGGTGAGCTCGGCGATCGCGGAGCGCCTGACCGGCGGCCGGTATGTGGATGTCGATATCGATCGCGCCGCCGCCGGCCGCTACGGGCTCACCATCGCCGATGTCCAGTCGATCGTCGGCGGCGCCATCGGCGGCGAGACCATCGGTCAAACCATTGAGGGGGTGGCGCGCTATCCGATCAGCGTCCGCTACCCCCGCGAACTGCGCGACAATCCCGAACAGCTGCGGAATCTTCCGATCCTGACCCCGGCGGGCCAGCAGATCACCCTGGGCGCGGTCGCCGACATCCGCATCGCCGACGGGCCGCCGATGCTCAAGTCCGAGAACGGACGGCCGTCGACCTGGGTCTATATCGACGTCCGCGGTCGGGATCTGGCGTCGGTGGTGGGGGACCTGCGGCGGGCGGTCGCTGCGGAGGTCGATCTCGGTCCCGGGGTGAGCATCGCCTACTCAGGCCAGTTCGAATATCTCGAGCGCGCCGCCAACCGCCTGAAGATCGTCGTGCCGGCGACGCTCGCGATCATCTTCCTGCTGCTCTACCTGACCTTCGGCCGTCTCGACGAAGCCGCCCTGATCATGGCCACGCTGCCCTTCGCCCTGACCGGGGGCGTATGGATGCTCTACCTGCTCGGCTTCAACCAGTCCGTCGCGACCGGGGTGGGGTTCATCGCCCTGGCCGGCCTGTCGGCCGAGTTCGGCGTGGTGATGCTGATCTACCTCAAGCACGCGTTGAGGGATCGGGGGCCCCACCCAGACGCTTTGCAGGTCGAGGATGCGGTCCGGGAGGGCGCTCTGCTGCGGGTTCGGCCCAAGGCCATGACCGTGGCCGTGATCCTGGCGGGCCTGTTCCCGATCCTGATCGGCCACGGCGCCGGCTCGGAGATCATGAGCCGGATCGCCGCGCCCGTTATAGGCGGCATGATCACGGCGCCTTTGCTGTCGATGCTCGTTATCCCCGCGGGCTATCTGCTGCTGAGGCGCCGCAGGTTCCGTTCGACCCCCGTCCTTCGAGGAGACACACAATGAAGCGCCGTATAATCCTGCTGACCGGTATCACTGCCGTTCTGGCCGCCTGCGGTCAGCAGGCGGAACCCGAAAGCCCGGCGATCCCGATGGCCCAGCCCGGATCACCGACGGTTGGCGCGGGTGGCGCCTCGACGCCGCCGACCGCCGACGCCACGACCGCAGACGGCGCGGGCGTCATCACAGCCGTGGACCCGGCGGCGGCGACGATCACCATCAACCACGAGGCCATCCGTTCAATCGGATGGCCCGCGATGACCATGACGTTCAAGGCTTCGCCGGCTGTGTTGCGGGAGGCCGCCGTCGGTGACCGCATCCAGTTCGATCTGACAGTACGGGACGGAGCCGGAGAGGTGACGGCGATCTACCCTCACTGATCCCCGGAGCGTCATGCGATGAGGACGGTCCATCGATCAGGTTGGAGGATGGCGCCGGGCCGGCCACCGATGTTGTGCCCAGCTCAAATGGCGGAACCGGTTCGGCCCGTCTGCCCCATGCAACGTCCTGCGTTGTGGAGGCGACGATCTTTTCACCCTTGCCGGCATGCGGAGCATGCTTGCCGGCGTGCTGAGCATTGAGCCGACGGAAGACGTAGAAGCCTCGCTCTACCAAGGCCCTCACCAGGTCTTCGGGGTCAGGTGAGTCCTGGACGGAAGGCGGGGTTTGCGCGCCAGCGAGGACGACATTTTTCACGGAGTTTCCGCTCCCGATAGGCGTCGAAGGTCCAACGGGTGCGCCACGATGACATTGATCGAGATCAATGCCGGGCGCCTCGTCGAGGATCAGGCTGGTTGATGTGCGGTATGGAGAGCGTCTTGAGGCTGATCGCGATTGCCGCCGTGTTGATGCTGACGGGATGTACGGCTGGTCCCGAATTTCGCGAGGCTGCTGGCACGGCTGAAGCGGCGAAATACTATCCCAAACAGGCTGTGGACCTCGCCTCGGCGGCGCGGGGCCGAGCGCTCGTGCAGAGCCGGTGCGCGGCGTGCCATTCGGTCGGGCCGACCGGCGAAAGCCCGGTGGCGGCCGCGCCCCCGCTCCGCCACCTGGGAACCCGTTATCCCGTGACGGATCTTCAGGAAGCCTTCGCCGAGGGCATAACCAACGGCCACAGGAAGATGCCGGAAATCACCCTGGAGGGCGACCAGATCGCGGATTTGATCGCCTACCTTCAGGATGTGCAGAACCATTCGAGACCTTAGCCGGCCAGCGGGCGCCGGCCGATGCTTCAACGGCGCCCCGCCTTATCGTTCTGGCCGAGGTCGTCACAGTACCGGTCTTGGGCGGAGACAATTCGCAGACGAAGCGACCGCGACTCTCCTATCCCTCCGGGATGTCGGGCGGGCTTGCGGATGAGAGGAATGACTTGACGCAGACCGCTCCCCTCAGAACATCTGGCATGCAACCGACGTCTCGGACGCCAGAACCAGGGTCGTTGTGTCGGCGGGCGGACGGCAGGGGCGAACCAGGCTCAGGCTGTCGCAGCCAGCCAGATGACCCATGCGCATGACCTCCGAGACGAGCTTGTCGGCGACAGATCGGGGGGAAGAGACGTCAAAGCTCACCAGTCGCTCGATCTGCACGCACGGCCTGGCCGCGATGCAGGCGGAATGCGAATAGAGCACCAGACCATTCAGGCGCCCGACGGCGTCCCGGGCGATCAGGATGCCCCCGGTGGCAGCGCTACGGTCAAGCTGTCGCCGCGCAGCCCGTCGCCAGGCGATCAAGGTCAGGTCGGGGTATCCCAGGCGCGCCAGGACGAAGGATTCGTCAATCGCGGCTCGGACCAATCGACTAACGACAGCGGCGGTCATCCGGTCAAACTGGAACGTCCGGGGTCACCGCGCTTTGATTCACGTCAACAACATCTGAGAGCGGAACCGCGTCCGACGCCATGGAAGCCAGGACGACACCAAGGCTGGCGCTTACCACCCTTCCAGCCGGGTGTGCGGATCGGCGACCTTTAAACGTCTGTGGTAGCTGTGGGGCGCGAGCCTTCAGCGTTTGCGGCAGCACAGACGATATCGCCATGGATCGGCTCGCAGCCATTGCTGAACCCGTCATGCTCGCGGCGGGTGAGGTCCTGATCCGTGAAGGCGACCGCGCGCCGCATATCTTCAACATCTCCTCGGGTTCGATCAGGGTCTACAAACTCCTGCCCGATGGTCGCCGTCAGATCATCGGCTTTCTCTTTGCGGGTGACTTTCTCGGTCTGGCCGTCGGTGACGCCTATGTCTTCTCCGCCGAGGCGATGGAGCCGGCGTCGGTATGCCGGTTCCGGAAAACCGCATTCAGGTCGCTGATCCAGGACTGTCCCTCCCTGGAGCACGCCCTGTTGAACCGGACCTCGCATGAGCTGGCCGCCGCTCAGAACCAGATGCTCTTGCTCGGGCGCAAAACGGCGATCGAACGCGTGGCCTGGTTCCTGCTCGATCTCCCCGGCCACGACCCGTTGCGTCCGACCCGGGCCGATCATGTCAGGTTGGTGATGACGCGCGGCGAGATCGCGGACTATCTGGGTCTGACAATCGAGACCGTGAGCCGCGTTCTGACCAGGTTGAAAAAGCAGGATGTCATCCAGCTGTTGTCACGGTCGGAAGTCAGAATCGTCCATCGTGAGATGTTGCGCGCTCTCGCAGACGGCGAACCGCAATACGCCGGTGGTGCTTGAGCCAGATCAAAGCCGTTGTCCCTGAGCCGGGCCAAGGGTGATTCAGCGAGGAATTTTTCCGATGCCGATCCAGGACGTCACGCCGGGCTGTACACCCATCCACGGGCGGGCGGTCGACGCCGTTGTGGTCCTTTTGACCAGCGAACGATTGATGAGCCTGGGCGTCAACCGACCGGACGGATGGCCCCAGGTCACGACGCTGAGTTATGTCAACGAGGGGCTCAATCTGTATTTCGTGACCGCACGGGACAGTCAGAAGCTGGCGAATATTCAGGCCGATCCCCGCGTTTCCGCCGCGATAAGAAGCGAGAGCGCCGCGGACGGCGCCGTGGGGCTGTCCCTGGCCGGCAGGGCGGAAGAGGTGACCGTCGCCGAGGATATCGAGCATCTGAACCAGCTCGTTTTCTCGCGCTATCCGGGCCTCAGTGTCTATTGCCCATCGGGCGACTCGGTCGCCCTGATCCGGATCAAACCCGAGATCATCTCGGCCGTAAGCGTCAGCCAGGGCCGCAGTCGATCAGAGTGTTTCTCCGTCGGCGCCGCCGGTCAGGAAGGCGGCGCGGTGAGGCCGACACCAGCCGCGCCGACAGGAAGGAATATCCGATGATCGCACACGACCGGATTGTGATCGTCGGTGCAGGCCACGTCGGATCGACGGCCGCCTATGCGCTGATGCTTCGCGCGTTGGTCCGCGAGATCGTCCTGATCGACAGTGACGCCGGGCTCGCCGAGGCCGAGGCCGCCGACCTCTCCGATGCGAACGCCCTTGCCAGACCCGCGCGCATCTGGGCGGGAAGCTACGCCGATGCGGCAACAGCCCGGATCGCCGTCATCACCGCCGGAGCAGCGACGCACGGCGCGGAAAGTCGCCTGTCGGTCGCGTCGCAAAGCGCCATGATCGTCTCGACCTGCGTCGGAGAACTGGTCCAGGCCGGTTTCACGGGGATCATCCTTGTCGCCGCCAACCCGGTGGATTTGATGACGCTGGTGGCGCTGCGGCGCTCAGGCTTGTCCGCAGCGAGGGTCATCGGCACGGGCACATTGCTCGATTCCAGCCGTCTCAAACAAGCCCTCGCCGAGAGCCTGAGGGTCGCGGCCGGGTCCATTGATGGGGTCGTTCTGGGTGAGCATGGCGATACCGAGGTGGCCGCATTCTCTACGGTCCTGGTCGGAGGGCTGCCGCTAAGCGATTTCTGTCCTTCGGGACAGGAACTCGACCAGGACCAGATCGCCACGGAAGTGCGCGACGCCGGCTACCGTATCGTCCAGGGAAAGGGCTACACGTCCTTCGGCGTCGCGACCGCGATTGTGCGGATATGCGAGGTCATACTGCGCGATGAGCGGGCGGTGCTGCCGGTGTCGACGCTGTTGACCGGACAATACGGCTTCGCCGATGTATGCCTCAGCCTTCCGTGCATCCTCGGGGCCGGCGGGGTCGAGAGGATTTTGCTGCCGGCGCTGTCCCCCGCGGAGAACACAATGCTGGGTGCATCCGCAAAGGCTTTGCAGCAAGCTCTCGCGAGTATGGACCTGGCCGGCTGACATCCTGACCTCGCCAGGCGCCGCCGCCGGCAAAAGTCATCGGCTCCGCCGAGGGGCCGGAGTTGCAGTCATTGAACAGGATTGTCCGCCGGTCGGCTGACGCTACGGAACGGCAGCCTGATGAGGCAGTTGACGCCCTGCGGTGCATAGGTCGAGGCGGCTTTACCGCCATGGGGGCCAAGGCTGCGAGCGATAAGTTCGCTTCCAAATCCCCGGCGCGTCGTGCGACAACCGTGGGCCCGCCCCGTTCCTCCCAGAGGAGTTCAATCAGAGGGATTGCGTCCGCCGACACTTGCCAATCCACGCGCAGCAGCCCGGCTGACGTTGAAAGCGCGCCATACTTGGCCGCATTTGTCGCCAGTTCGTGGAGGACAAGCGCCAATGCCACGGCGACCTGCCCATCGATACTGATATCCGGTCCTGTGAGGGTGATCTTTCCCTCGCTGTCCTGGTAAGGGGCCAGCTCTGTTTCAAGGAGAAGGCGAACGCTGGCCTCGGTCCATGAGCCGCGAATAAGGGAATCGTTCGTGCGCGATATGGCCGCGAAACGCCCCAACAGCGCCTCTTTGAATTCGGCGACAGACGGCGCCGTCCGGGCGGTGAGCGTCACGATCGAATCGACGACCGCCATAGTGTTCCGCAGGCGATGAGCGACCTCGTTCGCGACGACCTGACCCTGCCTTTCCGCAGTTTTCCGGTCACTGACATCACGGACCACGGCCGTGACGATGTGTTGGCCCCCGATCATTTGCCGAGAGAGCGTCGCCTCGATGGCCAGTTCCCGACCGTCCTTTCGTCGTCCGAGGACTTCGCGGCCGGCCCCCATGGATCGGCGCAACGGGGCGTTTGACGAACAGAAGCGCTTGACGTCTTCGCGATGGTGGTCATGAAAACGCGCTGGAATGAGAGTATCGATTGAATAGCCAAGCACTTCGTTCATCGTGTAGCCAAAAATGTCTTCGGCCGCTCGGTTGAACAGAATAATGCGACCATCCTGGTCGGTGCTGACCACGCCATCCCCGATCAAGGACAGGATGGTTTGAAAATCTTCGCCGAAGGGGAACTCTGCCGGAGGCCGCTTCTGGTCCGGGGTTACGCGGTCGCTGCGTTTCATCTGTTTTCGCCCCGCAACGCGACGCTTGCAGCGAAACGAAAGTGATGTCCAGTGACGCTCGACAATGGGCCGCTCGCCACGCCTGTCGGCGCAGTGTCAAAAGCCAACGCAAATGAGCGCGACTGAGTAGAGCGCGCGTTACGCGCCTGAATAACATCTGGCGCGCGCCGCGGGCGTCGTCGCCGCCGACGAGGAATTGGCTATGGTCGTCCTGAGCAAGTTAAGCCGGTGTGAGGCGTGACCTCAAGGGAGGCGGGCGCACGCCTACCCGTTGCGTCGACCTCGGCTAAGACAATGCTGACCGTCAGTTACCTGATCAAGACGGAGGCGACTCGAGGTGGAGGATAAGGGGGGCCTCGGAAGCGAGCGGGTATGGTCGGCCACCGACGATCAGGATCATCGGTTCGCCGACTTCCAGGGAGGCTTCGAGTTGCTGATTGACCTGGTCTACCCTGACGCTCAGGCGTCGCCCTCGCCACTGGACGCTGAAGCTCAGGCTGGACCAACTTGCGGGCAAGTGCGGCGCAAAGGCGAGGCCGTCGCTCCGCAACGACAGTCCGGCGAACCCAAAGACCGACATCATCCAGAGGCCGCCTTGGGCCGCGATGTGAATGCCGCCGCCGATCGCCACCTTGGTGTCGGCGAGATCGATCGCCGCCGTCCTGTGGAAATAGTCCAGGGCCATCTCGACATCGCCTAGGCGTGCGGCGACGAGCCCGTGCAGGGCGGTGCTCAGTGAACTGCCGTGACCGCACCGTGGTTCGTAGTAATCGAAGTTTTTCTTGCCGGCGGCGCCCGCGAATTCCTCAGGCAGCAGGGCCAGCAGAGCCACGACATCGGCCTGTTTGATCACTTGGGACTGCTGCGTGCGTTCGCGTCCGAGGACCACGTCCATCGGGACAGTGCGGCCCGCGTAGGCCGACAAGTCCACGTCCTCGAGATCGAAATAGCCCGTGAACTGCTCGAACAGGCCCGTGCCCGAACCCAGGCCGGTCGCCATCGTCTCCGCGACGCCGGTCCAGTGTTCGAGTTCGGACTCGTTCAGGTCGAGGCGGCGGGAGAGGGCGGTCCATTGTGCGGGCCACTGCTCGCGCAGCATGGCCGCGACCTCAAGTGCGCGCCGGATGTTCCAGCGCGCCATGACGTTGGTGAAGGCGTTGTCGTCGATATTCTCGTGATACTCATCCGGGCCGATGACGCCGCGGATGTGGTGCAAGCCGTCCGCCTCGGGTTGGGCCCGACTGGCCCAGAAGCGTCCGGTTTCGAGAAGGATTTCCGCGCCGGCCGCGACCAGGAATTCGTCGTCGCCCGTCGCCTGCCAGTATTGCCAGACGGCATAGGCGACGTCGGCGCTGATGTGTTGCTCCTGGGCGCCGGTGAGGATGTCGATGATCTGCCGGTCCGGACCGACGGCCTGCTCAGGTGTCGCCTCCAGGCCGGTGTCGGTGGACTCCCAGGCGTAAAAGGCGCCCCGCCAGCCCCTCTCGGCCGCCTTCGCTCTCGCGCCGTCCAGGGTATGGAAGCGGTACATCAGCAAGGACCGGGCCGCCTCGGGCCAGGTCAGGATATAGAAAGGCAGCAGGAAGATTTCAGTGTCCCAGAATACATGGCCCCGGTAATCGGCTCCGGTCAGGGCCCGGGCGCCGATCGAGACTCGCGGATCCTCCGGGTTGGCTGCGCCGTTCAGATGATAGACCGCGAAGCGAAGAGCCTTTTGCGCGGTGCCGTCACCTTCCACCTTGACGTCGCTGCGCGACCAGCGGTTTGACCAGGCCGTTTCGTGTTGCTCGACAACGCGACGCCAGCCCTTTGTCCGAGCGCCATCGAGAACATTCCGCGCCCTCTCGCCTGGGTCCTGATCGGGAGCATCACTTCGGGCCAGAGCAACCAGCCGGTCGAAGCAGACGACCTGTCCGGGTCGCGTTCTCCAGGTCCAGGACCATCTGAACGGGCTGAGCACGGTCGGAAGAAGTGTCTGGCCGTCGATCCGCAAGGCCACGGCGGCGGACATGGCGAGGCCTTTTCCGGAAAGATGGGTGCGCCAGACGCCGAACTCGTGCTCAAGACGCTCGGACGTGAGATCGCTATCGAACCCGTCCATGGAGGCTTCGAGCGTGATCTCGGTCTCGCCCTCGTCGGTCTCCAGGTGAAGCAACTGCAGACCCAGCGCTCGCTGGTCTTGTGAGGTCAGTCGTAGCAGGCGCAGGCGGAGGCTCACGGCCGACCCTTCCACCAGGCGACATTCGGTGAGCAGCAGGCCTCTGCGCATATCGAGTGTCAAAGGATGCGACGGCCCGGGCCCGAAATGCTGGATAAGGGGGCCTCCCGGCAAGGAAACGCGGATCTGAAGCCAGTCCGGTGCGGGGACCAGTTCCGGCACCGGGCGCTCGATATCGCGCGTGTCGAACAGCCCGGCGACATAGGTACTCGGCGGAGCGATGCGCTGCCGTGATTGATTGATCGCCCGAGAGGCCCGGGCGGCCAGGAAACCGTTGCTGACGGTGAAGCGGGTTTCGCGATCGCTCTCCCGGAGCGCGTCGCAGCCATCGTCAACAAGAACCCATGCAGCGTCCGCTGTTGGTTCAAGCGTCTGTTCCATGGTCCCTGGTTCCTTCACGGTGTCCGAGCCTTGAGCCGGCCTTGCGCAAGATCGACCAGCGCGATCTCGTCCAGGGTTTCGACCACAAGATGCGAACCTGCCGTCCGCAGTTGATCCGCGTCGCCCAGTCGAGCCACGCCGAGCGCCGCCATCCCGCCCGCGCGAGCGGCCTGAATGCCGGCCGGAGCGTCTTCGACCACCAGACACCGGGTCGGCGACACGCCGAGTTCGTCGGCCGCGATCAGGAAAAGCTCCGGGTCCGGCTTGCCGTGCTTCACCTCTCGACCGGAGACATTCACGCGGAAGATATCCAGCAGGCTTTGGCCGGTGCCCAGGCGGATTGATCGCATCATTTCGGTGGCGTTTCTGGACGATGAGGCGGCGGCCACGGGCCAGCCGAGGGCGGCGACCGCCTCGATGAAGCGCAGGGCGTCCGGGAAGGCCTCGATCCCGCCGGTCCGCATTAGTTCCTCGAGGCGAGCCTGTTTGCGTTCTGCATAGGCGACCGCGTGGCGCCCGGCGTTGTTCACGCCCAGGGCCTCAAGCGCCGATCGAGCGCCGTCGAGTCGTGGCTTGCCCGCGATCTGGGACTGATACATCGCCGTCGTGAAGCGCTCTGTTTCGGCGAAGCCGGCAAGCGCCTCACGCCACGCGCGCTCATGAGGCGATGCGAGCAGGACGCCATCGACGTCGAAGATGGCCGCGGTCAACATCCGCGACGATCCATCCACGATGTCGTGTCTTTGATCGTATGCGTCGGACATTCCGTCTCATCCATCATTGCAGACTTGCATGCGTCGGCACAGCCACGCCTTGATGTGCATCAAGGCGTGGCTGCTTCATCTCCTGTTCTGTGAACTCACAGAAGATGAAGTCGCTATGATCAGACCAACCCGGGTTGCCGTGAAAGGATACGGCGTCATCGGCAAACGGGTCACTGATGCGGTCCGGGCCCAGAAGGACAGGACCCTGGTGGGGGGCGCTGACGTCGCGACGGACTGGCGCACTCGTGGGCGCTGTCAGTTCAACGCTAACTTGTCTCCACCGGGCACAACTAGGGCAGGGAGCTCATCGTCAGGCGGCGAGCGTGTTCCATTCGGCAAAGGTGGCCGTGCTTCGGGCTTTGAAATCGTCTCGGCTGATGAGGTGGCGGTCCTGGTTGAAGTGGTTGTAGAAGGCGTCGTGGACGGAGCTGAACTTTGCAGCGTCTTCATCCGCCGGAAGCGGAGCATGGCCCGTTCTCGTCGTCGAAACGGCAGATGTGAGTTCTCTGCCCTGTTGCAGAGCCAACGGCCGAGCACCTGCTTTTCAGCGTTCCCCAGCTGCTTCATCGCGACCTTGTATGAGCGGAGCCTGTCGGTGACGACGACCTTGGGTCGGCCGTGACGCTTCATGGCTTTCTTGATGAATTTCAGCGCTGCGGGTTTGTCTCTGGTCCGCGTGACAAAGGATTCCAGCACCTCGTCCTCGCGATCCACGTTTCGCAGCGACAGCGGGTACTTCACGTACATCAGCACTATGAGGCGGATCACCTCGGGCGAACTGTCAAACCAGCGGAACGGGTTGGTCGATTTGGCCATGCCATGAGCCTGGCGCGAGCCGTCTTACCGGGCGGATAAAGTTTGGGCTGACAGGGCCGACCGCGGCAATCGCTGACGAACTGATGAGCGCGCGCTAGAGCAGAAAACGGACCCGCCGCTAACCCGAAGGCCGGCGGCGGGCGCTGGCCTCAGTGCTGGTGGGCCGGTTCAGCCGCGGCGGCTGGGGCCGGGTCGTTCGCACCGTGGTCCATACCCGCCAAACCGCCGGCACAGGCCGCCATCATGGCCTCGTGCTTCGCCTTCATCGCCGCACGCTCTTCGCTCGACATGTTGGAATGGTCCATGCCGGCCATCATGGTCTGACGTCGTTCCATCATCGCGGCCCGCTGCTCGGGGGTCATGGACGAATGATCCATACCCGCCATGCCTGCCATACCGGCTCCATCGGCCGAGGCCGCGCCATGGGTGGCCATCATGGTCCGATGTCGTTCCATCATCGCGGCCCGTTGCTCGCTCGTCATGGACGAATGATCCACGCCGGCCATGCTGTGACAGGCCGACATGTTCGTCGCCGGCGCTTCAGGTGCCGCCTGGGCTGCTGCGGCGTGGGCGGCGTGGGCGTTGGCCGCCGGAGGCGCGGTCTGGGCGGCGACGGGACCGGACGCCAGCGCAGCCAGCAGACCGGCGATGGCGAGCGACGAAATTCGGGTTCTGGTCATGAGGTGTCTCCAATGATCACCGCCGGATGGCCATGCCATCGGGCACGGTCTCGACCGATCAGTTTTCTCTAGGTTCTACGCACCGCCGGCCGTCTGCCCCCAAGGATAGCCGGCACTGCGGCCGCATGCCGCAGTGCCGGTGCAAATGATCTTTTATCCCTTCAGCCGCCAGGTTGCGCCGCCGGGGGCTGTCCATCACCAACACGTTCAGGGCGTTGAGCCTGTCGCGGAACGGCTTACCGAGCGACTAAAGTTTGGGCTGACGGGACCTCCAGGGACGACTAAGCCGATCCAGAAACTGCTTGCCTCAATTAAAGAACCTACATCAGCATCACGAGGCGGATCACCTCGGGCGAACTGTCAAACCAGCGGAACGGGTTGGTCGATTTTGCCATGCCATGAGCCTGACGCGGAACGGCTTACCGGGCAGATAAAGCTTGGGCTGGCAGAGCCATCAGAATCGTTCAGGTCATAGGTTCCCGATTCCGTGCCACATGACCAACAGATCGAGCCGTTGAAGTTTCCCGACCGGTGCGGTATATGCGTGGGGAAGCGGTTGTTGAATGATTAGCGCGGTGTAGGGTCTTTCATGACTGACTAATCTTCTCGACCCGGCTATTTCCTTGGCGGATGTCGTGGATGTGCTGACCCGTGTCACACTGACAGTCTAGGTAACCGTGCTCCGGACAGGTCAGGCAGACATCCTCCAGGCGAGTCTTGAGCGCCCGGCGGGCGCGGTGGAGTTTGACATTGACGTTGTTCAAGTTGAGTCCAACGCTCACGGCGACCTGATCGCGCGGCTCACCAAGCAGATCGATGCGCCAAATAAGGTCGCTATAATCCGCCTTGATCGTCGGCAGGAGTCGATAGAGACAGTGGCAAACGGCCGCGTCAATTTCGTCGTCGGGTTCGCCGACAAAATCTTCCATCTCACTGGGTTCGCGGAGCGTTTCTTTGCGGCGCGACGTCCGACGATAATGGTCAATGAGCGTGGTGGCTAGAACCCGGCTCAACCAGCCACGCAAGGACTGGATGTCTCGCAGGTCGCCGGCGCGCCTCAGCGCACGTTCCATGAAGTCCTGCAGAACTTCCTCGGCGTCCGCTTGATTGCTGACGCGCCGGCGCAGGAACATCAGAAAAGCGCGATGGCATTCGACCAATTCTTGTCGCACAGCGGCGTCGGTGACATTGGCCACATCTTTGGCGTCATCCAACGAAAAATCTGACTCGTCACTCGGCATTGTCTTCAACAATTCTCGCACCACCTGAACACTGACGCACTGCCAAGCTTACTGGTGCGCCCTTTCTCGCGAAAGGGACAAACCTCCTCAATGGAAAAATCTTCGATCCTTTTGTCTACCCAAAGGAACCAGGAAGGCCAGCGGCTTCCGGGCGGCGAGCAAGTTGCAGCGCGGTCTCAACTGCCGTCTCGAAATCTCGCTCCACTAGCGCCTGAGCAATGTGCGTTCGAAGGTGATCGGCCCAGCGGAACTCGCTAAAGAGGCCTGCGGACTTGCTAAATCCACCCTGGTGGCGGAGGGCGCTGGCCAGGCTTCGAAAAGGATCATCACCAAGCTCCACCAAGCGTTCTGGCATGTGGCGGAAAGCGCGCCGTTGGCCGTTGGCATCATAAGGTCGGCACCAACCAAGGTGATCCATCCGTCGCCAAAAAGCAGCGTGAGGCAGGTGCTGCAGGTCCTCAACAATATGAACCTCTGCGACCGTTTCGCCCTGCTGTTGTCGGGCGCACAAGCTATGGTGACAGTCTAGGACATAGGCGCTGCCCTTTGGGCCGATCACTGCCGGGGCGCTCCTTGCCGCGGTTCCGAGGCCTCGTCGGCGTTTTTCCGCAACTTCGCGCCAGCCGACAGTCATTTGGGTCGGCCGAAGTAGCGCGAGGGGCCAAAGATATCGGTCCGCGCCGAGCCGCACGGGGCGCGCGAGCGAACTGGACAGCGCCAGCGACTCGGCTGGCTTTAGAGCACAGGATGGCACGAGCGCCGTCTTACTTGGCCAGCCCGTCGGGGTCGTGATAGTTCGAGATGACCATAGGATCGGCCGGCGGGCTGTCCTTTCCCTCGAACTCGAAGCGCGAGACCAAGTCGCGAATGAGCGCCACCCGTACGGCGCGCTTGTCATCGGCCCTGACGATGGTCCAGGGCGAGATAAGCGAATTGGTGCGGGCCAGCATGACGTCGCGCGCGGCGGTGTAGTCGTCCCATCGCTTGATCGCGACACGATCAATGTCGCTCTTCTTCCACTGGCTCAAGGGATCCTCCGCCCGCGCGCGTAGGCGTTGGCGTTCTTCATCCTTGGAGACGTCCAGATAGTATTTGATGAGTTTGACGCCGCAATGGTCGAGGAGGTTCTCGAACAACGGTGTGGTGATCAGGAATTCTTCGTATTCCTCGTCGGTGCAAAAACCCATGACGTGTTCGACGCCGGCGCGGTTGTACCAACTGCGGTTGAACAGGGCCATCTCGCCCGACACTGGCAGGTGCGCCACATATCTCTGGAAATACCAGGCGCGCCGCTCACGATCAGAAGGGGGATCGAGCGCAACCACCCGGGTTTCGCGAGGGCTGAGATGGCGGATGATCCGTTTGATCGCCCCATCCTTTCCTGAGGCGTCCCGGCCTTCCAGCACTACCAGCACCTTCAGGCCGTCCCGGATGATCTGGTTCTGCAGGCGGGTCAGCTGAATTTGAGCCGCCTTTAGGTCTGCCTTGTAGGTGGATTTTTCCGATACTTCCGTCTTCGTCTTCGTCTTCGTCTTCGTACTCATGGCAATGGGCCCCAATCGGTCATTTGGCTGGCACCAGCGCGCTGCCTGAAGGGTAAGACGCCTGCGAACCGGCAGGCTTACACTCGGTCGTCGGCTGGAGTGGAGGCCTTCTGTTGAGGCAGGCATGCTCGGGCTGCCCGTCGAGCCCGGAGCCACCTTAATCCTGCTCGTTTGGTGTCTCTTAGCGAGCCAACGTGTTGATGCGGCGAATCCTATAACTGACTGTTGCAGCAGCTTTCAGTCGTCTGCCTGCTTGATCCTCGGTACATTTGAACTGCCGCGCCAATGCCGATCGCATTGAACCTTCGAGGAGCGCTCGGTTAGCGTTCTGGCGTAGGCCGTCGAGGTCAATCATCCGAGCTCCGAGTGCTCGAGGTCGGGGTGGATCATCTGCTCCCCGGCCTCTAGCGCCGAGTGGAGGACGTTCTCAGGGGCAGGTCAGGTTCCCAAAGGACTGATCGTTTACAAGCTGTTCGAATACGGTCGGCGAATCCTCTTCAAAAAGAGGACGGGGTGTTCCTGTCGGACAGCCAACAATTGAGAGCCGAAAAGTCCACGGCATCGTAGGTTGCGAAATGGCCCAGGCCGCTTGAATGCCCAGGACCGTTTGTGACTCGCCCCGCGATTTCGCTCCAACGATTTTTGCTTACCGCGACTGTAATGCACCGGTGATTCCGCCGTCTGATTAGTGAAATCCCGTCGCCGATCCGACAGTCAAGGAGAGACCACCTGATGCTGAAAAGAGCCCTGCGCGCTGTCTTGCCAGATCGGGCTGCCTTCACTGTGCTGGCCCAGGTGCTGGAACGGGCGGTTCAATACGGTACGCTCGTCGTCGTCGATCCCTGGGAGGGGCGCCATGTCTTCGGGACGGGCGAGGCACCGTTCGTGACCGTGCGGCTGACCAATCCCCACGAACCGGCCCGATTGCTCGCCAGCCCCAGTCTTCGGGCGGGCGAAGCCTATATGGACGGCGGCCTCCTCGTGCAGGAAGGCACGTTGCGCGACTTTCTCCTTATCGCGGTCGCCGCGGCCGAGACATTGACCAAGGAGGCTCAGACGGTTCGCGCTTTCGCCGCGCCGGTCCAGAAGCTTCAGCGCCGCAATCCGGTCGAGCGCGCGCGCGTCAATGTCGCTCATCACTACGACCTGTCGAAAGAGCTCTACAAACTCTTCCTCGACGACGACCTTCAGTATTCCTGCGCCTATTTCCAGACTGGCGATGAAACCCTCGACGAGGCGCAGTTCAAGAAGAAGCGGCACATCGCTGCGAAGCTCTGCCTCGAACCTGGTGCTCGCGTTCTCGACATCGGTTCGGGATGGGGAGGGCTCGCGCTCGACCTTGCGCGGCGTCATGGGGTCGAGGTCGATGGACTCACCCTGTCGCAGGAGCAACTGGCTGTTGCGCAAGAGCGCGTACACGACGAGGGAATGGATGATCGCGTGCGATTTCATCTGCAAGATTATCGACATTCGTCAGGCACTTTTGATCGAATTGTCTCCGTCGGCATGTTCGAACATGTCGGGGAACCGCATTTCAGCGAATTTTTCGACGTGATCCGTTGCCGGCTCGCGCCGGATGGCTTGGCCGTGATCCACGCGATCGGCCACCGCAATCCACCGGGCGACGCCGACCCCTGGCTCGACAAGTACATTTTCCCGGGCGGCTATTGCCCATCGCTGTCTGAGGTATTGGCCAGTGTTGAGAAGAGCGATCTGTGGGTGACTGACGTGGAGATTCTGCGGCTGCATTATGCCGAGACCCTGCAGCGCTGGTCTGAACGCTTCCAGGCCCGGCGCGCACAAGCCGCCGCCCTCTATGACGAGCGGTTTTGCCGGATGTGGGAATATTATCTCGCCGTCTGCGAAGCTGGGTTCCGCGTCGGTGGCCTAATGGTGTTCCAGATTCAGTTGGCGCGGCGAGTGTCCGCCGCTCCCCTTACACGAGACTATATGTTTGATGCGGAGCAATTCCACACCTCCAAATCAACTGGCCAAAAAACCAATACTGCCCCATCCAGCGCCACCTTGAAGCAAGTCGATCCATGAGGGCACTTGAACAGATCCGAGTAAGCGTCATCGAATTCGACGTGTTTCGCAAATATGTAGTATACACTATAGCGCCCCCAAGGGAGGCGCTCCGGAAAGATTTTGCGAACTTGAGCGCTGAATTGCGACTTAAGATGACCGCAGTCAGAATCCGCAGATCTCTAGCCACGATGTGGTGTCTTCGATCATATGCGTCCGACATCCCGTCCCATCCGACATCGTTCCAGACTTTCATGCGCTGGCGCGGCTACGCCTTGATGTGCATCAATGCGCGGCCGGTTCGTCGCCTGTTTTGTGATCGAACTGGAGAGGTGTTGCCATGACCAGACCAACCCGGGTCGCCGTGAATGGATACGGCGTAATCGGCAAACGGGTCGCCGATGCGGTCCGGGCCCAGAAGGACATGACCCTGGTGGGGGTCGCAGACGTCACGACCGACTGGCGCACCCGTGTCCTTCAGGATTCGGGCGTGCCGCTGTTCGCCGCCACAGCCCAGGCGCTGGATGAGCTCCACGTGGCGGGCGCGCCGACTGCCGGCCGCCTGGACGATCTGTTGGACGAGGTCGATGTCATCATTGACTGCACGCCCAAGCACGTGGCGGCGGACAACGTTCCCCTCTACCGAGCCCGGGGCCTGAAGTTCATCCTTCAGGGGGGAGAGAAGCACGCGGTCACCGGCCATTCCTTCGTCGCGGAGGCCAATTTCGAGACGGCGGTCGGGCGCCAGTCGACCCGGGTGGTCTCCTGCAACACCACAGCGACGGTGCGGACGCTGGGTGCCCTCAAGCGCGCGGGATTGCTCCTCCGGGCCCGCGGCGTCCTGCTTCGACGCGCGACTGATCCGTGGGAAAGCCACCTGGGCGGCATCATGAATACCCTCGTTCCGGAGCCCGAAATCCCCAGTCACCAGGGTCCCGACGCCCAAACCGTCGATCCGGACCTCGATGTGGTGACCATGGCGGTCAAGGTGCCGGAGACCATCGCCCACCTGCACTACTGGTCGGTCCAGATGACCCGACCGGCGGCCAAGGAGGAGGTGCTCGACGCCTTCCGATCCTCGTCACGCATCCTGCTGATGAAGGACGAGTATGGTCTGGACGCCCTCAATGCCGTCAAGGAGCTGATGGCGGATCGGGGCCGATCCCGCAGCGACCTCCATGAGGTGGCGCTCTGGGCCGACATGCTCACGGTGCAGGGCGATGAACTCTTCTACGCCTATATGGTCGACAATCAGGCGATCGTCGTGCCGGAAACCATCGACGCCATAAGGGCGCTCGACGGACGCGAGACGTCGGGCCGCCGGTCGATCGCCGCGACGGATCTGGCCATGGGGATCGACAACGACCTGTTCGCCGGGAAGCGGGTCTGGACGTCGGAGACGCCGCTGCCCGAGGTGGATTTGTAACGAGAGCCGGGTCGTCGCCGTCAGAGAGGGCGAAGACAATCGAGCGGGGTGTCCTTCGGACGTCCCGTCACCAGTCAGAAAGCAGCCATGACCACCCGCACACTCGACGTCGGCAATCTGTTCTCCGTCCTTGGCGCGCGCGGGATAGAGCGACAACTGCGCCGCATCGACGGCGTCGGCCGCGTGTCGGTGAACCCGGTGTCCGGCTCCACGACGGTCGCCTATGACGCGGCCAGGACCAGCCTGTCCGATATCAGGGCGGCCATCGAGGCCTGCGGCTTTCACTGCGCCGGCGAGGCCCTGCCCAAACATGTTTGCCAGGACCACCCGGCGCCGGCCAAAGGCGCCCCGGAGCCGGGCGGATCCGCAGCCGCCGCAGCGCATCGAGGGCATTCCGGGAGCGCATCCGCCGAGGTGAAGCCCGTCGCGAAGAAGGGGAAAGACCCGGCGCACGGCAAGGCGCAGAAGGACGCCATGGCCCATGAAATGGGCCATGGATCCGGCAAGGACATGCAGTCGATGGTGCGCGACATGCGCAACCGCTTCTGGATCGCTCTGGGCTTCAGCCTGCCCATCTTCGCCTTCTCGCCGATGGGCATGGACTTTATCCGGGTTCCGCCCCCGTTCGGTCTGAGGCTGGACCTCGTCCTGTTCATTCTGGCCAGCGGCGCGATCCTCTATCCGGTCTGGCCGTTCGTCGTCGCGGCCTGGCGCTCGCTTCGGAGCGGCGTCGCCAACATGGCGGTGCTCGTCGTCCTAAGTGTGGGCACGGGCTATTTCTTCAGCGTCGGATCGACCTTCATCTACGGCGGCCAGCAGTTCTACGAAGCATCGTCCATCCTGCTGGTCTTCATCCTGCTGGGTCACTGGCTTGAGATGCGCGCCAGGGCAGGCGCGTCTGAGGCCATCCGCGCCCTGATGGATCTGACCCCACCCATGGCCACCGTCCTGCGCGACGGCAAGGAACTGGAGCTGCCGACCGCCGAGGTCGTCTCCGGCGATACGGTCGTGATCCGCCCCGGCAACAAAATCCCGGTCGACGGAACCGTGCTCGAAGGGGCCTCGCTCGTCGATGAATCGATGCTGACCGGCGAGTCGATGCCGGTGGAAAAGAAGGTCGGCGACACCGTCATCGGCGCGACGATCAACAAGAGCGGCACGTTTCAGTACAGCGCCACCAAGGTCGGCGCGGACACCGCGCTCGCCCAGATCGTCAAGCTGGTCCAGGAAGCCCAGAACTCAAAGGCGCCGTCGCAACTGCTGGCGGATCGCGCAGCGCAATGGCTGGTCTGGGCCGCGATACTCGTCGGGCTGCTGACCTTCGTGGTCTGGTTCTGGGTCATCGGCCAGCCCCTGCTGTTCGCCGTCAGCCTGACGATAACCGTCTTCGTCATCGCCTGTCCCGATGCGCTGGGCCTGGCGACCCCGATGGCGATCATGGTCGGAACCGGGCTCGGCGCCATGAACGGCATCCTGTTCAAGAACGCGTCGGCGCTTGAGGACGCGACCAAGCTGGACGTCATCATCTTCGACAAGACAGGAACGCTGACGATGGGCCAGCCCGAGGTGGTCGATCTGGTGACGGCGGACGGCGCCACAGAGCATCAGTTGCTGGCCACGGCCGCGGCCGTGGAGGCCGGATCGGATCATCCCCTGGCCCAGGCCATCCTGCGCCGGGCGGCCAAGGTCAAGGCGCCCAAGGCGACGGGCTTCACCAATATCGATGGCAAGGGCGCTCGCGCCAGGATCGGCGGCAAGACCGTGCTGCTGGGCAACAAGCGGCTGATGACGGAGAACAAGATCGGCCTGGGCGAGCTCGGCGGCAAGTCCGAAGCGCTGCAGGGCGCCGGCCGGACCGTCGTTCACCTGGCCGTGGGCGGCAAGCTGGTGGGTCTGATCGCCATTGCCGACGCGGTGAGGCCGACGGCGATCGAAGCGGTCAAGGCCCTGCGCGCCCGGGGCGTCGAGGTCATCATGCTGACCGGGGACAACCAGGGTACGGCCGAACGGATCGCCAAGGGTCTGGGCATCGACCGCGTGTTCGCTGACGTCCTGCCCGGCGACAAGGCGAGCAAGGTCAAGGAACTCCAGGCCCAGGGCAAGAAGGTCGGCATGGTCGGCGACGGCGTCAACGACGCGCCCGCCCTGACCCAGGCCGATGTCGGCTTCGCGATCGGCGCCGGTACAGACGTGGCCATGGAAAGCGCCGACATCGTGCTGATGAGGAGTGATCCGTTCGACGTCGTGGGCGCCATCGAACTGTCGCGGGCCACGCTCAGGAAGATGCACCAGAACCTGTGGTGGGCGGTCGGTTATAATGTCATCGCCTTCCCGCTGGCGGCCGGCGTGTTCTATCCGTTCCTGCTCGGGCCGAGCATCGCCGCCATCGCCATGTCCGGCAGCTCGGCCCTGGTGGCGATCAACGCCCTGATGCTGAAGCGGACCAGGCTGACCGGCATCCGCCGCCCGGGCGAGGCGTCCAACCCGGCAGCGTCTCCCGGGGAGGCGGCGGCGTGAAACGCCGCGCTCAATCAAACCTCTCTCTCGCGGCGATGGCCGTGTTGATGGCGTCAGCCTTCACGGTGTCGATGGGCTTCGGAGTCGTCCTGCCCCTGCTGCCCTTCCTGATTGAACGCCTGCTTGGCGGGGGGGCTGAGGCAGGACAAATCTCCCGGGCGACAGGCTTGCTGACCGGCCTGTACATGCTGTCGCTGTTTCTCTTTGCGCCCATGTGGGGACGCCTGTCCGACAGGTATGGACGCCGTGTCGTCCTGCTGATCGGCCTGATCGGCTTCGGCGCCACCATGCTGGTCTTCGCCTTCGTCGAGAGCCTCGTCGCCGTCTACGCGGAGCGTGTCCTGAGCGGCCTGTTCGCCGCAGCCGTCACGCCGGTGGCGCTGGCCGCCATCGGAGATCTGGCGGCGACCGAAGAGGCGAGGGCGCGCCGCCTGACCTTCGTCAGCCTGGCGGGGATTTCGGGATTTCTACTGGGACCCATGCTGGGCGTCTTCATCGCTCGCGCCGGCGCCGACATGGTCGCGACCGCCGATCCGATGGCGTCGTTGACGTTTCCGCTGGCCGCGACGGCCGTTCTGGCGTTTGCCATCGCCGGCGCCGCCGTCTTCGCCCTGCCGCGAACCCGGCGCCAGGGTCGGCTCGCCAGTCCGGATCCCACCGTATCGCCGACAAGCCGATGGCTGATCCCCAATCTCCTGATCCTCGGGTTCATCGTCGCCGCCGGAGTCGGTGTATTCGAGGTCGGGCTGGCGCTGCGCGGGAAACAGGAACTGGGCATGACCCCCACCCAGATCGCCCTGATGTTCACGGAGTGCAGCCTGGTCATGCTCGTGGTGCAGGCCCTGGTGTTTTCGCCCTGGGTCAAACCCTCGACGACCCGCTGGCTGATCGCGCCGGCGCTGGCTGTCCTGGGGATCGGGCTGTTTCTGCTGCCGCGCGCCACCGATTTCAACCTGATGCTCGCGGTGATCGGCGCGGTGGCGGCCAGCGCCGGCATTCTGGCGCCGATCCTGACCTACTGGACCTCCAGCAAGGCCGGCGAGGCTCAAGGGGCGCAACTCGGCAAGCAGACAGCCGCTGCAAGCCTGGGGGCGGCCGTCGGTTCGGCGGCGGGAGGGTTGTTGTACGATGTCGCCTGGTTGCCCGACGCGTCATTCCTCATCATGGCCGCGGTGACCGGTTTGGGCGTTGTGCTCAGCCTCGGCTTGCCCCGGATGCTCGGCCAGCGCCGGCCGGCTGACAGTTCAGGCGCACCTCGCCTGGCGAACTGAACCAACGGCGCCGGTGTTCGTTGAAATGGCAGTCGCCGCGGTCCGGTCGTCACGTCCGGTTGGCTGGTGGCTCGATCCAAAGGATCCACCGCCATGTTCACCTTCACAGAACGGCCCGTCAGGCGGACCGCCATTGCCTTGTCGACGCTTTTCTTGCTCGCCGTCGCCGGGTGCGCCGCCACCGCGTCGGACTCCGGTATGGCGATGCCGGATCGGCCGATGGCCGGCATGAGCATGCCACAGTCAGCCTCGAGCAGCGGCATGATGGGCCAGGATCATGCGATGCCGCCGGGGATGAACATGCCTCGGACCGTCTTCTCCGAGGCCGAGATGGGCATGCACCGCGCCATGATGATGGCGACCGACGTGAACACACAGCGCACGTGGGCCCGCAAGATGATCGCCCACCACCGGGGGGCCATCGCGATGTCGCAGGCTCTGCTGGGAAGTGATGCCACCGATGCTGAAGCCCGCCGCATGGCTCAGGCGGTCATTGACGCGCAGACACGGGAAATCGCGGAACTCGAATCCTGGCTTGAGCGCCATCCCGGTTGAACTCTTGAGGGCGGTGCGGCGGTGTCCCGACACCCTCTGCCTTCGCGGTCCGACGCCCCTTGCAATCTGGAGGATTTGAGTTGGACCTTGAACAGAGGGAGTTGATCCTCTCCATTCTCAGCCGGGCAGACACCCTGACCGTGGCGACGGTCCGTGAGGACGGCTGGCCGCAGGCGACGGTCGTGAGTTTCGTGAACGACGACCTCGACCTCTATTTCGGGACGACTTTTCACTCGCAGAAGCTGGAAAACATCGCCCGGGACTCCCGGGTGTCCGCGACCGTCACCCCGGAGCATGGGCCGTCGAAACCCATCCAGGCGATCTCGCTCGCGGCGGTGGCGCAGCGGGTTACGGACCCCGGGGAGCTGTTGAACGTGGCTGGACTGGTTCTGAAGAAGTTTCCCCGACCGGGGCCTCCCGCGCCGGCTGGGGTGTTGGAGGGTGTGGCGGTCGTTCGCCTGCGCCCCACCATCGTCTCGCTTCTGGACTACAGCCGATCCTTTGGTCAGACGGATCTGATCGAGCTGGGTGACCGTCAAGCCTCGCCCGATCACCGGGACGAACGGCTTCCGTGACCGGGATGACGTTGCGCACGCTCGCGACGGGTGCGCTCGCCCTGGGGGGAATGATCCTCATCGGCATGGGACTCTGGTTCGTCTTCCTGCGACCGGCGCTGCTGCCTGAAGACGCCAGATACATGGGGTCCACCGTGGCGCAGATCCAGGACATCCTGCCCCGGCTGGCCCCGTGGCTCCGGCGCGTCTTCGGCGTGCTCGGGGGCTATATGCTCGCCACCGGTCTGCTGACCGTCCATGTCGCGATGACGACTTTCCGGTCCGCCCGGCCCGGGGCGACGATGGTCGCGGCCGTCTCGGGGCTGGTATCGATCGGCGGCATGGCGGTCGCCAACTTCGCCATCGACTCCGATTTCAAATGGCTGCTGTTGGCCTTCACCCTGCCGTGGGTGGTGGCCCTTGCGCTGTCCCGGGCCGACGCGAGGCGCATGGACCCAGGCGCATGAGCTGTCGCGGCGCGCCGGGCGTGGGCGATGAAAACCGGGATGTCAGGACCGGGGTCGGTCACTCAGGCGGCAGGCGCCGGTCCTGGAGCCGGTGATCCTGTCGGCCGTCTATCCGCCAGATGTAAGCGTTCCGGGGGGCGGGCGTCATATCTCCGGAGCGGGCACGGCGCCCGTCTGTTCGTGGCAAGGCGCTATCGTGTCGATCACCTGGGCTGAAACGTGGAAACCCGGCTATGGGCCTCTGGTCCGGCAAGCCGACACCGTCACGCGGATCGAGGACATGGCGCAGCGTCTCGTGCGCCGAGGCGTCTGGCCGGACGAGGAGTCGGTCTACCGTCTGGTGGCCGCCGCCGATCGGCTGGCGAGCGCCGGCATGTGGCTGGTGGCGCACATGACCTATGTACGCCGGGTGGATCTGTCCGGAGCGCCCTTGCCGACGGAAGCCTTCAAGGACTTGCCGGAGGGCCATACCGGCGGCTCGCTGAACATGGTCCCGGCCTTCGTCGGCTATTTGCTGGCGAACGCCCTGTCCGGCGTCACGCGGTCCTGGATCATGGGCCAGGGGCACTGCGTGGCTGCGATCGAGGCGGTCAACGCGCTGACCGGCGATGTCTCTGCCCGGCAAAAGGGTCGGTACAGCCGCTCGGACGCCGGCCTGTCCCAGCTCGTTTCGGACTTCTACAGCTACGCCATTGGCGCCGACGGCCGGCCCGCCGCGCCGCTTGGCAGCCATGCCGGGCCGGACACGGCCGGGGCCGTCTCGGAGGGCGGCTATCTCGGGTTCGCCGAGCTCGAATATGTCCATATGCCGCTGGCCGGCGAGAGTCTGGTCGCCTTCCTGAGCGACGGCGCCTTCGAGGAGCAGCGTGGCTCCGACTGGTCCCCGCGCTGGTGGCGGGCGGAGGACAGCGGCCTGGTGACGCCCCTCATGATCCTCAACGGGCGGCGCATAGAGGAGCGCACGGAGATCGCCCAGGACGGCGGCGCGGGCTGGCTCGAACGACACCTGCGCCTGAACGGTTTCGACCCGATCCAGATCGACGGTCACGATCCAGCCGCCGTGGCGTGGGCCATTCTCGACTCCGAGGAGCGATTGAAGCGCTTCACAGCGGAGCCCGACCGGGCCTATCCGGCGCCATTGCCCTATGTGATCGCCCGGGCGGTCAAGGGGTTCGGCTTTCCAGGCGCCGGGACGAACCGCGCCCACAATCTGCCACTGGACGGCGATCCTCGAACGGACGAGCAGGCGCGGGCGGCGTTCAACGCCGCGGCGGCGGCGCTGTTCGTACAGGGAAGCGAGCTCGACGCCGCCCTGGGGGTTCTCACGACCCACGACCTGCAGCGCCGGCCTTTGGAAAGCCGCCATCCGGCCGCGCGGCGCGCGCCGCCGCCGCCCGTGCGGCCCATTCCGGACTGGTCGGACACGGCGAGGTCCCCGATGGAGGCGATCGACGCCTGGTTCGTGGAATTCGTCGACGCCAACCCGGGCTTGCGCGTCCGCCTCGGCAATCCCGACGAGCTTCGCAGCAATGGCATGGGGCGTACGCTCGACCGGCTTGGCCACCGGGTGAACCGACCGGAACCCGGCGTTCCCGAGGCGATCGACGGGGCGGTGATCACCGCCCTCAATGAAGAGGCGGTGGCCGGCGCCGCGCTGGGCAACAAGGGCGGGCTCAATCTCATCGTCAGCTACGAAGCGTTTGCGGTGAAGATGCTGGGTCTCCTGCGCCAGGAGGTGATTTTCGCGCGCCATCAGCGCGAGAGCGGCCAGGTCCCGGGATGGCTCGCCGTCCCGTTGCTGGCCACATCCCACACCTGGGAGAACGGCAAGAACGAACAGTCGCACCAGGATCCCACGCTCGCCGAGGCCCTGCTCGGGGAGATGTCGGACACCGCCCGGGTGCTGTTCCCGGTGGACGCCAACAGCGCCGTCGCCGCGCTCCGCGGGGTCTACGGCCGGCGCGGAGAGGTCGCGTGCCTGATCACGCCCAAACGGACGCTGCCGCAGGTGCTCGACGGGGCCGCGGCCCAGGATCTTTGGGAGCGCGGCGCGGCGCTCATCGGCGGGGACCTGGACAGGGCCGAGATCCAGATCGTTGCGGTCGGCGCCTATCAGGCGCGGGAGGCGCTGGCGGCGGCTGCGCGACTCACGCATCATGGCCGCCGCGCCTGTGTCACGGCTCTGCTCGAACCGGGACGATTCCGGGCCCCGAGGGACGAGATCGAGGCGGCGCACGTGGTCTCGGCCGAGGCGCTGGAAGCGCTCTTTCCCCAACGCCTGCCCCGTCTGATCCTCACCCACACCCGCCCGGAGCCGATGCTCGGACTGCTGCGCCGCCTCGACGGAGGGCCCGAGCGCACCCGGGCGCTCGGCTACCTCAGCCGTGGCGGGACGCTCGACACCCCCGGCATGCTGTTCGCCAACCGCTGCACCTGGGCTCACGCCGCGGTCGCCTGTGCGGACCTCCTCGGCGCCGACGCGGCCGACGTCCTGACACCCGGGGAGATGGCCGCCGTCCGCGGCGAAGCACACCCCCGCATCCTGCAAATCTCACCCCCGGAAGGATCTCCATCGTGATCAGTCTCACCAGCCTCGGCGGCGCCGGCACCGTCACCGGATCAAAACACCTGCTGGAGGCCGATGGCCGCCGCATCCTGATCGACTGCGGCCTTTTCCAGGGCCTCAAGACCCTGCGCGAACAGAACTGGGCCCCCCTCCAGGTCGAGCCCTCAAGCATCGACGCGGTGGTCCTGACCCACGCCCACCTGGACCACTCCGGCTACCTGCCGAAACTGGTGAAGGACGGTTTTCGCGGGCCCATCCTGGCCAGCGCCGCGACGCGGGATGTCGCGGAGATCATCCTGCGCGACAGCGGCCATATCCAGGAGAAGGACGCCGAACAGGCCAACCGCTACGGCTACGGCAAACACAAGCCGGCCTTGCCGCTCTATGGCGTGCACGACGCCGAACGCGCGGTGGAGCGCTTTACCCCGATCGCGTTCCACACGTCGGTCCAGCTGCCGGGCGGAGCCAGCCTGACGCTGCGGCGCGCCGGGCACATCCTCGGCGCGGCCACCGCCGAGGTGACCTGGAACGGGACGAAGATCCTGTTTTCCGGCGATCTCGGCCGCTACGGCGACGCCACCATGGTCGATCCCGAGCCGGTGGCGGAGGCCGACTATGTGGTCGTGGAATCGACCTATGGCGACCGGCGCCACGACCCCCAGGACCCCACGGAAGCCCTCGGCGAGGTCATCGAACGCACCACCGCGCGCGGCGGGACCGTGGTCATTCCCACCTTCGCCGTCGGCCGGGCCCAGTCGCTGCTGTACCACATCTGGCGGCTGAAGCAGGCGGGGCGGATCGGCCTGACGCCGATCTATATGGACAGCCCCATGGCGATCAACGCCACCGACCTCCTGTGCGCGCACCTGGAGGACCACCGCATGCCGGCCGACGTGTGCGACGCCGCCTGCGGCATCGCCACCTATGTGCGCGATGTGGACGCCTCCAAGAAACTCACCGCCAGCCCCATGCCCAAGGTCATCCTTTCGGCCAGCGGCATGGCCACCGGCGGGCGGGTGCTCCACCATATCAAGGCCTTCGGCCCGGACCGGCGCAACACCATCCTGTTTTCAGGCTTCCAGGCGGCGGGAACCCGCGGGCGTTCGATGGTCGAGGGCGCCAAGGAGGTGAAGATCCACGGTCAGTGGGTTCAGGTCAAAGCGGAGGTGGCCAACCTGCCGATGCTCTCGGCCCACGCCGACTACGAGGAAATCCTGCGCTGGCTTTCCGGCCTCAAGCGACCGCCGCGCAAGACCTTCATCGTTCACGGCGAGCCCCATGCGGCGGACGCCCTGCGGGTCCGGATTCAGGACCGGCTCGGATGGGACTGCGTCATCCCGCAGATGATGGAGCGGCACGAGCTGTGAGCAAAGTGGTCAAGACTGCACCCCATGCGGCGGCGCCCCTCAAGGCGCGCCGCTTCGGCCTGTACGCCCAGCACGAGTCGATCGTGCTGATGCGGCGCGACTGCCACGTCTGCCGCTCCGAAGGCCTGTCGTCCCGCGCCCAGGTGGTGCTTTCGGCCGCCGGCCGGGAGGTCTACGCCACCCTGTACCAGATGGACGGCGACGTTCTCGGCCTCGACGAGGCGGCGCTCTCCGAAGAGGCCTGGCGGCAGTTGGCGGTGGCGCCGGGCGATCCCGTCGTCGTGCGACACGCTCCGGCCATCGAATCCATGTCCAGCGTTCGCCGCCGGATCTATGGAGCGCGGCTGGATGAGGCCGCGATCCGGGGTGTCGTCAGGGACGTGGCCGCCGGGCGATACACGCCGATCCATCTCGCGGCCTTTCTGACCGCGACATCGGTGCTGCCGATGGACGACGCCGAGACGGGGGCGCTGACCCGGGCCATGGTGGACGTCGGCGACCGCCTGAGCTGGCCGTCGGATATCGTCATGGACAAACACTGCATCGGCGGACTTCCCGGCAACCGCACGACGCCGATCGTCGTCGCCATCCTCGCCGCCTGCGGCCTGGTCACGCCCAAGACCTCCTCGCGGGCCATCACTTCACCGGCCGGCACGGCCGACACCATGGAGACCCTGGCGCCGGTCGATCTCGATCTGCCCGCCATGCGCCGCGTGGTGGAAGCCGAGAACGGCTGCGTCGTCTGGGGCGGGGCTGTGAAGCTCAGCCCGGTCGACGACATCTTTATCCGCGTGGAGCGGGTCCTCGACGTCGACACCGAAGGCCAGCTGATCGCCTCGGTCCTGTCCAAGAAGATCGCGGCGGGTTCCACCCATGTGGTGCTGGACATTCCCGTAGGCGCCACCGCCAAGGTGCGGACGAGAGAGGCGGCCGCGAAGTTGGCGCAACGGCTCGTCGAGATCGCGGCCCGGTTCGACCTGAAGGCCCTCTGCGTTCAGACCGACGGGGAGCAGCCGGTCGGCGTCGGCATCGGCCCGGCGCTGGAAGCGCTTGATGTCCTGGCGGTGCTGCAGAACCGACCCGAAGCGCCGCAGGACCTGCGCCAGCGCGCCTGCCTGCTGGCGGGCGCCGCGCTCGAACTTGCCGGCGTGGCGAAAGCCGGTCGGGGCGCCGAAGCGGCCGAGGCTGTTCTCGCTGATGGTCGCGCCTGGGCGCGATTTGAGCGGATCTGCGAGGCGCAAGGGGGCATGCGCACACCGCCCGTCGCGGCCCAGCGGGCGCCCATCCAGGCGACCCGATCCGGCCGCGTCATCCTCATCAACAACCGCCAGGTCGCTACGCTGGCCAAGCTGGCTGGCGCGCCTGAACGCAAGGCCGCCGGCGTCCAGATGCAGGTGCGCCTGGGCACGGAAGTCTCAGCGGGCCAGCCATTGTTGACGGTGCACGCCGAGACGGCGGGCGAACTCGCCTATGCGCTCGACTATGCGGCGTCGCATGGCGATATGATCGAGATCGAGGCCTGACCCGCCGTATCGACGGCTTGCCTCCACCGCGCCGCGAGGGCGCAGGGCTCCGGGCAGGCGCCGCAACGCGCCTGCATGCGTTCACGCAGCGCCGCCCGGGCGCGGTGGACCCGAACACCGATGTTGTTGGTGGTCAGCTGCATCTCGACGGCGATCACCTTCAGCGGCGTCTCCTGGAGCTCGGCGCGCCGCAGGAGCTGGGCGGTCTCCGGCCCCAGGTCGTCCAGTGCTCCCGCCAAGCATTGCAAAGCCCGGTCCAGACCCTCGGGCGCATCATCTGCGGCGGGTACAGGAAACTCCGACAGCATGGCCTCATTCAGCCGTGTACGGCTCGCATTGCGCCTGTAGCGGTCGAACAGGGCGTTGCGCAGCGCGATGCCGAGCCATGCATCAATCTTGCCGGGGTTGGTCAGGTGTCCTGCACCCTGGGTGGCCTTCAGGGCGAACTCCTGCAGAACGTCTTCGGCGTCTTCCTGGGACCGGAGGCGTCGCCTGAGGAAACGCAAATGGCCGGCCCGGCCCTTTCGAAGCCGGAGTTCCACGAGCTGGTGAATGTCCTCGGGACGGGCCGACGCCGGGACAAGGCGGATCGGAGCGCGCGCTGTCCCGGGCGCGGTCAATATGGAGGCGCAATTCAGGCTCATCTGACAAGTCCCGCTCTTCAACATGAAGGCAGGATCGGTCCGGAAATGTCGGCCGGGATTGCGATAGATCAAACGGTCAGATCAAGAATATTTGCAGCCGATATTCCGAGGGATTGTCCTTTGCGGCGCGTATTGGCTCTGTGAGCGAGGCAAGGCCGTCCGGCGAAAGCTGAAACGAATCCTGCGGTCGTGTGGTGAGCGCCCTTCGGATGCAGGCGGCGCCAATCGCCGACCTGTAATGGGCGTAGGGAGCTTTGAGATCGGGACCCGAACGGAATATCAGAGGCGGGAAGGCGCCGGGGCCGCCCGGGAGCGCAGCCGCGGAATGAAGGCCGGCGTGGCCCGCCTGTAGGTTGCGTACTCCGGGCCGAAGCGGGCTTCGGTCTCGCGTTCCTCGCTCCTTGCCAGCCGCCAGTACATGAAGACCAGGACCGGGAACATGCCCAGGGTGAGAACCGTCGGCCACTGCAACAGGAAGCCGAACATCACCAGGACGAAGCCGACGTATTGCGGATGGCGGATGGACCGATAGGGTCCGCTGGCGGCCAATGCGCCTTCCTGCTGAGCGCGATAGAGCACCGGCCAGGCCGCGGAGATGAGCCAGAAGCCGCCGCCGATGAAGGCGAAGCTGAGGATGTGGAAGGGTCCGAAATGGGGGTTCGCCCTCCAGCCGAACATCGTCTCCAGGAGGTGGCCGGCGTCGTGCGACCACCAATCGACGCCGGGGAAGCGCGTTTGCAGCCAGCCGGACAGGAAATAGAGGGTGAGCGGAAAGCCGTACATCTCGGTGAAGAGCGCCACCAGGAAGGCGCTGAAGGCGCCGAACGAGCGCCAGTCCCGGCCCGTCCTCGGCTTGAAGAAGGTGAAGGCGAAAAAGATGAAGAGGACCGAGTTCAGGATGACCAGGGACCAGAGGCCGTAGGCTTGCGGTTCGGGCATGGGAACCTCGCTCAGGATTGGTGCGGATGGGAGGAATCGGCGGCCGAAGGGCCCGGCGGTCCCTGACGATGCCCGCGCCCATGACCGCCGTGCATGGTCATGTGCAGCAGCGGGCAGAGCAGGATCAGGAGGAACGGCAGCCAGCCGAGGAGATGAACACGATGCTCCCCGATGAGCAGATAGGCCAACCCTGCGCCGAAGGCTGCGAAGGTGAGGAGATTCAGGATGCGTCCTGGTCGGTTCGAAGCCATGGGGCTGAATCCTTTCGGGAGAGACTGAACATCGCTGCCTGTCTGACGCCGCCGGCGGCAAAGTATTACGCCGCGGGCGGATCGCGGGAGAGGGCGGTGTGAGGCGGCCGGCGTGGTCGGGTCCGTAAGGGGCGAGGATTGGCTGCGTCAGGACGTGAACAGCACGCCCGGCGTGCGCCAGCCCGAGGTCAACGCCAGGATGCCGCCTGTCCTCGCCCTCAACGTCGGCTCCTCCACGGTCAAGTTCGGCGTGTTCGAAGCCGCCCGGGGACACCTTGCACCGGTGTTGCGGGGCCGGATCGAATCTAACGGCGCGGGTCGACGGCTCGTGAGCCAGGACGCCGCCGGCGGCGTCCTGTCCGAAACGCCCTGGGTCGCCGGGGGCGACGACGCGACGTCAGATCTGTTGCGTTGGGTGGAGGCGCGACTGGCCGGGCCCGTGGCCGCGGTCGGACATCGCGTGGTCCACGGCGGCCCCGACTTCAGCCAGGCGGTCGCCGCCTCCGAACCGGTTCTCGAGAGCCTTGAGGCCCTTGCCCCGCTTGCGCCCCTGCACCAGCAGCAAGGACTTGCGGGGGTCCGGGCGCTCCGCAAGGCGTGTCCCGATCTGCCTCAGGTCCTGACGTTCGATACCGCCTTCCATGGCGGTCACGAACCGGTGGCGGATCGGCTGGGTCTGCCCCGGCTCTGGGAAGCCAGAGGGCTTCGCCGCTACGGCTTCCACGGCCTGTCCTACGAGTCTGTGGCCGGACAGCTTGCGATGCTCGATCCGTCGATGGCTGAGGGACGCGTGGTTGCGGCCCATCTGGGTTCGGGCGCGAGCCTTTGCGCGCTGAGGAACGGCCGGAGCATCGACACCACCATGGGCGCCACGCCGCTCGACGGCCTGGTCATGGGCACGCGCTGTGGGAGCCTGGACCCTGGGGTGGTGCTCTATCTGCAGCAAGCCGGGGGCCTCGACGCCGCCGGATTGGTCGATCTGCTCTATCGGCGCTCCGGCCTGCTGGGCGTCTCGGGTCTCAGTGGCGACATGCGGGTTTTGCTGGAAAGCGACAGCCCGGCCGCGCGGGAGGCGGTCGATCTGTTCGTCTATCGGGCGGCGCGCGAGGTCGCGGCCCTGGCGGGGAGCCTGGAGGGTCTCGACGGTCTGGTCTTCACCGCGGGCATCGGCGAGAATTCGCCGCGGATCCGCGCGGAGACCTGCGCACGGCTCGCCTGGTTGGGGGTCGAACTCGACCCGGCCGCCAATCGTCGCGGTTCTGGACGCCTGAGCCCGGTCGGCGCTCCCGTCACCGTCCGGATGATCCGCACAGATGAAGAACGCGTGATCGCCCGCCACACGTCGCGGCTGCTCGGCCTTGACCGGTGACCCGGCGCGGTTCACGCCGGTTCGCCACCACAAGGAGGCCCGTTCATTGATGTCCGACCTGTCGCCCTCGGCCGGCTCCGTACGCGCAGACCAGCTGAACGGCGGCTGCTTCTGCGTGGGGGTGGATCAGACGGCCCTCGCGGCCGCGCTTGATCGTGAGACGGGGATCCCCGGATTTGCCGCGGACCTGGCGGAAACCCACCCCTGGCTGTTCGCGCGGTCCCCCGTCTTCCTGCCCGCGGAGACGCTCGACCGGATGATGGCCGTGGTCGCGGCCGCGGAAACGGCTGTAATGCTACCCGGCTATCGCGAGGCGGCGGCCGCATGGACGCCCCCGCTCGCACGTCGGGATCCCGGTCCTCATGGCGTCTTCATGGGGTATGACTTCCACGTCACGCCGTCCGGCCCCAAGCTCATCGAGATCAATACAAACGCCGGAGGCGCCTTCCTGAACGCGGTTCTCGCCCGCTCGCAGCAGATCTGTTGCGCCGGCGTCGTCGCCGGTGTCGAAGCGCCGGGACCCGCTGCGTTCCAGCAGCAGGTCGGCGAGATGTTTCGCGACGAGTGGCGGTTGCAGAATGGGCAGGGGACTCCCGCAACGGTGGCCATCCTCGATGATGATCCGCAGGCGCAGCCGCTTTACCCGGAGTTCAGGCTCGCCCAGGCCCAGCTTCGGGCGGCCGGCCTTGAAGCTCTGGTCGCGGACCCTCGCGATCTGACGATCGTAGGTGATGCGCTGATGCTCGGCGGCGTCCGGGTGGACATCGTCTACAATCGTCTCGTCGATTTTCTGCTGGAGCAGCCGACCCACGGGGTCCTGAGGCAGGCCTATGAGCGAGGCCTGGTGGTGGTCACGCCCAACCCGCACATCTATAGCCGCCTCGCGGACAAGCAGAACCTCACCCTGCTGTCCGACCCCGACAGCCTCCGCAGCTGGGGACTGGCGGCGGAGCCGGCCGCGGTTCTTGCGGCGGCCGTTCCCCGCACCGTCCTCGTACGGCCGGAAAACGCCGCCGAGCTTTGGGCGGACCGGCGCAACTGGTTCTTCAAGCCGGCCCGGGGCCACGCCAGCAAGGCGGCCTACCGCGGCGACAAACTCACCCGCCGGGTCTGGGAAGAGATCAAGAACGCCGCCTACGTCGCCCAGACCTATGCCGCTCCGGGAGAACGACGCATCCCGCCCGCTGCCGAGCCGGTCAGTCTGAAGGTCGATGTGCGCCTCTACACCTACGGGGGCAGGATGCTGCTCGCGGCCGCCCGGCTCTACCAGGGGCAGACCACCAACATGCGCACGCCCGGCGGTGGTTTCGCGCCGGTCCTCGTCCTGCCGGCAGCCGTGGCCGACATTGATGAGTGCCCCGGCGCCGTCAAACCGTCACCCGGCGCGGCCTGTCACGACCGTTCATAGGCGAAGACGGCCCTGACCGGATCATCACGCCGACCAGGGCGCGCCACGTGAAAGGTCAGCAGGTAGCGCCCGGGTCGCCGAAGCGAGACATAGCCGCCGTAGGTGGCGAAACCGTCCAGGGGCATGAGTTCCAGCGGGCCGGCTCCGGGGCCGGGGTTATGTGGCCCGCTGATGCTCAGGGACACCTCGGCGTCATCGATGCGCCGGTTTGTTGCGGCGTCGAACACAGCGAGCGTGACGTGATCGGTCCCCGAAGGCGGCCCGTCGTGCATCCCGGACTCGGGGTGGGACCGGGGGTGGGCGGCCACGGTCGCGCTATCGACCACGCCATACTCAAGTCGCAGCCCGTCAACGGTCTGGGATTGACCGTCAAAGGTCTGCGACTGGCCGTCCACGGTCTGCGAGGGGTCATGGGAGGGCTCGGCCTGGCAGGACGCCAGCGACAGCGCCCCAAAGACGCCCAGCAGGAACGGGCGCGCCCTGTGGCGCAAGGAGTGGACGACAGACATCTTCCGGCCTTTTCGCGGTGATCGGAACTGAACGCTCATCGATGAATGACGCGCGCCCGCGCGCCGACATTACAGGACTTCCGTCCCCACACGGCCGGACGACCGCTTCGAACCCGCCTCTCCGGCGCAGGATGAGCCGGATTGCGGCTTCTGCTGGCCGAATGGATCACCGCCCAGTCCACCACCCGTTGATCATCGGGTTCGGCGGCGTGCTGCAGCACATTTGTTTCACTGAGGCGGATCAACGGGTGTTATTCGCCGAGCACCCGTCCCGCCAGATTGTAGCAGTGGGCTATCAGCACGCCGAAAATTCCGCCCACGAGGAAGGCGCACAGGCTGCCGATCCCCAGCGCCGCGACAGAACCCACGGATTGGTCTGTGAGTTGCGTTGTGAACAGGCCGATGAAGGCGTCGGCTCCGGGCAGGCCCAGGGCGGCCCATATCCACCCCAGAACAAAGAGCCATAGCGTCGCGAATGCGCCCGTGCTCGCGACGCGAAGGACACGCAGGCGAGTGCGTCCCGGCAGGACTTTGGCTTCAGTCATGGCGATCCTCTTTGAGGCTGGTCGGGTCCGCGACAATCGTCGGCCCGTGCTGGCGAAGACCATGACGCGCGGCGAGCCTGGAGTTTACGGGGCCGCCCCCGGGATCGACGAGGGTGAGGCTGAACGGTCGGGACACGGCCCAAAAATGCAGCGGCGGCCGCCTCCCGCCGATTCACCGGGGCAAGGTTCCCACAGGCTGTTGATCGGCCTGGAGGGCGGCTCGGTGGTCTCGCGATTGTGTCGCCAGCCCCGTCAAACGGTTTGAAGGCCGATGCGCGCACGCCGGCCGTCCGCGCCGTCGATGGCGCTCGATGGCGGTCACAGCCCTCAGGATCGAATGTCGTGCAGCGCCTTGAAGGCCCGGTAGAGCACGCGTGGGTCGGATTGGCCCTTGTAAACCGCCGGTGGCGTCAGCTTCAGATCCAGGAGTTCATAGACCGCGACCTGTGCCGAACGGATCGAGTATTCGACCGTGAACACGACATCATCCGGCAATTCGCAGAACTGGCCGATGAACGCCAGATTTGTGAATCCGGTCGGGATCACCTGCGGGCGGTCCCCCTTCCCGCGGGGGAGGAACTGACTGGTGATGAACGGCATCATGCAGGGGATACAGATGGAGGTTTCCAGAATCCCTGGAGCCCCCGAGCCGATTCCCAGATGACCGAGCACCTCTGTCATGATCTCGCGGCCGTTGCAGGCCGACATCGGCTTTCTGACGAAATCGCCCGGCTGATCAACCGCGAGGCCATAGCCCCAGAAGACGCTGACGTCTTCAGGCTGACCGATGAAGTGTGGCTGGTGGGGGATGACGATGGACGCTAGCCAGCTCGACTCGGGGAATGTGATCAGGCCCCCTTCGCCCGGCACATTGCCTGTGAGGTCGCGGACGATGTGCAGGAACGTTGGATCGCTCTGGGTCGTGGTGAATGACAGCCATTTGGACTCGCCGATATGATCGGCGAAGGCGGAAGGTCGTCCAAATGCAGGCCGACCCGCCGAGATCGTCTCCCAGAGCGTCCAGGCGCCGCCGTCGCGTTTGCCGTTGAGCGACGCCGCCTGGTCCATTGAGCCCAGGCTTGACGCCTCGGTCATTGAACCGAGGGTCACCAGCACGAGGTCGTCCGTGTCGATCACAATCTCCTCCGGCACGCCGTTTCGAGCGCACGCAATGCGTGCGACGGACTCCCGGCCGGTCGGTCCGCCAAAGACGAGATCGGTGACGCGGCAGTTCATCTCGAACACCACCCCGCGGTCGTCGAGCCATTTTCGCAGCGGCCGCACGAGCGAATCGTACTGGTTGTAGACGGTTCGCAGAATGCCTTCGAGACGCTCGAAACCCCCCACCATATGGGCGAACCGCACCAGATAGCGCTTGAACTCAACGGCGCTGTGCCACGGCTGGAAAGCGAAGGTCGTGCACCACATGAACCAGAAATCCGTTTTGAAGAACGTCGGATCGAACTGATCCGCGATAGTGCTTCTGCCCAGCATGGCTTCCGGTTCGATCGCGAGCCGCTCAATCGTCAAGATATGCGTCTCGCGGAGGCCGAACTCCGGTGCGGTCTGCCTCTTGCCGTTTCGGAACAAGCGTGATTTCGACGATGTCTTTATCGTCTCATTCCATTCGAAGATCTCCTGGGTGACTGTCTTGTCGCCGGTGAGCGCGGGAATGGAAGAGAACAGCTCGAATGTGCAAAGGTATTTGCTCTCCAGCATCCGGCCGCCGCGCAACACATAGCCTTCCTCAGGCGATCCGGAACCGTCGAGGCTGCCGCCGATGGTGTTCAGTTCCTCCAGGATCGTGATCTGCTGGCCAGGAATGTCGCCGTCGCGGATCATGAATGCGGCCGCTGCCAACGAAGCGATGCCCCCCCCGACCAGATACGCCTTGGGAGGGCGTCGATCCGTGTCACGATCCTCGCCCAGGGAGGTGTCGATGGAGCGGACGTTTTCTGCCATGGCCGAAGACTCCTGTTGGGATGACTTGCGTTTCAATGCCCATCTGCGGACGCCGTGACGACGCCGGTCAGTGGTTTCCCACTCGTGATTCTCTTATCGCGTCAGCAACGGGACCGTGACGCGCGCGCTAAACGTCGCCCGACCCCGAGAGTCCCGAAAGCCCGATGGCCTTCCGTATCTAACCCCGACCCCAGCGCCGGTTCAGCCAGTTGTAGACGGGGCAAAAAACCAATCCGGCGTAGGCCCCGTAGAGAAAGCTCTCAGCAAGGCCCAACAGGAATCCGGGCCATGTCAGCCACTGGAAGGCGGGCAACAGCTGCTCCAGCAGAGCCTGCGCATGCAAATTCTCGGGCGCGATCAAACCGTAGACCACGCACAGGAGGAACGTCACGGACGCCCATATGCCGAGGGCCCAGCTCACAATTCTAGTGTCCATCATGCGGCGTTTCCTTCGATGGTTCTGCAACCTCGCCGGGCCCGGGCCCGATCCAGCTCAGTGGACATGGGGCGGTTTTCGGTCGTCCTCTCGCGGAACGCCGCCATCGCTGTCCTCCTCGGGTCGGCGCGACCCATGACCGCCGTGCCCGCCGTGCCCGCCATGACCGCCATGCCCCACAAGGTGCAGCCCTACGAAGGCTGCCCCGAACAGGAGCCAAGGCCAGTTGTCCACCACCCAATTCATCGGTCTTTCCTGGATCTTTCGGTGGAGCGTTCGGTCCGAGCTCCGGCATGGCCGAAGTCTTGTCAGGATCGCTCCGATGAAACCTATGACGCGGCCGATCCAGGCTCCTTACAGAACAGGGGCGGATCACGCCGGGAGCGCTTCCGGCGCCGCCGCTTTTGAAGTCTCGGGGTCAGGTCGGTTCCGCACGGACAGATCGCGTCTCTGGGTGTCTGACCGGACCCGTGTCGTTTGAGATTGGTCGCCGCCGGCTTTTTGGCTCGGGACTTTATCGGCCGGCGGGATATAGTCCGGCCAACCCGTCCCCGAGACTGTCGAGCGTTTGGGATTGAACACGCATGTGTTTTTCAGCCACGGCCAGTTTCTCAGCAGGCGCCGCGCTGCTGATCATCGGCACGGTGACGGTTCGGCGCGCACGGCGGCGCGCTGAACTGCCCTTTGCTTTGATTCCGGTCTTGTTCGGCATTCAACAGCTGATCGAGGGAGCCATCTGGCTGACGTTTCCCGACAAGGCGCCGCTGTTGAACACAGTTCTGACGGTCGTCTATTCGGTTTTCTCGCACGTGCTTTGGCCGGTCTATGTTCCGATCGCGGTTCTGCTGCTTGAGCCCATACCGTGGCGTCGCCGGGTGTTGCTCGCCATTGCGTTCGTCGGGGCCGCGGTAGGCCTCTACCTCCTGTATTTCATCGTGAACTTGCCGATCGTTTCGAAGGTGCAGGGCGCGCACATCGCCTACGTGTCCCCACACTTCTATGCCGCCGCTGTAATGTTGCTGTACGTCCTCAGCACTTGCGTCAGCATGCTTTTTTCGAGCCACTCCAGGGTCAGGCTGTTTGGTCTCGCAGCCTTCGTGGCCTTCGTCGGGGCCTATGTTTTTTACGCCGTATGGTTGATCTCCGTGTGGTGCTTTTTCGCGGCAGTGCTCAGTGTCATCGTGCTGCTGCACTTTCCTCGGCGACCTCCGACCTCACAGCGTCGTTCACCCGCTGTATGACAGGGCGTTGCGGATGCGGCGCGAAAGGCGTTCAGTCGCCCACAGCGCCTGACTCCCGAAACTCGCGGGCTGGGGCTGAAGCCAGAGCCAGGCCTTTGTGAGGAACGGAAGGGGTCCGCGCCGCGCTCCGGCGTCCCCGTCCTTCGAACCGTCCTCTGCCTCGAACGGATCCTGTGCCGGATCCCGTGACAGACTCGCCCCTGACCTGCCCGTGCTGGTGTCACGCTCGCGACGCTCATGCCGCCAACGCTGTGATGGCGCCGGGGCGTGGAAGGGGTCGGCGACCACCTGAGGTCAACATAGCCGCATGATCCGGCGCGCCGGTCATGACTTCTGACCGGAGCGCCGGACCGGGCAAGAGCGATACTGGCGGCCTATCTCAGGCCAGGACTGCGAAGCTCAACGGTTCGTGCCGGGGCGCCGCGTAGCCGTCGATCAATTGTTCGGCAAAAGGCCGTTGCGCCGACAGGTCGCCATAGACGTCCAGATAGCGCCTCGCCATGGCCGTGGCCGAGAAGCGCAGGTCGAACCGGGCGCGGATCGCTTCGCGATCGAGCAGATGGGCCCGCCCGGCGGCCGCGACGGCCTGTTCCAGGGTGTCGACGAGGTAGCCGGTCTCCCCGTCCTCGATGACCTCGGGCGTCGAGCCGCACCGGAAGGCCACCACCGGCGTGCCGCAGGCCATGGCCTCGATCATCACCAGGCCGAAGGGCTCGGGCCAGTCGATGGGGAACAGCAGCGCTTCCGCTCCGCCCAGGAACGCCGACTTCTGGTGGTCGCCTATCTCGCCGATGAACTCGACCAGCGGACTGGCGTCGACCATCGGTTTGATGACGGTCTCCCAATAGACCTTGTCGGCCGCGTCGACCTTGGCCGCCATCTTGAGCGGTTTGTTCAGGGCGGCGGCGATCTGGATGGCCCGGTCCGGCCGCTTCTCGGGTGAAATCCGGCCCAGGAAGGCCAGATAGCCCTCCGGCTTCGGCGAGAATTTGTAGGTCTCGCCCGGCATGCCGTGGTGCACCGTGGCCTTCCAGTTGGCGAAGGGCAGGGGGCGTCGCTGGTCGTCCGAGATCGAGACGAGGCCGAACTGCGGCCAGCGCTCGTAGACGCCGCCGATATCCTTCATGTCCAGGCGCCCGTGCAGGGTGGTGAGGGTCCGATCGGCGTACCGCTCGAACATCGGGAACTGGATCATGTCGGTGTGGAAATGGATCACGTCGAAGTCTTCGGCGCGCTTCAGCACCTCCGACAACATGGCCAGGTGTGCGGCCAGGTCCGACTTGAACGGCGCCGGATCCAGCCGGATCGCCTGATCGCGTACGGGGATGAGACGCGCGCGCGTCTCGGCGTCGGCCGAGGCGAACAGGGTGACCTCGTGCCCCAGATCGACCAGAGCGTCGGTCAGGTGGGCGACGACCCGCTCGGTGCCGCCATACAGCCTGGGTGGCACGGCCTCATACAGCGGCGTGACCTGGGCGATCTTCATGGACGGAGCTCCGGCATTTGAGAAGATGCGAGCCAACCCGCCGACAAGCCGGGCGCCGCCACTCGCCGCTTCTCGATCGCACCGACTTCGGCTTGCATGGCAGCTTGCGCCGTCCGGGTGAAATCCTTTGCGCTGAGGCCGGGGTTGATCGGCTCCAGGAGCGACACGGTGATGACGCCTGACCGCTCGGGAAGGCCGCCGAGACCCCAGAAGCGCCCCGAATCCAGGACAACAGGGAGGGCCGGGACGCCGAGCGCCTTGTAGAGAAACTCCACACCACGCCGGAATTCGATCGGTTCGCCGACCGCCTTGCGGGTGCCTTCAGGAAAGATCAGCACGGGGCGTCCGAGCGCCAGGGCCGCCCGACTTTGCATTGTCATCTCCCGGAGGGAGGCGGCCGCCGATGCCCGATCGATCAGGATCATCGGCGAGTGCCTCAGGTACCAGCCCATCACCGGGATACGCAGGAGTTCGCGCTTGGCCACAATCGCAACATCAGGAAACAGGATGAGGGCCGCCAAGGTTTCCCAGGTCGATTGATGGTTGGAGACAATCAGACCCGGCATAGGATGAACGTGCTCCCGGCCCCGCTCCCGATGCCGCAATCCGACGACGCCAGCCAGCAGGGCCAGCACGCCGCGGGCCCAGACCCGCGACAGGGTTCGCACCGCGGCCGGCGGGGACCCGGCGATCGATACGAGCGGGATCGCCAGACCAAAAAGCGCGGTCCAGAGTCCCCACAGACCGCCAAACGCGAGTGAACGTAGCGTAGACACGAGACCCTCCGCTCACGGAACGACTGGGAGGAACGCTCCAATCATTACAAGGGACGCCCCGGCGGCCCTTCCATTACATGTCGGGGCGGCGTGCCCCTGAGCCCCAAAGAGCAAGGCAACGGTTCAACGTTGGGTTTGGTCGCAAACCGCGTTGCCTGTAATGTCTCCCAGACTCCGGCGTCTCACCGTACGCCCCCTCTCCACCACGGTGAGCCTGATGATCAAGGAAGCCCTCCGGTCCATTCTGCCCGACCGCACCGCATTCCACCTTCTCGCCACGGCGCTCGGGCGCGCCGTTCAGCATGGCTCGCTCGTGGTTATCGATCCCTGGGGACAGCGCCATGTCTTCGGCCCGGACGACACGCCAACGGCGAGCATCCGGCTCACGGATCCCCGAATCCCGGGGCGCATCCTGGCCGACCCCATGCTGGGCGTGGGTGAAGCCTACATGGACGGCACGCTTGTCCTGGAACAGGGTTCGCTGCGCGATTTCCTGATGATGGGGGCTTCCATCGCCAGTGATCTCGCCAGCCCGTCCCAAAAGCCCCAACGGCCCAACCCGGTCGAACGGGCTCGCACCAATGTCGCCCACCACTATGACCTCTCCGAGGAACTCTATCGCCTCTTCCTCGACCCCGACCTGCAGTACTCCTGCGCCTATTTCCAGGATGGCGACGAAAGCCTTGAACTGGCCCAGGCCAAGAAGAAGCGTCACATCGCCGCGAAGCTGCGCCTGGAGACCGGCGCCCGCGTGCTCGATATAGGAAGTGGCTGGGGTGGCTTGGCGCTTGAGCTGGCGAGCCGGCACGGCGTCGAAGTCGATGGTCTGACGCTCTCACAGGAACAGTTCAAGGTCGCCACCGCCCGTGTGGCGGACGGCGGTCTGGAGCCGCACGTGCGGTTTCACCTTCGCGACTACCGTCATGAGACCGGGGTCTACGACCGGATCGTGTCGGTCGGGATGTTCGAACATGTCGGCCCGACGCACTATGGAGAGTTCTTCAATATCGTACATCGATTGCTGGCGCCGGACGGGCTCGCCGTCATCCACGCGATCGGCAGAACGGGTCCGCCGTCGGGTTGTGATCCGTGGATCGAAAAATATATCTTTCCCGGCGGTTACTGCCCGGCATTGTCGGAAGTGTTCACCGCGATCGAACCTAGCGGGCTCCGCGTGACTGATGTGGAACTCCTGCCGCTCCACTACGCCGAGACCCTTCGGTGCTGGTCCGAGCGGTTCCGGGCTCATCGGGCTCGCGCGGCCGAGATTTACGACGAGCGCTTCTGTCGGATGTGGGAGTTTTACCTCGCAGCCTGCGAGGCGGCGTTCAGGGGCGGCAATATGACGGTGTTCCAGATTCAGCTCACGCGAAGCATCAAGGCTTCCCCGCCCACGCGTGACTACATGATCGACGAGGAGCGCCGGTTGCTTGTCTAAGCTGAATGGCCGGGATCATGTAATGCCGCCGGACCGTGCGCGTCTTGTCTCGGTCAGGACCAAGAGGGTCGGACAGCAAGATCAAAGGGCCGAGCCATGAGCGAAGAAAATGTTGTTGTCGCGGTGTTTGACAACCATGCCGAAGCCGAGGAAGCGGTCCGTGAAATCGGCCGCTCGGACTTTCCAGTGCGGCAGCTCACCATCATCGGTAAAGGCTATCACAGCGACGAGAAGGTGATCGGCTTCTACAACGTCGGCGATCGAATCAAGCTCTGGGGCACGAACGGCGCTTTCTGGGGCGGCCTATGGGGCCTCTTCGTGGGCGGCATTTTCATGACAGTGCCGCTGATCGGTCCCGTGGTCGTGCTGGGGCATCTCGCCGCCATGCTCCTGGGCGCCGTCGAGGGCGCGCTACTGGTCGGCGGCGTAAGCGCTCTCGCAGGCGCCCTGGCTGGCATCGGCATCCCGAAGGACTCGGTCATCCGCTACCAAGAAGCAGTCAAGGCGGACAAATTTCTGGTCCTGGCCCACGGCGCGCCGGAAGAGATCAAGCGCGTTCAGGTGTTGCTGAAGTCAGCCGCGCCCAGCGACTTGCAGGTTCATCATGGCACCTGCGCCGGCCATGAAGGTCACGCGGCCCAACAGCGGCACCATCACGCGCCGGCCGAGGCGAAGGCCTGAGCTGAGAACGGCGATCCGGCGCGCCAATCCGGCTCCGTCCGCGGCTTGAGATCCGGGACGGAGCCGGATTGGCGCAATTTGCCGGCGACCG